>Ga0049104_100444_pt1 | contig 7932 bp, 10 predicted proteins | sample WorMettrBAHAMAS2_FD_55019 | JGI IMG/M metagenome (GOLD analysis project Ga0049104, IMG submission 55019) | Marine gutless worms symbiont microbial communities from Max Planck institute for Marine Microbiology, Germany - Inanidrilus... | ecosystem: Host-associated > Annelida > Digestive system >... | reverse complement strand
CGAGTCGGCACCGGTGCGGGTGTGTTTGAAAAAAAACACGAAAATGACAAACCAGTAACTGATTCACACGAGCAAGCAGTTAGGCCTAGATTTCACGGTGGTGGAGATGTTTTGTGCTTAATGCTATAAAAGCTGATACACGCTCAGTATGTCGTTCATTCGTTGTTGATATGTCGTGTAGACTACTTCATCCTTTCACCGCCGTAGTCGCGGGTCCTACGAGTTCCGGCAAATCCCGTTGGATTCTTCGCCTAATTGACAATGTAGGGGAAATGATAGAGCCATCTCCCAGTAGGATATGGTACTGTTACGGTGAATTTCAACCTATGTTTAACAATTACCCACATGTACATTTCCACGAAGGACTTCCAGACTTGAGCGACACAGTTTTCGACGGGTCAGTGCCGACATTATTGATTTTGGATGATCTCATGTCGGAGACCAATCAGCTGGTGACTAATATTTTCACAAAGATTTCACATCACCGCAACATCAGCGTAATATTTCTGACGCAGAACGTATTCGATAAGAACAAGTACGCGAGAACCATCAGTCTCAATGCTCACTACCTAGTGTTGTTTAAAAATCCTAGGGACGCTACCCAGTTCGCCACGTTAGCTAGACAGATGTATCCAAACACATGGAAATTTGCCTTAGAGAGTTATCAGGACGCAACGAGCGCGTCATACGGTTATCTGCTTATCGACCTCAAGCCAGAACAAGACGAACGGTGTCGTCTAAGAACAAACATCTTTCCCGGTGAACAACAATACGTTTACGTAAAGAAATAAAAGACGGTGCGCACAGTCAACTTCGTCATTAAGCACACAACATGAATATGTACTGCGTCAAGTGTAGAACGGTTACGAATACGTTGGGTGCGCGAATGGTGATGAGTAAGAACAAAAGACGTATGGTTAGAGGAAAATGTCGCAGGTGCGGAAAAGCAAAGACACGATTTGTTAGACAAAAAGGTGGTGATCTCGTGAGTTCGCTAAGCGCCATAACCAAACGTGTTAAACTCCCGTGGTCACGATTCGCGGGTGAAATGCATCTTCCCGGTCACAACTTCACTGGTCCCGGAACCAAATTAGACGAAAGATTGAATGCAGACGGCACTCCCAAACAGTGGTCTAAGCCAGTCAATAGAGTCGATAGTGCCGCATATCGTCACGACTTGGCCTACGCCAGACACACGGATGTTGCTGGAAGGAATGCCGCCGATCGCGAAATGATAAGGGAACTGGACAACATACCCAATCCGTCACTGAAGGAGCGAATGGAAAGAGCCATCGTGAAACCGATATTAGCCACGAAAGTCAACCTCCGTCTATAAATAAAAGGCACTGCATTCGTCAGTTATCGTCATTTTGACATGGAACCTCGTATCAGCAACTGCACTAGTTCTGCATCTTCTTCTACTTCATATTCACCGATACACGTTGTCGTCGAAGCAATCCTGGTTGTACTCGCTGTGCTGGTAGCCGGCGTCAGAGTGTGGTACAATCGAAGTAAAAGACTGCGCGTGCGACAGGCGACGTCACTGCAGCATGAGTCAGCGAATGAAGAAGTACCTACCGATTCTTAAACGTATAAATAGACTAGCAGACAAGTCAAAGAGAGAGTACGTGAAAAAGTGCAACAAAGAATTTCTNGATTGTCTCAGTGAGTGCGCCAAGAACGTTCTACGTGGAAACGTGCCGCTGAGCGCGCGACAGAACGCAAAATTGAGACGCAATAAAAACGATCTTCGTCTGCTGACGGCGAAGAAAACGTCACTGAGAAAGAAGCGACAAATTGTGCAAAAGGGTGGTTTTCTCGGTGCNCTGTTGCCACCGATACTGTCACTGTTGGGTGGCGCTCTGAGTAGCGTGATTAGCAATGCAATTCGCTAAGAAGTTGGCGTTGGTCGATCCTAAAACCTTGGACCAGCTGCAAGCNGACAGGGAGTATAAAGTCATACAGAGACCGGCTGCTGCCGTGGCAAAAACGTCGCTCAGTCTCGATATCGGACGAATACTTAACGACCAATCGATTCCCGACGACGAAAAGGTGAAACTATATCAGAACGCACTGCGACGTTACGTCAACATTCGCGACGAGATACCGACGCAAACCGCAGACCAACCGACACAGCCCGTCGTTCAGCCGACAGAATTGCCAACCGAATTGTGGCCGCAAGCACCAAGACTGTTTACCACAGGTCTATCGTCGAAACCTCAGTCGCCCGTAAAACGACTGCAGATTCGCAAGAAACATGTGAAGTGGGAGCGAACACGCGAATTGCCGCATCGCATCAGACGAAAACCGATCAAGTGGGAAGCTTACTGACTGCAAATGATGGACAATGTGTATACGAATCCGCGAGCGCCGGGTAGCTTTGGAGGTGTCGAGGCGTTGCGTCGATATGTTCGTAAGCCACGCAAAGCGGTGGTCGACTTTCTTGCTGGACAAGATGCCTACACTCTTCACAAACCGACACGAATACGCTTTCCGCGTCGTCGAACGTACGCCAAGGGAATCGCCGACTTATTTCAAATAGATCTCGCGGACCTGACGAACCTGTCTTCCTACAACGATGGTTACCGTTACCTGTTAAATTGCATAGACGTGTTCACGAAACGAGCTTGGTCAGTACCGCTGAGAACCAAGACCGGACGCGAGGTCAGTAAGGCGTTCGAACGCATATTATCACAGCAGCGATGCAATATGGCGCAGAGTGACAAGGGAAGTGAGTTTCTCAACTCTACGTTTCAGTCCACTTTACGACGTCACGGCGTAAAATTTTACACGAGTGAAAACGACGACATCAAAGCAGCCGTAGTGGAGCGGTTTAACAGNACGTTGAAGCAGAAGATGTACCGCTATTTCACNGCAAAGCGCACGAGGCGTTACGTCGACGTTTTACCCGACCTCCTTCACTCGTATAATAACACTTACCATCGTTCCATCGGCATGGCTCCGTCTGAAGTTACGATGGANAACGAGGACGAGGTACGCGCGCGACTGTATCCCGTGAAAACCAAAAGACACAAATGGAAGTTTTCAGTCGGCGACAGAGTGCGTATCAGCATGCAGCGACGACCATTTAAAAAGGGTTACGTCGGCAACTGGTCGGAAGAAGTATTCGTCGTCGACACACGACTACCCACTACACCGGTGACATATAAATTGAAAGACTTGATCGGTGACGACATAAAAGGAACGTTCTACACCGACGAGCTTCAGATCGTTGCGAAACCGGACGACGCACTGTTCGACGTAGAAAGTATAGTGAGAACGAGGAAGAGAGCGGGCAAGATCGAGTACTTGGTCAAGTGGCGCGGATATTCCGATAAATTTAATTCTTGGGTCGACAGTTTGACGAGTGCGACATGAGTGCACGCCGTTTCTACTTGACACTGCCGTCTAATTCGTCGATGGGTTACTATCCGTCAAACACGGTGGCGCAATTTACCACCAAGCTACCTCAAGTGATCGAACTGGACGGCGACTGGGAAGTGGCGCTGACGGAAATATCAGTCCCCTCACCACTACCTAACGCCTTGAGAGACACGCATTTCGTTACGCTGTCGTCTCGCAATACCGACGAAAAACGCACGTACTCATTACCATCCGGTTACTACGAGGACGTGCAGGCGGCGACCGGTAAACTGAACACAATGATGTTTACTTCGGGAGTTGCGTTCAGATATCAGATGAAGAGAGTAAAGCTGGTTATCAGCGGCTCGTACGACGTCGAATTTAGTGAAGCTTTGGCACAAATGTTGGGATATTCTAGCCGTGAGAGATATCGAGCACGCTCCATCCCTCACACTGCATCTCGACCAGTGGACTTGTCGTCGGTAAATATTCCCACGATGTACTTATACTGCGACGTTTTGAAGCACATCGTCGTGGGTGACATAATGGCGCCGTTGCTTCGTGTCGTTAACATGGAAAGTACGAAAAAGCCAGCAATGCATCAGATTATGAATCCACCGCTGTACGTACCTCTGCACAAGAAAAACTTTGACACGATAGAAATAAACATCATGACCGATACTGGAAAGCCAGTTCCCTTCACTGACGGAAAATCGGTTGCCGTGTTAGAGTTTAAACGTGTCGGGCTTTTGTAATATAAAGGACAGTCAATGGTGCTTTGGCGTCATTCTGCAACGATGCAGCGCAAAGTAAACTTCTGCTGCGATGCCAGTCGCAACATGTACGAAGACTATTACACGAATCAAGGTGGAGGCGAGATGCCGGTCTTTGTGGGAGCCAAGCGTCAACGCGGTCACGGACTGGGTAGCATGTTGAGCGGTCTATTTCGAAGCGTAGTGATGCCGTTCCTAAACAGAAACAGCGGCGCGTTAATCGGAAATGTTCTAAAGACGGGTGCAGAGATGGTTGGNGACTTGGTGCGTGGTAAGCCGTTAAAGCAGTCGCTTAAAGAACGGATGCCGAAAGCTATAAAAACGACTGCCGGAGACATAAACTGGCAGAGCGGATCCGGAAAACCGAAGCGTAAACGTCGTCGTCGTCGTCGCAACGATATTTTCGACTAAATATGGCGTTTGTGCACAAGGACTCGTGTGAATGCGTGAAGTCGGAGTTGGATCTGTTTTCAGTACCGCCGACACAGACCAGCGTGGAAAATGGCAACTGGATAGAATATCATCCGCTGACGACCGTCGATGATGGCTCTCCCATCGAATTCGACGTTAGCGGCAACGGCGAGGACTATATCGATTTGGCCAATACCATGCTGTACGTACAGGCCAAGATAATAAAACAGGACGGTACAAATCTAGATGCCGCCGATCCCGTCGGACCCGTAAACCTATTTCTTCACAGTCTTTTTTCGCAAGTGGACATATCGTTAAACGGAACACAGGTGACTGCGTCCACCAACACGTATCCGTATAGAGCCATGCTGGAAACGATTCTCAGTTACGGCGAAGATGCGAAAAAGTCGCAGTTGACGACAGCCTTGTACTACGCAGACACGGCAGGACGCATGGACGCCGTAAATGTCAATAATGCCGACACCCGCAATCCGGGGTTGATAGCACGCAGGAACTATACATCCGGGAGTAATGTGGTAGACATGATGGGAAGAATACACGCCGACCTGTTCTTTCAGAGTCGATACCTGCTGAACGAAGTAAACGTGAAAATTAAACTGACCAGGAGCAAAGATGTGTTCTGCACCATGTCGCCGGCAGCTAACGCTTCTAAGGTGAAGCTACTCGGCGCCATAATGTTCGTGCGGAAAGTCAAGCTGTCGCCGTCGGTGTTTTTGGCACACGCAAAGGCGTTGGAGAATGCCACTGCAAAATACCCGATCAACCGCGTGGTGTGCAAGACCTTGACGATTCCGGCAAACGTGATGGATGTGAACCACGAGAAACTGTTCTCCGGTCAGATTCCCACGCGCATCGTCATCGGACTAGTGCGCAATGACGCTTTCAACGGTACGACTACGAGAAATCCTTTCAACTTTCAGAACTTCAACCTGTCCGAAATTTCCGTATACTCTGACGGACAGCAGCAACACGGTATAAAACCGCTGACGACCGACTTTCAACGATCATTGTACGTGAGAGGCTTCAACACGCTGTTCAGTGGAACTGGAAAGTTGTTTCGAGACGAGGGCAACGCGCTGGAAAGAGGCAGCTTCTCCGACGGATATGCCCTGTACGTTTTCGATTTAACACCGGACCTGGCAGAAGACGATCATTTCAATCTGTCGAAGCAGGGAAGCGTGAGACTGGTGCTGAAGTTTGCAACAGCACTGACCGATCCGGTGACCGTGATTGCCTACGCGGAGTTTCAGAACGTGATCGAAATCGACAGGAATCGCAACGTGATTTACGACTTTTCGGTATGAACTCAGACCAGCTGGATCGCGTAATTCGCGAGTATGTTCCTCGTTTCGATGGAGTGTTTAGCAGCGATCATCTACCAAAGAATCCGAGGCTACTGGTGTGCAACACCGATCCTGCCAGTAAGCCCGGTGAACACTGGATCGCGATCTACGTCGACGCTGACGGACGTTACGGAGAATTTTTCGACCCACTTGGACGCGCACCCTGTCTCGCGTTTGAACGTTATATGAACGAAAACTGTAACGATTGGTTTTACTGTAATAAACAGCTACAGAGTGTCGTCAGTAGATTCTGCGGACATTATTGTGCATGCTTCTGTATTCTTAGAAGTAGAGGCATTGACATGCGTCGCTTTCTGCAACAGTTTTCGAGCGATACCGGACTGAACGATGTCGTTGTACATAGATTGATATGTCGTTTGCACTAGCACTGTTCGTTGGCGCATGTACAATAAACGAATGAAACGTTTACAGCTGTTGTCTTGTGTCGTTACTGAAACTGCGAGAGCAGTGAAAAAAAAATCCAAACACACTGACTATTTCACAATGAAACGTTTACAAAATCAAACAAGAAACGCAAGGATACCTACCGTCTCATCACTACGGCATGGTAGAGGAAATGATTAATCTACTTATTTGCCGTTTCGATCCGTCTCGAAACCCCCCTCCCTCCCTCAGTGGAGGGGAGGGGAGGGGCACGCGCGCCTCGGGGGGCGCCTGCGGCGCCCCCCAGGGAAGTATCGAAAATTTACTCATTTGTCAAANACCNCTCACAGCACTAAACCAACCAGAAGTCCAAAATACACATTTCTTTGGTGACGAATAACAAATAACCTCCATCAAATTAGGACTGACCGAATGCGTTTCGCAAACGTTGCGTTGATAGTCGATTTTAAGGTTGGACTTTGAACACATAAATATGGTTGTGTATTTAAAAAACACGACACATGCACAACACAGAAATGTCACTAAAACTTTATTAGACGAACTCACGCATATGTGTACAACTACATCATAAGTGTACAAAACATCGTATAGCAATATGTCCGATAAACATTGTCTATAGTGCATTATAGCATTATGTATAGACCACCGTCTTCATTATCAGCATATATGCAACGCACATCATATTTACAATACAGCAGTTCAATGACGAATGCGATAGTGTCCATATGCCAGCGTAGAAATTCCATCTGGCAGAATGTAGCGTTTTGTGTCATACGGAGACAAACAGACTTTCTCGATGTCTACCGTGCTAACTACGTGGTTCGTCGACTTAAACGTCTTGAAGCGAGCCGGAGATGACGGTCGTTTGCTGTGTAGGACTTTGACAAAGGTCGAGTGTCTCAGGTGATGCTTGATGTACGATTTTTTAATACCCTTGGCCGTCATTTTGCATTGTTTTGAATTGGCGGGGACGTGGAGGGAATACATTTTGGCCCTAAGACCTACAAATTCAGCGGGAGGGATGGAGTTGGTTTCGTCTTTAAATTTGCCGATAACCTTCTTGTTGGTGGTGTCGTACAGGTCGTGATCAGTGGGATATGCACTGGTGTCGTAGTGGTGGAGGTGTTTCTTCATGTCCTGATACAAATCGTTCGTCTGAATGTGATAGCAGAGACTATCCGTATCTGTAAACAGAAGTCTCGCTAGATTTGGACCGTATATTTTATGAATGTGTTTGTAATGAAATTCATACATCAGAACTTTTGACAGCTCCAACACCACGAAACCAGTGTACAGGGGTTTCGTCTGTGTGATCTTTTTGCGCGCAAACTGAACCATGACCAGATCTTCATTTATTATGGTGAAACTTTTACATGTGGGCTTTGCAATGGCCCTTTTGATTTTCTTCTCGCTGTTAATTAGTTCGAGGTTTGTGCGTTTTCTCAGATTTTCCATCGATTTCCCATATACACTGTTTGACATGAGTTTAAAGAAATCTTTCTCGAACTCGGAGGTGACAGCTTTTCGTTTCTCCGTATTGAAATGTATGTACGATTTTAGCCAGGGGTACTGTTGAAATGCAAGCACACGGTGAATTTTCGTAACGACGAGACCAA
>Ga0049104_100424_pt1 | contig 8245 bp, 8 predicted proteins | sample WorMettrBAHAMAS2_FD_55019 | JGI IMG/M metagenome (GOLD analysis project Ga0049104, IMG submission 55019) | Marine gutless worms symbiont microbial communities from Max Planck institute for Marine Microbiology, Germany - Inanidrilus... | ecosystem: Host-associated > Annelida > Digestive system >... | reverse complement strand
ACCGCCGCAGCATCTGCCAGTGGCGGCGAATAAACGTCCGCTCTTAATAGAAGCGGACGCCCAAAACACTCTTTCGGACGAGTTTATCAACGATATCGAGGATTTGCAGAAATATGCCGCACTCCCGATTTCCGAAACCCTGACCGACCAACTGACCGCGACGAGAATCGGGATCAACGCCTACGAAAACGTCTTCCGCGCCGTCGTCGACGGAATAACGAGATTGGGTCTTAACGAAACCCTGGGACTTGAGGGAAAACTGAACCAATCAATCCAGGCTGCTGAAAACAAGATTAGGACCACCGATCTGCACGAATTGACGGCCAAGGTCCTGATGATGCGTCGCCATGAGAAGGACTTCATTCTGCGCGGCGAACAAAAATACTTGGCCAGAATCGACCAGCGGCGCCGGGAATTCGATACGCTTCTGAAAGGGGCCTTTCTGGACGATGCGGCGAAAGGCGAAATCACCGAACTGGTCGATGATTATCAGGCGGCGATGCGCGAGTATGGAAGCACCTATCTCGCCAACAAGGCCGACTTCAACACGCTCGATCAGACGTTTCGCATCATCGAACCCCATTTGAAGGAGTTGTTCGATTTTGCCGTAACAGGATTGGAGCGTGCCCAACAGCGATCGGAAGAGGTCGTCGAAACGGCCGAGACGACCATCACGGTCGTCGGCCTTGCGGCGATAGTTGTTTTCGTCACGCTCGGCATGATGATCCTGTATTCCATCTCACGGCCCATCGAGGCCTTGACCGAGGCGACAATGAGTTTGGCGGCAAGCGATGTCACCACTGCCGTCCCAGCGACGGACTACGACGACGAGATCGGTCGAATGGCCATGCAAGAAAGCAGCGCCATCGTCACGTCGGCCCTCAAATTTACGAAAGCCAATGTGATGATCGCCGATACCGATCACACCATCACCTTCATGAACCGTGCGATGCGCGAGATGTTCAAGAACGCCGAACAAGACCTCCGCCGCGACCTGCCGAACTTCAGTGTCGATAGTTTGATCGGCGTCAGTATGGACGACTTCCATAAAGACGCGAACCATCAGCGCCAACTCATGGATTCCCTGAAACATCAGCACGTCAGCGAAATCCATACAGGCGGACGCGTTTTCACCCACGTCTCAAATCCGATCTTCGATCAGGAAGGACAGCGATTGGGAACGGTTGTCGAATGGGAGGACCGGACCGATGAGGTCGCCATGGAAACCGCCCTGGCGTCCGTGTTCGAGGCCGTCAACGCCGGCAAACTGGACCAACGGGTCAATCTCGATACCGACAATGAATTCCTGCAGACGATGGCGCGGTCCATGAATGAAGTTTCAGAAACGGTTGGGCGCGTATTGGATGAGGTGGCCACAGCGGCCCGGTCGCTGGCCGATGGCGATTTATCGGTCCGCGTTTCCGGCAGTTATGAAGGCGTGTTCGGTGACATCACCGAGAGCATCGAGGTCGCCCTCGAACGGCTGCGTGCGACGGTGGAGACGATCAACAACGCCGCCAGCGAGGTCAGCAACGCGTCCACCGAGATGAACGCCGGTAGCCTCGATTTGTCGCACCGCACCGAACAACAGGCCGCCAACATCGAGGAAACGGCGGCATCCATGGAAGAAGTCGCCACCACGGTTACTCAAAACGCCGGTAACGCCGAGGAAGCCAACAAGATAGCCGCGGCCACCCGTGAGCGCGCCAATAAAGGCGGTAAGGTTGTGGCCGAGGCGGTCGAGGCCATGGGACACATCGAGGAGTCATCGCAAAAGATTTCGGACATCATCGGCGTTATCGATGAAATCGCTTTTCAGACCAACCTTCTGGCCCTTAACGCGGCTGTCGAAGCGGCCCGGGCCGGTGACGCCGGCAAAGGGTTCGCCGTGGTCGCCTCGGAGGTCGGCAAACTGGCCCTCCGCTCCTCAGAAGCGGCTAAGGAGATCAAGGACTTGATCGCCGGCAGCGAGAGCGAGGTCAAGAACGGCGTCGATTTGGTCACCAAAGCCGGGACGTCCTTGGGCGAGGTCGTCGAATCGGTCGGTACGGTGGCTGATCTCATTTCCCAAATCTCCGTGGCCAGCCGGGAACAGTCGAACAGCGTCCAGGAAATCAATGCCGCTGTGTCGAAGATGGACCAAATGACGCAGCAGAATTCGGCCCTGGTCGAGCAATATGCGGCGTCGACGCGGGCCCTTGAGGATCAGTCGCGGTTCCTGCTCGACTCTGTTTCTTTCTTTTCAACCGGAAACCAAAAGGTTCGCTCAGCGCCGCTAAGCCGAAACCCGGAAAGGCGCAAAGCCGCGCCAGATCGAACGGGACGAACGGAAATTGGGAACTCGGGCGCCTCAGGCGGGTTCGATAACGACGAGGGGTGGGAGGAGTTCTGAGCGGCTTGCCGTTCGGGCACCGATAATTCGCAGCTATGCCATCATTTCGCTCAGTAACCGCATGATCAGGATCAATCCCTTCGGCAATGATCGGGAGTTTCCCATGACCCGGGACGATTTCCGGATCATTTCAGACCTCGCCAGCCGGCGCACCGGGATCGACCTCGGTGAACACAAGGCGCAAATGGTCTATACCCGATTGAGCCGGCGCCTGCGGCACCTCGGACTGACCTCATTCAGCGATTACGTTCGTTTGTTGGAACGTGACGAAGACGGCGGCGAGACAGCCGTCCTCGTCAACGCCCTGACGACCAATCTGACAAAGTTCTTTCGTTCGGAGACCCACTTCGATCACCTCCGCGACGTCGTCATTCCCGATTGCCGGGAGCGGATTCGGCGAGGCCAGTCGCGCCGCATACGGATCTGGTCGACGGCCTGTTCAACGGGAGAAGAACCCTATTCGATCGCGATTTCGATCCTTCGGGCCCTGGGCGAAAACATCGCCGGCACCAATGTTCGCGTGTTGGCGACCGACATCGACACCGACATGCTGGAGCGGGCGTCGGCCGGCGTATACGGAGAGAACGCCATCGAAGCCGTTGGTCCGGAAGACCGTCGGCGCTTTTTTGAGGTCGAGTGCTCCAAGGGTGAGCGGCGCTGGCGGGTCAAGGATAGCGTCCGCAAACTGATCACTTTCAAGAAACTCAACCTGTTGGGTCCCTGGCCAATGCGCGGCGAGTTCGACGCCGTTCTTTGTCGCAATGTGATGATCTATTTCGACAGGCCGACGAAGGACCAACTGATCGAGCGATTGGCCGGCATCCTACGGCCGGGCGCCTGGCTCTACCTCGGCAGTTCGGAAACGATGATGTCTCCCGGCCCCGGTCTTTCTCGGGAAGGCGATACGATCTACAGGCGGAGAGAGACATGACCGGGACCGTCCTGGCGTCAAGATTGACGCGTCAGCACGCGGGATCGCCGGATGGAATCCGCCGCTTTTTCGACCCCACGTCAAAGCGCGATATGGTACGCGTCGGCCCGGGGAGCTATTTCGTCACCGCCGGCGGTAACGAGGTCCTCACTGCTGTCCTCGGATCCTGTATCGCCGTTTGCCTTCGTGATCCGAAAACGGGGATCGGCGGCATGAACCATTTCATGCTGCCGGCCGGAATCGGTGCGCGCGGTGATCGATCAGGCACGGATCTGCGCTGCGGTGCTCATGCCATGGAGGTCCTGGTCAACGAGATCCTGTCACGTGGCTGCCCGCGCAATCGGATGGAGGTCAAGATATTCGGCGGCTCGGATCTGTTCGGTGCGGCGAGACCGGTCGGCAATCAAAACGCCACATTCGCTATGGACTACCTGGCCCGGGAACGAATGCCGATCGCGGCCCGGGACATCGGCGGCCAGGTGCCGAGACGGGTCGAATTCGTTCCGGCGACGGGCCTAGCCCGCGTGAAGCTGATTCGTGACGACATGGTCCATCATGTTGTACGCGCCGATGAACGATACCGGCACAAACTGCTGCAAACGAGCGGGGCCGGCGATGTTGAACTTTTTTAAGGAACGTTACGAGCGGGGGGTACGGTGTCGAAAATCAAGGTCCTGATTGTCGAGGATTCGGCGGTAATGCGGAAGATCCTGAAGGAAATTCTTTCGCAAGACCCCGAAATCGACGTGCTCGGCACGGCCCCGGATGTTCAGGTCGCGCGGCGGAAGATGAAGGACCTTAATCCCGACGTCGTCACGCTGGACGTGGAACTGCCGGGCATGGACGGCCTTACCTTTCTCGAGAAGATCATGCGTTTGCGCCCGACTCCGGTGGTCATGATCTCCGGATACACGCGGGCGAACTCCGAAGCCGCCTTGCGCGCCTTGGAGATTGGTGCCGTCGATATTGTCAGCAAGTCTTCCGTTAACTTGGATACCTCTTTAGCCGAGAAGTCGGATGAGATCCTGGAGAAGGTGAAGGCGGCGTCGCGGGCCAAGGTCGGTGGGGTCGGCCTGAACGCGACGCCGGTGACGAACCGGCCCGTAAAAACTTCCCTTGCCATCGCCCAATCCCAGTTCGTGATCTGTATCGGAGCGTCGGCCGGCGGCGTCGAAGCCATGCGTCACGTCGTCGAAGCGCTGCCTGGCGATACCCCTCCGATCCTCTATGCCCAACATATGCCGAAGGAGTACACAAGACGGTTCGCAGAGCGGTTGGACGCCATCGGTCAGTTGACGGTCATCGAGGCAGAGGACGGTTTGAGACTTTCCAACGGTCATCTCTACCTGGCACCAGGTGACTGGCACTTGAGCGTGGATCGGGTTAACGGCGCCTTTGTCTGCCGTCTGGATCAAAATGAACGCGTTAGCCAGCATCGGCCTTCGATCGACGTTCTCTTTCGTTCTGCCGCGCGCGCCGCCGGGGATAGAGCGATCGGTGTCCTCTTGACGGGCATGGGCAAGGACGGAGCTGCCGGGTTGCTGGAAATGCGGGACGCCGGTTGCATCACCTTGGGTCAGGATGAAGCGACGTCGATGATCTACGGAATGCCGCGCGTCGCTGCCGAAATGGGGGCGGTGCAGCGGCAAGTGCCGCTGAGAAAAGTGGCCGAGGAAATTCTGTCGGCCTGTTCGCAACGGTCCCGGCGCAAGAAGGCGTAGCCGCTGTGCGAAAGCTAATGTAGGCCACTTAGCGTTCAGGCGAACGTGTGTTTGAAGGGTGAAGACATGTCAGGTGATTCCGGTTTCGATTCCCTGTTCGAGGAGTTGAAGGAGAGCTTCATCGAGACCGCCGTCGAGAAGATCGACGCGCTCGATGAGATGATTGTCGCACTCCGCGATGACCCCAAGGGCAATGACCAAGTGCTGGGCGAATTCCGCCGCCAGGTTCACAGCCTTAAGGGGCTGGGCGGCACCTTCGGGTTTCCGTTGGTCAGTGTCATCTGCCACCGCATGGAAGGTTACATCGAGATCGCGCGTGAATACTCGGTCGCGGACTTCGACGATGTCCAGGTTTTCGTCGACCAAATCCGACGGGTCGTCGAGAACCGCGACAATCCGGACGAAGCGGAATCCGAGGAGATTCTTCATGTGCTGCCGGCGCAAGCAGGCGCCACACAGGCACCTCGTGCCCTACATGAGACCAAGATCGTGTTGGCGACGCCGATGGCGGCGATGCGCCAACTGGCCGAATTTTTCCTGACGGAACAGGGCTGTCAGGTGATTTCCACGGGGTCTTCCGTCGAGGCCTTCCAGTTGATCGTGGAAAACCGACCAGACCTGGTCGTGTCGTCGGTTCAAATGGAGACGCTGAGCGGCATCGATTTGGGCCGTGCCATATCGGCCATTTCCTTTCTTCGAAATACGAGGGTATCGTTGTTGACCAGTTCAGCCGATGCCGGCGACCTGGATGCGCGCATCCCGGGAGAGTTCTCCTTCATCCGCACGGACAGCCTGGAAGACGACATTTCGGAGGTGCTCGGTGACATCGTCCAATAAACCCGTGATTGCCCTCGCGGCCGGCGTCGAACCGGGCGACATGCCATGAACGCAACCCTGGACCCGGCCCTAGCCGAAGCGCGAAGAATGTATTTCGAGGAGTGTTCGGAGCTTCTGACCGATGCGGCGGAGAGACTGGCCGGTCTGGCGGAATCACTCGATCGATCGGACCCTGAGGACGTGAATGCGGTTTTCCGCGCGGTCCACTCGGCAAAAGGCGGCGGCGGCGCCTGGGGCCTGAAGGACGTGGCGTCCTTCGCACACGCCTATGAAGCGTTGCTCGGCGCGATTCGCGATGGCGCTGTCCCGGTGTCCAGTGAAATCGTCGACAAGTTGGTCGAAGCCAATGATGTGCTGACCGCCTTGATCCAAAAGGCCGAGCAGGATGAAGCGACCGACCCGGCGGCGTGGGGCGGCCTCGCCGAAGCCCTGAAAGCAGCGACGGCTGGAGTTGAGCCGGGGCCGCAACGAGGGACAACCGAACCACCAACGGAGCCGCACACCGACAATTCCGGCCGACCGACTTACCGGTTGCCGTCGACCCTCGATAACGCGACTGCACCGACCGTTCGCAAGGCGCTCCTCGATGCCATGGCCGGGGCCGAGAGCATCGAGGTTTTAGGAGACGAGGTGGAACGGGTGACGACGCTCGGCATTCAGGTTCTCGTCGCGGTTTCCAAGGAAATCGCGGAACGCGGCGGGACTTTTGCCCTTAAAAACCCGTCGCCACCGCTCGTCGACTGTTTAACGTCGTTGGGATTTCGTGACCTTATCGTGGAATGATCTTGTTTCGAAGGAAGGAGACGGAAAATGCCGGGAGAATCGAAGACACGTGTCCTGGTCGTCGACGACATGCAGGCCATGCGGACAATGGCCAGCGCCCTGGTCGCGTCACTCGGCGCAGAAGTCGCTGGCGAAGCGGAAAACGGCGAGGTCGCGCTCGACCTCTACCGGATCGAAAAGCCGGATCTTGTACTTCTCGACATCGAGATGCCGGTCAGGGACGGGATCAGCACGCTGAAGGCCATCCTCGCCGAAGACCCCGGCGCCAACGTCGTCATGCTCACGTCGGTCGACAACATGATGGTCGTCGAGGACTGCATCTTCTCCGGGGCGCGCGACTACATCCGCAAGGACGTCGACCCCGAAGAAATGAAAGGCCGCCTCCAGAAGGAATTGGATAAGCTCGGGTAGCGGTGTTTTTGTCGACGGGACCGACGATGTCGTGATTCCTCGAAACCGAACCCGGTGTGTGTGGGAGAGGTCTATGAAACGGATTCTGATCATTGATGACGAGCCCCTGTTCCGAGAGGGTTTGCAGATATTGTTCGGGAATCTTGGCTTCGATACGATCGAAGCGGAGGACGGCGACCGGGGGCTTGCGCGGGCACGGTCCGACCGTCCCGACCTGATCATTCTCGATATGAACATGCCGGGCATGACCGGATGGGAAGTCTTGCCCCAGATCCGCTCTCATCCGGACACCCGGCACATCCCCGTCATCGCGCTCTCGGCGCACGCCACGCAAGACAACCGGGATGAAGCCCACGATGCCGGTTGCGATCTTTTTCTGTCAAAACCCGTCGATGAGGTCCGCGTAATCGAAGCGGTGGAAGACCTGATCGGCCAACCGCTCGAATGAGCGGAGTGCCGATAAAACGGCATCCGACCGATGTGGCGGGCGCACTTGAACGGGACGCATCAAGATCAGTCAGTGACGCCGTTGTATTGAAGGAAAGACTTGGCCTGCAGGTCCTCCCGGATCGCTTCCTCGAGGAGGATCCACAGGGCCTCGCTGGACAAGTCGTCTGGGTTCCCTTCCCTTTCCCCTGAGTTCCTTCAGCTTTCCAACCAATTCTTCGTGGTGGCTCTCATGGGACTCGGTCTTGGGATAGCCGAGTTTGCCAAAGACCTCGACCTCTGATTGGCAATGCCTCTCGAAAGCGTCGATGAACTCGTCGAGGGTCGCCGCGATCCGTTCCCGATCAGAACCGGCAGGAAGGTCGGCCAGATCGTTCAGTAACTCGACGAGGGCCCGATGCTCATCATCGATACACGAGTAGCCCAATAACATACCATCTGAAAGCGCGAATGATTTAACCATTGGTGACCCCTGGCAATAGAGCCGGTCGCATACAATGGTACGAAGCATTACGTCATCTGGATCAGTTTTGCCGGATCTGCGGGTCCGATTTAGGCGGCAATCCGGTTCCCTAACGTGGTTCGTAACTCCTTGATATCGTTGATAAACTCGTCCGAAAGGGTGTTTTGGGCGTCCGCTTCTATTAAGAGCGGACGTTTATTCGCCGCCACTGGCAGATGCTGCGGCGGTTTTTGGCTTTGGTTGGCGGTTTCGCTGGTTGG
>Ga0049104_100420_pt1 | contig 8294 bp, 7 predicted proteins | sample WorMettrBAHAMAS2_FD_55019 | JGI IMG/M metagenome (GOLD analysis project Ga0049104, IMG submission 55019) | Marine gutless worms symbiont microbial communities from Max Planck institute for Marine Microbiology, Germany - Inanidrilus... | ecosystem: Host-associated > Annelida > Digestive system >... | reverse complement strand
ACAAACGTTTCATTTACACCTCAAGGAATGTGAGTTTAGATTTACTCACCGAGAGGAAAATCTCTCTGATAGAATACTAACTCTGCGCGAGAAAATCCACTTTAAAGTTATCTAGACCCTAACTCATAACCTGATATGTTGATAGCTAATGTATGGCATACCATAGCCTCACACTACCCGCTCTGCAGGTAGATTGAAGAAGAAAATGGTTCCACTAGTGTCCGGGATATTAATTGAATAAATTCAGATGGTTATTTGTTCCGAGATTGCTTAGATCGTAGTCTACATCGATAACCATCCGATTCAGCAATGTTTTTCGCACATAGTCGGGCTCAAAATCTGTAGTATTGTATAGAGACCTGCGTCAATTGGAGCGTTTTTGGAGGTATCTCCATGATTCCTGGAGTGGGATCTTTTCAAAACCTACAAATCGATTCAAGTCGATGACATCCTAAAATCGGCAGCTTTTTTATCTTACAAGTAGTTACAAGATGGAAGAATCAGTTTCCCCGAACGCTAGTGAAATGGTTCAGCGAAAATTTATCACTATATGTCAAGCACTACCTAATAGGAATCATGTTTCACTCGGAGATATCACTGTCACCGTGAATAGAACCACAATATTTCTACGCTGATCCTACGAAGGTGCAAGTCAACGAAAAGCTAAAGAAAAAAGCTGCTGCCTTGGGCGCTGATGCAGTCATTTTTTGTTCGCTACGGAAAAGGCAGTATCAGTCCGGTAAGTTGGAGTAGTTTGGAGGGAAAAGGTCGTGCCATCAAATTTCAGCCATAGGTTCGTTCTTATCGTATCATTTTGTTTATTAGTAGGGTGTGCAACATCAGCACCACCTCCCCCCCCAGAAAAGGATCAATCAGAAACGCAGAAGCGACGAAGCAACATGTTGGTGGATCGAAAGAGCTAAGCTTAACTCTGAAGAGAAAGAGACATTGAAAGCCTTCGGGTTTAGTCTCTTGAAGCGGGTGGAGAATGCAGCTATGAGTAGTATCGCATAGCTGCATAAGCAGCTTTTAGGAAAGCGATTGACAGGCAAGATCGTGAATAACGAGACTGGACCGGGAAGCGACCGACTGCAAGCCGCTGCCTTGGAGCAGATCGCCGCGGCCCAAGACCTCACAGTCCTGGATCGGATACGGGTACGTTATCTGGGCAAAAGCGGCTTGCTCACCACTGAGCTCAAGCGACTCGGAAAGCTGCCGCAAGCCGAGCGCCCACAGGCCGGACAGGCGATCAACCAAGCCAAGGTACAGGTGCAGGAGGCCATCGAGGCCCGCAGGAAGTCGTTGGAGCAGGCGAATCTGGCCGACCGGCTGGCAGCTGAGCGCATCGACGTCACCTTACCGGGCCGCGGGCAAAGACCCGGCGGTTTGCACCCCATTACCCGCACTCTGCAGCGGATCGAACGGCTGTTCGCCAACGCAGGATTTGGTATCGCTGAGGGGCCGGAGGTCGAGGATGACTATCACAACTTCGAGGCCCTCAATATTCCGGCCCATCACCCGGCGCGGGCCATGCATGACACCTTCTACTTCGATGAGCACCTGCTCCTGCGCACCCACACCTCGCCGGTGCAGATTCGGGTCATGGAAAAGGCAGGACCGCCGTTGCGAATCATCGCCCCCGGACGGGTCTATCGCTGCGACTCCGACCTGACGCATACCCCTATGTTCCACCAGGTGGAGGGTTTTCTTGTAGACGAGCAGGCGACCTTCGCCGACCTCAAGGGGATACTCTACGATTTCCTGAACAACTTCTTCGAACGTGACCTCGCGCTGCGCTTTCGACCGTCCTACTTTCCATTCACCGAGCCTTCTGCGGAGGTGGATATAGCGTGCGTCATGTGCAACGGAACCGGCTGCCGGGTATGCAAGCAGACCGGCTGGCTGGAGGTTTTGGGCTGCGGGATGATCCACCCGGAGGTATTCCGACATGTGGGGATCGACGCCGAGCATTACCTTGGCTACGCCTTCGGCATGGGCGTGGAGCGGCTGGCAATGCTCCGTTACGGCATCGACGACATCCGACTTTATTTCGAGAACGACCTGCGGTTTCTCAGACAGTTTTCTTGAAGTTGATGTACGAAACCCAGCAGCAATAGCTAGGTTTAGCTCGTTCCCACACTTCAGAGACTGTAAAAGTATTATTGGATTTTCAGAGCGTCAGGGACGGAGTAACATGATTTCCATAACTTAGAGGCTGTCTAAAAAGACATAAGTTAGGGTCTAGATAACTCTAGAGTGTATTTTCTTTCAGTAGAGTAAGTATTCTATCAGAGTACTCCTTAACGGTTCAAAAACAAGTAATACATTTTATCACGAAAATCAAACGGTGCTCGATCGGATGCCGCTTGGAGGTGTACGGCGGGTAGAGGGCCACCCGCAGACGCCGCCCGAACCGTCGGCTCAGCGCCACCAGGTCTTCCTTGAAGCGCAGCGAACGGCATATCCCGGACAGCAGTTGGAAGCCCCCGGAATTCTCGCCAACCCGGTGCCCGTGGAGGCCCTGTACGACCCGGACGCAGCCCGAGATGTGGCCCTGCGCAACCTGCTACAGCGTCGCGGATACGCGGACCTCGAGGCCGTGCAAAAAGAAGGAAGGGAAGAGGGTCGGCAAGAACGGAGGGAAGAAGGCCGGAAAACGGGTCAGCTGGCATTGGTTCTGCACCAGCTCCAACGTGCGATTGGGCAGATCCCAGAAAGTGATAGCCAACGGATTCGCCGGCTCGATTGTGACGGGTTGGTCGCGCTGGCGGAGGCCCTGTTGGATTTCCGCGCCGAGAGCGATTTGACCAGCTTGGCTGGAACGCCATGTTCAGTGCTCGCAAAAGGAAGACCAGCGACCCTTGACTAGCGGCAGTTTTCGAACCGTAAATGAACGCAAAAAACGCAAATTCGGAATCGATTCAATTTTCGTCCATTTGCGTCTATTTGCGGGAAAAAAATGTCAACAGGACCTGACCCATGCGGCCCGTCGTCCGCTTCACCCTGGGCCAGCGGGTCCTGTTCAATCTGATCTTCGTCCTGTTGACGGTAGCCGGGGCCTTTGCGGTCGGCCGGATTTCGGTCGACCGCTACCCGGAGATCAACTTCGGGAAGGTCATCATCTACACCTTCTACCCCGGGGCCTCGCCCCAGGACGTAGAGGCCCTGATTACCATCAAGATCGAGGAGGCCCTGGAGGGACTCGAGCAGGTGGAGTTCGTCCGCTCCAGCTCGGTGCGGGAACGCTCCGCGATATTGGTCAAGTTCCGCGACGACACCGACTACGCCGCCCTCTATGACGAGCTGCGCTTCCGCGTGCTGGGCATGTTGGGGGAATTGCCGAAGGGCGTAGACCCCCCCAGCTTCGACCTCATCGAGACATCCACCTGGCTGCCGGTAGTGGCCGTCAATCTGGTCGGCGATCGTTCCAACCGGGCCCTGACCCTGCTGGCCAAAGAACTCCAAGTCCCCCTATCACGCATTCCCGGCGTCATCGAGGCGGAGCTGAGCGGGGAATACCAGCGCGAGTTTCACATCTACCTGGATCCGCACCGGCTCAGTGCCCAGGGGGTGAGCTTCGAGGATGTTTCCCGCGCGCTCGTGGACGCGAACCTGACCATCCCCGCCGGCGACTATCAGGACGCTTCCGGGGAATTCGTGGTCCGGGTGGACGAACGCTTCCGCTCCCACGAGCAGGTGGTCTCCACCGTGATCCGGCGCGACCTGGACGGGTCCTTCGTGACCCTGGAGGACCTGATCTCGGAGGCCCGCCTCGGCTATCGGGACCCCCACATCATCACCTCCGTCAACGGGCGGGACTGTGTCACCATCAAGGTCTTAAAAACCGCCGCGGGCAATGCCCTGACCATCCGCCGGGAAGTCGGGCGGATCATCGAAGAGTACACACCTACCCTGGCAAAACAGGGAGTAGAGGCCGTCCTGACCCAGGACTCGAGTACCTATATCAGGGCCTCCATCAGCACCCTGGGTTGGAACCTGACCTTGGGGATCGCTCTGGTGAGTCTGATCCTCTGGTACTTCATGGGCCTGCGCAACGCCGGCCTGGTCACCGTGGGCATCCCCTTCGCCTTCTTGGTGACCATGATCCTCATGAACCTCACCGGCAACTCCCTGAACGAGATTACCCTGTTCTCCTTCGTGCTAGTCTCCGGGATCATCGTCGACGACGCCGTCGTGGTGGTCGAGAACATCTACCGTCACATTCAACAAGGCGAACCCCTGGAACAGGCCCTCGTCGAGGGCACCGCGGAGGTGATGCTGCCGGTGATCTCCGCCACTGCCACCACGGTGGTGGCCTTTCTCCCGATGTTGATGATGACCGGTTCCACCGGGGAGTTTTTCGCCCTCATCCCCACGGCCGTCAGTTTCGCCATCATCGCCTCCCTGTTCGAGTGCCTGTTCATCTTGCCCCTGCATTATCTGGACTTCGGTCCCCGTCCCCAGCCCGGCGGCGCACCATCCTCCGAGCGGGATAACGCCCCTCTGCGGGTCCTGCGCCGCGGCACCGACGGCCTGATCCGGTTCACCCTGCGTTGGCGCTACCTGAGCCTATCCCTAGTCTTCGTCGCTTTCCTGGCCGCCGTCGCCATCCTCGGGGTCTCGATCACCGGCATTGCCCCCCTGATTCGGATCAAATTCTTCCCGGACGACTACAACCTCTACTACGCCTTTATCGAAGGCCCGGCCGACACCACCATCGAACGCACGGACGAGATGGTCCGGGAGATCGCCTGCTACATCATGGCCGACGGGCCAGGCCATGCCCGCTCGGCAGCCGGGTCTGCCGGCTTCGTCTTCAACGAGGACTACGAGCAGGAGTTCGGTCACAACCTGGGTACGGTCACGGTCCCCCTGCCCGACCAGAAAGACCGTGCCTTCCAAGACCCCATCGCTCACCTGGAGGCCATGCGCGAGCGCCTGAACGAGCGTTTTGCCGGGGCTGGGGAGGGATTCGAGATTCGCATGCGGGCCGAGAAGGACGGGCCACCCAGCGGCAAGGACGTGAATATCCAGATCGTAGGCTCCAACGAACGTGCAGTGTCGGGGCTGGCCGACGAGCTGTTGCGGGCCCTGAAGGAGAACCCGGAGCTGGGCCCTTACCTCACCGAGCTTACGGACAATCGGGGCCAACCTACCCGGGTGTTCCGGCTCGACGTGGACGGACCCAAGGCCCGGGAGCTCGGGTTAACGCCGGGGGACGCCGCACGGCTGGCCGCCGCTGTGTTGGATGGGCGCTACATCGGCGACTATCGCCTGAGTGACGAAGAGGTAGACCTCAAGCTGCGGCTCAATCCGGCTGCGATCGACAGCCCAGAGGCAGCGCTCTCGATCCCGGTCCGGGAGCACCCGGCGGGGCCCGTATATCTGGGGGATCTCATCCGCCCGGTGGTCGAGATTCAGCCCGGCGAGCTCAATCGCTATCGCAGCCAACGCAGCCTGACCATCACCGCCAACATTCGATCCGGGGCCCCCATCTCCTCACCGCTGGTGGCGACCTGGGTCAAGCAACACTACGCGCAGATCCGGGATCGCTTTCCTGGCGCCACCCTGGTCTTCGGAGGCGAGTTCGAGGAGACCCAGCGCTCCTTCGACAGCCTGATCCGGGCCTTCGGGTTGGCGGTGCTGCTCATCTACCTGATCCTGGCCACCCAGTTCAGGTCTTATCTGCAGCCCTTGATCATTCTCTCGACCATCATGTTCTCCATCAGCGGCGTGGTCTTCGGCACCCTGGCCACCCAGACCCTGTTCACGGTCAACAGCTTCATCGCCGTCGTCGGCGTCACCGGCGTGGTGGTCAACGATTCCTTGGTCCTGCTCGACTTCATCAACCGCCGCTATCGGGAGGGCAAAACTCGCGGAGAGGCGGCAACCGCAGGCGTCCATGTACGCCTGCGTCCTATCCTCCTGACCACCCTGACCACCACCTTGGGTCTACTCCCCATGGCCCTAGGCATCCCCAGCTACTCCCTGATCTGGGGCCCCATGGCCTCGACCTTCGTCACCGGTTTGGCCACCGCCACCTTTCTAACTCTCTTCATCGTCCCTGTCGCTTGGGACCTCCTCATGGAGATCCAGGAAAGGCGGGCCGACAAGCGTGGGCGGAAAATGGGCACCCAGGCCTGAAACCCGAAACATCCGATGTCGAAAACCACCACCGAGAAGAATCCAGAAACATTGGGTCACGGGGAGCGAACCGATGATTGATTACAACAAGTTCCAAAAATCTCTGAAACATCTCGAATTGCAATATCGCAATCACAAAAGTATGGATTCGGGACAACCAGATCTTATACGGGAGGCTGTAACCGAGTCGGTCATTCAGCGTTTTGAAACCTGTTATGACAGTTTGTGGAAAGTGCTCAAACGCTATTTGTGTGAAGAGCTCGGTATCCCTGAAGTGCCTGACAATCCGAAGGGAATCTTCCGATTGGTGGGGGAAAACAACCTGTTCGCTTCATCAACGGAGCAGTGGTTGAAATACGTGCAGGCACGTATTGGTACTACCCATGACTATACTGACAAAAAGGTTCCAGAGGCATTCGAATTGATGGATGACTTCATTGAAGATTCTATTGGACTTTACCAAACCATGAGCACGCGGACATGGGAATGTCCGACGCTATCGATATTACCCCCAGTCATCGCAGGATCATACTCGACCTGCTGAGCAGGCACCTGCCGCATGTCACCATATGGGTCTACGGCTCCCGCGTCACCTGGAGATCGCGCGCGCAATCCGACCCGGACATGGTAGTATTCACTACTTCTGCCGAGCAACAGCAGGTTTTCGATCTGAAAGAGGCGTTCGAGGAAAGCGATCTGTCCTTTCGGGTGGATCTGTTCTCCTGGAGTGAGCTTCCCGAGCGATTCAGAGAAAATATCGAAAATGAGCGTGTGATATTGCAGCGATCGCGAATATTCAAGAAGCCGTAGCTCTTTATCCGGAATCGGTAGAAGATCACAAAAACTTTGCGCCCAAGGTCGAGCGGGTAGCGGGCAGGCTGGGTTGATGTACGAAACCCAGCTATCTATGTTATGGGCTCATGGAAATTAAGGAACGGAAGGTCGCCAAGCGCGGGAAGAAGGCTGCTGCCGATGCCTGAAGGCACTTTGGATTTGGCTAAGGTGCCCTATAATCAACCCATCCCGTAGAAATGGACAGGATCTATGTCTGAAAAAGAACGGCAAGCGCTGATCGGGATGATCCGCGGGTTCCTCCGCGAAACGGATGCTGTCGCCGTTTTGACCGGTGCCAGTGTATCAGCGGAGAGCGGAATCCCGACCTTCCGCGATGCTCAGACGGGGCTGTGGGCCAAGTACGATCCCATGGAGCTTGCCACGCCGCAGGCCTTTGCCCGCGATCCAGCCTTGGTGAGCCGTTGGTATGACAAGCGGCGTCGCAAGAGTGCCGACTGTGAGCCGAACCCCGGCCATCTGATCCTGGTACAGCTGCAGGGGGAGTTCGAGGCGGCAGAGAAGCGCTTCCCCTTATCACCCAGAACGTAGACCGACTCCGCCAGCGAGCCGGCTCCCGAGATCCGCTGGAGTTGCACGCGACCTTCTGGGTCTGGTGCTGCACGTCCTGCGGCGAGGAGCGGGAAGAACGCACGCCCCCCCCGGAATACCCACCCCGTTGCCACTGCGGAGGTATGCGCCGACCCGGCGTGGTCTGGTTTGGCGAGGCCCTTCCGGAAGCGGTCCTCACCAAGGCTTGGCGGGCGGCGGAAGGCTGTGGGCTGTTCGTGTCCCTAGGCAGCAGTAGTGTGGTCGAGCCGGCGGCAAGCCTGTGCCGGATCGCGGCCGACGCGGGGGCCAAAACGGTCGAGATCAACCCGCAGGAGACGCCGCTCTCGTCCTGGGTGGACGTTTCCATGAGAGGGACGACCGGCGAGCTCTTGCCGATGATTTCGTCTGTGTGGGAACAGGCAATAAGACCGAAGTACCAATAACATCGGTTTAGTTCTTCCATTGGGAATTCTTTTTTCCGAAAATGAACACCAATCAACGCAAATCCATTCACGAATCATTTGCGTCCATTAGCGTTAATTTGCGGATAACTCTTGCGGGACCTGACACTTAGGTGTGTTATGAAACTGCAAATCGTATTGGAACCCTCCGACGAGGGCGGATATACCGCTATCGTTCCGGCATTGCCCGGATGTATCAACGAAGGGTAGTGGTAATTTTTGAAGTGATAGAGTAGATGGATTCATCGGTAATCATTCCGATTGCCACCGTTTTTCTCGTTACCTGATTCCAGATTTTAGCCCTCT
>Ga0049104_100404_pt1 | contig 8590 bp, 6 predicted proteins | sample WorMettrBAHAMAS2_FD_55019 | JGI IMG/M metagenome (GOLD analysis project Ga0049104, IMG submission 55019) | Marine gutless worms symbiont microbial communities from Max Planck institute for Marine Microbiology, Germany - Inanidrilus... | ecosystem: Host-associated > Annelida > Digestive system >... | reverse complement strand
AACCGCCCCATCATCGTTCCGCCCTCCACCGAATCACTCGGGAAACGGAATCACGATCTCAGAAACCGATCAACAGGGGTTTATCAACAGTATCCCCCAAATTCTGTGACAGCCGTCACCTTTTCGCCGGTTCGAAACCAGCGGAATTATAACGAAAAAGGCGCCTCAAAGCGGCGCATCAAACGGGTCGTGATGTGAATGGGTGTTACTCGACGATCTCGGGTGAAAGCTGACCCATGACGTTGAGCAACGTGAAGACGGCGATCGCGACATCGGTGTCGGCCGACGCGGCATCGCTGGATGCGTTGATCAGTGCCGTTTCACCGGCCAGTACATCGATTAGCGAGCGGTTGCCGAGCTGACGTTCGCGCCGCGCCAACTCCAGGAACTCGGAGGCGATGTTTGCCTGATTATGGAGATGTTCGGCGTTGGACCGAGCCGTCTCGAGGTTGTCCCAGGCATTGTAGGCCTGCTCTTCGACCAGATCCCGCGTATCCCCGAAACGGTTGGTCGTCGCGATGTGGGTCTGGTTCGACGCCTTCAGCGAGTTCACGGCGGTCAGCCCGAGGTTGAAGTCATAGGTCATCTCGAGTTTGACGAGACGCTCCTGCTGGGACCCCACCGTGCCGCCGTTGTCCTCCTTGAAGTTCGATTCGGCTATCGCCTCGAACACCGGAAAGAACTCGTCGGCCCGGGTTTTCCTGACATCCTCGAGCGCGATGGTTGCGCTCAGGCGGGATGCCTCCAATTGTGGGTTCCCTTTACGCACCAATTTGACAGCCTCTTCCAGTGATTTCGGCAGCAATTCCAAGGGAAGCCGCGGTTCAACCATCTTGGCGACATCCTCGGGTCGCTTGCCGAAAACGGCACGGTACCGGTTCAGCGCAGTGCGTAAAGCACCTTCGGTCTGGATGGCTCGGGCCTGAGCGCCCGCCAACTGGGTTTTCGCCTGCAGCACGTCCGTCGAAAAGCCGGATCCTCGCTGCACCCGTGCGTCTTCCAGTTCGGCCTGTCTTTTGATGTTGGCGACGGACCCTTCCGCGAAGCTCAGAAGCTTCTGCGCCCGGATGACATTGATGTGGGCGGTCAGCCCTTCAAGGAGCAGCGCTTGCCGGGTCGAATCCATGGTGGCGCGGGATTGATGAACCGACAACTTCGCGCGTCCAATCGCCGAATTGGTCGATCCAAAATCCCAGACTTTCTGAGTTAGCGACAGATCGACATTGCGCGGAACCATGTCTGTGTCGTCGGATCCACTCGGTTTGACCCGTTTTTCATGACCGATATTGGCTGTCGCGTCGAAAGTCGGGTACCAGTCGCCCCAAGCCACGGACACCTGTTCTTCGGCGGCCGTCAAATCGGCTTGCGCGGCCAGCATCCGTTAATGGGATGGACCGGCTGCTTTTTCGGCAGGTTAGTCTGCAGAGACTTAAACCTGCATTTCGAGAGGAGCAGCAGCCATGGCGACCCGGCATCCCGAAGCGACACTGAACTTCACCAGCATCGGCATCGATATCGGCAAGGACGTCTTTCATCTGGTCGGCTTCGACGGCGACGGTCAGATCGCCTTGCGCCGCAAAATCAGACGGCTTGAACTGGTCAAGACGTTCGACAAGCTGCCGCGCGGTGTGGTCGGCATGGAAGCGTGCCTGAGCGCGCATTTTGTCAGCCGCACGCTACGCCGCCTGGGCTTCGAGCCGCGGATCATTCCGGCGAAGACACGAAGCCGTTCAACAAGGGCCAGAAGAACGATTACAACGACGCCGAGGCGATTGCCGAAGCGGCGCTGCGCCCGAACCTGAAGGTGGTGGCGGAGAAGACACAAGATCAGCTCGACCTGCAGGCCCTGCACCGGGTTCGCTCACGCCTGGTCTCACGGCGCACGGCGACGATCAACCAGATCCGGGCCTTTCTTATCGAGCAGGGGATCACGGTGCGCACCGGGGCTCGATCCTTGCGCAACTCCCTGTTCACGATCCTCGACAACCGCAGGGACGAGATCTCACCGCGCATGGAGCGGATCATCGTCGGTCTCTACGAAGACTGGCTTTGGCTGGACGAGCGCATCGAGGGCACGACGGACGAGATCGAGGTGATCTCCAAGCACGAAGACAATTGCCAGCGGCTGATGACGGTGCCGGGCATCGGTCCGATGATCTCGACAGCAGTGGTTGCGGCCGTCGGCACCGGCGAGGCCTTTGATCGGGGTCGGGACTTCGGTGCCTGGCTTGGTCTCGTGCCCCGGCAATACTCGACCGGCGGCAAGCCCATATTGGGGCGCATCTCGAAGCGTGGCAGCCGCTATCTCCGCGCGCTGTTCGTGCAGGCCGCCCATGTCATCCTGATGCGGCCCCACAACTGGAAGCGCTTCAGCTTCGGGCCGTGGCTGGAACAGGCCGCCGAGAGGATGCACAAGAACAAGCTCGCCGCGGCACTCGCCAACAAGCTTGCCCGCATCGCCTGGAGCGTGCTCCGGAACGGCACCACCTTCGATGCGCACCGCCAAGAGACGCCGGCGATCTGATCCGTCGGTATCGGACCCAAGTTCGCGATTGAGATGACGGTATGGAACGGACCAAGAAACGCACCGAAAGTCTGATGACCCTAATGGCCGCTCACCGGCCTGTCCGCTAAGGAGACCAAGCGTGCGTGCGTATTCCCATCATGGCCACGGCCCGCGAGCCGATCAAACAGGCCGGATACATATCAGCGACTTCCGATATCCACCGAAATCACAATTGCAAACCGCAGCCGGTCCATACATCAGGGTCACCGAAATCCTCGTACTCGGGCGCAAGAAAGACGTGGCGCCGGCCAAGGGCAATCCCGTCGGCCAGGGTTTCAAGACCATCTTCACCCGCATGTTGCCGAAACCGGGTATGCTGACCCAGGCGCCGGTCACCCATATCGGCGGCTATATCTTCCATCTCGGGTTTTTCTTCACCTTCCTGTTCTTCGCGCCGCACATCGAACTGATCGACGATCTCATCGGCCTCAGGTGGCCCGGTGCTTCGACCGTGATCGTCGAATCGGTGACCGCCGTCACCGTCGTCGCCCTGGTGGCGTTGCTGATCACGCGTCTCAATGATCCGGTACGCCGCGCCCTGACCTCGTTCGAGGACTACCTGGTCTGGCTCCTCAGCCTGCTGCCGTTGGTCACCGGCTACATCGCCGTCAACAAGCTGTTCGGCGATTACCAGTTGATGCTGGCCCTGCACATCCTCAGCGTCGAGGCGCTGATGGTCGTGTTTCCGTTCTCGAAACTGATGCACGCCGTCACCTTCGTTCTGGCGCGCTACTACAACGGTGCCATCCAGGGCCGGAAAGGAGCCGAATCATGACTGCGACATTGAACCGCGGCCTTAATGCGCTGCGTGAACAGATCGACTCCTCGGTCGCCAGCTTCTTCACCAGCTGCGTGCACTGTGGCCTCTGTGCCGAGGCCTGCCTGTTCTACCTCGAGACCGAGGACCCGCAGTACACCCCGATCAAGAAGCTCGACCTCATGCGCCGCATGTGGTCGCGCGAGTTCACGCTGTTCGGACGCATCGGCGGCCTGATCGGCCTCGTCAAACCGGTCACCGACGATGACCTCAAGGCCTGGGAGACCCTGGTCTACGACAGCTGCACCATGTGCGGACGCTGCTCCATGGTCTGCCCGGTCGGCAACGACATCACCTTCATGATCCGCAAGATGCGCGAATGCATGAGCGCCGCAGGCCATGCGCCGAGGGAGCTGATCGGTGCGGCGGAGCGCCACCAGGAAAAGGGCAGCCCCATGGGCGACCTGCGCCACGCGCTTCATGCGCACGTCAAGCACGCCATCGCCGATACCGGTGTCGAGGTCGAGTTCGACAAACAGGGTGCCGACTACATGGTCGTCCTGTCGGCCCAGGAGATCGCCGAGTTCCCGGAGATCATCACGTCCCTGGCCCGCATCTTCAAGGCGGCCGGCGTCACCTGGACGCTGTCCGACCACGCCTTCGAGGCGACCAACGTCGGTGTCCAGTTGGGTAACCGCGACGTCGCGCGCATGCTGGTCCAACGCATCGTCGACGCCGCCGAGGGCCTCGGCGTCAAATACGTGATCAGCCCGGAATGCGGCCATGCCTACCAGGCACTGCGCTGGGAAGGCCCCAACCTGATCGGCCGGCCCTACAACTTCGGCGTCGTCCACATCATCGAACTGTTGGACCAGCTCAGGGCCCAGGGCAAGCTCAAGACCAAGGGCAGGGACACGACCAAGGTCACCTTCCACGATCCCTGCCAGATCAACCGCCGGGGCGGCATCAACCGCGAACCGCGCAACCTGATGAACATGATCGCCGACAACTTCATCGAGACCGACGAGGCCGGCACCATGAACTGGTGTTGCAGCGGCGGCGGCGGTGTCGGCGCCAACGAACGGGCCGCGGATCTCAAGATCAAGGCCTTCCGGCGCAAGAAGGCGCAGCTCGACAAGGTGCGGCCGGAAAAGGTCGTCACCATGTGCGCCTACTGCCACCACACCCTCGAGGAGATGCTCGAGGAATACGACATGGACCTCGAGGTCCAGGGCCTGACCGATCTGGTCGCCGAGTACCTGGACGACGGCGCCGAAGCGGCGCCGGCCCAGGATTGAACGGAGTACGGTAAATGAGCAAACGACTGGTCGTCGACCCGATCACCCGCATCGAGGGGCACCTGTGTATCGAGGCCCAGATGCAGGACAACAAAATCGACGAGGCCTTCTCGTCGGGCACCATGGTGCGCGGCATCGAGATCATCCTCCAGGGCCGCGACCCGCGCGACGCCTGGGCCTTCGCCCAGCGCATCTGCGGGGTCTGTACCCTGGTCCACGGCATCGCCTCGGTGCGCGCCGTCGAGAACGCCTTGGGCTACAAGATCCCGGCGAATGCACAATTGATCCGCAACCTGATGATCGCCGCCCAATACGTGCACGATCACGTCATGCACTTCTATCACCTGCATGCCTTGGACTGGGTCGATGTGGTTAGTGCGCTGGACGCCGATCCCAAGGCGACGGCGGAGCTGGCGCAGTCGCTCAGCAACTACCCGCGCTCGTCGCCCGGCTACTTCGCCGACGTCAAGAAGAAGCTCAGGACCTTCGTCGAACAGGGCCAGCTCGGCATCTTTGCCAACGGCTACTGGGGCCACTCGGCCTACAAGCTGCCGCCGGAGGCCAACCTGATGGCGGTGGCGCATTATCTCGATGCCCTTGAATGGCAGCGCGACGTGGTCCAGATCCATACCATCTTCGGCGGCAAGAACCCGCATCCCAACTTCATTGTCGGCGGTGTGCCGAACCCCATCGATCCCAATTCGGATTCGGCGGTCAACATGGAGCAGCTGGCCAAGATCGGCGAAGTCATCTCCAAGATGGAGGCCTTCGTCGATCAGGCTTATGTGCCCGATACGCTGGCCATCGCCGGCTTCTACAAGGACTGGGCCTTCCAGGGCGAGGGCGTCGGCAATTTCATGTGCTACGGCGACTATCCGACCGGGGATACGAACGATGTCTCGACCTTCCTGGTTCCCCGTGGCGTCATCCTCGACCGCGACATCTCGAAGGTCCACGAACTCGACCTGCACGCCGAGGACCAGATCCAGGAGTTCGCCGATCACTCCTGGTACGCCTATGAAGGCGGCAAAGGCACCGGGCTCCATCCCTACAAGGGCGAGACCACCCTCAACTTCACCGGCCCCGAACCGCCTTACGAGCAGCTCGACGTCGAGGGCAACTACTCGTGGCTGAAGTCGCCGCGCTGGAAGGGCAGGCCCATGGAGGTCGGCCCCCTGGCCCGCATGCTGATGATGTACGCCACCGGCAACGAACACGCCAAGGCTTTGGTCGACCATACCCTGACCACCCTTGACGCCCCCGTCGAGGCCCTGTTCTCGACGTTGGGCCGGACGGCGGCGCGCACGCTTGAGACCAAGATCTTCCTCGATTTCATGCGCGGCTGGTACGACCAGCTCATCGCCAACATCAAGGCCGGCGACATCGACACCCACAACGAGAACATGTGGGAGCCGTCGACCTGGCCGAAGAAGGCGCAGGGGGCCGGCTACATGGAAGCGCCACGCGGCGCCCTCGGCCACTGGATCGTCATCGAGGACGGCAAGATCGCCAACTACCAGGCGGTGGTGCCGAGCACCTGGATGGCCGGGCCCAGGGACGCCCAGGGCCAGTCCGGCCCCTACGAGGCGGCCCTCAAGGGTCATACCCTGGCCAATCCGGAGCAGCCCTTGGAGATCCTCCGCACCATCCACAGCTTCGATCCCTGTATCGCCTGTGCCGTCCATTTGGTCGGCGAGGACGGTGAGGAGATGATGGAAATCAAGGTCAACTGAAGGCGTCCGAGAACGCCGGATAAAAACAGACACGACCATCCTGCGGCGGGCTTTAGCCCGCCGCTTTCTTTTTGGGCCTCTTTCAACTCAACCTTTTCTCAGGGGGAAACAATCGAGTGGGGCAGGGGCTGCGGCGTTGCGCCGGTTGTCCACTATTGTCCATATATGTCTATAAAAATTTCTCATCGACCCGATGTCCTGTTCCGACCGGGAACAGATCAGGTAGGCACCGACCGGCGCCCAACACGACAAACTGGGGTCGCCCGGCGTCTTCCGAGGGTTCTCCGCTCCCAGACGCAATCGCAGCTTCTCCTCCAAGCGACAATATCAATAGTAGGAAAATATACTTTTATTTGCATTAATGTCAATAGAAAGTACAGCCCTTTATGGTTCCATCAGAACCTCTGTTCAGGCCCATTCTGCTGAATATCCATCATTCGGGTTGATTAGGGATTCGCCCGTCCGTCACACAACAATAATCAACGTTCACTAGAAAACCTTTTTCCGTTACAGTTTCGTAGGGGAAACAAATACCTGTCGGAAGACAACCTGAAATCGGGCCTGCCGACAAGGTCATCGGTCGATCGTTGGCTGTCCGGTGTGCGGCGAGGGGGGAAAAGATGGCGATCGAATTTCAAGCCTTCGACGACGAATTCAACATTCTCGCGCGGAAAATTCAGGATCGAACAGGCGAAAAGATTTTCGCGTTCGAGGTCGTGTGTATTTCGGGAGACGGCCACAAACACTACCTCGATCAGTTGTTTTCGATCGTGTCGGAAGGACGAGACCTGGAAAAAGAGCAAATCGTTGTTCGCGAAAAAGGGGACATGGTTGAGGAAGTTGAAACAAAAGTCGTTTCTTTGTTCGACGGGGGTCGCGAATCCGGTGACGGCGTATCCGCGTGGGTCGAGATACACGATTTCGACCGGCGCAAAGCGATCGAGGAAGCGTTACAAATTTGCGTCAACCGCCTCGACAAGTTGATCATCGAAATCGAAACTGACCCGGAACATGAGGACGATCAATTGATCGTCGCACTATGCACCCGACGGAGGCATCTGGGCAAACTCCCCTACGTACAAATCAATCATGCCAACTTGAGCCGGATCGAACGCAAGATCAGCGGGTCGTATTTCGTGGGAATGGCCGATGGAGATTTTACGCAGGAAATGGTTCTGTCGAGGATCGAGAACGACAGCATTCCCCGTGAAGACCTGGCCTATTTGGCCCGCCTCACCGGCGGCAACCCGGATTTGCTCGTTCGGGTCATCGAGAACGCCAAGTATACGACGAATTTCGACAAAGACTTTCAAGTCGCATTGTTGGAGAAATATGCAAAACAACTGTTCACTGACATCTGGAGCAATTTGGACGAAAAGGAGCGGGTTCTGCTCATCGCCTGTGCATTGGCCCGCTCCGTAGAGACCGGTGATGGGGAGTCCAATGTGTCGTCCGGCGAAAACGCCCTGGAGATATCGGATGACGGATTTGGGCGCTTGGATAATTTATCCGGACTGCACGGGGAGTTGATCTCCCATGGCATTCTCCGCAAGTCCGACTCCAGCCTGCCCCAAACGTTCTCGGTCCTGTTCGACGCGTGGCTTATTGAAAACGCCATGGGTTCGATCGTCGATGACCTGCACTCGGTCGAAGATATTCTCAAACAACCCGTTGATGAAGAAAGACCGACCTACGTAAAAACCGTCGAGGCTGCCAACGCCGGCCGCCCGGATGTGGCGGTCGAGATCTATCGCCGGCTCATAGACGAAAATCCCTATCGAAAGGACCTGCGTCGCCTGATCGTCAATCTGCTGGTTCAGATGAACCGGCCGCTCGCAGAGATCGTGGACCTAGCGCATCCGATCATTTCCGAACCGATGACCGCCAAGCGTGTTATGGAAGCGGTCGAATCGAAACTCTCGGTCTCAAAGTCGTTGTCCGGTGACCTCGCCGGTGCGCGGGAGTGGTTGCGTTCCATCGAGGTGTCGGATTCATCCCTCAAGGAAACCCGCAATCGTCTGCTGGACGAATTGCAGAAAGTGCGCGGGATTGCGTTGGGAATGGTCGGGTCGTTGGTCCTGATCGTCGCCGGTTTGCCCGGTATCTTCGCCTGGGCTTTCTTTCAATCACCAACCGAGATCTTTGCATATATCTGGACTTTAGTCCTTCAGTTTTATGAGTAGTTTCAGAATGCTAGGAATTGGTGATCCGCCTGGAGGGGAATGGGAATTTTTTG
>Ga0049104_100399_pt1 | contig 8758 bp, 7 predicted proteins | sample WorMettrBAHAMAS2_FD_55019 | JGI IMG/M metagenome (GOLD analysis project Ga0049104, IMG submission 55019) | Marine gutless worms symbiont microbial communities from Max Planck institute for Marine Microbiology, Germany - Inanidrilus... | ecosystem: Host-associated > Annelida > Digestive system >... | reverse complement strand
TAGCGATCAACCGGAACTGCCGGTCGCGTTCATGTGGCTCGACGTCACCGGTACTCAACGCCTTGCGCAGGGAACGACGCCGATAGCCGGCCCGCGCCAGCAGCTTGGCGGCGGTGTTGCGGCTGATGTGATACCCACGTGTCAGCACCTGCTAATGCAGTTCAAACTGTCCCGCGGCCGACAACCGCAACTTCATTGAAGCCGGGCGAGTCATTGGTGAGCATAACCCACCTTCATTGGCCGCTCGACCGGAACCCCTTTGGACGAGCCCGTAGGGAAAAAAACGGTTGGCTCTTTATGGATTCCAGACTGATCGAAGGGGACGGCGGTCCGTAGCACTCTGACTGACGACAGAACAGGCAGTCTTTATAGATGTCATCTCCCCCGGCGATACCGCGTTCGATCGTGCCGGGGGTGAGCAGCGCATCGAACAGCAGGTGAATGACAAGTGGCGGCGCTGTATCGGAGACGTCGCCGGCGGTGGGTGGTGGAGCCGTCGTAGATGTCTCCGCCGTCAGCCTGGGGAGTGGCTCCGTGACGACGACCGCGAGGCCAATCACGACGAAGTAGGCCGCAACGACCCTCACGGCATACCGGCGTATGACCCACAGGCCAGCGTAGATGGCACCGAAAATCAGGAGAAACAGGGTTCCCTTGGTTAAAACCGTCACGTCCAGCACCGGGGTTCGGTCGTTGGAGCCGATCATCACCGCTAGTACCAGCCGGGTCTCCAGCCAACAGACAGAGTGCGCTATCCCGCCTCATCTTGTTTTTTAGGTAGTGGTAAATCTGTAACTGGTAGAGGGTAGGTTGGGTCACTGTACGAATTGGTGGATTGAAGTCTTTTGATGTTATCAACCACTCTATCAGTTAAAAATTCACCGCTACCCTCACGTTTATAGCCTTCTTCCACGCCCCAGCGCAGGTGGTAGAGGTGTTTGAAGCAGGTACTCGGATAGGTTTGCTCATTCAAGAGCGAGGTTGCGAGCACTTCGATTGCGCCGTTTTTGAGCTTCACGGGGCACAGAAGTGACTTCCTGATGGTGTACGGAAAACAGCCAGAAGGCCGGATAGCCGCGGTCATACAAGATCAGATCATTCACCCGGGTCACGGCCAAATGCTCACCAGCAAGCACGCGCTCGCCGATCGTTCACCAGGCCGTTAAGGACATAAATCTTTTATGGGCGTAAAATATCTTCAAACTTGACCGAAATACTTCTGGAGTTATTTACTAGAGAGGTAGCGCATCATGACCCGCAAGCACATCATTATCATTCTGGTTCTTGTACTCATCACACTGGTTGCCGCTTGGTCGCGTCTGCGCTACGTCGAAGAGAGCGACTATGATCCGCAACGCATCCCTGCTGCTAGGCATCCGGCCCTTCAGAAGAGCTCAGGAAACGACGGCTGATCAGGGCTGGTGATGCCGCAACCGTTTCGTTCACGGTCGAGGCGGGTTGTTGCACTCCCTGCATACCGCGCTCTGTTCGTTCGGCATAAAAAAGATCGGGGCCGCAACGGTGGCCCCGATCAGCCGCTTACAGCGGCGTGGGAACAATCACCCCCGCCCGGTGGCGAGGGTCTTGTCGAGAGGACCTTATCAGGTCTTCGCGGTCGCCGAGAGGTCCCAGGTCTGCGGCGAGTGGTGGAGGCGTTGGAGCAGCAACTCGCGCTCGAGCTCCATCTCCCTCGGTAAGTGATCGCCGAAGCGAGTGAAGAGCTCTTCCTGATCGTTGGCCTCCTTACGCGCCACCTCGCGGTCGAGGTTCATGATGGCGAAGTAGGATTTCTTGTCGAAATCCAGCCCCGTCCAGTCCAGGGTCTCGAACGGCGGTATCCAACCCAAGGGACTCTCGACGCCCTCCGCACCCCCTTTGCAACGCTCGACTATCCATTGCAGGACGCGCATGTTCTCACCGAAGCCGGGCCAGATAAACTTGCCTTTCTCGTCCTTGCGGAACCAGTTGACGCGGAAGATACGCGGCGGCGTGGCCACGCGGGCACGCCCGATGCGCAGCCAGTGCTTCCAGTAGTCCGCCATGTTGTAACCGCAGAAGGGCAGCATGGCCATGGGATCACGACGCACCGCTTCCTGACCGATCGCCGCGGCAGTGGCCTCCGAACCCATGGTGGCGGCCATATAGACCCCGTGCTCCCAGTTGTAGCCTTGGAAGACCAAGGGGAAGTGCTTGCTCACCCGCCCGCCGAACAGGAAGGCGCTGATGGGCACACCCTCGGGATTTTCCCAGTCCGAATCGATGGAGGGACATTGGGAGGCCGGCGCGGTGAAGCGCGAGTTGGGGTGGGCAGACGGGGTACCGAGACCGGGGTTCCAGTCATTGCCCTTCCAATCGATCGCATGTTCGGGCGGCTCCTCGGTCATCCCCTCCCACCAGATGTCCCCGTCGTCGGTGAGGGCGCAGTTGGTGAAGATGCAGTTTTCCTTCAGCGACTCCATGGCGTTGGGATTGGACTCGTAGTTGGTGCCCGGCGCCACGCCGAAGTACCCGTATTCGGGATTGATGGCATAGAATTTGCCATCTTCCTTAGGCTTGATCCAGGCAATGTCGTCGCCGATGGTGGTGACCTTCCAACCTTCCTTCTTGATGGGGTCGGGCGGGATCAACATGGCGAAATTGGTCTTGCCGCAGGCGCTGGGGAAGGCCGCCGCCACGTAGGTCTTCTCTCCCGTGGGGGATTCGACGCCCAGGATCAGCATATGTTCGGCGAGCCAGCCATCGTCGCGGGCCATGACGGAAGCGATGCGCAGGGCCAGGCACTTCTTGCCTAGCAGGGCATTGCCGCCGTAGCCGCTGCCGTAGGACCAGATCTCGCGGGTCTCTGGGAAATGGGTGATGTACTTGTCGTCGATGCTCGGAGCGCAGGGCCAGGTGACATCCTTCTCGTCCGCCTCCAGCGGGGCACCGACCGAATGGACGCAGGGCACGAATTCGCCGTCGGCACCCAAGACGTCCAGGACCTTCTGTCCCATGCGGGTCATGATCCGCTGGTTGACCACGACATAGGCCGAGTCGGTGATCTCGATACCGACGTGCGCGATGTCGGAGCCCAACGGACCCATGCTGAAGGGAATGACGTACATGGTCCGTCCGTGCATGCAATCCTTGAACTTCTCGTCGAGAATGGTCCGCATCTTTTTGGGGTCCATCCAGTTGTTGGTGGGACCCGCGTCCTCTTCCTTCTTCGAGCAGATGAAGGTGCGGTTCTCGACCCGCGCTACATCGCTGGGGTGGGAACGGGCGAGATAGCTGTTGGGTCGTTTCTCCGGATTCAGCCGGGTGAAGACGCCGGCATCGACCAGCTCACCGCACAGGCGGTCATATTCTTCCTGCGACCCGTCGCACCAGTAGATGCGGTCCGGCTCACAGAGTTTGGCTACCTCGTCGACCCAGTCGAGCAGCTTTTTGTTGTTGGTACGGGATGCACCGTCGTGGGTAACTGTCATTTCGAGCTTCTCCTCCAATTTACACCAGTAGTGGATCATTTAGCATCCGCGGAAAGACCGGAACAGCAGACCATCGGGCACTGGCCGGTGGTCATCCAAAACCTCTAACAAACACTGTGGACCACCTCCGCGGGGGGTACACAGCACACGCGAACCCAGAGTGTAGATTAACGTTTTTTGCGACCGGACGCACCGCCGTGGGTCACAATGCGCCTTCCGGACCCGAATCAGTGCCAATTGTGGCGTGCGGCGGTGGGTGTTGTCCACTTTGCCGTCGTCTCCGCACCTAGGGGGCAATGCTATTTAATTAAGCCTCATGGTAGCGCTTGTAGTTGGGATGGAAGGCGTGGAGCCTGGCGGGCTTGATCTTTCGCGGGTAAGAGCGGTCCGGTCGGACGGCTTCGACGCTTGTCGCCATCGCGAGTATTAACGCGGTGAGCAGTTGCCGTACCGAACCAGATTATCGCAATTGATTAGCGATCCAGGATCGCCGAAGGGCTAGGCGTGATTAGTGACTAGTGGGATATGGATGTAATCTTGTCTGACATATGAGGAGTTGAGCATAACGAATTGAAAAGGCGGATCCGCAGGCGTATCGTTTCTCGACATGAGCGAAGCGGGACTGTCAGAGCTGAGCGTCCAAGACGCTTATCGCACTTGTCATGGAGCTGCGAGAACAAGACGCGCGGCTGGCTGCGGAAATCGCTGCGCTCAAGCGTCGACTCGAAGAGANAGNNCGNTCNTNCANGCATACCGACCGCGCGCTGACGTACGACGCCTGGGCTTTGGAACTGCTGGCCCAACAAAAGTGCGGTTACTACATCATCCGCTCGATCGACAAGNTGCNCGATAAAGAAAAAGAGTTGCGATTTCTCGCAACCCATTGTTTCTTCTGGAGCTGGCGATAGGATTCGAACCTACGACCACCTGATTACAAATCAGCTGCTCTACCGACTGAGCTACGCCAGCATGTCCGATATGCCATTACGGCCGCCTATAGCGCGATGTATTTGCGTTCAGGCGGTCTCGATCCGGGCTTCCAGTGTGGGCAACGACAGGTTGGGGCGCGTCATTGAAGGGCACCCGGGAAGATGGCACCGATAGTGCGATTTTATGGGAACCCGATCGGCCGCACAATGACTCAGGTCCCGGGGCATGGAGGGAAAAATACCGGTTCTCAGGAGAGCAAGGCCAGGCCCTGGAGCACCAGGTCAGGTTTGTGTTGGACTGGGAGATCAAGGGCAGGGATCAGTCGTTCCGCATCTCCCCCCGCGAGGATGCACACGGGTATCCTGCCGGCCTGGTCGGCCAGTCGCCCGAATAGCCGCTCGGCCAGTGCAGCGGGGGCCTGGATCGAGCCCACGGCAATGGCGGTTCCTGTATCCGCGGCCCAGGGTTCGGCAAGTTCCTCGGGCTCGACCCGGGGAATACGGGTACCGGCCATCAGTCCGGCACGCATCAGCTCGATTCCCGCCATGATGAGTCCGCCCAGGTGACTGCCGTCCCCGAGCAGTAGGTCATAGGTGATGGCCGTACCCGCGTCGATGACGAGGACCGGGCCGTGGCAGGCCCGATGGGCGGCAATCAGGGCCAGCCAGCGATCGACGCCGAGCCGCTCCGGCTGCTCATAGGCGATGGTGACGCCGTAGGCGTTCGGCTCAGGGGTGGCGAATAGCGGCTCCCGGTCCCAGTAAGAGCGGCAGGCGCGTCCCACGACCCTGGCCATTTCGGCACCACCGACGTTGCTGACGAGAATTTGCTCCGGTGGCGGCAGCTGCTCCCAGGCCGCATGCAGGTCGATCGGCAGACCACCATGGTGTCGGGCGATCCGTATCACGTCCATCGAGCCGGATTCGCCGACCGTCCACTTGAGGTTGGTGTTGCCGATGTCGATGAGGAGATCCATGAAAAATCTCAACTCTCCTCGTTTTGCTCATGCACCGACATTCAGACCTCGATGCATCCTTACCAATAGATAGTCTTCCGTCGCTTCCAGGTCGGGGGGCGTATCGTTGTGCTGTTTCAGCAGCGGAACGATCTTGGTCCTGACTCCCATCCCGCGCGCATCCACGTACCCATAATCCCGCAATACCTCCACGATCAGCGGATTGCAGGCGGACCGGTGCCCGGCCAGCATCTTTTCCATGGTCATGGAGTTTGGGAGCGCCCCCGGACTCTTGATCTCCAAGCAGTCTGCGTAACGCACTACCTCGACCTCCTCGAGGCGTGTCTTTCCAAATGTGTTAAAGTGCATGAGATTTGTTTAAAACTCTTCATACATCGATATAATACGGAATGGTCTGGATAACTTTAGCATCTTGAGAGTCAGCTATTCATGAAGTTACGAATCAGAATCGCCCAGGTTTGTAACGCTTCATCCCCTCTATCCGGTGAGGTTGAAGTCGATGAACCTTATTTTGGCACACGCCGTGTTCGCGGAAAAAATGTGAATTCAGATTTAATCACCGAGAGGAAGATCTCTTTGGTAGAATACTTACTCTACTGAAAGAAAATCCACTCTAAAGTTATCTAGACCCTTTGCAAACAATCTGGAGCCTGAAAGGACATGAACCCTCATTCATGTAAATCCGTGGTTTCTGTTCCCTGCGCCCGCAGCATTTGGATCATCACTCATCATTTTCCTACCGACTCGACGCGCTGAAAGCCCCGCGGTAGCAGCTTCCCACGTCGGCCCCGTTCTCCCTGGTAGAGATCCAGATCGGACGGCTTCAGGGTGAAGTGGCGTTTCCCGGAGCGGATGGTGAGAGCGGCGCCCTCGGGAACGACCGCCAGGGCGGAGATATATTCCTCGCGCGCCTTGGCTCTGGCCGACGGGATGCCGATGATTTTGTTGCCCTTGCCCCGCGGCAGCTCGGGCAGCTCGGAGACGGGATAGATCAGCAGGTGGCCACTGGTGGCGACTGCCGCCAAGCGGTCGCTGCGCAGGTTCAACACCGGCACCGGGGCCAGGGTCTTGGCGCCTGGGGGCAGGACGAGGACAGTCTTGCCTGCCTTGGGCTTGGCGTACAGGGCCTGCAGGGTCACGATGAAGCCATAGCCGGCATCGGAGGCGAGCAGATACTTGGCCGTGGGCTCGCCGCCGAGCACCGCGATGAAGTCGGCGCCCTTGGGCGGAGCCAGGCGTCCGGTCAGGGGTTCGCCCTGTCCCCGGGCCGAAGGCAGGGTGTGGGCCGGTAGCGAGTAGCTGCGACCGGTGGTGTCGAGAAAGACCACCGGTTGGTTGCTGCGTACCCGGACTGCGGCCAGATAGGCATCTCCCGCCTTGTAACCCAAGCTCCCGGGGTCGATCTCGTGGCCCTTGGCCGCACGCACCCAGCCTTTCTCCGATAGGACTACGGTCACCGGCTCGCTGGGGGTGAGCTCGGTCTCATCCAGGGCCAGGGCGGTGTCGCGCTTTACCAGGCGTGAGCGGCGCTGATCGCCGTATTTGTCTGCATCCTGCCGGATTTCCTTGCCGATGAGTTCCCTGAGCAGCTTTTTACTGTCGAGGATCTTCTGCAACTGATCGCGCTCCTCGGCCAACGCCGCTTGCTCGGCGCGAATCTTCATCTCTTCCAGGCGGGCGAGATGGCGCAGGCGGGTATTGAGAATGTACTCGGCCTGGGCATCCGTGAGGGCGAAACGGGCCATAAGTACCGATTTGGGCTCATCCTCGGTCCGGATAATGCGGATCACCTCGTCGAGGTTGAGGAAGGCGATCAGCAGGCCCGCCAGCAGATGCAGGCCGTCGAGTACCTGCTCCAGCCGGTGCCGCAGTCGGCGGCGCACTGTCTCGGTGCGGTAGCCGAGCCACTCCACCAGGACCTCGCGCAGGTCCATGACCCGCGGCTGGCCGTTGCGCCCGATCAGGTTCATGTTGACCCGGTAGCTACGCTCCAGGTCGGTGGTGGCGAACAGGTGGGACATGAGCCGTGGTACGTCCACCCGGTGTGAGCGCGAGACGATGACCAGGCGGGTCGGGGACTCGTGGTCGGACTCGTCCCGCAGGTCCTCGATCATGGGCAGCTTCTTGGCCTGCATCTGCTGCGCCACCTGTTCCATGATGCGATTGCCCGAGACTTGGTAGGGTAGGGCGGTAATCACAATGTCCCCGTGCTCCAGTTCGTAACGGGCGCGTAGCTTGACGCTGCCGACGCCGTTCTCGTACATGCGCGCGAGCTCCTCCGGCAGGGTGACGATCTCCGCCGCGGTCGGGTAGTCGGGACCCGGAACATGCGCCATCAGCTCCGCCACCGTGGCGTCGGGGTGCCCGAGTAGATGGATACAGGCAGCGGCCACCTCCCGCAGGTTGTGGGAGGGAATGTCCGTGGCCATTCCGACCGCAATGCCGGTGGCGCCGTTGAGCAGCAGATTCGGCAACCGTGCCGGCAACAGCCTAGGCTCCTGCAGGGTGCCGTCGAAGTTGGGCTGCCAGTCCACCGTGCCCTGTCCCACCTCGGCGAGCAGGACCTCAGCGTAAGGCGCCAGGCGCGCCTCAGTATAGCGCATGGCGGCGAAGGACTTGGGATCGTCCGGCGAGCCCCAGTTACCCTGGCCGTCGACGAGCGGATAGCGGTAGGAAAACGCTTGGGCCATGAGCACCATGGCCTCATAGCAGGCAGTATCGCCGTGGGGATGAAACTTGCCCAGCACATCGCCCACGGTTCGGGCGGATTTCTTGAACTTGGCGGTAGCCGCCAGCCCCAGCTCGGACATGGCATAGAGGATGCGCCGCTGGACCGGCTTGAGGCCATCGCCCACATGGGGCAAGGCCCGGTCCAGGATGACATACATGGAATAGTCCAGGTACGCCTTCTCGCTGAACACATGGAGCGGCATCCGCTCCAAGCCCTCGTGGTTGTAGGTAGGGGTGTCCATCATACGTAGGGGCACTGCATAATTATGCACCTCATCCACCCCCTCGGGTACAGGGCCTCTAGGGACTCATACAGGGTTGGGTGATGTGCCGGTGCTGGTTGCATCATGATTTTTCGGTACAATCTTGCCGGAGTTCGACGGCGCAGTAGGCGCTCGGCTTGAGCCTCTTGTCGGCGGCTCTCATTCCGTTTGCAGGTACTCATGTACCCACCGGGAAACAAGGTCAACGTCGGAGATGTACTGCTTGCTTGCTCTCACATGGAGCTTGGCATATAACCAGAATGACTCAATGCCATTGATATGGCAATTACCGCGGGCAAACTCATGCTCACCATGATGCACCCGGTGATGCACTCGGAAATTCTTTTTGTAGCCCATGTCCACCAGCCCATTGTAGCCTCTCCAGCCGTCCG
>Ga0049104_100382_pt1 | contig 9029 bp, 9 predicted proteins | sample WorMettrBAHAMAS2_FD_55019 | JGI IMG/M metagenome (GOLD analysis project Ga0049104, IMG submission 55019) | Marine gutless worms symbiont microbial communities from Max Planck institute for Marine Microbiology, Germany - Inanidrilus... | ecosystem: Host-associated > Annelida > Digestive system >... | reverse complement strand
GGCGGCGTCCCTGCTCTTCCGGCAGCGAACGCAAGTAGACATGAAGTCTTCGTGCGATTGATCGTAGCCTTGAAACCCGTTCATCAGGTTACCGGTATCTTNTACTTCAGGTAGCCTCATTCTCCTAGATGAGAACCTCGTATGTTCAACTCGCTACCGACATTTTTAACGAATTCACCAATACTAAACATGTCTAACTTGTTAGTGAATCGTTCCTTAGGCTCATCTCACCCCGGACCTTGGCAAAACCACGCACCAGGAAGTGGTCCCACCCCAACCAGCGTTTGAGCGTGCCAAAGGGATGTTCCACCAGACCGGCACGCTCAAACGCTGGTTGGGGTGGGACCACTTCCTGGTGCGTGGTTTTGCCAAGGTCCGGGGTGAGATGAGCCTGACGGTGCTGGGCTACAACTTCTTACGCGTGATAAATCTGCTTGGCGTGAGTGCCTTCAGGGACCACTGCGCCCGGCGGAAACAGGCCACGCCTGTCAAGACTGTCGCGCAACTGGCCGTATGAGACGTAACTGACTATTTCTATTGACTATTTCTGTTTATGCTCACCGGAAGAGCGGTTTCTGACGCTCAGCGGCCCGATGCCGCCGATCACGCGCCTTGGCACCGGTTTCTGCGCTTCTGAGNCCGAGGAGCGCANCCTGNGGATATGCCTGCGNATTCTTTCACAATCTCTAAGAGGTTGGAACCTGCCTGAGTGACAGGCAGGGACCGATCCCCAATATCCAGCGCTTTCAGCTACCAGTCATCGGTTTACCGGTTCACCGATGTTTCCTCTCCGCAGAGGGGAAAATGTGTCTGCGGACAAAAACAACTCCCATGGGCATACACTGCATCACAGGTGTTAAGTGTAAAAATCCGGGAGGTTGCCCACCCGGATTCGAAAACTCGCCCTGCCGCGTTCAGTTCCGCGGCAGTTTAACTCATACCGGCTACAACCAGTAGACGAATACGAACAGCCCCAGCCAGACCACATCGACGAAGTGCCAATACCAGGCTACGGCCTCGAAGGCGAAGTGGTTGCGGGGCGAGAAGTGACCCTTGATCGCCCGGACGAGGATAGCCATGAGCATGACTGCGCCCATGGTGACGTGGAATCCGTGAAAGCCGGTCAACATGTAGAAGGTTGAGCCGTACACGCCGGACTCCAGGGTCAGGTTCAGGTCGCCGTAGGCATGGCGATACTCATAGACCTGCAACACGACGAAGATCAAACCCAAGGCAATGGTCGCGGCCAAACCCCACACGAGTTTCTTATCGTCATGTTCCTTGAGTCCCCAGTGGGCCCAGGTCACGGTGGCACCCGAGGCGAGCAGGATCAGGGTATTGATGGCCGGTATGCCCCAGGCTCCCATGGGCTCGAACTCGCCCCCCAGATGCTCCGGCCCCGCGCTCGGCCAATCCGCGACGAATTGATTATAGAGCAGTTCTTGGGTTGTCCCGAGATAGCCCTCGCCCCCGAGCCAGGGGAGAGCAATCATCCGGATGTAGTAGAGGGAACCGAAGAAGCTCAGGAAAAAGAAGACCTCGGAGGCGATGAACCAGAACATGCCCTGGCGGAAGGATCCGTCCACCTGCTCGTTGTATTTGTCCGAGAGGTTTTCCTTGATTACCACGCCGAACCAGCCGTAGAACATGACCACCAGCAGGGCGAAGCCAACCAGGATCATCCAGACACCGAAGCCGACTTGGTTGACTGTCAGGGCGGTTCCCGAAAGCATGAAGAATATCGCCAGCATGGCGACGATCGGCCAGGGGCTAGAATCCGGAATATAATAGTCAGTGGGACCGTGATGGGCAGCGCTACTCATCCTTTTCTATTCCTCTTGGTATGGGGGGACTCTTGACATTCATCGTTCTTTAGTGCCGCAGGCGAATCAGGATCGATCGGAGACCCGCAACACATTATAGGACAAGGTGAGTGAGTTGATGTCTGCAGGCAGATCGGGCGACACGGAGAAACGTAAAGGCATCTCGGTGATCTCGCCACCCGAGAGGGTTTGTCGATTGAAGCAGAAGCATTCCAGTTTGGCGAAGAAGCCGGTGGCCTGCCAGGGGGCGATGCTCGGGATGGCCTGGCCTGTAATCTCCTGTCCCGAGCGGTTTTCGGCGATGAATTTCACGAAATAGCTCTTTCCCGGCCGCACGCGCAGCTTGCGCTTCATCGGCTCGAGTCGCCAGGGCAGATCCGGGTGGATCGTGGTATCGAACTTCACCGTTACCCAGCGGTCCTGCACTACTCCGGTATCGGCCATTCGTGCCCCGGTACCGATCGCTGTCCGCTGCTCGACCGATTGCACGCCGGTCACCTTGCACAGCAAGCCGTACAAGGGGACCATGGCGAACCCAAAGCCGAACATGCTGACGGCCAGTCCCGCCAACAGGAGCAGGGTACGCCGTTTGCGCTTCTCGACCTCGCTCATTGGGTGCCCTTGACGGCCATCTCGAACAGGCCCTGCCAGAAGGGGATGGAGCTCAGCAACATGAACAGGGCAAAGCCCGCCAGGATCCAGGCCAAGCGCCGATTCTTGCGGCGTCGCTCGGGGGAGTTAGCGGTTCTCATCATAGACATCATTCACACAAGGCGGCGGGCGATTTCCGCCCACCGCTCGTCGCTCAGGCAATTGCCGAAAAATGGTATTTCATTTGACAGCAATCGCTTCAGGAAACGGCCAGCTTGGGAGGCGTGGTCCAGCTATGGAACGGAGGCGGCGAAGACAGCTCCCATTCCAAACCCTTGGCACCCTCCCACACCTTGTTGTCTGCCTGCTTTCCGCCCTGGACAGTCTTGATGATGATGTAGAGGAACAGCAGGTGGCTCAGGCCGAAGACCATGGCACCGATGCTGGAGATGACATTGAACTCGGTAAACATCGCATGATAGTCGACGATGCGCCGCGGCATTCCGGCCAGGCCGCTGAAGTGCTGCGGGAAAAAGGTGATGTTGAAGCTGATGACATTGATCCAGAAGAAGATCCTAGCCAGCTTCTCGTCGTACATGTGTCCGGTCCACTTGGGCAGCCAGTAGAAGACGCCCGCGAACAACCCGAACACCGCGCCGGGCATCAGCACATAATGGAAGTGGGCTACCACGAACATGGAATCGTGGTACTGCATGTCCGCCGGTACCACCGCCAGCATGATGCCAGTCAGGCCGCCGAAGGAGAACATGAGCAGAATGCCGATTGCGAACAGCATGGGGGTCTCGAAGGTCATGGACCCTCTCCACATGGTCGCCATGTAATTGAAGACCATCAGCCCCACCGGGATGGAGATGATGATGGTGCCGATCATGAAGTAACTTACGGCACCCAAAGACATACCGACGGTGTACTGGTGATGGGCCCAGACCACCATGCCGATGATCATGATCGCAACCATAGCGCCCACCAGGGAGGCGTATCCGAAGAGGGGTTTGCGGGAAAAGGTCGGCACCACGGAGGCCAGCACGCCCATGGAGGGCAGGATCAGGATATAGACTTCGGGATGACCGAAGAACCAGAACAGGTGCTGGAACAACACCGGGTCGCCGCCGCCGGCGGCATTGAAGAAGCTGGTGCCGAAGTGACGGTCGAAGAGCAGCATGGTCACCCCGCCGGCTAGGACCGGAATCACCAGAATCAGCAGGAAGGCGGTCACCAGCCAAGTCCAGACGAAGATCGGCATCCGGGTCATCTTTACGCCCGGAGCACGCATGTTGAAGATGGTGACGATGATGTTGATGGACGCCAGCACCGAGGAGATGCCCAGCATATGGAGGGCGAAGATCAGGAAGTCCATGGACATGCCAACCTGGACCGACAGCGGCGGATAGATGGTCCAGCCGGTGTTGATCTGGGTGCCGCCACCAGGGAAGAAGGGCACGATGAAGGACAGGATGAGCATGGTCGCCGCCGCCGGCAGGATCCAGAAGCTCAGATTGTTGAGCCTGGGCAGGGCCATGTCCGGCGCTCCGATCATGAGCGGGATCATCCAGTTGGCCAGACCCGCCGCCGCCGGCATGACGGCACCGAAGATCATGATCAGGGCGTGGTTGGTCACCAGATTGTTATAGAGGTCCGGCTCCAGGAGTTGGAGCCCGGGCAGAAACAGCTCGGCCCGAATCGCCATGGCGCTCAGCCCCCCCACGAACAGCATGGTGAGGGCGAAGATCAGGTACATGGTCCCGATATCCTTGTGGTTGGTCGAGAACAACCAGCGTTTGAGGCCCTTGGGCGGTCCGTGGTGTTCGTGATCTTCGTCGTGCGCAAGGTCGATCGTTGCGGTACTCATGGCAATCTTCCCCTTTTCAAGACTTGATTGACTCGCGAATCGAAAAAACGTCAACAGCACCTAGTCAGCCGCAGGTGCGGTACGAGCGGCCTTTACATCGCGTGGCTGCACCAGATCACCCATATCGTTGCCCCAGGCATTGCGTTCGTAGGTGATGATGGCGGCGAGCTCGAGATCGGTCAGGGTATTCCAAGCCACCATCGCCGTCCCCTCTTTGCCGTTCAGGACAATATCCAGATGCTTTTCAATGGGACCTTTCGCGATGGGGCTATCCTTGAGCGCCGGGAAAGCAGGCAGCAGGCCCTTCCCCGTGATCTGGTGGCAGGCGGCGCATTTGGTGTTGTAGCTGGCCCGCCCCTTCTCCATCAACTCTTCCATAGCCCAGTCCTTGTCCATCGCGGCCTCGGCGGCGGCGGCCAGCATCATCTGTTTCTGTTCTTCCATCCAGGAATTGAATTTCTCTTCCGCGAGCACTTCCACTTCGATGGGCATGCGCGAGTGCCAGGTGCCGCAGAGCTCGGCGCACTGCCCGGAGAAGCGTCCTTCACGATTGAGGTCGACCCAGGTCTCGGTCACATAGCCGGGGATGGCGTCCTTCTTCACTGCCAGTTCCGGAACCCAGAAGGCGTGGAGCACGTCCGCGGATGTGTGGAGAAAACGCACCTTTTTGCCTACCGGCAGCACCAAGGGATTATCCACCGCCCGCAGGTAGCCCGCGGTGTCTTCACCGGCCTGATCCTCCGGGAGATAGCGGCTCTCGATTCGGACCGACTTGGGCTTGCCATCGATTTCGACACTGTGATCCAGGTATTCGTATTCCCACCACCATTGATGACCGACGATCTTCACGTCCATCAGTTCCACATCCTTCGGCACCTCCCAGACCTTCTCCAGGGTCTTCTGAGCGGAGCCGGCAATGGTCAGGTCGATCCCGAGCACCAACACGGGTACGATGATCCAAGACCATTGACCGAACCAGGTTTCATGGAACTTCTGATCGGCCTCGTAGCCGCGGCTCTTACGGTGGTAATACAGGGAATAACCGACGAAGGCGAAGATGATTACCAGAAGCACCGTGGCTATAGCCGAGGTGAGCATATGGATATCGTAGATTTCCTGAGCCACGCCGGCGGCGGGCTCGGGAAAATTCAGGGCCATCTCGGCACAAGCGGTGCCGGCCCCGCCGGCGAGGAGCGAAAATACGGATAGGGCGCCGAGGCGCTTGCTGATTGCTGCCATAGTTCCTCTCATTCATTCGTATACGCGCCTCTGGCGCAACCTGCCGCTCTCGCTTCATCGGAACCGAGAGAGGTGCCCGACCTGGGATCGGAGCCGGCTACGCTACCTGCGGCTTGCCGGGTCCGAGCCCGCGCCACGTCAGCCGCGACGGGCACAGCGACGCACGGCCGACCAAAACCCACGTTGTCGTTAAGCGCGGCGGCCAGTTCCTCACGTTCCGCTTCGACCAGCTGCGAGCCCACCTCGAAACCCTTGCCGTGACAACACAGGAGGAGACGACTCGGGTACCAGCCGCGGGGATCACGCCGAAGCTCGACCCGAGACCAGTTGACCGGAAGGCTGGCCACCTCATCGAGTCGCCGCCGACCACGCAAGATCCGGAGCACTGGACCCTCGACCTCGATCACCTCGCGCACGTGGCTGGCCAGCGCGCTCAGGTAAAAGCCGGCCACCAATACGGCGAGTTCAAGCCCCGCAAACGGCAGAACTAACCAAGCCCCAACTGTCGCGAAGTAGGCACTGAGCGCAGCGAAACAACCAGCGAAGAACAGCAAAACGAGTTTTGTCGTCCGCCAGCTAAGCGCACAGTTGGGACAGACAATAAACCGGCAGTTATCGGAACCCTGCTGGAACACCGGCATTCGAGCGCCCCCTTCAGCTCGCCGCAATGGCCGTGAACGCTAACGCGACCCCGCCGGTAATCTGTCTGGTCCCCTTTTCAAACCGGTACCGCGTCGATATCCGCTGATACCTGAGAGAAATTTTGATTTCTACTACCGGATCAGGAAGGTAAAAGAATGATCCAAGTCATAAAAAAATGCAACATTATTTAGCAATATGTGAATTTTCTAACGCACGGATCCGATCGAGGGTGGGTGCGTACAAATTTCTTTCCGATAGGGTAAAATCAGTCCTGATCTCGGCCTCAGGGGCATTTTCGATAGAAACCCGGTTGACGGGAAAACCCGGATAAATTAGGTTTGTTTCGGATTTCAACGTATACTTAGAGGATACCGGGTGCCGGAGGACCACCGCGTCGCAAGCGGTGGGCAGAATACGGTGGCACAAAACCGTTCACTATTGCCTGACCTGTGCATTGGTCGGGCGACGGTGTCAGGTCGATCAATGCACAATTTGCACGAGAGAATGCGATGCGGATCTACGCGGGAAACCTACCCTATAACGTTACCGAGGACGAGTTACGGGAAAAATTCGCCGAATACGGCGAGGTGGTGGACGTACTGGTGGTCAAGGATCGGATATCCGGCCAGTCCAAGGGGTTCGGCTTTGTGGACATGCCCAATGATTCGGAGGCCCAGCAGGCTATCGACGCCTTGGACAACCAGCCTTTTGCGTCCCTGAACGACCCTTCCAAGTCTCGAAACCTGAAAGTCAACAAGGCCAGACCCAAGGCCGGTCCCTAAAACCCGGAGGCGGCGGATGTATCGGTGTGCCGCCCCGCAGGGACCGCACGCCGTGATCCGCCATGTTCGGGAAGGCGGATCAAAGTCGAGTAGCCTCGGCCGGCGGGGTGCCGGGGGCGGGATCAATCGATCCCGAGGCGGTCCCAGCGTGTGTCTACCCGTCGTTTGATGTGCTCATCCATACGGATGGGCCGGCCCCATTCTCGCTGGGTCTCCCCGTGACACTTGTTGGTAGCGTCAAAGCCGATCTTGGAACCGAGTCCCGACACCGGAGAGGCGAAGTCCAGGTAGTCGATCGGTGTATGCTCCACGGTTACCGTGTCCCGTGCCGGGTCCATGCGCGTGGTTATGGCCCAGATGACGTCCTTCCAGTCCCTGGGATTCACGTCCCCATCCACCACGATCACGAATTTGGTATACATGAACTGGCGCAGGAATGACCAGACGCCCAGCATCACGCGCTTGGCGTGCCCTGGGTATTGTTTCCTCATGCTGACCACCGCCAGGCGGTAGGAGCAGCCTTCCGGCGGCAGGTAGAAATCGAGTATCTCCGGAAACTGTTTCTGCAGGATAGGTACAAAGACCTCGTTGAGCGCCACGCTCAGGATGGCCGGCTCGTCCGGCGGCCGACCCGTGTAGGTGCTGTGGTAGATGGGATCGCGGCGCTGACTGATACGTTCGATGGTGAAGACGGGGAAGTTTTCGACCTCGTTGTAGTAACCGGTGTGATCGCCGAAGGGACCCTCGGCAGCCGTATCCTCGGGGTAGATGTGACCTTCGAGCACCAGCTCGGCGTTTGCGGGCACCTGCAGGTCGTTGCCGATACCCTCGGTAACCTCCGTGCGGCTGCCCCGCAGCAGACCGGCGAAGGCGTACTCAGACAAGCCATCGGGTATCGGGGTGACGGCGGCCAGTATGGTCGCCGGGTCCGCTCCCAAGGCGACGGCTAGGGGAAAGGGGGTGTTGGGGCGCTGCAGGCACCACTCGCGAAAGTCCAGGGCACCGCCACGGTGGGCCAACCAACGCATGATGACTCGATTAGTGCCCAACACCTGCATGCGATAGATGCCTAAGTTCTGGCGCGGCTTGTCCGGCCCCCGGGTCACGACCAGTCCCCAGGTGATAAGGGGCCCCGCGTCTCCCGGCCAGCAGGTCTGGATGGGTAACCGGCCCAGATCGACCTCCGTTCCCCCGTGCACCACCTCCCGACAGGCCGGATTACCGACCCGTTTGGGCGCCATGGCGAGCACCTTCTTGAAGATCGGCAGTTTCTGCCAGGCATCCTTCATCCCCTGAGGCGGCTCCGGTTCCTTGAGAAAGGCCAGCGTCTCGCCGACCTCCCGCAGGGCAGCGACGGACTCCTCCCCCATCCCCAATGCCACCCGCTCGGTGGTGCCGAAGAGGTTGCCCAAGAGCGGAATCCGGGATCCCTTCGGCCGCTCGAACAGCAGCGCGGGACCTCCCGCACGCAAGGTACGGTCACAGATCTCGGTGATCTCAAGGTAGGGATCAACCTCGACGGGGACGCGCTTGAGCTCACCCCGCTGTTCGAGCTGGGTGATGAAATCTCTCAGGTCTTTGTATTGCATTGGGATTGTGAAAACCGCAAAGGCGCGAAGAACACGGAATCAGGGGAAAACGAGTCCATAATCTGCCGAGACTTGACACTTATCTCATGGCACTGCACATTATTGAAGAAGTAATATCCGTCACGGTTAACTGGTGCTTGTCCACTTTGACTTGGGCACCACCACCCATGACCCTGGCCTCCGGCAGAAAAGTAAAAACCCAATTCGACTCTTCTTCCTGAACAATCGTCTTGTAAGTATAGGAACTGCAAGATCGTCTTTGACGGCCTTCCATGCCAGATCGCGAGCCTTTTCCAGCATAGGTGTCAGGGATACGCCTTCGCTCATTGTTCGGTGTTCCTCCGTAGCGAGGTATGGACAAGAAGCGGCCATTCTCAATGGGATAACCGTGAAGGGTCTAGATAACTTTAGCATCTGCACCTGCATGCTAAGGTTATGTTATGGGTTATGTTATGCAAGGAAAAAACAGGTATTTTAGGCGTTCATGCCTTTC
>Ga0049104_100372_pt1 | contig 9273 bp, 3 predicted proteins | sample WorMettrBAHAMAS2_FD_55019 | JGI IMG/M metagenome (GOLD analysis project Ga0049104, IMG submission 55019) | Marine gutless worms symbiont microbial communities from Max Planck institute for Marine Microbiology, Germany - Inanidrilus... | ecosystem: Host-associated > Annelida > Digestive system >... | reverse complement strand
AATAACTTGATCTTTATTTATTTCTTGAGTCGTTAATCTTATGCTTTTAGAATAGTAGGATTTTTTAAGGGGGATACTTTTGTCTTTTTAAAATTTTCGGCAAAATGGCTTTGATTAGGATTTTTCATACGCAATTTTCTTTGATCATATTTATTAACTATATTGCTTTTTGATTATGTCTTTCGTTCCTTAAAACTGTTATATTATGTTAATTTAATACCAGTGAAATTGACTTGAACTGTTTTTATGTTTTGTGAGTGTTAGTACGTTTTTTGTTGTCTCATTTTCAATACTTTCATGGATGCGAGTGATATCACATATTGCACTTTTCATGGATATTCTACGACATCGCTTTATTTTATTCTGCCAGTTTTTTCACGTGGACATGGCCGCTGATCGAACTACTTGAACTACGACGGGATTGTTCGATATACTGTTATTTATTACTTTTTAGGATTGATATATGTCTGTATAATTAGTTGGTTGTTAACCAGTGACAGTGTAACTTCATTGCAAGCGTGAGGGTTACACGTGGCCATATCTGTTTATTACTTGTAATAAGTTGATTAAAGCATTATATGTTGATTAATTTTACGCTTTTGTAGACTTTAGCATTACTTAAATTTATTATATGGGATAAATTTTATTTTCTTGTGACTTGTACTATTATTACTCGCGTCCATTATTCTTTTTCTTTAAATTTTTTGAGTTAAATTTTATAATTGTTAGTTTAGCTATATTTTATTTGATAATTGTTTTGTGTTGGTTGAATGTAACTTTTAATAAGGCATAGTTTTTACATCTTGGCTTTGGGATCAGTCTAACCGCAGCTTTAAATTGTTGGGTTCGGGTCTGTCTTTTGCTCTATATTTGTAAATTTACTTTGTATTTTTTGGTTAATTTCACTAAATTTTCGTTGACTCTTTTTCTCAGTCATTTATTTTATCAGTGATTATATTCGGTCACTGTTTCTACCTAGTGCATATCTATTTCATCTACGGTGTGGTGAGATTGATGGGTTCTCAGTTACCGGTATTATTTGACGTCACTTTTGCCAATGCACGTCCGGAGAATTGTTGGGCGTGAGTGTCCGCCTGGAGCCAGGTGCAAATGACTTGCATATGTTCCAGTCGATGTGACTGTTGCCCTGTTACAGTCTTATGAGAAAAGCGACCTTAATGTTGTTTATATGTCATATTCAGCATTGAAGTCGTCTACCTGTTTGTGCATTGAGTCCTGTCGTTACTGATCAGTGAGTACGCACATAACGTGGCGCTCTCTATCGAATCAGTATAACGCTGACCTTGGCGTGCTTCTCCTGTGACGTCGTTGCCGATTGTACTGAGATGAGATGGTACGATTGACTGCTTGATGTCTGCGATATGCGCGCGGTTGATAAATTTTTGATAACTTTAGGTCATTCGGATTTCTTAGGGAATAAATTAACTCTATAATTGTAGTTTGTCTGAAGTGATCCCTTTTTACCTTTTCCAGCTGTGGTTGGTTAATTTGGGCTGAGATGTGATAGTACTTGATTGAGAAAGGACTTGAATGTTTCTTATTACTTCTATGTTGTTTAATGGTATCTATCTATACTTAAGTCGAAGTGGGGGAGAGTGTATGGTTACGCCACTGACTGGCGGATGCTACACCTCCTCCGGCTAGTGCTAGAGTATTTAAGTCGCTGCGAGCAGCTAGCAGCGCCTCAGTAAGATGTTGACTTAGTCTTAGGATAGAGTTGTATAGTTATATAGCTAACTGTGTTTCCCCCCTTGCTTGCTATTATATTCTTTATCAGAGTATTGTTATTATTCTTAGTTAGTATAAGATTATCTTAGCCCTAGGCCAACTACACTTGGTGGACAATTCGGGCAATTAAATTTTGTTTCTGGTTGCAGAGAGTGGAAAGAAGAAAGAAGTCAAATACTTAACTATTGGTTGCTGAAGCTGAAAAGATTATATGATTTCAAGGTGGATGCTGTTTATTACTACTGATTGATTGGTATCAACAAGGAACATTACGACAAAATGGTCGGTTTTCTTTCTTAAATTTTTAATCATTATTTTTCTGGTGTGACTTGTAACTAATGAATGAGTCAATTGCCTTCTTATCTTTCGGTTAAAGCTCAATTGTCGGCAGATGACACAAAACCCCCAAAACTTTGGACTGTTGCTGATGAGGAAATTTTACTAAGTTCAAGGGAAGTTAGGTCCGACAGGCCGGAGGTACATTATTTACTCCATGATAATATTGATAAAGAAGAAACTCCACAATATTTACCGTCGACCTCGCCAGCTTCTGCGCCATTGCCACCATTAGATTTGGATGACTTCGACAGTAGTCCGCAACCCACTGATAACTGGACAGATACTGCATTGAGTACTTTATCGATACCTGACGGACCGACTGGACCGATCGATCTAGCGACAACAACCGTACCCTTGCCATTACCTTCGACTTCAGTAGTCGATGTTGGCATAACGGTTACTGCGAATCCTACTGGTACAGTGACTGTAACAACCACCACTGTACCAACTGCGGCGCCTGTAATAACAACCGCTAGTGCCTTTTCGACGGCCGGTGTTTCTGATGCTGACGAACTAAACGCAGGTGTAGAGTCTGATTCTGAGATGAGTGAGGCGGTCGCCCCGTCCCAATTTAGGGGTACGGCACAGGAAGATGCGGAAAAATGGATGCGACATCTTATCATATATTCTGAGTATCGTGGATACGAGGAGGCTAAAAAATTGGCTCTTACTAAAGTCTTATTAGCCGATGGGGCTGCAACTTGGTTGGACTCTCAACCTGAAGCTGTGACAGGCACTTTTGATGCATTGAAAACGGCATTTTTAACCCGTTATTCAACCCCAGTCTTTATGCGTTTTAAAGGTGCTAAGGAGCTGTTTAATATGAAACAACAACCGAATCAAACAGCCGACGATTTCGTGGCCCAGATGAGACATGCGGCTAAGTTAGTTGAGGCCGATGAAAAAATGTTACTATATGCGGTGCTTAACGGATTGCGGGCCGAAGTTGCTTCATTTGTTACGCAAAGGCAACCCCAAGATGTCAAAGAGTTACTTGATTTTGCCAGGGTGGGAGAACTTACAACTCCACCACCAGCAACCGAAAATGAGTCAGCAATGTCAGTTCAGCTGGCACTAGTTCAAGACCAGTTACGTGAGCTGACTACCAAATTGGACACACCAAAAGTGGCTAGTGTGAGTTCGTCGAATGCGAGAACTCAGTCACCGCGACGCGTGACATTTTGGGACGACGGATCTCGACCCACTAGGCAGCGCGATTTTCGCCGTGCAGAATCCCCGAGACGGTTTGACCGTGGGGGCAGATTTCGAATGCAACGCCCCTCACGCGGCGCAGGTCGTGGTTGGAGAGGTCGTGGACGCGGAAGACCGACGGGTGGTTATTCCGGAGTTGGTTTTCCACCTAGTGAGATGTTTAATTTACAAGAACAGTGCTCTCGTTGTGGCGGCAACTCCCATGAAAGTTTCAATGCATGTCCTGCAGTCAACCAATATTGTAATTTTTGTTTTAAAAAGGGGCATTTTTGGAGAGTCTGTCGTGCTGCGACGCAATCCAATACGTATTGACGGAACGCGTCTCCTTCGTTAGGCCAGGGTAGTAGCGTGCAACAAAAAAACCGTCCGAATTTTAATTTGACTACTGGAAATTACATTACTCTAAAATTAGGGAAGATTTCTGTAGAGTCATTGGTCGATACTGGCTCGACCGTATCGATCATAAATGAGCAAGTGGCTAAGCGATTAAAATTACAAGTGCGGCCGTTAAATGAAACAAACACTTTAAATCTGACCTCTGCAAATGGGTCTGACTTGCCGATTATTGGTACAATGGATTTACAGTTATATTTTCAGGGTTTAATTTTACCGCAAACGGTATATGTGTCACCGTTATTAGAGCACTCATTGGTTTTGGGCGTGGATTTTTTGTCACAAAATCGTGCTATTTTAAATTATCGTCTGGGAATATTAAGTTTATACGAAGATTTAGTACGAGTCCGATTACATTCACGTTTTGATACTTTAAATTCTATTTCTGTGGCACGCACTATATGCATACCGGCCTACCACGAAGCGTTGATTTTGGCGAATTCACCGAAGTTTTTCAATAATAAAACAGTTTTATTGGAACCTTTGTCGAATGTACAGTTTAATAAGTTGGCTGTTGCGAGGGCACTTGCTCGTTGTCAAAACAATACGGTGGTTTGTCGTGTTTTAAATTACAATCCTCATGTATTAACTCTGAAGCGAGGTATGAAGATTGCAAAGGTTGAAAATTTAAAGACTATTTCGTCAATTACAAGATTTGAAGAACCACAGGGACGAGTTTTAGAAACTGGTGGGAATAGATTATCAAAAGTCGAATTAGATAAGTTTCATCAGGATTACGGGTTTAAAATAAACCCGGACTTGACGGAGGAGAGGCGCCTGGAACTTTTGCAGTTATTACATGATCATAAAAGCGTGTTTGCATGTAGTTTAGCTGACTTAAAGCCGTGCAAAGGTTATCAGCTACAGATCGATGTTCATTCACAACGGAAAATGTTCCGCCGGCAGTTTCGGCTGTCCGAGGAAGATAAGGCGGAAGCAACACGTCAGATTTTGGAGATGGAACGTGCTCAAATAATCGAACCCTCAGATACTACTGAATTTAATTCTGCTATCTTTTTGGTTGGTAAGAAAGATGGGAGTCGTCGACTGGTAGTAGATCTTCGTGCAATTAATACACTGATTGTTCCGAAATTAATTCAGTTACCCAAGATTGATGAGCTTTTAGATTCTATTATTGAAAAGAAGCCGTCATTCCTGAGTGTTTGCGATATTCGTGCGGCATACTATCAGCTGGAATTAAGTGAAAATTCGCGAAAATATACAAGCTTCTGCGCGCCTGATGGAAGACGTTTCCGTTATAAAAGGGTGCCGTTTGGTCTATCCACTGCTCCTTCGGCTTTAATTTTAGTTCTTGGAAATTTATTTGCGGACAAGAATAAGTATCATAGCTTATGGATATATATGGATGACCTATTATTGGGAAATGCCGATTGGAAAACCCATTTATCGCAGCTCAAATTGACATTGGAAACATTACAACAGAATAATCTATCTTGCAATCCAAAGAAGACTGAATTGGCATATTCGCAGGTCGATTACTTAGGTTTCAAAATTAGTGCTGAGGGCCTACAGTTAAGTGAGAAACGCGTGGAGACAATTAAGAAAATTTCGGCACCCAAAAATTTGAAAGGTTTGCAACGGGTACTGGGTCTTTTAAATTTTTGGCGTCGCTCTATCTCCAATTACGCTCAACGCACATATCATATGCGCCAACTACTGAAGAAGGATGTTCCTTTCTGTTGGACGGATGAGTGTGATAAAGAATTGGATTATCTTAAACATTGTTTGATTAGCAATCCAATTTTACGACCCATAGACCCTCGTCGCGATCTTATTTGTGCTACGGATGGATCTCTGACTGGGTTTGGCTGGACGTGGATGCAACGTGATGACAATGGACAGTTATATGTAATTAGTTATGGTGCTAAGAGCACGACCCCAGCCCAGCAGCGATACACGGCCGATGAATTAGAAGCTATTGCGCTTGTGTATGCTCTTAAATCTATAGAACCTGTAGCAATACATAAGAAAATTACAGTTATTACAGATAATAGTCACTTGTTGCAGTGGGCGTCGTGGAAGGCAATTAATGCTCGCCAAAAACGAATGTTAGCTTATTTAATGATGTATTCGCTGGCCGTAGTTTACGTCAAAGGATCTCGCAATGTGCAAGCTGATTATTTATCTAGACTTTTTCAGGACGCTAGTGAAAAAGATCGTGTTGAGTCTCGACCCAGACATGTAGCTGAAGATGATGATTTTATATTGGCAGTAGAAACCCGATCTAGAAAAGGTGCATCACTACTGCGACCGAGTGAGCCGACTGCGTCCGAGCCACCGCCGGACCCGCCACTGCCTGTTATTGATACCGTGGAATGCTCTCAGCAGGTGCCAACGACGGCATCGAATACAATGGAGCCCATTCAATCCAGACCGGTCGCGCAGGATGCATTAGGGCCTAACTCAGAAATTTGTGTTGATTCGCCGGAAGATTTTCGTCGAGAGTCTTCTGAAACAATTAATACGGATCATTTGGCAGAAGTGTTTGATATTACACCAGCAGATTATGAAACTGATTCTGAATTCTGTAATATATTTAGGTATCTTAAAACAGATGAACTGTCCGGTGAAGATAGAATTGACAAGATAACCTTACTCTTAGCCGATCAGTATGTTTTGGAAAATGGCTTATTATATAGATTAGAGATACCAAAACGCAAACGCCTAGCACAATTGGTTCCACTTAGAAAGCGTCTGTGCGTACCTTTGAAATTTCGACATGAAGTATTACATTTTGCTCATGATAACGGCGGTCATCCTGCAGCGCATAAACTCTTTTTGACTTTGTCTGCAAGATATTTTTGGAAACAGTTATATCCCGATACGGCTGAATATTGTAAAACATGCGGCCTTTGTCAAAGGGCTAAACGCAATTATAAACACCGTTTTGTTCCACTACATCCCTTGTCTGTCGCTGACAGACCAGCACAAAAATGGGCTTTGGACTTTAAGCCATTGTGTCGTACAACTAAGGCTGGAAACAATACAATTTTAGTCATAGTCGATTCTTTCAGTAATTGGCCTATACTAGTACCCTTACCTGATGAATCGGCCGAGTCTACAGCATATGCGTTTGTTAAATATGTAATTTCTGTGTTTGGAGTACCTGAAGAAATTTTATGCGATAAAGGTAGCGCATTCGTTAGTACCTTTTTCACAAAAATAAACGAATTACTTAATATAAAACATCGTACTTCGGCCAGCCGGACAGCACGTAGTAATGGTCTGGCGGAAGCCTGTGTACGTGCACTGATCGAACAGCTTAAATTACATGAGGATGATGACTTGGAAATTGAGAAAAGCCTATCACTGATAGAGATGAGAATGCGTGCTACGGCACATTCTAGAATGGAATTAAGCCCATACGAGGTTATGTTTGGCCGATTAATGCCTGTTGGGACCTTAGGTGAACAATGTGTTACTCCGTTTTCTACTGGTAATAAACAGAAATATTACGAATTTTTAGCGGAAGAAATGAAACGCTTACATGTTGCAGTGAAGGCAAGAAAGGAAGAGATAAAGAGACAGGATAAGCAATGTTACGATAAAGCAAAGCGCACTGTAACGCCATGTTGGGCCGTTGGTGATCTTGTTTTGTTGCATGATACCCGAATACGGCCTGGTTCGAATCAAGTTATTACAAATAAAAGATATCATGGTCCGTACGTTATCCAACAGATTGTTTGTGGTAATGATATTGGTCAGGCGTATAAATTAATACGCGAACGTGACGGAAAGCCGTTACGTAATCTAGTGACCTCAGACAGATTAAAGATTTATCACGTCGACCGTACTGAGTTGACAAAGCGATTACCGAGATTTTTAAAGCGTTCGCCTGAAGAGCAGGCTAAGCCGACTCGGACGGAGACGGCTGAACAATCGCGAAATGTTAAATTACAACGTACCGGTGCTAATAAACGGAAGCCGACGAGTAATAATACGAGTGGTCGGCCACACTTCGAAGAAGCATTGGAGATTATAGATGAACAGAGAATAGGAAGCAAAAAATATTACTTGGTGCGATTTTTGGACCACTCTATACATTTGTGTGACGCAGTTAGCCCACTATTAATGAAGATGTATAGGTCCAATAAGCTAAAAGATCAAGGTCAAGGTTAGNTGGTTCAAANGACAGAGTGGAAACAAACGGACGGACGGACAGACGGATGTAACAATGTTAAATGTTTAACTGTGTTCAGTAGGTTAAAGTGAAAGNTTAGGGTTAAAAAAATTGAGGGGTTTAGGACTTTACAGTCTCTATAGGTAATCATTCACGAAACAGTCGTTTTTTCCTTATTATTTTTTGAACACCCATGAAATTGTCAATCACTGCAGTGTAATTTTGGTTATCCAGTTATCGAATTTAAGGCGACTGTTGGTGTTTGTTGCTTATAGATGGCTGTTACCATGGTGACCATTCTTGCCTTAATGTTGGGTATAGTCTGGCTGCATATCGTGACAGCACTCAATCTAGGTGCGTTTCAACCACTTATTGACAAGCACAATTTTGGTTATGTATTAAAGTTTAAGAGAGAGGTTCACATTGCGAATTACAATGCCAAATTGGTTTTTCATTTGAAAATTCCATCACCGGATATGACCTTTGATGACGGGCAATATGATTGCAGATTCAATGTTAGTACTGCACGACCTTGTGTGCAAATGAGACCCATTTTGAGAACCGCGGCTATTATCAGAAGGAAGACGCAGATACATGTTCAGATGTTGCTGAAGCATGTAAATGAAGTAATTGAAGATCTACCCCTAGCAGGCCAGCGTACACGTCGCGGCTTAGGGGCATCCATTCTCTCGCGCATAACAGGCCTAGCCACTGAGGAGGACCTGGAATCAGTCATAAATCTTCTGGAGAGAATAGAACAAGGTATTTACGAAGCTAGTGAGATCTGGGGAGATGGTGCACGTAACTTAGTGGCAGCATTTGAAGTTGAGCAGAAGCGTATGGATAATGTGTACGATATACTGAGATACTATCGACAAACACTCAGAGATATGCAGCTTGAGATGATACGTACGAGAACTGATCATTCGGACTTTACACTGATGGCCAAACTTTTGACTTGGCTGACAAATATAACATTTCAAGTGGCTGAAATCGAGGCATTGTATACGGGTGTCCAAATATTATTGGGTGGTAAAATATCGCATTTCTTACTGCCCCATTCAACACTGACAAGTGCGCTAAAGCAAATTGAATCACGCTTGGATCAGATTCAACCCCATATGATTCTCGCTAGGCGCGATAACTCCTACTTTTATGTTCATGCACCATTTAAGGCCTTTAGAGCTGGTCAAATTTTGGTTTTGATTGTTGATGTACCGATAGCCATGGAAGCTTTCATGCACCCATTTAACCTGTATGAGGTAATTCACCTGCCCCTACCAACTCCTGAATCTAACAATTATTTCAGCGTTTTGGCTACGGATATAAAATTTGTTGGATTCTGCCATGACGCTGATATAATTTTTCAACTGACTGGCGACAGTACCATCCCTCATTTTGATGTTTGGCTTGCGTCTCGAATTGATGCTGTATTTTTG
>Ga0049104_100343_pt1 | contig 9720 bp, 10 predicted proteins | sample WorMettrBAHAMAS2_FD_55019 | JGI IMG/M metagenome (GOLD analysis project Ga0049104, IMG submission 55019) | Marine gutless worms symbiont microbial communities from Max Planck institute for Marine Microbiology, Germany - Inanidrilus... | ecosystem: Host-associated > Annelida > Digestive system >... | reverse complement strand
CGCAGCATCTGCCAGTGGCGGCGAATAAACGTCCGCTCTTAATAGAAGCGGACGCCCAAAACACTCTTTCGGACGAGTTTATCAACGATATCGGGGGTTCCCGGTAATCCGCGCTGAAAACCTGTTATTTCACCTCTCAGATCCGCAACTGGTCGCCCGCGACGTCCGCTTGGCGACTATGGCGGAGGAAGCGAAGAAACGAGCTCAGTTTCGCCAGAGGCCTAAGTGAGCCTCCCGGATGGGCTGAGTTCGTCCCAATTGGACCAATGACTATCTTGGACAATAGGCACATTAGCAAAACCAAAGGTTTTGAGTACCGCATTTCGAAAAGGTTCAATTGGGACATCGGGACGCCACAAAAACCCTTATGTCACTATTCTGCCCCCTACCGGAATCGACCCCAAGTGGGGCGCCTTATCGCCGGCCGGCCCGTTCCTCGTGGGCGCCACCGGCGATCTCGCGGATCAGCTTCTTGCGGAAGGCGAGCTGGAAATCCTTGAATTCGACCGCCGGCACATAGAAGGCGCCGGGGCCGCCGATGACATGGTCACGAAAAAACTCGTCCAGCCCGTAGGCCCACTCGAGCACCGGCAGACCGTTGATGGTGATGCCCCGCGCCACGACCCGGTCGCGGCCGACAACGGCGGGAAGTCCGTCAATGTCGCGGTCATCGCCGGACAGGTCGATGACCCGGCGGTCACCAATGAAAGCGTTGGTCTCGATTGACTTCGCGCCGTAAAGCAGCGCGTTGCCGATGGCGGTGCCGCCGCCGAACAGTTGGCGCGGTGTCTCTTCCAGCCGTTTCGCGAACCGGTGCAGATCGCCGGCGCTTTCGATCAGGGACCAGGGTACGATGACCTCCTGCAGTTCGGGCCCGCTCCACTCGACGTAGGAAAGCGCGATACGGCCCCGCCGGCCGAACTGTATGGCATTGATGATCCGTGGATCGCGCAACGCCGCCGCCGTGCCGCGCCGCTGTAACTGGAACTCGTCCGTATCGACGCTGCCCGACGCGTCGGCCATGAGGATCAGTTCCAGGTCGACGGTTGTTCGCTCGGCCGAGTGGGCCGGCGTCAGTAGAAACCAAACGGCGGCGGCAACCATACTCGTGAGAACGCGTTTCATGCCCGGATTATAGGTGCCGGATACCCGATTGTTTGAGCAGCGGGATCAGTTCGTCGCGGGCCCGGCGGCAGTGCCCGGAGGCCTGCTCCCGGGCCAGCGCTGCACCGCCGTCGCGGATGGCTTCTATGATCGCGTAGTGGTCGCCGGCCGAGTGTTTGGGTAGGGTCCTGACCCGAAGCGTGATCAGCCGGGTTCGGTGTAGCTGGCTAGAGATCAGATTGGCCATTTTCGATAGGCGACTGTTTCCGCATGCCTCGACCACCCCCCTGTGGAACTGGTTGTCGGCCTCGGCCCAGGCCAGGAGATCGTCGCCGAGGACGGCCTTTTCCATTCTCGCCGTCGGTTCGGTCAATTCGGACACCGCGCGATTCCTCTCTTCCGGTTCCAGCAGGGCAATCAGTTCCGCCGCCATGCCTTCCAGCGCGATCCGGATGTCGTAGATCTCCTTCATGTCGTCGGGCGCGATGGTGCTGACGATAACGCCCTTCTTCGGCCTGATTTCCATCAGGCCTTCCTGTTGCAGGCGGACGATGGCCTCGTGCACCGGCGTCCGGCTCATGCCGAGGCGGTTGGCGATCTCCTGCTCCGATCCCTGGTACCCGGGCGGAAGCTCGTTTTCCAGGATCGCTTGTTTCAACGCCGCATAGGCGCTTTCGAACAAGGTTCCCTTGCGTTCCGATCCGTCCATTCCGCTGGTATTCCCCCCGCTTCCGCTTCCTATAGAACTACGTGCCGCCCATCATCAGCGCAACAGCCGAGTTTCAACAGGTGTTTTGCTTGAAATGCCAGGCCGGCCAGCCGATCCGCTCACCAGGGGCTCGTAATTCCGGAATTTTCCTCTAAAACTAGGCGGCCCGGCGGACGGCCGGGGCGATGGATTTCAAGTTTTCTCGGGGGAGATGCCGACAAATGAGCGACCGGATCGATATCATCTATACCAAGGTTGACGAGGCGCCGGAGCTGGCCAGCGGGTCGTTCCTGCCGATCATCCAGGCTTTCACCGGACCGGCCGGCATCAACGTCGGCACCAGGGACATATCGCTCGCCGGGCGCATCATCTCCCAGTTTCCCGACCGCCTGACACCGGAACAGGGGCAGCCGGACGACCTGGCCGAGCTCGGCGACCTGGTCAAGACGCCGGAAGCCAACGTCATCAAGCTCCCCAACATCTCGGCCTCGATCCCGCAGCTGAAGGCGGCGATCACCGAACTGCAAGAACAGGGCTATGCCCTCCCCGACTACCCCGAGGACCCGGCCACCGACGAAGAGCGCGCCATCCAGGCCAAGTACGACGCGGTCAAGGGCAGTGCGGTCAACCCGGTGCTGCGCGAGGGCAATTCGGACCGCCGGGCGCCGAACGCCGTCAAGGAATACGCCAAGAAAAACCCGCACCGCATGGGCGCCTGGGCGTCCGATTCGAAGACCCACGTCGCTTCCATGTCGGGCGGCGACTTCTTCTCCAACGAGAAATCGACGACCATCACCGAGGCCCAGGCCGGCGACGCCAGGATCGAGTTCGTCGGCGCCGACGGTGCCGTCACCGTCCTCAAGGAGAAGACGCCTTTGCAGCCGGGCGAAGTGGTCGATGCCACCTTCATGAGCGCCAAGGCATTGAGCGCCTTCTTGGCCGAACAAGTGGCCGAAGCCAAGGACCAGGGCGTGCTGTTCTCACTTCACATGAAGGCGACGATGATGAAGGTCTCGGACCCGATCGTTTTCGGCCACGCGGTCTCCGTATTCCTCAAGGACGTCTTCGACAAACATGGCGATACCCTTACCTCCCTCGGCGTCGATCCCAACAACGGCATCGGCGACCTGGAGGCCAAAATCCAATCGCTGCCCGACGACCAGCGCGCCGCCGTCGAAGCCGACATCCGGGCCTGCCTGGAGGCCGGGCCGGACATGTACATGGTCAATTCCGATCGCGGCATCACCAACCTGCATGTGCCCTCCGACGTCATCATCGACGCCTCCATGCCGGCCTTGATCCGCGGCGGCGGCAAGGGCTGGGGCCCGGATGGTGCCGAGCACGACACCAAGTGCGTTATCCCCGACAACAGCTACGCCCCGGTCTACGCGGCAACCATCGATTTCTGCAAGGAGAACGGCGCCTTCAACCCCTCCGAGATGGGCACCATCCCCAATGTCGGGCTGATGGCCCAGAAGGCGGAGGAATACGGCTCCCATCCGCAGACCTTCACGGCACCGGCCGACGGCACCATGCGGGTCGTCGATGCCGCCGGCAACGCCATCCACGAGCATAGTGTGGAGCAAGGCGACATCTGGCGCATGTGCATGGTCAAGGACGCGCCGATCCAGAACTGGGTCGGCCTCGCCGTCAGCCGCGCCCGGGCCACAGGCGCCCCGGTCGTCTTCTGGCTCAACAAGGACCGCGCCCACGACGCGCAATTGATCAGGAAGGTCGATGCCTACCTGCCCGACCACGACACCACTGGCCTCGAGATCCACGTCAAGGCGCCGAAGGATGCCACACTGTTCTCGCTCGATCGCATGAAACGGGGCGAGGACACGATCTCGGCGACCGGCAACGTGCTCCGCGATTACCTGACCGACCTGTTCCCCATCCTCGAGGTCGGCACCAGCGCCAAGATGCTCTCGATCGTGCCGCTGATGAACGGCGGCGGGCTTTTCGAGACTGGCGCCGGCGGCTCGGCCCCAAAACACGTGCAGCAGATGATGGCAGAAGGCCACCTGCGCTGGGATTCACTGGGCGAGTTCTGTGCCCTCGGCGCGTCGCTCGAACACCTGGCCGGGCGCACCGGCAACGCCAAGTCCGGCGTCCTCGCCGACGCCCTCGATCAGGCCATCGGCAAACTCCTCGACAACAACAAATCGCCGAGCCGCAAGGTCGGCGAGATCGACAACCGGGGAAGCCATTTCTACCTGGCCCTTTACTGGGCCCAAGCCCTCGCCGGCCAAGACGACGACGCCGAGTTGAAGGCACACTTCCAGCCGGTGGCGGCCGGACTCGCCGACAACGAGGACACGATTATGGCCGAGCTGGATGCCGCCCAGGACGCTGCCGTCGACCTCGGCGGTTATTACCGCCCGGATGCGGGCAAGCGCGAAGCGGCGATGCGCCCGAGCGCGACGCTCAACGGCATCATCGGGTAGGATTACCAGGACCGGCCGGGCGTCCGGCCCGGATTCCGCGACCGGCGCCGGCGAGGACGCCGGCCTCACTTCGTGACGACCCCGATTCGCGGTCCAGCGCCCGAATCATGCCGGTCAAGGCCCGTCGTCGATCTCGCCTCCCCATCGTCGCAAACACCGGTTCACAGGCGTTTATGGCACTGTAACGCAATCGTCACGCTTAAATGCGGCATTTTGGTGTATAAGAGTCCCGTTGGAGGACAGGGAAATGTCTTACACGGAAATCAGGAAATCCAACCTGAGGGCGTTGGACTCGGGTTTTGGAATTCTCGGCAAAGGGCGGCTTCTCGGTTTGAGTCTGCTCGACCTGATCGACGACTTGATGATCAATGGCCGAATCGATCGATCCGCTAGAACCGCCAAGGCCTTGCAACGGCGTTTCGGCGTCTAGGGGGGTCACCACCGGCGTGACGATCTGTGGGATGGCGCCTTCACAGGTTGCTTGAGCGCCTCTCTGGCGGCGACTTCGAGAACATTTCACCTGGAGGCTCGTCTCCCGGTCGGGCTCTATTTCTGCGCCCTAGCGCCGCGCCTGCTCGAAGTGGCGGCGGCTCACCTGCAGACCCTGCGGGATTTCGGAAACGGTGACGACGTTGTCGACACGCTGGCCATCGTCGGAAAGCGGCAGGCGGAGCACGTTCTGAAAGGTCTCCCACTTGCCCAGCGAATTGAGAACGATGGTAACTGCCGACGGCGACTTGGCAGTGACGGCGGCGTCCCATCGCCCGGCGCGCCGGATTCTCCTCCCAAATGGCGGTTGACGCGAGACTACGGTGCCGGTGTGCCGCCTGCCGGCGTTCACAAAGGGTTGATCACCCTGCAACAAAAACGTCACGGAACGGTAATACGATTGTATGGCTAAGGCATAAGAATTTCGTTGGAGGATAGGGAAATGTCATACCAGGAAATCAGAAATGCCAACCTGATCACGCTGGACTCGGGTTTCGGCATTCTCGACGAAGGACGGCATAAGGGCGCGAGCGTGTTCGATATGATCGACTCGCTGATGATCAACGGCCGATTTGGCCGCGCCACCCCCGATACCCAGCCGTGGCGCCGTATCTTCGGGTTGTGACGACAAGGACACGCGATTAAGCGGGTTCCTTGAACGCGCCCTGGCTCTTGTAACGGCCCTGAGGGAACCGGGAGACGGTGACCACGTGATTGACCGTTTCGCCATCATCAGACAACGGTAACCTGAGGACGACCTGGAACTTTTCGGGCCGACCCGGTGTCTGCAGCAGGATGGTGAAGGCGCGCGGTGCGCGTGCTTTGATCACGGTTCGGATGCTGTCGACGACAGCCGTTCCCAATTCCGGAGGTTCGATCTCGGAGACCCAGCGATTGGTCGCTTCCTGGTCGTGGATGTCGACGAAGCCCGTTCCCCAGAAGCGGACCAGGTAATCGTCCCACCCGGCGATGACGTCGGTGACATGCGTGGTGACCAGAAGGCTCGGCGGGATCTGGACGAGTTCGAATTCCGACCACGACGGCATCGGGCGTTCACCGCCGAGTCCCTTCCAGTAGGCCACTACGCCCGACAGTTCCTCGTCAAGGTCCTCTAGGCCTAAGGGATAAAATTGCAGGTCCATCAATGGTCTCCGCAAGCGCATTGCGCTGCTGGACAAAGAAACCTCAATCGTCGCTGATCGCGGCATTTTCGCTCTTCGTATTGCCCATGAACTTGTCCCAGGCATTGCTACGATAGCGCCGCACCGCCGGAATCTGGCTGATGATCGTGAGCGCGATGATCGTCAACAACCCGATACACCAGGGCCGGGTGAAGAACTCGGTGACGTCGCCGCCGGCGACCATCAGGCCGCGACGCAGGTTCTCGTCGGCCATAGGACCGAGGATGACGCCGATGACCAGCGGCGCGATGGGATATTCCATCTCGGTCAGGAAGTAGGCGGCGATGCCGACGATGACCATCAGGTAAAGGTTGACGATCTGCAGGCCGAGGGAATAGGAACCGAGGACGCAAAGCACGCCGATGATCGGCATAAAGAGCGCCGGCGGGATGCGCAGCACCTTGACCACCTTGGCGGGCCAGGACCATACCGCTCATCCACATGGCAATCGCCGCCAGGAGCAGGATCGCCGTGAAGCTCATGATGAAGCCGGGATGCTCGAACTCGATCATCGGGCCCGGCGTCACGTTGTGCAGCATCAGGGCGCCCAGGAGCATGGCGGCCGGCGGGCTGCCCGGGATGCCGAGCGTCAGGAGCGGGATCAAGGCGCCGCCGATACACGCGTTGTTGGCGCATTCGGTGGACACCACCGCCTCGACCTCACCGGTGCCGTAGGTCTCCGGGTGGCTCGACGTGTTCTTGGCGACGCCGTAGCTGACCCAGCCGGCGATGTCCTCGCCGATGCCGGGGATCGAGCCAATGAAGACGCCGATCGAGGACGAGCGCAGGATGTGATGCAGGTTACGCGCGATGGTCTTCAACTCCGGCAGGATGCGCTTCAGGTCCATGGGCTTCTCGATGCCGAGCTTGTGGCCGAGAACCTTGATGATCTGGGGGATGCCGAAGGCGCCGATGAGAACCGGGACGACGGCGATGCCGCCCTGCAGGTCGGGGAAGTCCTGGGTGTAGCGCGGGAACGTCTGCAGCTGCTCCTGGCCGATGGTCGACAACCACAGCCCGATGAGCCCGGCGATCCAGCCCTTGTAGACCAAATCCTTGCTGGTCAGGGTGCCGCTGATGATGATCCCGAACATGGCCAGCCAGAACTTCTCGAAGGTGGTGAAATTCAGCGCCAGGTCGATGATCACCGGCGCCACCAAGACGACCAGACACAGCAGCCCGAAGACGGTGCCGATGAGGGACGCCGTCGTGGTCATGCCCAGCGCCCGGCCGCCCTCCCCTTTCAGGGCCAGGGGATAGCCGTCGACGGCCGTCGCCGCGGCCGCCGCGGTGCCTGGGATGTTGAGCAGGATCGACGAATAGGAGCCGCCGTAGACGGCACCGACGTAGATCGCCAGGAGCGCGATGAAGGCGGTGTTGTGGTCGATGCCGTAGTGAGCGTGGTCAAGCAGCGCGACGCCCAGGGTCGCAGTGAGGCCGGGCATGGCGCCGAAGACGATGCCGAGGATGGTCGAGCCGAACAGGATCAGCATGTTGGTGACGGTGATCAACGCCGCCAGATGGCCGCCGAACTCGCTGATGCGGGTACCGACGAAACCGGTGAAGCTGGCGATGAGACCGTAAAATTCCATGGCTCTTCCTCGCGCTCCGAGGGCTCAGAAAACCAGGTAGCGGATTTGGTGCATCACCTCGACCACGGCCCCCTCGTAGGGCAGCGGAACCAGCAGCCCGAAGCGAAACACCGGCACCAGGATCAGCGGCGTCGCCCAGGACAGGATCAAACAGGTGCGGAATTTGCGCCGGCTCTCAGGGTCGCTGGCCAGGTGCCGCCACAGCCAGAACATGTAGACGATGGTCAACGCCAGAAGCACGATGTCGATGGCATACTTGGCCGCCGCCTTGATCGGCTCGTCTAGGCCGAACACCAAGAGCACAAGCACCCCGGCGCCGGCGACGAGATAGGTCGCCATGGAGGCGCGAATAACCGACGGGCTCTCGACATGGAACGACACCGTGAAGACGGTGAGGAACAATAGGGTGCCGACGAAAAAGTCGACGTGGGGAACGAAGATATAAACGAGTACGCAGAACAGGATGGCGATGATGGCGAAACGCACGGCCATATCGTTGGAGCGAACGGCCTGCAACGCCGATGCCCGTTCTTCCGTGTGGAGACGCCGCCGCTTCGACGACACCACAAGCACGGCAAGGGCCGCAACGAGAACCAGCGCCACCAGGGTGAGCGGCACGACGGCGAGGGGATCGGTCCAACTGAAGATCTGGGCCTGTGAAGGATCGGCCAGCCACTTGGCCTCCTCGATCCCGGCCGCGATCTTCTTTTCGATATTGGCGATCAGGTACCAGAGCCCGGCGCCGCTGGCGACGACCAGGGCGAAGGTCATCAGGGTGCCAATCGGCGTCAGCTTGAACGATCCGGCGCCGGCGCCTTGAAACTCGACGAAATCCCGATGGCCCTGACGCAAAGACGGCGTTGACGGTGAGGATGACCGACGACAGGAGGAGCAGCGTGAGAACGACGGCGGGAAAGATCCAAGGAGAGACATACCAGACGTTCTCGACACCGCCGTAGGTCTCCTTGAAGGGCATGAAGACGAAGGTGATCGAGAGGAACCACAGACAAAAGGCGATCAACATCACGCCCGTCTTGAAGTCCGCCTTGCGAAGATTGTCCGTATCCATGACCGCCTTGGGGTCCTATCGGTCGCCCGTATTACCCGCTCTCAGGGCCATCTCCGGGCGGCGTCAGTGTATCAGAGAGGAGTGGAAGCAAGGGCCGGTTTTGTCGGGTGCCGACCCTTGCTCCCCAGGGAGGAACCATTTCAATGAAACGGTTCGGGTCGTTAACTACGGTTTCGGAATACCGAATTTCTCAGGGCTGAACTTCGCCGCGCCCAGTTCCCAAAGCTTCCAGGTGAATTGGGATTCGAGCGAATTGAAGACCGCTTGCGCGTCATCGCCGTGTTTGCCGGAAAGCACGTAGTATTTCGACTCGGCGAATTTCTTCATGGCGTCGCCGGCCATGGCTTTATCAAACGCCACACCCAGGGCCTGTTTGGCTTCCGCCGGCGCATCGTTGCGGATGGCGAAACCGATGGCCTGCATGATCGGCAGAAAGTTGCTCAGCTTCGGATAGTCACCGAAAGCCGACGGGATCGTGCCGTGGCCGTCGACCGTGAAGGCATCCGGAACCAGAACCGCCAAGGGAACGAACTTCTTGCCCTTGATCAGCTGTTGCTGCTCGGCAACGGAGGTAACGACGACGCTCATTTCACCGGTCAGCGCGGCGTTCTGACAGGGAGCCGAGCCTTTTAAGGTACGAAATGGAATTTCGCGCCGGTCCCGTCCTCGACGGCCAGCAGGTTGAGGTGGTGGATCGATCCGGCGCCGCTGGCGCAGGCTTTGATCTTGCCGGGTTCGGCCTTGGCTTTTTCGATCAGTTCTTTGAACGACGTGATGCCGGTGCTCGGAATGACCGAGATGACGTCCGGGGAACCGCCGACAATGAACGGATGCCAGACGTCGGTGAAACGGTTGGTGAAACCGCCTTGAACGGCCGAGGTGACATTCGATTCGGAAAGGCCGACCAAGGTGTAGCCGTCGGCCGGTTGTTTCTTGACGTAGTTCATGCCGATGGAACCGGCAACACCGCCCGTCTTATTGATGACGTTGACGTTGACGCCGAGATGTTTGGCCATCTCGCCCATGATCGTCCGATATCGTTGATAAACTCGTCCGAAAGAGTGTTTTGGGCGTCCGCTTCTATTAAGAGCGGACGTTTATTCGCCGCCACTGGCAGATGCTGCGGCGG
>Ga0049104_100292_pt1 | contig 11212 bp, 8 predicted proteins | sample WorMettrBAHAMAS2_FD_55019 | JGI IMG/M metagenome (GOLD analysis project Ga0049104, IMG submission 55019) | Marine gutless worms symbiont microbial communities from Max Planck institute for Marine Microbiology, Germany - Inanidrilus... | ecosystem: Host-associated > Annelida > Digestive system >... | reverse complement strand
GGTCTCGAACACCACCGAGAACCGTGCGTTCAGCCCGGCACTGATGGCGTCGGCACCATAGGCCTTGGCCGCTCCCTCATTGGCCCGTTCGACCGCGGCCAGAATCTCCGGGCACACGGTGGCTTGATTGTCGCTCCAGAACAGCATCGCCGGTCACTCCGGATCAGGCGTACACCGACCAGTCGACGTCGGGAAAGATGTCGTCCATCAATTCCAGCGCCGCAAGCTTTCGCTCGTCGATGTCACCGGCGTCGATGGCATCGGCCAGGAAATGAAAGCGGCCCAGATGGTCGCGGGTGCGGCCGTAGGCGTATTCGACGTTGGTCCCGGTCTTCATGATGAATGCCCAGTCCGAGGCCTGGGCGAGCAGCAAAGACCGGGCCGCCTGGGCGAGTGCGCGGGCAAGAAGCGTGCCCGTTTCGGCGCCGGTATGGGTGCGGGCGAGGTTCTGCATGCGCGCCGCGGCGTCGTGAAGGTGCGGATAAATCCAGTCGTTGCCGGGGTTGAGCCAGAAGTCATTGTACCCCTGATCGCCCCAGCTCGAGGGTGCCGGCTGGGCCGGCTGCGGATCGGGGTGACGGTCGAGGTCGTCGCCAGCACTTGCCAGAGCCACGACGTCCTGATCGAACGCCAGCTTGCGGATGACGTAGTCCAGCCATTGCGGTCCCTCGAACCACCAGTGGCCGAACAGTTCGGCGTCATAGGGGGCGACGACGATGGGCGGACGGTCCATGCGCGGCGCAGCACTCTCGACAATTCGCCGCACACGGGAGACGAAATCGCCGGCGTGCTCTGCCGCACGCTCACGGGCGCGCTCAGGTTCGTAGACCAGCTTGTCGTCGGTGGCGCCGGTGATGCGGTGGTACTTGAACCCGGTAGCGACGCGGGTCTCGCCGTCGAGGATGAACGGCTTGATGATGTCGAAATCGAGGTCGAAGCCAATGTCTCTGTAGAAATCCCGGTACCACGGATCGCCGGGATAGCCCTCGTCGGCGCTCCACACGATGCGCGAGGTCGATGGATCGCGGCCGAAGGCGGCGACGTCTTTGCCGGCGGACAGCGGGGCGAGCACGGCATACTTCGGCGCCGGCGTGGCGTTGAGCAGGCCATGGGCTTCGACAAAAAAAAAGCGGATTCCCTTTTCGGCGAGCACCTCCTCGATCCCCGGAAAGTAACCGCATTCCGGCAGCCACAGGCCGGCGGGTCGACGGCCGAAGGCCCGTTCGTAGGCATCTGCGGCGACGCCGACCTGGGCCCGGACAGCACTCGGCTGAGAGCGGAGCAGCGGCAGAAACCCGTGGGTCGCGCCACAGGTGATCAACTCGACCGCGCCGGCGTCCTGCAGCCGGCCGAACGCGCCGATGAGATCGCGTCCGTAGCGGTCGTCGTAGTCGTCCCGGGTCTGCTCGACCAGGCCGCGGTACATACGGGCAAGGTCGAGGGTGGGTCCCGAGGGATGGTTGCGGAGGATTTCCTTGTCGCCAAGCTTGGCCATTTTGTCGAGGTGGGCGCGGTAGCGGTCCTGCAGGAACGGATCGGCCAGCATGGTGAGCAGAGGCGGCGAAAGCGACAGGGTGATCCGGAAGCGGATGCCCTCGGCGACCAGCCGGTCGAACACCCTGAGCAGCGGCAGGTACGTCTCGGTGATCGCCTCGAAAAGCCAGGTTTCCTCGAGAAAGCTCTCGTACTCGGGATGGCGGACGAAAGGCAGATGGGCGTGGAGGACGAGCGCCAGGGAACCACGCGCCTGTGCATCGGCCACGGAGGGCTACTCCTCGTCCTCGTCGACGAAGCCGCCGCTCAGCAGCGCCGAGATCACCAGGGCGCCCTGGGGCAGCGGCCGGGTGATCGAAAAGCTGCCGTCGGGACGCAGGCGGACAGGCCGGCCGAACAGATGAAGATCGCTTCCCGGCTTGGCGCGGCCGTAGATGCGCAGCTCGGCGCTGATCTCCAACTGGACATCGCCGCGTCCGAGCGCGTGGCTCGACAGCGTCAGCACGTTCTCCAATGCCAAGGGATCGTCTTCCGTCGGTGCAGGCGGTGCGTCCTGTGACGCAGTGGCCGGTTCAGCGGAAGCGGCTTCCTCGTGCTCCGCGGTTGCGCCCTCCAGCATGGGGTTCGGCGCGTCGGTCGCGGTATCGTCCACCAGCGGATAGGGGAACGGGGTCAACACCCAATCGTCCCCGGATGGTTCTTCGATGGCCAACGGAGAGACGTCTTCGGTGGGCGATTCGGGCTCGGTTTTCTCCGAGGCTATGGACGGTTCCGGCGGCAACGCGACGGGCGCCGATTCCACCAGCCCGACGAATCCGCCATCGTCACCAAGCAGGCCCAGTTCAGCGCCATAGCGGCGGGCTTCGCTCCAAACATCGATATAGGTGCTGGACGTCAGGCCCTGGACCTCGGTGTCGAAAGCCGACCGAGGCCGCCGCGCTCCCTGGGCATCGACGGCGTAGGTCCGCAGCACCATCGGTGCCTTGGCACCTATAACCTCAGCACGAACACGAGCCTCCTCGACCGACGCCGGCGTGACCGTCCAGTACGCGTGCAGCCGCGTCGGATTGACTTCCATCAGCACAAGATGCTCGGACGCTCCGGCGCGGGGAAAACTGCCAGCCGCCTCCTCGCTGATCTCGCGAAGTTCTTCGCGCGAAAAGGCCTTCCGCTCGGATGGATCGTCGTCCGGTTGGCGCGCCGACAGCCGTCCGCGATACGGATCGCTGCTTTGGGGCGGTCCGGTGGCATCGTCGGCCATGATCCCAAAAACCCCTGTGCACGCTGTCGCCGTGATCCGCTCGTTGCTCCGGCAATTCCTGCCCGAGTTCGCGAATCCTCTGGCTGCAATGCGTTAAGCCTAACCAAATACACCGTTTTCGCTGCTGGGGGCAACCGATGCCCTGATCGGGGAACGGTCGTCGTGCTGCATTGCGTCATTCTCCGTTGGATTTTGCAGGCGTCCCGGGGCATGATCGGCACCGCCAATGCATCGGGCGGACCCGTGTCGCGCCACCGCGGGGAGAGTATTGGCGATTGAGGGGGGGGAGCCGTCCGAGAAACCGGAAGTAGGGATCATGTCTGAGATCTACCACGCTCTCGTCCTCAACATGCACCAGCCGTCGGGCAACCTCGACGATCTGCTGGTCAGCAACGAATGGGAGGTGAAGGAGATCCTATTCGCCTACGACCGCATGCCGCGGGCGCTCTGGCCTTACGAGGACATCGCGCGGGTCCACCTGTCGTTGTCGGGAACGTTGCTGGAGGCGCTGTCGAACCCGGATTTCCAGAACCGGGTCTATGGCATCGTCGATTGCGGATCCGTCCTCTGGGCTCTGCAGAACAGGCAGATTTTCGAGATCCTCGGCACCGGCTACTACCATCCGGTTCTGCCGCTGATTCCCCAAGCCGATTGGGATGAACACTTGGTACGCTGGCAAGGAATCGCCCGCCACTTGTTCTGGCGTACCAAATTCGACGGCTTTTGGCCGCCCGAGATGGGATTCTGCATGGAGATGATCCCGCATCTCGTACGCGCCGGTTATCGCTACGTGATGGTCGACTGCGAGTATGTCGACCCGGTCGATCCGATGTCCTGGCAGGAGGTTCGTTACCGGCCGCACATCGCCGAGTACGAAGGAGACGAGATCATTGTCATCGTCCGCGACCGTGATCTCTCCAACGCTCAGCTCGCCGGCATGGATTACGGCTGGTTCTACCACGAGCTCAACGAACGGACGAAGTACTGCGAATTCCCGCCGCTGGTCACCACGGCGACCGACGGCGACAACGGCGGCTGGTTCCGCAACGTCAATCCCAAGGCCAATTTCTGGACCTATTTCTACCGCGCCGCCCTCGATGAGATCCGCGCCGGTAATTCGCGCATGCGCCCGACCTTCATCTCGGAATACATCGACCGTTTTGGCGCCCATGGCCGCGTTACCGTGCGGCGCGGCGCCTGGAATACCGACGATCACCACGGCTGGGACTTCAAGCAGTGGACCGGGTCACAGACGCAACGCGACGCCATCGCCCGCGTCGCCGCGGTCAGCGCCGGGCTTCACTCGGCGCGGCGGACGGCTGAACGGGCAGCCAACAGCGATGCCGAACTGCACCGCCAGCTCGACGAGGCGCATTGGCACCTTCTGCGCGCCGAGACGAGTTGCAACGTTTACTGGGGCGAGGCGTGGGTGAACCGGGTCCACGGCGATCTCGATGCCGCGGACGGCTGTCTCGGCCGGGCGCGCACCTTGCTGCCGGCGGCTTAGCCACCGGCCGACGGCGACGCCCGCCGCCGATCCCCTACCACTTGTTGCGGATGTGGTCGTAGATACCCAGGTAGTGGTTGCCCGGCCCGGCCCAAGAGTAGTCGTAGGCCATGCCATTGGTCATCAGCCGGCGGAAGTCCTGCGGGAAGCCATGCCACAGTCCGATGGCCCGGTACATGGCCGATTCCAAGCCGCCGAAGTCGGCGTTTTCGAAGACGTAGCCGTTGCGTTCCTCGATGGGCTTGTCATCGGCGTGGTCGCGGTCGAAGACCGTATCGACCAGGCCGCCGACGGCGCGCACGATGGGCACAGCGCCGTAGCGCATGGCGACCAGCTGCGCCAGCCCGCAGGGCTCGAACATGCTGGGCACCACCATCATGTCGGCGCCCGCATAGATGAGATGGGCGAGCTGCTCGTTGAAGCCGATCTCCAGGTGGCAGTCCGGGCTGTTGTTGAGATGATTCTTGAGGTTGTTGAAGTGGTTGTTGAGGTCGCCGTCCGGGCTCGAACCCAGCAGCACGAATTGGGCATTGTTTTCCAGCGCATAGAAGACCGCATGCTGGATCAGGTGCACGCCCTTCTGCGCGTCGAGCCGGCCGACATAGGCGATCAGCGGCTTGTACGACTTCTCCATCCACAGCCGGTCGCGGAGTGCATCTTTGTTGTGATACTTGCCTTCAGGGTGCCAGACGTCGTAGTGCGCCGGGATGAACCGGTCGGTCTCCGGGTTCCAGACGTCATAGTCGACACCATTGAGCACGCCGGAGAACTTGTACCCATGCGTGCCCAGCGTCCCGCCGAGGCCGTGGCCCTGGTCGGTGTAGCGGGCCTCCCAGGCGTGGTGGGGCGAAACCGTGGTCACGTGGTTTGCGTAGACGATGCCGCCCTTCATCAGGTTGATGGCGCCGCGGTGCGTCGGGTCTCCGAGGCGATCATGGCTGAAGTAGTAGTCCGGCCGGCCAAGACCGGTCGCTTCGAGGATCTGCTCGCCGGTGATTCCCTGGTGCTTGAAGTTGTGGATGGTGTAGCAGACGCGCTGCCCGCCCATCCCCAGATGCTGGTAGATCTCGAACAGCAACACCGGGACCAGCCCGGTTTGCCAATCGTGGCAGTGGATGACATCGGGCCGCTTGCCGCTGCGCAGCAGGAACTCCATGGCTGCCTTGGAAAAGAAGGCGAAGCGCATGGCATCGTCGTTGAACCCATAGAACGCCCCGCGCTCGAAGAACCGGTCGCCGGAATGGGGTTCGATGAACAGGCAGCGGCGGCCGTGAACCTCGCCGTACCAGATCGAACACTTGATCGAGCCGCTGCCCCACGGCACCCAGATCTCTTCGCCGGTGCGGGTCAGGCCCCAGATCTCGTCGTACCAAAGGCAATCGTACTTGGGCAGGATGATCTCGACGTAATTGCCACGCACCTCGAGTTCGCGGCTGATCCCGAACAGCACGTCGGCCAAACCGCCGACTTTGGCGATGGGCGCCAGTTCCGAGGAGATCATCGTGATGTACATGCGCGTTCCGTTCCGTCTGCCCCGGCCACCGGAAGGAGCGTCTAACATGTTTTGGGGGATGTATACACCGGTGGTACGGCAGTATGGTTTTGCAATGCAGCAAAGTCTACCGTAAACAATCATTCGCATCCGAAGCGTCCGATGGCATGCGATAGAATCAAAGCGGTTCCGACGCGACGTGCTCGCCAAGGCCATTTCCGGGCTGGAAACGCGGGCAGCATCCGCGATAGAACCCAGGACGCGCTGGCCGGCGAAAACACGGCATTGTCCGCTGGTTTCCGGCCCTGGCGGGATCCCGAGAGGAAGGGAACGAGATGACGACGAAGGACAAGCCGGGCGGCCCGACCCGCAAATCCCCGGCCGCAAAGCCGAGCGCCAAACCCGGTGCTGTCAAGGGAGGTGCCGGCGTTGCCGCGACACCGGCCGACGCCCCTTTGGTTGCAGGTGCGAAATCCGAAACGGCAGAGTCGCCTCGGACCGAGCCCAAATCGCCCGCAAAAAAAGCCACCACAGCGCCGGTCTCACCGGCGAAGGCGCCGACCTCGGCCGTCATAACCTCCGCACCGTCGCGGCCGTCGGCCGCTTCGTCGGCTGACTCCGTGCCACCGTCAACGCTTCAGGCCGAAAAAGCGGCGCCGAAACTGGCGGCCAAAAAGCCGATCAAATCGGTATCGACGCCCAAATCCGACGACACACAAAAGCCCCCCGCGAAGCCGGCGCCTACGCCGGCTCCAAAGACCGCAACGACCGTAAAGGAACCGGTCAAGAAGCCCGACGTAGCCGCAAAACCGGCGCCCAAAGCGCCCGAGAAGCCGTTGCCGCCGCTTGCCGAGGCCGGCGAAATCGCTGCTGTTGTGAGCGGCGAACATCGGGACCCCTTCGCCTTCCTCGGCATGCATGCGCTGGGCAACAGCGGTGCGCTGGTGGTGCGTGCGTTCGCTCCCGATGCGGACCGTGTCGAGGTGATCGACGCCGCCGATGGCAAGACCGTCGTCACGCTCGATCGCCTCGACGACGCTGGTCTGTTTGCCGGACCCATTCGCGGCCGCAAGGGGCCTTTCGCCTACCGCCTTCGGATCGTCGATACCGGCGGCTGCCGGGACGTGGACGATGCCTATCGGTTCGCACCTGTTGTTTCGGCCAAGGATCTCACTCGTTTCGCCGAAGGCGCGCTGTCCAAGAGCTATGACGTTCTCGGCGCCCACCCGAAAACCGTCGACGGCACCAAAGGGACTGTATTTGCCGTCTGGGCGCCCCACGCGAGCAGGGTCGCCGTGGTCGGCGATTTCAACGGCTGGGACGGTCGGTGCCACGGAATGCGCCGCCGTCACGAAGCGGGCGTTTGGGAGATTTTCATTCCCGGCGTTGGGGCCGGCGCCCTCTACAAGTTTCAGGTTCGGGCGGGTTCGGGCGCATTGCTTGCCGACCGACCCGATCCATACGCGATGGCCGCCGAGGTGTCTCCGGGATCGGCATCCATCGTCCGTTCCCGGACACCCTACCGTTGGCTCGACAAGGCTTGGATGTCGCGTCTTGCCGAGAAGAACGGGCGATCCGCGCCGATCAGCATCTACCAGGTGCACTTGGCGTTGTGGCGGCGAAAGCCGGAAGAGAACAACCGCTACCTGACGTACGCCGAACTCGCCGATGAGCTCGTTTCCTATGCGACCTGGATGGGTTTTACCCACGTCAACCTGCTGCCCATCGCCGACTATCCGTCCGAGGATCCGTGGGGCTTCCGCACGACGCGACCCTATGCGCCCACCGGCCGGTTTGGACCGGCTGAAGATTTCGCCCTGTTCGTCGACCGGTGCCATCAGGCCGGCCTCGGCGTTTTCCTCGACTGGGTACCGGCGCGGTTTTTCGAGACGTCCGGAAGTCTTACGGCCTACGACGGCGAACCGCTGTTCGAGCATTCTGATCCCCAGCGCGCCCGTCATCCGCGATGGGGGACACTCGAGTATGACCTGGGCCGGCACGAGGTCGCCAACTTCGTGAGGGACAACGCGCTTTACTGGTTGGAACGCTTCCATGTCGATGGACTGCGCGTCGACGCGCTTCCGGCGATGCTGTATCTCGACTACGACCGCGCTCCCGGCGAGTGGACGGCCAACGAACACGGCGGCAACGAAAACCTCGAGGCGATTGCCTTCCTGCGGCATGTCAACGAAGTCATCCGCGAACGTCACCCGGGCGCTACGACTCTGACCGAGGACGCCAGCGGTTGGCCAATGGTCACACGCGACACGCACGCAGGCGGTCTCGGTTTCGGGTTCAAGTGGAACGGCGGCTGGGTGTGGGACACGCTGCGCTTCATGGGCCGGCGGCCCATCCACAGGAAGTACTACCACAACGAACTGACCAACGGTCCGGTGTTCGCGTTCCAGGAAGATTTCGTATTGGCGTTGTCGCACAAGGATGCGAGCTGCGGCATGGGCGGTCTGATCGCGCGGATGCACGGCGACCATTGGCAGCGGTTCGCCAACCTTCGTGTCTATCTTGGCCTGCTCTATACCCAGCCGGGGAAGAAGCACCTGTTCATGGGTGACGAGTTCGCCCAATGGGACGAATGGAATCCGGAAACCAGCCTCGACTGGCACGTGGCCAACGACCCGTCAAACCAGGGCATTCAGCAGCTCGTCCGCGATCTCAACCTGCTCTACCGATCGGTGCCGGCGCTGCATGAGCGCGATTGCGATGCCGAGGGGTTCGAGTGGATCGACGCCAACGACGCCGATCAGAGCATCGTCTCGTTCCTGCGGTATGGCCATGATCGGCGGGGCTTCGCGGTGGTCATCTGCAACTTCACGCCAGTGGTGCGCAACGATTATCGCGCCGGCGTGCCGGAGCCCGGTTATTACGAGGAACTGCTCAACAGCGATGCCGAAAAGTACGGCGGCGGCAACGTCGGCAACTATGGTGGCCTTACCGCTGTGCACGACTCCGTGCATGGCCGGCCGTATTCGCTGTCGCTCCGGGTGCCGCCTTTTGTTACCGTCGTATTGCGTCACGTTGGCGATGCGCCGCCGCCAGAGCCGGCACCCGAAGAGTGAGTGATTCGTAGCGGCATTTGGGTACGCCGGCGGAGGGTCCACATGCTCGGCATTGGGCGCCGGTTTGTCCTCACCGTTCTCATTGCCACAATCGCACAGTTTACGGGCGTTGCGACCGTTCCGGCTTCCGGTGCGGACGCCACGATCACCGTCAATCCAGGCCAGATCGTCCGCTCCGTGCCTCCCGGTGTCGTCGGCTGGGGGGCGATGTGGAAACGCGCCTTTCTTCAGCCGCCGCCTCCCGCTGACTTCACCGACGCGAGCCATGCCGCTTACATACAGGAGGTCGGCGCCGCGCTGGCGCCCCTGGTCCGCGCGTCCGACACACGCCATCTGAGCTAGCCGTGGGGCGTCTCATTCTCGACCTGGGGCGTCAACTGGGAGAACAGCGCCCGACCATGGTCGGAGCGTCCCCTCGATTGCGCCCGCATTCCAATCATCAATCACGGCAGCGGCTGGTGCGAGAAGACCATTGTCGGAGTCGGTGATCTCATGACTCTCGCGAAGATCTGGGAGCTTGAAGCGATCACCGTCTCCGTTCCGCTAAGCGTGCTCGACGGATCGGTGCCGCGCTGGGGGCCGGGGTTCTTCGATCAGGCTTTTCCACCAGATGTTATCGAACAGATCAGCGACCACGCGCGGGCTTTGGTCGATTTCATGAAGGCGCATCCGGCGTGGGACAGTATCCCCCGGATCTTCCTTGCCGCCGGCTGCGAGTGGCGCCACTACAAGCTCGAGAACCCGTCTTCGGCTGTGCTGACCTACGCTGCCTTGGTCCGGCGCATCCGCGAGAAGATCCCGGAATCGAAAGTCATCATCGTCGCATCCGCTTCGGACAGTGCCGACATTACTGGCCCTGCCCCAGGGGTGCCGAGCGTCGAGGCCGTTCAGGCGGCCAGTTGGAACCGCTACTTGCATGAAGGCTTGGCGGGAATCCCGGGGATCGCGCTCGACCTGCACCGCTATCGCGGCATGATCGGAGCCCAAGCCGCTGCGGACGGAACGACGCCGATGACGCCCGCCAATATCGACGTTTTGTTGTCTATCGGCGTGAGCCAGCGGCAGTTCCTCGCGGTTCACCCGGAGCAATGGGGCGGCGAGGGTACGCCGATGCCGTCCGTTCTCCTCGAGAACACCATCCACGGAAAAATGGCTGACCACGATACCCACAGCGATGAGGCGCGTCCGTGGCCGGTGGCGATGGCGCATGCGGATCTCGTGCGCGAAGCATTGGCAAGTCCGGCACTCGCATTTCTGGGTTGGACCTGGTTCCCGGAAGACTTGCCGGCCGAATGGCCTCATGGGGCGATCCGGGATGGTCAGCTCGCTTTGCACGCCCGCGCCCAGGCATTCCTCAGTCAGTATCATCAGGGGGGCGCTGGTCGGCAGCGCGGTCGACGGCGACGATGCCGTCCGCGCCAACGCAGTGCGATGGCCGAACGGGGCACTCTACGTCTACGGTGGAAACTTCAGCCGCGAGCCTAGGTCCGTTACCGTGTCGGTCGAGGGATACTCGGCAGCCCGCGCCCACGTCGAGATTCTGAGGGAGGGGTGCCGGACAGCGAAGCGTTGGGGCGGTCGCCGACCGCTTCGCCTGCCGCCGATGTCTCTGTTCCGGATGCGGGTCCGTTAGCGTGGACTCGGGAATGATCAGCCCTTGAGCGCGGAGTACATGCGCAGCAAGTCACCGACGGTCTGCTGCAGTTCCTGAAGCGTGCGGATGTCGTCCTCGGAGAGGTTCTTGGCCTCTCGCATGTCGACACCCTGCATTGCCTCGCTGGCTTCCTCGGCCTTCAACATCCAGTCCTTCGACGGTGCCTTGAGGATCAGCTTCGCTCCGGCTTTGGATGGAAGGGATTCGGTTGCTGCCTCGGCCATTGGCGCCGGGTTGCCGGCGGGCGCAGGTGCCGGCGCGGCTGTCGCCGGTGGCGGAGAGTTGGTGCCAGATGCGGGCGAACTCTCCATTGCAACCGCACCGGCCACTTGCCCGGCCGGCGGTGCGACCGGCGATGCGGTCGGCGATGGACCCGCAGGTGGTGGCTCGGGGACAGCAGGGGGCGCCTCGGCTTCCGCGGCCGCAACGGTCGAAGTCTCCACTGGTGTCGCTTGAGCGGGCGGCGCGGGAACCGCGTCGCCGGCGGTGGTCGGAGCGGTCGGTTCCCCCTCGCGTGTCGCGGAAAACGCTCTCGCCAGATCTCGGAGCGACGGCGGTTCCCCATTTTCTGCGTGATCGTCAGCGTCTTCGGAGGGATCCCCGGCGTCGGCAATCCGACCGTCTTTATTTCGGGGATTATATACCAAAGTCACAATGGACGGGCTGTCCGGCACTAACATCACGTTTCAAGCAGTTTCGTCTTCCACGATCTTGACAGGCTGTAATACAG
>Ga0049104_100289_pt1 | contig 11272 bp, 10 predicted proteins | sample WorMettrBAHAMAS2_FD_55019 | JGI IMG/M metagenome (GOLD analysis project Ga0049104, IMG submission 55019) | Marine gutless worms symbiont microbial communities from Max Planck institute for Marine Microbiology, Germany - Inanidrilus... | ecosystem: Host-associated > Annelida > Digestive system >... | reverse complement strand
AGTCCCTGGTATCCAAGGAACAGATAGAGCGCCGCGCCCGAGGCCAAAATCGCCAGGATCAGGTCGTACCGGCGACATCGGGCCGTTGGCCGCCAAGCCGGTGATGGAAGGCAAAGCCGTCCTGTTCAAGAAGTTCGCCGGCATCGACGTGTTCGACATCGAAATCAACGAGAAGGACCCCGGGCGCCTGGCCGACATCATCGCCACACTGGAGCCGACGTTTGGCGCCATCAACCTGGAAGACATCAAGGCGCCCGACTGCTTCATCGTCGAGCAGGACCTCCGCGACCGCATGGGCATCCCCGTGTTCCACGACGATCAGCACGGCACCGCCATCGTCGCCGGCGCAGCGCTGAAGAACGGGCTTCGGGTGGTCGGCAAGGACATCGGCGACGTGCAGGTCTGCTCCACAGGTGGCGGGGCCGCCGGAATCGCCTGCCTCGAATTGATGGTCGAACTCGGCGTCAAGCGCGAGAACGTCGTGCTGTGCGACCACGTCGGCGTCGTCTACACGGGCCGTACCGAGGCGATGACCGACCAGAAAGCCGCCTTCGCCATCGACACCGAGGCCCGCACCCTGGACGAGGTCATCGGCGGCACGGATGTGTTCCTGGGCCTCTCGGGACCCAACGTGCTGACCGCAGACATGGTCAAGCGGATGGCGCCGAAGCCGCTGATCCTGGCGCTGGCCAACCCGGTCCCGGAGATCCTTCCCGAGGTCGCCGCCGAGGCGCGGCCGGACGCGGTCATCGCCACCGGCCGCAGCGACTACCCGAATCAGGTCAACAACGTGCTGTGCTTCCCGTTCATCTTCCGCGGCGCCCTGGACGTCGGTGCGACGGCGGTGAACGAGGAGATGAAGTTGGCTTGCGTCGACGCCATCGCCGATCTCGCCATGGCTGAATCCTCCGAGGTCGTCGCCCACGCCTACACGGGTGAAGACCTGACCTTCGGCCCCGACTACCTGATCCCCAAGCCGCTGGACCCGCGGCTCATCGCGGCGGTCGCGCCGGCGGTCGCCCGGGCGGCGATGGAGACCGGCGTCGCCACACGGCCCATCGAGGATTTCGAGGCCTACACAGAGCACCTCCTGCGGTTCGTGTTCCGTTCGGGCATGCTGATGAAGCCGATCTTCGACCGCGCACGCATGGATCCCAAACGGGTGGTCTACGCCGAGGGCGAGGACGAACGCGTGTTGAGGGCCGTTCAGGTAGTGCTCGACGAGGGGTTGGCGAAACCGATCCTCGTCGGTCGTGCCGAGGTCATCGAGCGGCGGATCGAGCGCCTGGGTTTAAGGATGCAGCAGGGGCACGACTTCGACATCACCGATCCCGAGAACGATCCCCGTTACGAAAGCTACTGGCGGAACTATCACCAGATCCTCTGCCGCGACGGCGTCTCACCCGACGCGGCCAGGACCATCGTCCGCACCAACACGACCGCCATCGCCGCGCTGATGCTTCGCCGTGGCGAGGCCGACGCGATGATCTGCGGTACCTACGGCGAGTACCTGTGGCACCTGCGCTACGTCACAAACGTCATCGGCAAGAAGGAGGGCGTGCGCGACATGTCGGCGCTGGCCATCCTGATCCTGTCCAAGGGCGCGTTCTTCTTCGTCGATCCCTATATCACCCTCGATCCCGACACCGATGAGCTGGTCGAAATGACGGTCTTGGCCCGCGAGCAGATGCGCCGTTTCGGCATCGAGCCCAAGGTCGCGATGCTGTCCCACTCCAGCTTCGGCACAGCGAACGTGCCGTCGGCGCGCAAGATCCGCGACGCCGTGAGCCGGCTCCGGGAGATCGCCCCCGACCTCGAGGTCGAAGGAGAGATGCCCGCCGACGTCGCCCTCGATCCGGAACTGCGCGAGCGGGTCTTTCCCGATTCGCGGCTGACCGGGGAGGCCAATCTCTTCGTTTTGCCGTCCCTGGACGCGGCGAACACGTCGATGAAGCTGGTCAAGTCTCTGTCCGACGGGCTGTCGGTCGGGCCGATTCTGCTGGGGGCGGCGCAGCCGGCGCACATCGTCACCCCGGCGACGACGGCGCGCGGTCTCGTCAACATGAGCGCGTTCTGCGTCGTCGATGCACAGATCGCTGCGGAAGAGTGATCGCCGCCTGGGCCGTCAGTCCCGCACCACCAGCACGGAGCAGTTCGCGTGCCGCACCACGCGGGCGGCGTTGGGACCGAGCAGGTAGTCGGCGAGCTCGGGCCGATGCGAGGCCATGACGATCAGGTCACAGCCGACCCGCTCGGCGGCGTCGAGGATTTCCTTGTAGATGGTGCCCTGGCTGACGATGTTCCGCACCCTTACGCCCTCCGGCACGTGCTGGCGGACGAACTCGCGCAGGCCCGCAAGCACGGTATCCTCGACCTGTTTCTCATAGCCGGCGGGAAAGAACTGGCCGACCAGCGTCATGCCGAAGCTCGGCGCCACGGTGATGATGTGGAGCGTCGAGCCGAAGGCCTTGCAGTACTCCACCGCCATCGGCAACGCCTTGCTCCACGACGCCTCGTCCTCGAGATCGACGGCGAGCAGGATATCCTTGTACATGCCTCCTCCGGGTCAAGTCGCCGCCGGCTCGGCCGCCACGGCGGCGGTCGGCGGCTGGCGGCGCAGGCGTAGCCACTGTCCGAACAGAATCAACGCGAGCAGTCCGAACGCGATCGGCCAGATCCATTCCTTGGCCGGCCGGTCGACGACCTTGACGTCCGCCTCGGTAACATACTCGTCGTAATCGCCGAAGTCGAAGCCCGCCTTTTCGGCGAGGCTTGTGAAGGCGATGTCCGAGACGATGAAGCGGCCGTCGTCCTCCCGATCGAGGGTCAGCCCAAGGAACGCGATGCCCGGCTTCGACGGATCGGCCTCGGGCACTTCGAAGGTGTAGAGCCGGTATCGGTCGCCGTAGCGGGTTTCGCGGGTGGTGTGGAGGCGCAGGGTCTCGCCGGCGTCGACCGACATCTCGCCGGCGACGAACCTATCGAGATCGAGGGTTTCGAATGGCGGGAAGATGCGGTCCATGATCGCCGCCGGTCTGAACAGCGCGATCATCACCACGAGCAGGGCAATGATCTCGTACCAGCGGGTGCGCACCAAGAGCCATCCCTGCGTCGCCGAGGAGAAGCAGAAGATGGCGGTCAGACCGACGAAGAATATGGCGAACCCGTGCAGCCACCCATCGATGCCGATCAGCAGAAGCTGCGGGTTGAAGATGAACACGAACGGCAGCACCGCTGTGCGGATGTCGTAGAGGAACGACTGCACGCCGGTCCTCAGCGGATCGGCGCGGCTGATCGCCGACGCGGCGAACGCGGCCAGACAAACCGGCGGGGTCGAGTCGGCCATCAGCCCGTAATAGAAGACGAACAGGTGCACGGCGATCAGCGACAGCACCAGACCGGCGGCTCCGCCCAGCTCAACCAGCACGCCGGCGAGCAGCGAGGCGACGACCAGGTAGTTGGCGGTGGTCGGCAAGCCCATGCCGAGCAACAGGCACAGCACTGCGGTCATGATCAGCAGGATGTAGACGTTTCCGCCGGAGATCGCCTCGACGACGCCGACGAGGGCGTTGTTGAGGCCAGTGGACGAGACGGCGCCGACGATGATGCCGGCGCAGGCCACGGCGACGGCGATGCCGATCATGTTGCGCGCGCCGGCGACGAGGCCGGACCAGATGTCGGCGATGCCCTTGGCGAAGGCATCCATCGGCGCGACGACGCCGGTGCGCATGGCGATGATCACCGGCTCGACGACCATCAGCACCATCAGCAGGATGATCGACCAGAACACGGCGCTGCCGGCGGTCCAGTGTTCGACCATCAGCAGGTAGACCAGCACGACGATGGGAATCAGGTAGTGAAGGCCGCTGAAGAAGGTCGCCCGCAACCGCGGGATATCGGCCTTGGGCAAATCGCTGAGCCCGAGCTTCATGGCTTCCAGGTGCGAGATGTAGAGCAGCGCCAGGTAGCTGATGATCGCCGGAATGAACGCCGCCTTGACGACCTCGAAGTACGGAATGCCGATGAGCTCGGCCATGATGAACGCCGCCGCGCCCATGATCGGCGGCATGATCTGGCCGTTGGTCGAAGCGGCGACCTCGATGGCGCCGGCCTTGGTCGCCGGCAGGCCAATGCGCTTCATCACCGGGATGGTGAAGGTGCCGGTGGTGACGACATTGGCGATGGACGAGCCGGAGATGGCGCCGGTCATGCCAGAAGCCAAAATCGCCGCCTTCGCCGGACCGCCCCGGTACTTGCCGATCAGGGCGAAGGCGAGGTCGAGGAAGTACTTGCCGGCGCCGGCCTTGTCGAGCAGCGCGCCGAACAGCACGAACAGGAAAACGAAGCTGACCGAGACGTCGATGGGAATACCGAAGATCGCCTCGCCGCCGAGCCACTGATAGCCGATCAGCCGGTTCAGCGACACGCCCTTGTGGGAGATGATCTCGGGCATCGACTGCCCGAACACCGAATAGACGAGAAACAGCGAGGCGACGATGACCAGCGGAATGCCGATCGCCCGTCGCGTCGCCTCCAGCAGAAGCACGATGCCGATGCCGCCGAGGATCGCCGCGATGGGCACCGTCATGCCGAGCATATCGACTTCGAGCAGTACGCCCTGGCGGCTGACCAGTCCCTGGTATCCAAGGAACAGATAGAGCGCCGCGCCCGAGGCCAAAATCGCCAGGATCAGGTCGTACCAGGGGATCCGGTCCGAGGCGAACCGGCGCGCTGCAGGAAACATCAGGTACGCGAGCAGCAGGCCGAACGCGAGATGGATGCCGCGCGCGGGCACGTCGACAATGATGCCGAAGTTCAACGTGAATGGCAGCGGTGAGGCGATCCACAACTGGAACAGCGACCAGGCGACGCAGATGAAGCTGACCACGATGGCGAGCCGGGGCCCGTGCTTGTGGCCCGTGTACTCGATGTCTTCAAGCTGCTTCTGGACGTCTTCTTCGGTTGCCGGGGCGTCCCGGCTGGTATCCTCGGCCATCGTCAGGCTCCGCGGTAGGGACGACCGGATGTACGCGCAAGGCACGGCATCGGCGTCCCCGTCCCGAGGGACGGGGAACGCCGCTTGCCGCTAAGGTTGGACGGCTACATCCAGCCTTTTTCCTTGTAGTACTTGATGGCGCCGGGATGCAGGGGCGCCGACAGGCCATCCTTGATCATCTTCTTCGGATCGAGGTTGGCGAACGCCGGATGGAGCTTCCGGAAGTCCTCAATGTTCTCCATCACCGCGCGGACGACCTCATAGACCGTCTGCTCGTCGACGTCGGCCGAGCTGACGAAGGTCGCCATCACGCCGAACGTGGTGACGTCCGAGGTGGTCGTCTTGTACGTGCCCTTCGGGATCGTCGCGAAGGCGTAGTACGGGAACTTGTCGACCAGGCCTTTCTCGACGCCGCTGTTGAGGTTGATGATCCGGGCGTCGCAGCCGTCGGTGGCCACCGAGACGCCGGCGTTGGGGACGCCGACGGTGTAGCCGTAGGCGTCGATCTTGCCGTCGCAGAGGGCCTTCGACTGCTCCGTCGAGGTCAGTTCGGTCGCCACCGCGAAGTCACCGGTGCTGACGCCGTGGGCGCCCATCAGCACTTCCATGGTGCCGCGCTGGCCGGAACCCGGGTTGCCGATGTTGACCCGCTTGCCTTTCAGGTCGCCCCACGCGCCGATGCCGGAGTCCTTGCCGACAATGATGTGGAAGGGCTCGGGATGGACCGAGAACACCGCCCGCAGCTTGTCGAACTTCTTGACCTTCTTCGGCGCGGTGCCGTTGTACGCGTGGTACTGCTAGTCGGACTGGGCGACGCCGAAGTCGAGTTCGCCTTCCGAGATCTGGCCGATGTTGTAGGTCGACTCGCCGGTGGATGGCGCCGAGCAGCGGATGCCGTGCTTGCGGCCGGCCTTGCGGCCTTCGGCCGCTTCCTTGTGAACCAGCCGGCAAATGGCGTTGCCGGTGGCGAAGTAGACGCCCGTTGGCCCGCCGGTGCCGATGGCGATGAACCGCCGTTTGCCCTGGGCATCTGCATCCGAGGCCGTGAACGACACGCCCAGGACTAGGGCGAGAGCCAGGGCCGATACGCTGAGCTTTTTCATCTCGAGAGGTCCTCCTTCAGTTTATTACGCACAACATTGTGTGATTAAAGACATGACGGCCGCCGCCTCCCCGACGGCCGACCCTCACCAACGTCGGAACGGCGCTACACGCAATCGTCGTCGTGCTTCGGATGCGAGTGGGCATTTGTCCCGACAAGCCGTTTAGCCTCCTGTCGCGGCCGGACCCAGGCTCCGGCTCGAATGTGGCGGTTTGGTGACGCGGCAATCGGCGCCGAACCTCGCTGCCCGCACGTTCGGGGCTGCCCAGTGGCCCCGCTCTGTTTTGTCGTTGTTGTTGAAGAGCTTAATGCCGTTCGCGCCGGCCTTGCAACAAATGAGTCGCGATTGGATCGCAATTCGTCGCATGTTGCGCCGCATCCTCATCGCCCGACTCCGTTGAGCGCCGCGCCGAGCGCATTCGCCAACCGGTCGGCGATATCGTCGATCTGCTCGGAGGTGACGATGAATGGCGGCGCCAGCAGAACGTGGTCTCCACGAACGCCATCGGCGGTGCCCCCGGCCGGATAACAGATCAGCCCGTGGGCCATGGCCTCCGACTTGACTCGCGCGAACAGGCGATGCGCCGGATCGAAGGGTTCCTTAGTGTCCCGGTCGGCGACCAGCTCGATGGCACGGAACAGGCCGCGGCCGCGGATGTCGCCGACGTGAGGATGATTGTCGAAGCGGCCGCGCAGCGCCCGGTCCAGGTTCTCGCCCTGACGGCGCACGTTGTCCAGCAGACCCCGTCCGCGCACAGCCCGCTGAACCGCGAGCGCCGCCGCGCACGCCGTCGGGTGGCCCATGTAGGTGTGGCCATGGCGGAAGATGCCGGAGCCTTCTCGAAACGCAGAGAAGACCGGCTCGGTGACAATGGTTGCGCCGATCGGCTGGTATCCGGCGCCGAGCCCTTTGGCGACGCACACCATATCGGGGGCGATGCCGTCCTGCTCGCAGGCGTACATGGTGCCTGTACGGCCCATCCCGGACATCACCTCGTCGAGAATCAGCAGCACGCCGTAACGGTCACAGATCTCGCGGATGCGGCGGAAGTACCCCTCGACCGGCGGAACCGCACCGGCCGTCGCACCAACGACGGTTTCCGCGACAAACGCACAGACCGTCTCCGGACCCAGGCGGAGGATCGCGTCCTCCAGTTCATCGGCGACCCGAAGTCCGTAGTCGGCGTCGCTCTCGCCCGGCTCCTTGCCGCGGTACGCATAGCAAGGCGCGATATGCGTGGTCTCGATCAGCAGCGGACCGTACACCTCGCGGCGGGCGAAGTTGCCGCCGACGGCAAGGGCGCCGAGGGTATTGCCGTGGTAGCTCTGCCGCCGGGCAATGAAGTGCCGGCGTTTGGGCTCGCCTTTCTCGACAAAGTACTGGCGGGCCATCTTGAGCGCCGCCTCGACGGCCTCGGAACCGCCGGACAGGAAATAGACCCGGCCGAGGCCGTCCGGCGCGCCGTCGATCAGTGTCTCGGCGAGGTCCTCGGCCGCCCGGGAGGTGAAGAACGCCGTGTGCGCAAAGGGAAGCCGCTCGACCTGGGACTTGATCGCGGCGATGACGTCGGCATCGCTGTGCCCGAGACATGACACCGCCGCGCCGCCGGACGCGTCGAGGTAGCGCCTGCCCTCGGTGTCGACGATGTAGATGCCGTCACCGTGATCGGCCACCGGCAGCCGAGCATCCGTCGCGCGGTGGAAGACATGCGTCATTTCGATCGCTTTCCGGCCGAGGACCGCGTCGCGCGGGGTTGGACCTGGCGCCAGTAGGCTTCGAACTGTTCGAGCTGGTGTTCGCTCTCCTCGATCGCGCGCAACGCCGGCTCACCGCCGCGGGCGACCAGCAAGGCGATCAGCGCCTCGGTCACCGCCACCGCCGCGGTGATCGAGCCGAAGAACGACGGGCTCTGCTGCTGGACCAGAAGATAGTGGTCGGCATGCTTGGCGAGCGGCGAAACCAGGCTGTCGGTGACGGCAACGACCGCTCCGCCGCGGGCCTTGGCGAACTCGACGGCACGGACGGTTTCGGCGGTATACGGGCTGACGCTGACGGCGAACAAGGCATCGCCGGGACCGAAATCGCGCAGGTCGTCGGCGAAGGTGCCGCCGCGGCCACCCATCGGGATCGCACCGGCGCCAAACATGCGGTAGGCGTAGTGGAAGAAGAAGGCGACCGGAAAACAGCTCCTCAAGCCCAAGGTGAAGACCCGCTCGGCATCGGCGAGCGCCTTGGCGCAGGCGCCATAGACCTCGGCGTCGTTGGCCAGGAACGCTTCGCGCACATTGACTTCGTCGGCAGCCAGCAGTTCGCTCAGCAGCCACGGCGTCTCGCCGGGGCTGCCGCGGGCCTGAAGGTCCCGGGCCCGCTCGAGATAGCTCACCGGCGAGGCCCGCAGGCGCCTTTGGAACGGCTCGCGAAACTCGCGATATCCGTGGAACCCGAAATGCCGCGCCAAGCGAACCATCGTCGACGGATGCACCCCCGCCCCGGCAGCCAGCCCGCGCATGGAGATCAACGCCACATCATCGGGCCTTTGCAGGACATATTGGGCCGCCCGCTGAAGCTGGGCGCTGAGACCGGGAAAGGCCTCGGCGATGCGTTGGGTGAGTTCGTCGTAGTCCACCCTGAAGAGCCTCGATGGCTGTACCGCCATTTGTTATCACCCGCATCGTAAAAGCGGTCGCAAGGATTGGCAACAACTTGAAACTTAAAAGGCGGAAAAATGCAACGAATGGTGCGAGCCCCGTGGACGGCCGCGAACATCGCCGCCCCTCGGACGAGGCGCTAGGATGCCCGCCCCCGCCGCCGCCAACACCATGAAACGATTTCGGAAAACCACCATGGACCTCAAGGACCACATCCGCTCGATCCCTGATTTTCCCAAACCCGGGATTCTCTTCTATGACGTCTCGACGCTGCTGTCGCACGCCGACGCCTGGAGCGTGGCCATGGGGCGGTTGGCCAAGGAAGTGAGCCGCCATCAGCCCGACATCCTTGCCGGCATCGAATCGCGCGGCTTCCTCGTCGCCGCGCCGCTGGCGCTCAAACTCGGGCTCGGATTCGTCATGGTGCGCAAGAGGAACAAGCTGCCTGGCAACTGTGTGTCCTATGAATACGATCTCGAATACGGCACCGATGTCATCCAGATCCAGGACGACGCCGTCGAACCGGGCCAGCGTGTGATGATCCTCGACGACCTCCTCGCCACCGGCGGCACCATGGCCGCGGCGGCGGAACTGTTCCGCAGCGTCGGCGCCAACGTCGTCGGCGGCGCCTGCATCATCGAACTGACGTTCCTGGGCGGCCGCGAAAAGCTCGACATGCCGTTCAAATCGCTGGTCGCCTACGACGACTAGGACTGACTCGATTTGCCATCGGGACTCCGATTTTGATCCCGGCGATCGCGTTTGAACGAAACTCCGGACCGCCGGCTTTGACCCTTTTCGGAGCTTGACAGAAAAAACGGCGGCCCCGAGGAACCGCCGCTCCGTCGGGTTCAAGTTTCGAGGGCGCTACGACGCCCTGCGTCGGCACATCCAACCGAGGCCCGCGAGGCCGAAGCCGAACATCGTGAGCGTGCCGGGTTCGGGGATCGGCGCGACCGTCAAGCTGGTCCACTCCCAAAAAAAACGAAAGGTTGAACCGGCGTCCGTAGTTCCGGCAAACAGCGAGCCAAAAGCGTCATTCCCGAGACCGGTCAAGTCACCAGGAAGCGTTGTGGTCAAACTGGGTGATGACAGCACGTGTTCCGTCAAGCCAAGGTCCAACGTGCCGAAGACGATCCCACCCAACGCCCCTTCAGTGGCCGAAAACGAAGGATCTGCGGACGAGGTGATGGACGCTCCCAATCCGCTGGCGGCGATCAGCACGGTATCGTGGATGCCCGTGCCGGTATCCGGGAACCTTGCGAGCGAAACGTCAAAGACCCCGCCGCCTACTGGCGGCGCCGTTTGCGTATACGTGTAGTTGCCGACCGTTGCCCTAATCGTCGCGAAATGGGTCGTGAACCGATACTGGCCGATATTCGCGTCGGCATCCGTATCGGGCTGTGCCGGATCGAACCGGATGAAACCGCTGACGACGCTTCCGGCAACGACCGACCCGTCGTTAACGCCATCCGGGTCAAAAATCGGATCGAGCCCCTGGGGGTTTCCCTCGCTCAAGACCCTTCCCGTGAAGTTCCATTGAACGAGGCTCGCCGCGTCGGCGGCCATCGTCCCGGCCATCAGGACGACGGCAGCCAAGATTCCTGCAACAGCCATCCTCATGACGGTCCTCCCCTCAGCCCCTTTGCCCATTCTGGGACGGACGTGCGCGTTCGCCACCTAGGGAACCGACCGCGCCCGCCGCCGCACCCAGCCGAGACCGGCGAGCCCGAAACCGAAGACCGCGAGGGCGCCGGGCTCGGGGACTGCCTGCGACACCCCGGGTATGATCTCAAAGCCTCCGGCCCGTCCACCATGAAACGTGAAGATATCGTACGGACCGTTACCGACAGGCAGGGTGTCAATGGTGGTGGTGATCGTGAGACCCGTGAACGAGATGAAGCTGTCGGTCAGGTCGATACCAAAGGATTGCCCGACCCCTTGTCCAAGAATTCCCGATGAGAGACCCGTCGTATCAATCGCACTATCCAATAGGTCGAAGTAGGTGACGCTCGTCGTAGTTGAATCGAAGTAGGTGACGCTCGTCGTAGTTGAAGACGTGCCGCTTTCGGGCCCGGTCGACGAACGAAAAAGGAACGCAAATCCCTCAAAGAACGTCGGACCCGTGGTGTCGACGATGTTGGGACCATCAATAACCTTCAAGCGATCTCCATTCGCGAAGTCTACCGTTGTGGTCAGCACATCACCGGCTGACGGTGTGAAAGGAGTTATCGGTATTGCCGTCTGGGTAGTACCGCTCAAGAGTTGTCCGCCAAATCCGTCGTCCGTGATACTCATAACGCTAATGTCGATTTCGAACGAGTTCACGAAAGATGCCGCCTCAGCCTGAGACACCCCCGCCATCAACACGACGGCCGCCGCGATCCCCGCAATGTCCTTCCTCATGTTTTCCTCCCTGATACGTCCTAAGTGTCTGTCCGGCAAGTTAACGGTTTTTTAGAATAGGTCATGATTGAAGAGGGCATCTTCTGATTTTTGTGGAGGGATGCCCGATGTGGACAGTC
>Ga0049104_100278_pt1 | contig 11636 bp, 12 predicted proteins | sample WorMettrBAHAMAS2_FD_55019 | JGI IMG/M metagenome (GOLD analysis project Ga0049104, IMG submission 55019) | Marine gutless worms symbiont microbial communities from Max Planck institute for Marine Microbiology, Germany - Inanidrilus... | ecosystem: Host-associated > Annelida > Digestive system >... | reverse complement strand
CCATCTTCTCTTCTTCCTTGTCGTCTGTCATCAAATCGCTCCTTCTCAAAGTCTAGAAGAAGCCGTCAATTCTAAAAGTGCGAAAGATTCTTTACGTTATCGTCGTCCGACGTGACGCCGCGCAGGTTCAGGTATTTCTCGGGCTTCGCTGTTAGGGCGAATGCGGCCAGGCCCGGTTCGGTTGTGGTCATTGATCGTCTCCCCTTAATTGATTTGAACAAGGGAGAACCAGCAAGGATCGTGCCGAATGACGATGTTATTAGTTTCAAACAGCTAAGATTTTACAAGATTGAAATTGACCGGCAAAACCTGTCAGTCCAGGCAAACAATGCCCATTACCGATTAGCGTTTCGTTTTGGAAAAATGCACTTTCAATGAAGGGTAAACGTAGGTGATACCGAGCATGATAAAGCCGTCGAAAACGAAAAATCGAATGGCGCTCCACGGGTCAACAACAATTTGGTTTCCGGGAAGCGTTCTTGAGTCTTCGAAAACATCGAAAAACAAGCCGGCGGCACCGAGCAAAAGAAAAAGTGACATGAACCGAGCGATGTCGGAAGGTCCTTGAACCCCCATCCTTCTAATCTTTGAACGATCTACTTCAATGGCATTAGGACCATGGTATTCGGGGTCCTGGAATCGTTTTCTCATTTCCAGAATAAATTCGGCCTCTTTCCACTTGAGCAGGAGCAGAAGGTACAGGAGCCAAAGGAAGTTGATAAGGTATGCATCGAGTAGGAAGCTATACTCGGTTCGATCGAAATTACCGGCAAAGATTTCCAAGTTCGATTGGATTGCCGGTATGAACAAAAGCGGGCGGTCGAGACCGGCACTTTCCACAATTTGGTAGGGCCATCCCCTTGTGTGGTCGCCGAACCATCCCAGAAGTACCGTTACGATCAGCGAGCCAAAGAAGGAAAAGGCTACGAATCTTTCCGGTGTTCGAAGCAGCATAGCTCCCTGTTTTTGACGGTATTGTGGTCTTGCCGCGCCCGACTGGCGGAACGCCAAGTCAACAACGAAGAATACATGCTTTATCCGGTCCGGGAACTCGGAAACGGCCTACCGCACCAACGGCTTGTACTTGATCCGGTGTGGCTCGACCGCGTCCTCTCCCAGGCGCCGTTTCTTGTCTTCCTCGTAATCCTCGAAGTTGCCCTCGAACCACTCGACGTGGCTGTCGCCCTCGAAGGCGAGGATGTGCGTGGCGATGCGATCCAGGAACCAGCGGTCGTGGCTGATGACGACGACGCAGCCGGCGAAGTCGGCGATGGCGTCCTCAAGGGCCCTGAGCGTCTCGACGTCGAGGTCGTTGGTCAGCTCGTCCAAGAGCAGCACGTTGGCGCCTGATTTGAGCATCTTGGCGAGATGCACCCGATTGCGTTCGCCGCCGGACAACATACCGACCTTCTTCTGCTGGTCGGCGCCCTTGAAGTTGAACTGGGCGACGTAGGCGCGGCTCTGCATCTTGCGCTTGCCGAGGTCGATCTCGTCAAGGCCGTCGGAGATTTCCTGCCAGACGGTCTTTTCGCCATCCAATGCATCGCGGCTCTGGTCAACGTAACCGAGCACCGCCGTGTCGCCGACGCGGACGGAGCCGCCGTCCGGTTGTTCCTGGCCGGTGATGCAGCGGAACAGCGTCGTCTTGCCGGCGCCATTGGCACCGATGACGCCGACGATGCCGCCCGGCGGCAGTTTGAACGACAGATCGTCGATCAAGAGCCGGTCCTCGAAACCCTTCGACAGGCCGTCCGACTCGATGACGAGGTCGCCGAGGCGCGGGGCCGCCGGGATGACGATCTGGGCCGTCCCCGGCGCCATGTCCGCCGACTTGGCGAGCAGTTCCTCGTAAGCCGTGATCCGTGCCTTCGATTTGGCCTGGCGGGCGCGCGGCGACTGGCGGATCCACTCCAACTCGTGTTTGAGCGTGCGTTGGCGCGCCGTCTCCTCGCGCTCTTCCTGGCCGAGGCGTTTTTCCTTCTGTTCGAGCCAAGCCGAGTAGTTGCCCTCATAGGGGATGCCGCGGCCGCGGTCGAGCTCGAGGATCCAGCCGGTGACGTTGTCGAGAAAGTAGCGGTCGTGGGTGACCATCAGGACGGTACCGGCGTATTCCCGCAAGTGGCGCTCCAGCCAGGCCACCGACTCGGCGTCCAGGTGGTTGGTCGGTTCGTCCAAGAGCAGGACTTCGGGTTTCTGCAGTAGCAAACGGCAGAGTGCGACACGGCGCCGCTCGCCGCCTGAGAGCGTCGAGACGTCGGCGTCACGGTTGTGCGGTGTGAACCGGAAGACGGCGGCGTATTTTTTCTGCCGTTTGCGCGAGATCATCGTTCATGAACTGGAAGCGGAGAGCGAGGCTTTGCCTTACGGGTATCCGTTAAGCTCGGCGGGGAGCGTCTAGTTTTCATCAGCGGTTCTAACTCGAGTTGTTCATGTTTTGTTCAGTATATCGTCGGAAAAATATCCTTTGTCAATGCTAATTAATGTGTTATCTTCCTAATTATCGTAATAAATTTAAGGTTGGCCATAGACCGATGTTGAAACATGCGGATGTTTGGAGGGCGGTTGACCGCCTTGCTCAGGAATATGGGTTGTCGGCTTCCGGCTTGGCACGACGGGCCGGTCTCGATCCGACGACGTTCAACAAAAGCAAACGCACGACGCGGGAGGGCAAGTTGCGATGGCCGAGTACGGAAAGCGTCTCCAAGATCCTCGCGGCAACCGATGCAAGCATCAACGAGTTCGTTTCCTACATGGGTGAGATCGGAGGCGCCGGCGTCTATCGCAATATTCCCTTGATCGGGTTCGCTCAGGCCGGTTCCAGCGGCTATTTCGATGACGCGGGATATCCCGCTGGCGGTGGCTGGGATGAGATTCCATTCCCCGGATTCGCCGATCCGCACGCATACGCGCTCGAAATCTCGGGCGACAGCATGGTTCCGGTATTTCGTGACGGAGACACGATCATCGTTTCTCCGGAGGCCAATATCCGCCGCGGCGACCGGGTCGTGGTCAAAACCCGCGACGGGGAAGTTCTGGTCAAAATCCTCCAGCGCCAATCGGCAAGGAAACTGGACCTGCAGTCCGTCAATTCCCAACACGACGATCGCAGCTTGGCCGTTGACGATATCGAATGGATGGCCCGGGTCATCTGGGCGAGCCAGTAACCGGTCGTAACCAGGGCCCGTAAATCACTTTCTCCTATTGACGCGAACTGGGTTCTGATGGACCTTGCCCGTAACCACGGGAGGACGGTTCATGGGCAAAGGATACGCACACAAACAGGGACGTACGGTCACGTTTGCCGATGGCGAATGGACTGAAGGAGACCCCCGTCTGGTCCGCACCAGGGAACATGGCTTTTGGCTGTCATCGACCGTGTTCGATGGTGCCCGTGCCCTCGCTGGCAGGACGCCGGACCTTGATCTGCATTGCGCCCGTGTCATCGACTCGGCCAGGATCATGGGGCTTGATCCCAAGATCACCACGGACGAGATCGTCGCCTTATCGCGAGAGGCCGTCGCCAAGTTCGATGACGATGCCGAGTTATACATCAGCCCCATGTTCTTCGCTGAGGAGGGATTCATCATTCCCGACCCGGCAAGCACGCGGTTCGTCCTCAGCGTATTCGAAGCGCCGTTACCGGAGCCGAAAGGTTTTTCCGCCTGCTTAACCCGATACCGGCGCCCGGCCCGCGACATGGCGCCAACCCAAGCCAAGGCGTCGTGCCTTTATCCCAACGTGGCCCGCGGTGTGCGCGAGGTCAACGCCAAGGGGTTCGACACCGGTGTCGTATTGGACCCCAACGGCAACGTCGCCGAGTTCTGCTACACGAACCTGTTTTTGGCCAAAGACGGTGTCGTCCATACACCGGCCATAAACGGGACGTTTCTCAACGGTATTACGCGCCAGCGCGTGATCCGTTTGTTGCGCGATTCCGGGGTCGAGGTCCACGAACGCGCCATCGATTTCGCGGAGGTCGTGGAAGCCGACGAGCTGTTCGGTACGGGTAATTATGCCAAGGTCGTTCCCTGCACGCGCCTCGAAGACCGTGCGTTACAGCCTGGGCCTCTCTACCGACAGGCCCGCGAGCTGTACTTCCAGTTTTCCGAAACGACGTAAGGTTCGTTCAGGCAGCCAGATTTTCACCGGCGATGGCTCGGCCGAGTAGGGCCTTCGATTCCTCCAGCCCATAGAGCGCGAAGAAGGAACCCATGCGCGGCCCTTGAGGCTGCCCGAGCAGGATCTCATAAAGTGCCTTGAACCAGGATTTCAGATCCTCGAAAGGGTGGCGTTTGCCGACCTCATAGACTTCCGTCTGGATGGCTTCCGCGTCGGCCCCACTGTCGAGCGAACTGAGCGTTTCGAGCAAATCTCGCAAGGCGGTCTTTTCCATTTCCGTCGCCGGGCGGTATTGCTTTGCCGGTTTGATGAAATCTCGATAGTAGGCGATGGCGTGTCCGACCAACTTGTCCAGGATCGGCGCCGAGTCCGGCGTCGCGTCGGGGCGGTAGCGGGAGATGAAGTGCCACAAGACGTCTTTCTCCTCCGTGTGACAGACGCTGGCCAAATTTAGAAGGAGGTTATAACTGACCGGTGTTTCCGCGGCAGGCGGATCACCGGCGTGGATATGCCAGACGGGATTGGCCACCTTCTTGTCGATTTCCTGGCCGCCGAAAGAGGAGAGGTGGCTCAAGTAGTCGTCGACGTTGCGCGGAATCACGTCGAAATAGAGGCGTTTTGCGGCTTTCGGTTTTTGATACATAAAGAGCGCCAGGCTCTCCGGCGTCGCGTAAGCCAGCCATTCTTCCACCGATAGGCCGTTGCCCTTGGATTTCGAGATCTTCTCACCGTTCTCGTCGAGGAAGAGTTCATAGGTGAAACCGGCTGGTGGCGTGCCCCCGATGATCCGGCAGATCTTTCCCGATTGTTTGACCGACTCGATCAGGTCCTTGCCGGACATCTCATAGTCGACCTGCAACGCCGTCCAGCGCATGGCCCAGTCCGGTTTCCATTGCAGTTTGCAGTGACCGCCGGTGACCGGTGTCTCGACCTTGCTGCCGTCCTCGTCTTCATAGACGATGGTTCCCGCATCAACATTGGTTTCGATAACGGGCACCAGGAGAACGCGTCCGGTTTTCGGGCAGACCGGCAGGAACGGGCTGTAGCTGACGCGGCGTTCCTCACCCAACGTCGGGATGATGACGTTTTTTACGGCTTCGTAGCGCTCGAGAACTTTCAACAAGGTGTCGTCGAACAATCCGCTCTTGTAGCACTCGGTCGCACTGCGGAACTCGTAGTCGAACCCGAAGGTGTCGAGAAACGTTTGTAGCCTGGCATTGTTGTGATGGCCGAAGCTCTCGTGCGTGCCGAACGGGTCGGGGATGGTCGTCAGCGGCTTGCCGAGGTGCTCCTCCATCATCTCGCGATTGGGGAGGTTGTCGGGGACCTTGCGCAATCCGTCCATGTCGTCGGAAAAGGCGAACAGCTTGGTCGGAATTTCGGACAACAAAGAGAACGCGTGGCGCACCATGGAGGTCCGGGCCACTTCACCGAACGTTCCGATGTGCGGCAATCCGGAAGGGCCATAACCGGTTTCGAACAGGACGAAACCTTTTTCCGGCGTTTTCCCGCCCAGCCGTTTCATCAGGTCCCTAGCTTCGGCAAAGGGCCAAGCATTGCAGGTTCGGGCGATTTCACTGAGATCACTCATGGCAGGTTGTCACCGGTTGTGGATAGCGGCAGGAACCTAGAGTCCATGTCCGTCAACGTCAACTCCACCCTGCACTCACGCCCAAAGGCAGCGGCAGTTATATCGTCAATAGGCGTATTCCTGATAGATCGGATCGACCGATTGCTGCCAACGCCGGCTGTAGGCACACAACAGTTCGTCGGCTTGCGTAAACCCGGACTCGGCAATCTGAAACAGTGTCCTCAGATAGTGGGTTTCATCGAGCCCGACGGTGTCCAGTTTTCCTCGCCGTTTTAGCCCGCCGTGGGCGATTTCCAGGACTTCCAACGCCACCTCGCGCACCGTTTGACCGCGGAAGGGCGTGTTCAGGGCCTTGCGGGGAACCTCGTCTCTGAGGTAATCGCGCTCCACTTGAGTCCAGTCGGCAATCAAATCGCAGGCATGAGAGCGAGCTTCCTCGTCGTAGAGGAGGCCGACCCAGAACGCCGGAAGGGCGCAAAGACGGGCCCAGGAGCCACCGTCGGCACCCCGCATCTCCAGGTACTGTTTGAGGCGGACTTCCGGGAACGCTGTGGTCAGGTGATCGACCCAGTCGGAAAGGACCGGGTACTCGCCGGGCAATGCCGGGAGTTTGCCGTTTAGGAAGTCACGGAAGGATTGACCAGAAGCGTCAACATATTTCCCGTCGCGGTAGACGAAGTACATGGGCACGTCGAGGATATAATCAACATAACGCTCGAACCCGAAGCCGTCCTCAAATACGAAAGGCAGGTTGCCGCTACGATCCGGATCGGTGTCGGTCCAGATATGGCTGCGATACGAGAGATATCCCGTCGGCTTGCCTTCCTTGAAGGGGGAATTGGCCCATAACGCCGTTGCAATGGGCTGCAGCGCCAAACCAACACGGAACATTTCGACCATGACCTCTTCCGTCGAGAAATCGAGGTTGACTTGAACCGTGCAGGTCGACTTCATCATCTCCAGGCCGAGATTGCCTTTTTTCGGCATGTATTCGCGCATGATCTTGTAGCGGCCTTTCGGCATCCAGGGTGCATCATCGTTGGACCCGTTCGGACGGTAACCGAGGCCCAAGAACCCGATCTCCATCTCTCTTGCGATGGCCTTGACCTGCTGGAGATGAGCGGCGACCTCGTCACAGGTCTGATGAATGTTCTCCAGCGGTGCACCGGACAACTCCAATTGGCCGGCGGGTTCCAATGTTATGGCACAACCATCGTCCTTCTTGAGCGCGATGATATTGTTGTTCTCCATGATCGGAACCCACCCAAACCTTGTCATCCCGTCCAAGAGACGGCGAATCCCATTTTCCTCGTCGTAGGTCAAAGGTTTGAGGTTCGAGAGGTGATAAGGAAACTTCTCGTGTTCCGTACCGATCCGCCAGTCGGACTCGGGTGTGCATCCTGCTTGCAGGTATTCGATCAATGCCGTTTTGTCGGTTATCGGCTCGCCGGGCGGTGTCGGGCCATGTGCCATCTTGGGGTCCTTCCGTTTTTGGTGTCTCTCCCGAGACGCCGTACAAGTCTTGAATTAGTCAGTTTGACGCATCCGTCAACGCCCGGGCGCAGGAAAGGGCGGCGACCGCAGCTGTTTCGCTCCTCAGGATCATCGGGCCGAGGTCGATTGGGTGGCAGTTCGGGGCTTCAACAATAATCCGACGCTCAGAGTCATCGAACCCACCCTCCGGGCCTATTAGAAAACCACAACTGGTCGGCGGAATATCATTGGCAAAGGCAATGTCGCCCAGGACGTCCGCAATGGGCCGGCCGCCTCCGGTCTCGTCCGCAAAAAGCAACGGTCGTTCGTCGGGCCATCGCTCCATCAGTTCTCTAAGATCACAAGGAGGCGATATTCCAGGAACGGTCAGACGCCCACATTGCTCGGCAGCTTCCCGAGCATTGGCGGCCAACCGCTCCGTATTGATCCGGCGACTGACTGTCAACGACGTGATAACGGGCAGAAGGTGTTCGGTGCCCAATTCGGTCGCCTTTTCGACGATAAAATCCGTTCGCGCCTTCTTTACAGGCGCGAATGCCAGCCACGGACCGGGCTCGGGCATTTGCTCCCTTATTCTCTCGTCAGGGTGAACCGTGGCGGATTTTCTGCCCAGTACTTCGATTCGGCACGACCATTCGCCGTCGCGGCCGTTGAAGAGCGATACCCGATCGCTCTTGCCGAGGCGGAGGACGGTGGCCAGGAAATGGGCATGGGCCGGTGACAAGGAAACGGGGTTGTCCCTTTCGAGATCACTTTCAACATGGAGACGCGTTTTCGGTGAGGTCATTGCCGCCCAGGGTCCTTTCGGGTTCATCATAAGTGAGGGCGTCCGTTCGGCAAGCGTTGGCAGGTCCAGACCGAACCTCTTATAGTGCGCTCATGAGCGAAATCACCCAAACGGATGCGGCCACAGATATTCCGGACCGGAGTTGGATCGATCGGTTTACACCGATGGGATCCAGGCCTTACCTGCGGCTGGCGCGCCTCGACCGGCCGATCGGCACCTGGTTGTTGCTGCTTCCCTGCTGGTGGAGTGTCAGCCTGGCGGTGCCGGATTGGCCCGACCCGTGGCTGTTTCTGCTGTTCGGCGTCGGCGCGATTGTCATGCGCGGCGCCGGCTGCACCCTGAACGACATCGCGGACCGGGATTTCGACCGCAAGGTGGCGCGAACGGCCACCCGTCCGATCGCCAGCGGCACAGTGAAGGTCCAACAGGGATGGCTGTTCCTCGGGTTCCAACTGTTGCTGGGCCTGATGGTGCTCATTCAGTTGAACACGCCGACGATCTACCTCGGCTTTGCCTCGCTGGTCCTTGTCGCGACCTATCCCTTCATGAAGCGCATCACCTACTGGCCGCAGGCCGTACTCGGGCTCGCCTTCAATTGGGGTGCGCTGATGGGGTGGTCGGCCGTCCACGGAGAGCTGACTTGGCCAGCGTTCGTCCTATACGCGGGCGGTATCTTCTGGACACTGGGATACGACACCATTTACGCCCATCAGGATAAAGAAGACGACGTCATCGTCGGCGTCAAATCGACGGCCTTGAAGTTCGGAGAAAAATCGAAGATCTGGTTGTCGGGCTTTTACACGGTGACCGTGGTCCTGATCGCGGTTGCCGGTTATCTCGCGAGCCTGGCCTGGCCCTTCTATCTGGTCCTGGCGATAGGCGCCCTGCATCTTATTTGGCAAGTCCGCACGCTCGATATCGACGACCCAAAAAACTGCCTCCGACGTTTTAAGTCGAATCGGGATTTCGGCTTCGTCATCCTTCTGGCGATCGTCGTCGGTAATCTTTTCGGATAAGACCGTTTTATTCCACCGAGCGGCTGGCGTTCAGGTGATCTTTTGGCGCACTGTCGCCGATACCCATTCGCTGAAGACGACGACCCCGAAAATGGCGACCAGCATAACGGCGACGAACACGATGCCGAGCATCCAGGCGTAGCGGATAACCGATTGCCTAGGTGTAAACTTGCGCCAGATATCCGGGTGTCGCCCGTCAGCAGCTGCGGTCGTCATCGCAGTTTTCCCCGGACCCAATTGGAGAAAATCTCGCCGAGGAATACGAGAGCCATGATGGTCATCAGGATGGCCATGGAAAAATCGTAGTCATAACGCTTAAAGGTAGCGGTCAGCACCATACCGATGCCGCCGGCGCCGACGATGCCGACGACCGTCGAATGGCGAATGTTGGCATCAAGCCGGTAGATACAAACGCCGAGATAACGCGGCAGGATTTGTGGCTGCACCGCGTAAATCAGCATTTTCGGAAAGCTGGCGCCGGTGGCTCGAACAGCCTCCACCTGGCCCATATTCATGTTCTCGATGTCTTCGGCGATCATCTTCGAGATGAAGCTGACCGAGGCGACGATCAGGGTCAGCAAACCCGCGAGCGGGCCGAAACCAACGATCTTGACAAAGAAAATGGCGACAATGACCTCATGGAAGGTGCGGGACAGAACGATAATACCGCGCGCCACGAAATAGACCGGACGCGGCGCCAGGTTTGATGCGGCGCAGAGCCCAAGCGGCACCGCCAGGATCATTCCGATCAAACTGGCGGCGAAAGCCATTTGCAGACTTTCAACGACGCCGTCGACAAGAAGCTGCCAGCGTTCGAAACTCGGCGGGAACATTCGAGCGATCATGTCGCCCGCCCGCGGGAATCCTTTTGCCGTCCGGACCCAGTCAATCTCAAGCGTGCTCAACGACCAGACGACGTAAATGCCGGCGATCGCCCAGAGACCGTATCGGACCGCCGGGTTCTCGATCATGCTCGGCGGGCGCCATTTGTCTGGGGCCGTCGTCATCCCGAGAGGGCCTCCCGCTCGGCGCCGTGTCGCTGATCCTTATCCGTATCGTCGGGCGCTTCGTCGTCGTCATCATCCTTTCGGATCGTCGCCGACCAGTCTTCCTCGCCGTAAATCGCCGTCAACGCATCGGCGTTCAAATCGTCGGTGGTGCCGTCGAAAACCATCAAGCCGTCACTCATTCCGACGACACGGTCAGCTGTGGCTTGGGCCAGTCCCACATCGTGGATGTTGACCAGCGCCGGCGTGCCCAGTTCATGGGCCAGCTCGCAGATCAGGCGCATGATTTGGCGTGACGTTTTCGGGTCGAGAGACGCCGTCGGTTCGTCGACGAGCAATAGATCCGGTTTCTGCATCAAGGCGCGCGCGATACCGACCCGCTGGCGCTGCCCGCCCGAAAGGGCATCGGCGCGGGCGTCGTGCCTTCCTTCAAGCCCGACCCGCGCAATCAGTTCGAATGCGGCGCGCACGTCCTCAGGGGGATAGTTGCGGCGAAAAGCCTGCCAGAAATTGACGTATCCCAGGCGGCCGGAAAGCACGTTTTCCATCACCGTCAGGCGTTCCACCAGGTTATATTCCTGAAAGATCATGCCCATGCGTCGGCGCGCATGACGCAGTTCCCTGCGGCCGAGCGTCGTCAATTCGTCGCCTTTGAGCTTGATCGATCCCGCCGTCGATTCGATTAGGCGGTTGATGCAGCGGATTAAGGTCGACTTGCCGGCCCCCGACGAGCCGATCACGGCCACCACCTGCGGTTCGGTTACGCTCAGGCTGACGCCATGAAGCGCCTTGAAGCCGTTGGAGTATTGTTTGACGAGATCGGTGATTTCGAGCATGGCGGAAATCCGGCCCGGATTGGAGGTGGGAGAAGGATCATATGCGAACCGCCGCCGCTCCGTCGAGAGCGGCGGCGGACTTCGCTATACGAGGTCGATCAGCCTTTCTTTTTCTTCTTTTTCTTTTTGACTTTGAGTCCTTTCAGGGCCTCGTCCGTGTAGGTCGTGCCATTGGTTTTTTGGATCGTGCGGATATCGGACCAATGGTTTTGGAAGGTGATCGGGATGAAGCGATCGGCCTGCTTGCCGAATTCCTTGTGCAGTGCCGTCCCGGCCCAGTCGAAGGTCAGGAATGCATGCGCCACTTGGACCTGAAGGGCCGGATGCAGGTTGTGAGCGTAGCCGTAGGATGTGGTCGGGAACAGTTTCGACTGCCAGATGATGCGCAGATCATCACGGTTAACGACACCCTTGTCGTGCATGCGATCGAGCACGCTAGAAGCGACCGGGGCGGCGTGGGACTTGTTGGCGACACCCATGATCGAGTTGTCGTGTTTGCCCGAATAGTTGACCTTGTAGTCGACGTCCGGCTTCACACCCATTGCCGTGAATAGCGCGCGCGGTGCCTGGTTGCCAGAGTTAGAGGACGGCGTCACGTGTGCGATCTTTCGGCCCTTCATGTCGGTGACCTTCTGGATGTCCGTCGATTTGTGGGTGATCAACTGCAGTCGGTAACCGAAGGTGGGTTTTACCTCGCCGAATAAGGTCTCGACTTTCTTGCGCCGAACCCTGGATTGGCCATAGACGTCGGTTTCCATCAGGGCCCGTGTGTGGTCCCGGGCTTCT
>Ga0049104_100252_pt1 | contig 12284 bp, 10 predicted proteins | sample WorMettrBAHAMAS2_FD_55019 | JGI IMG/M metagenome (GOLD analysis project Ga0049104, IMG submission 55019) | Marine gutless worms symbiont microbial communities from Max Planck institute for Marine Microbiology, Germany - Inanidrilus... | ecosystem: Host-associated > Annelida > Digestive system >... | reverse complement strand
CGGAAGGTCGAAAAATCCAAGCTGTTTCATGGCATCCCCCTCGGAAAGCCATCGAATCACAAAACCGCCAAATTGGCGAGGTTAATGGGGGTGTCCACCTGACGACCTTGCGCCTGGTCTCCGGGCTGGCCGCTTGCGCGTGTTTTGCCATTGGTACGCGCGAATACGACATTTGGGGTGGTTGGCTATGGCTGTTCTCCGCCTTCATGGACCGGGCGGACGGCGAACTGGCCCGCGTTTCCGGCAAGACCTCGCCGTGGGGCCACCGCTACGACATGTTCTGCGACACGACGATCACGTCGTTGTTCTTCCTCTCCGCCGGAATCGGTCTTCGCAACGGCTTCCTCGGCAACTGGGCCATCCTTTGCGGTGCCCTGGGAACGGCCGGCGTCTTCGCGGCGGAGATTCTCGCCGAGATGATCGATCGCAAGAAGGCGGACACGGGCGACAAGGCCTACCCCGGCATCTGGGGGTTCGATTTCGACGACGTGCTCTACCTCTTCGCCCCCGTCGGCTGGCTCGGCTGGCAGATGCCCTTCGTCGTCGGCGCCGCCGTCGGCGCACCGGCCTTTGCGGCGTTGACCTGGTATAAACTTCGCTCCCTGAGATGAGTTCCTCCGACCTCCCCCGACTGCGCAACATCGGCGAAAAATCAGCGCGTATGCTGGCGGCGGCGGGCATCGAAACCATCGACGACCTTCGCGCCATAGGGGCGGTCGAGGCCTACCGCCGTGTGCGCCTGGCCAATCCGGACGGTAGGTATATCGCTCAACATGCTATGGGCCCTGCAGGGGGCTTTGTTGGACATCGACTGGCGGGAGGTGCCGGGCGAGATCAAGGTGACCCTGAAAGACGAGGTTGAACGCGGGCCCTGAAAGAAACCGGTTTGCGCCGGCAGGCGGCCTCATCTCAATCTCCCGGCGGTGGCCACCTCGAGGTGCGTTCGAGGTCGTTGAGATCGAGGTGGTTGCGCATGAACCGCCGCGATGCGTCGCGGTGGGGTTGGAAATCCCAAGATGTGTGCTCGCCCGTCGAAAGCGCCTGCCACAACTGGCGCCGGCGGCGCTGATCGGCAATTACGGCGTCGTGCAGGGCCGACCGGTCCCAGATCGTCTCCATCTCACGGACGAGCGCTTCCTCCACATCCGCCACAACGGAGCGGCCAGCCAGGTTAGCCCGTTCTTCCGGGTCGGTCTCCAAGTCATAAAGCTGGGCCGGGTCCGGGTCCGAGTGGATGAACTTGTGACGGCCACGCCGGATCATCAGGCAGGGTGCGACCGCACCTTCGCCGAGAAACTCGCCGAGGACGCGCTCCGGGGCGGCGTTTTCGTCCCCCACCATCAGCGCCACCAGGCTGGTCCCGTCGAGGCCATCCACGGGTTCAGGCGCTTCCCCGGCACCGCTTCGCTGCGCCAAATCGGTCAGGGTCGGAAAAAGGTCGACCAAGGATACCGGCTGTGAACGCCGCGCACCTTCGGGGAGGCCCGGCACGGAAAAGATCATGGGAATACGAGCCGCATGTTCGAAGAACGACATTTTGTACCAAAGTCCGCGTTCCCCCAGCATATCGCCGTGATCGCTCAAAACGACGACCGCCGTGTCGGCGGCGAGACCGGTGTCGGCCAACAGGCGTTGCAGTCTGCCCAGCCATTCGTCGACGTAAGTGACATTGCCGTAATAGGCACGGCGTGCGTTCCGAATGTCCTGCTCAGAGATTTCCGCCGCATCCATGGCCGACACATGGAAAAGACGTTGGCTGTGCGGGTCGAGGTCGGCGTAGGGAATCGTCGGTGTCCGCGGCATATCGATGGCGTCGTCATCGTATAACGCCCAGAACTTGCTGCGTGTCGCATAGGGGTCGTGCGGGTGGGTGAAGCTGGCGACGAGGCAGAACGGCCGCTCGTCGCCGGCGCGGGCCAGGTCGCGCAGTTTGGCCAATGCCGTGAACCCGACCTCGTCGTCGAAATCGTACTGGTTGGTCGCCTCGGCAATGCCGGCTTGCTTGACGCTCGACATATTGTGGTACCACCAGTCGATCCGTTCCCCCGGTCTCAGCCAGTCCGGTGTCCAGCCGAAATCGGCCGGGTAGATGTCCGTGGTCAGGCGCTCCTCGAAGCCGTGCAACTGGTCGGGGCCGACGAAGTGCATCTTGCCGGCGAGCACGGTGCGGTAACCCATGAGGCGCAGGTGGTGGGCGAAGGTCGGCAACGTTGGCCGGAAACAAGGAGGCATTGTCATAGGCGCCGATCCTCGACGGCAGCCGGCCGGCCATCATGGAGAACCGCGACGGCGCGCAAAGCGGACTGTTGCAGTAGGCGTTTTCGAACAAAAACCCCCGCTCGGCCAGCCGGTCCATATGCGGTGTCTTGACCACAGGATTGCCGTAGGCGCCGACGGAAAAGGCGTTCAACTGGTCGGCCATGACGACCAGGAAATTGAGCCTCTCTGCGCTCATGGGCCTCCCCCCTTGTGCCAACGATGTTCAACCCGCCCCGACGAAATATATCGGCAATCGCATGAAGGAAGTCACCTTTTTCCACATACGAGGGCCCGCTTGCGGCGCGTCGACCGGAGCGCGATTGAAGATCTTACGAGGAGATGCCAGACTTCCTCTCACGAACCTTCCAGCCAGGAGCGATCACCTTGATTTCCGGACCCATCCCTGAAGGCGACGCTGAGGATCTCCTATCCTCGGAGTCCTCCGGTGACGACGAATTGCTGGAGCATGCGAAGAGACTAGTCCGGAACATGGAGCAAATCCTGGGCCCGCCGGCTTCGAGAGATACAAGCCTGGACTGGGTTGGCAGGGAGCCGAAGGCCGGGATCGATCGCGATATCAACCAAGCGCTCATCGCCGGTCTGGCGGAGACGGGTCTCCCCATTCTTTCCGAAGAACAGGACGCCCATAGGGACTGGCGGTCCACCTCCCGCCTTTGGATCGTTGACCCCCTTGACGGCACCTTGAACTACGTCCGCGACACAGGTCCTTGCGCGATTGCCGTATCCCTCTGGGACGCCGGCATTCCGGTGTTCGGCGTCATTTACGATATCGTAAACCGGCTCATGGCCTGGGGCGGCCGGGCAAGCGGTGCGCGTTGGGAGGGAGACAGCCTTTCGGTTTCAGACACGTCTGATCTCGGTAAGGCGGTTCTATGTACCGGAATCCCTTCGAGTTTCGACTTTAACGAACAAGAAAGCCGGTCGCGCCTTCTGGGTACGATGTCGTTGTTTGGAAAGGTGCGGATGGTGGGCTCGGCAGCATCATCTCTGCTGTTGGTCGCACGCGGGGCTGCCGACTGCTATTTCGAGGATGAGATCAAGATCTGGGACGTCGCCGCGGGGATCGCCCTCGTCGAAGGCGCTGGCGGATCTTACACGCTGACCGAGGGGAAGACCCCGACCACCGTCGGCTTGCTCGCTTCTAACCGCGCCCTTGCGGGCAAATTGACCTCGACTTTGACCACAATCTGAACCGACCAAGGCGGCGGATGAAGGGCGGCCTGAACCTCACGGTCTTGCGCCGCCAACGGGCACATGGCGGGAAGCTTGGCCAACGCTCATCAGCAATTCGGCCATTGCTTCCTTATTTTACATTTGTATAATAAGGGCCGAGGAGATGGTCATAACTATCCGCCCATTGCAGACCCGGAAGGGTTTGGGCGGACAGCGAAGGGGAGGCATCCACCATGAGATACGCAGCGCTGGTCGATCGTATCGCCGGTCACGGGGCTCGGGCCTGGGACATCCACTACGCCGCCCAGCAGCGCCGGGACAACGGCGAGGATGTCATCGTGCTCTCGGTCGGCGACCCCGAATTCGACACCCCCGCCCCGATCGTCGATGCGGCGGTGGCCAGCCTGAGGCGGGGCCGCCATCACTACACACCGACCATCGGGATTCTGGAACTGCGCGCCGCCGTCGCCCGGCACCACCATGGGACCACCGGCCAGCCGGTCGATGCGGCAAACGTCGCCATCCTGCCGGGTGCCCAGAACGCCTTGATGACGGTGGCCCTGTGTGTGCTCGGTGACGGCGATGAGGTCATCGTGCCCGAACCCATGTATGTCACCTATGAAGGTGTCATCGGCGCCAGCGGCGCGCGCCTCGTCAACGTGTCGCTGCGGCCGGAGGACGATTTCCAGATCGATCCCGGGCGTATCGAGGCAGCCGTGGGGCCGGACAGCCGGGCCATCCTGATCAACACACCGCACAACCCAACCGGCGCGGTCATTTCCTATGATGTCTTGGAGGGGCTGGCTGACATCTGCCGGCGTCATGACCTGTGGATGATTTCCGACGAGGTTTATGCCTCGATCACCTATGACGCGCACCATGTGAGTCCCTGCGCCCTGCCCGGCATGGCGGAGCGCAGCGCGACGGTGTCGAGCCTGTCGAAATCGCACGCCATGACCGGCTGGCGGTTGGGATGGGTCGTCGGCCCCCGGGACTTGATCCAGCATGTGGAAACCTTGTCCGGCGCCATGCTCTACGGATCGCCGCCGTTCATCCAGGACGCGGCCTTGTTCGCCCTCGACGAAGAGCTTCCCCAATTGGCCGACATGAAAGCCGCCTACCGTACGCGCCGGGACTTGGTCTGCGCCGCCCTGGAGGCGATCGACGGCATCTCGGCCAAGCGCCCCGCCGGCGGCATGTTCGTCATGGCCGACGTCAGGGACAGCGGCTTGTCGTCACGCCGGTTCATGGAGGGACTCTACGAGCGCGAGAACGTCTCCGTGCTCGCCGGCGATGCCTTCGGACCGAGCGGCGCCGGTCACATCCGAATCAGCCTGGCGCCGTCGGAGCCGGAACTCCTCGAGGGGTGCCGGCGGATCGCCCGCTTCGCCGCCGCGGCGCGAGTGGACGACGGGGTCCGGGAGGCCCGGGTGGCGTTCGCCCGACAATACTAACCGGCTGAAACGTCTGAACGTTCAGGCGGGAAGATCACAGTGACAGTGGTTCCGACACCCTTGTCGCTGATGATCCGCAGCGTTCCGCCGTGCAACTCCATCAACGCGTTGGCGACCGCCAATCCGAGCCCGGTGCCTTCCTGGGAGTGCATATGGTTGAAGCGCACCTGGCCGAACTTCTCCAGCACCTTGGGAATATCCTCTTCTGCGATGCCGATCCCTGTGTCGCTGACTGCGATAACGATGCCCGCGTCCCCGCCGATTTCGGCAGAAACCACGATCCGACCGCCTGGCGCCGTGAACTTGATTGAATTTGTCATGAGATTCACTAGGACCTGACTGAGGCGTCGCCGGTCGGCATAGAGCGTTGGAAGCTCGGGCGGAAACTCGGTCGTCATTATCAAGCTCGCCTCCTCAACGCGGAGGCGGACCATGTCGGCGCAGCTGGTTATGACTTCGGCCACGTCCACTTCTTGTTCGTCGATATCGAGCTTTCCGGCCTCGACTTTGGAGAGGTCGAGAATGTCGGAAAGCAATTCCATCAAATGCTTACCAGAGTTTCGAATATCGCCGGCATACTCCTGGTATTTGCGTTCTATAGGTCCGACCATGGCGCCTTCGATCATCGCCGCGAATCCAATGATGGCGTTCAACGGGGTGCGAAATTCATGGCTCATGTTGGCGAGAAACTCGGATTTGGATCTGCTTGCCTTTTCCGCCTCCAGTTTTGCTTTCTGCAGTTGCCGTGTCCGTTCGCTGACCCGCGATTCGAGATTGCTGGTGAGTTTCTCCTGGGCGTCAACAACCTGATTGTAGAACCCGCCGATCTGACCGATTTCGGTAAACGGATCGGCTTCGACGCGCTGTGAGAGGTCGCCGGTGTCGGCTTGCTTTGCCATGACACTGACCAGCCGGTAGATTTCGTTCGGCTCCCCGTGTTCGGAAACGTTCAGTCCCTGCGCCTCGTGTTCAGGCGTTACCCGTAGCGAAACCACCGCGTTTACGGCGCGCAGGATGGCATAGACCCCGACGAAACCGATGACGAAACAGGCGAAGACGCCGACGCCCTGGACGGCCAGTTGCGCCAACCTTCCAGTGGCCTTCAGGTATTCGGGTTCCGAGAACAACGCCAATGCGAGGGTGCCCCAAATGCCGCCGCCCAAGTGAATGGGAATGGCGGCGACAACGTCGTCGATGCGAAGGCGCAACAAGAGTTCCGCTACCGCGAGGCCGATCACGCCACCGATCGCCCCGATCAACAGCGCCGAGATCGGCGCCACAGCATGAGCCGAGGCCGTGATGGAAACCAACCCGGTCAGGACGCCGGTGATGGTTGGCAGAACGCGGGGTTTGCCGTTGAACGACCAATTGAGCGCCATCGCCCCAATACCGCCGGCCGCCGCCGACAAAATCGTATTGAAGATGATGCCCGGCACGCGGTCGTTCAACTCGAAGGTGTTGCCGCCGTTGAAACCGATCCAGCCCAGAATGAAAAAAAAGACGCCCAATATAGCGACCGGGAGATTGGCTCCGGTAAATTCCCGAGGATTGCGTTCGCCTTTCTGGAAGCGGCCGATACGCGGCCCGATGACGATCACGGTGGCGAGGGCCACCCACCCGCCCAGACTATGGACAACGGTAGCGCCCGCCTAATCGACGAACCCAAGGTTCTCAAGCCAACCGCCCTCACCCCCGGCGATCTGATGGTTCCAGGACCAATGGCCAACCAACGGGAAGAAGACCAGGGCCACCAAGATGGCGATCAGCAGAAAGGCCCAGAATCGCATACGCTCGGCAACGGCACCCGAGACGATCGAAGCGGCGGTGCCGCAGAACATGGTCTCGAAAAGGAGGACGGCATAATCGAAACCGGTGACGTCGCCGTCGAACAGCGGGGTGGAAAAGGAAACCCAGCCGTTGACCGACAGCCCGAACATCAAGCCGTAACCGACGGCCCAATAGACGATGATCGCCACGAGCATGGTGGCGATGTTTTTCATGGCCACGTTGACCGTGTTTTTCGTTCCCGTGATCCCGGTTTCCAGGCACAGGAAACCGAATTGCATTGTGAATACCAGAGCCGCGCAAAAGAGGATCCAGAAGACGTTTAGGTTATGAATTACCTCGGACACGTTCACTCCTGCGAACGACCTGAAACCGACTTGTGTTGCCGGTCGCAACGGCACTGACGTCGCCTTACTCGGCCGACGGCCTCGATGACGCTGGTATCGTCATAGGCGCTTTGCATCAGGAGTCACGTGCTTGTGCTTGAGACCAGACCGACGGCGCCGCTAGACGTCGGCAGCGAATTTATCTTTGCCTCGAGAACATGCGATTTCATGATTTGACCCCACGTTAACCGTGCAATCGATCTCCGTACCCAACAACGGCTAAAGCCAAGGCATAGAGTTAGGATCGTAGCTCTGCCTCACTAGTCTACAAAGATAACAATTTGCAAGAAAACTATTGGGTTGTGATTAACGGTCGATTTCTCGGAAATTTCATAGCGTTTCAATTTGTATCAAGAGCATGACCCCAGGATTTGGCCGCGGCGTGTGGCGGCATCGGAAACCGCGATGCGCCAAACCGACAGGGGATATCGGACAGACCCGGCGGGTGCGCGCAAATGGCCGTCGACGGCGCCAACCTCAAAACTTGCCGTTCGTGTTTTTCCACTCGTGGCGGGGAGCGTTCTTTTCGGTCGTGTCCCAATGCTCGACGATCTTTCCCCCATCGACGCGAAAGAGATCGTAGAACGCCGAATGGGTGCCGTCCAAAGACCCCTCGCTGACGCATAGAACGAAGTTCCCCTCGGCCAGTACGCGGTGAAGGCGTTGGTAGTCGATCGACCGGCCCCCGGTGTCCGAGGCTTTCAATGCGGCCCGCAGAGCGCTTAGATCGTCCGTCAGTCTGGGGTTGTGTTCGATGAACGAACCGGCGTCGACGAACTCGGTCAGTCGTTCGACTTGCCCGCCGATCAGCACGGCTTCGACAAAGGCGCGGACGACCGCACGGTTGTTCTCCGTCCGGTCGTGATCGACGGCTTCGGTGGCGCCGTCGACCATGGAATGGCCCGAGGGATTGGGGCCCGATCTCGCCTGGATGTTGTCCCAGTGCTCGACCGCTCGGTCGTCTTCAAACCGGAACACCTCGAAACCGATGTTCCGGCGCGAAAAGTCGTACTCCGTGTGGGCGAAAACGAAGTCCCCGTCCTCGAAGGCGCGTACGATGTTGACCCGGGGCGCGGTCTTGGACAGGCGTTCGAACAGGGTTGCCAGGCCCTCGCTTCCCTCATGGGTCTGCGGGTTGTGCTGGATATATTTGTCCTCGTTGACGACAGCGATCGGCCCGGGGTCGCCGGTTTCGATGCTCTTCAACAGAGCGCGGATCTTATCTTTGTTTGCCGGGTCCATTCGTCATCGCCGATTGATCCGAGGTCTGCACAGACCGTCACCCATCCGCCTCGCCGCTCACATCCGCATCGAAATGCCCGACCGGCCGCCGCCCCATGAAACTGTCGACCCAGTTCCGGCAGACGTCGATCGCCTCTTCCGGGGTGAAGGCCGTCGGATCGAGGCTGAGCTCCAGCCACAGGCCGTCGATCAATCCGGTCAGACTCAGGGCCGCCAGGCGCGGGTTGATCCGCAATCCGCGATCGGCGGCGATCTCGGCCAGCACATCGGCCAGGTCTTGCCGGTAGGCGGCATAAACCCGCCGGTGCATCTCCTTGAAGCGGCGGTCGGTGCGGATCAGCCGCCAAAAGGCGACCCAGGCCAGCAGGGCTTCCTCGCTGACGAACTCGGGCGTGAAACTGACCACGAAAAAGGCGTCCAATCGGGCCTCCGCCGGGCCCGGCGTCGCCGTCAGTTTCTCATGGGTGATGCGCGCCAGGTCGGCCGCCATGGTGTCGTATGTGGTGGCGACGAGGTCGTCCTTGCCGTCGAAATAGTGACGCAGCAAGCCTGCGGAGACGCCGGCTTCCTGGCAGATGCGGCGCACGGATGCCCCCTCGAAGCCGTCGCGGACCAGACATCGCGCCGTGGCCTCGATGAGCGAGCGCCGGCGCACATCGGCGTCGAAGCGGGAGAATTTCGTCGGTCTGTCTTTTCGCTCGGCCATTGCCCCATCCGGCGGAGGACCCGTCTCCCCCGACGACTGCCTGTCGGTCCCCTATTTTACGGGTGCGAAACAAGAAAGCGAGCCGGTTCCTCCCCACAGCATGGCCTCAGCGTCGGTCGACGGCCGGTGACGACGCGCGCCGGTGTCTGGCTGCGGTGACATATGTCACCATCTGCCCGAAACCGTCATCGGCGGTCATCTAGGTGATTGGCAATCCCGAGTCCGGCGACGGTGCGTTCGAACGCGGCCGGATCGGCGTAGGCCCGGCTCAACAGGAGGGCACCTTCCAGAGTCGCGATGATGGCCAGCGCTTTCCCATCCTGAACCTCGGCATCGTCGATACCGACCCGCGCCAACAGCGTCTTTAGCCATTGCCGGTTGAGATCGAAAAACCGCTGTGTCTCGGAGGCGACCGTCAGCGGCAGGCCGAGGATCTCGGCACCGAACATACCACAGAGACACATCTTCCGATCCTCGACGGCGGCCTTGGCGAAGGCGGCCACATAGTCCCGAAACGCCGTATCCGGGGTCCGCGCTGGATCGTCGGGTTCCCCCAGGGCGGCCATAAAACGGTCCGTGTAACGCTGCACCAAAGCAACTCCGAGATCATCCTTGGTCGGAAAATGGTAGTGCACGCTGGCCGACTTGATACCGACCGCGGTCGCAATTTCGCGGAAACTGAAGCCGAAAAAGCCGTTTTCCCGCGCCATGGCCTCAGCGATGTCGAGAATCTCGTCCGCCTTCGAGGATCGATCGGCCATTGGGTTTCTCCTGATTACCTATCAACTGATAGATAGATGTTGACAAGAAAAATCACAAGTGTATAAACGAGACCAGATAATCTATCTATCGATAGGTAGATTCGTGGAAAAAGGAGATTTGTCATGAACAACCCAACCAACACCAGCATCAATGAAATGGCCCTGATCGTCGGCGGCTCGAGCGGAATGGGCCTGGAAACCGGGCGCCAACTGGTCCAACGCGGCGTCGACGTCATCCTCGTCGGTTCAAATGCCGACAAGCTGGCGACGGCGAAAGCCGACATCGAGACCGGCGGACCGGGCAGCGTCGAGACGATCGCTGTCGATCTTCTCTCCGAAAACGGCGTCGCCCACGTCTTGGCGCGGGTAAAGAACGAGGAGGGCCCTATTCGTCATCTCGTTAACGCCGCCGGCACCTTCTCGCCAAAGCCCTTTCTCGAGCACGATGTGGCCGATTTCGACCGTTACCACGCCCTCAACCGGGCGTTCTTCGCGATTACCCAGGCGGTTGCGGAGAACATGAAGGCGCACGGTGGGGGATCGATCGTCAACATCGGCTCGATGTGGGCCAAGCAGGCCGTCAAGGCGACACCGTCATCGGCTTATTCCATGGCGAAGGCCGGTCTTCACGCCATGACCGAACACCTGGCGATGGAACTTGCCGATTACGGAATTCGCGTCAACTCCGTATCGCCGGCCGTGGTCGTGACGCCCATCTACGGTGCCTTTATCGACCCCAACGCGATCGAACAGACCCTGAGCGACGGCTTCGACGCGTTCCATCCGATCGGCCGCGTCGGCCGCGCCGAAGACGTGGCGAACGTGATCACCTTCCTGCTCGGTGACGAGGCAGCCTGGGTGACCGGCGCGACCTGGGACGTCGACGGCGGCGTCATGGCCGGGCGCAACTGAAGGCGCTTAGGATCGGCGCGCCACCCGGACGGGCGACCTCGATACTCGAGCGTCGATGTCGATGCGGAAAAGGCTTTACCACGGCCCCGATGACGGCAGCGGGAAGAGGCGCCCCCTCACCCTTTCTCCGGATAGAGCGCCGACAGGCAGTCTTTCGAGGCCTCGGCGACACCGCGTTCGGTGATCAATCCGGTGACCAGACGCGCCGGCGTCACGTCGAAGGCGTAGTTGGCGGCCTTGGCGCCGTCGGGCGTGATGGTGACGGAGGCGACGTCGCCGCCGGCGGCGCGGCCGGTTATCACCGTGACCTCGTCGGCGTCGCGCTCCTCGATGGGGATCTCCTTGACCCCGTCGGCGAGCGTCCAGTCGATGGTCGGGCCGGGCAGACCGACATAGAAGGGCACACCGTTGTCCCGTGCCGCCAGCGCCTTCAAGTAGGTGCCGATCTTGTTGCAGACGTCGCCGGTGCCGGTCGTGCGGTCGGTGCCGGTGATGACGAGATCGACCATGCCGTGCTGCATCAGGTGGCCGCCGACGTTATCGACCACCAACGTATTCGGCACCCCGTGCTGGCCCAGTTCCCAGGCGGTCAGGCTGGCGCCCTGGTTGCGCGGCCGCGTCTCGTCGACCCAGACGTGAACCGGAATGCCGGCGTCGTGGGCCTTGTAGATCGGCGCCAGCGCCGTGCCCCAATCGACGGTGGCGAGCCAGCCGGCGTTGCAGTGGGTGAGCACGTTGACGCCGCCGTCGGCGAGAGACGGCTTGCCCTTCTTCTCCCAGGCCTCACGGATCAGTTCGGCACCATGATCGCCGATCGACGAGCAAATTCCGACGTCCTCGTCACAGATCTCGGCGGCGCGCCCGTAGGCAGCGGCGGCGCGGTCACCGGGATCGAGCGGCGTCAGCAGCGCCTTCATCTCGTCCAGGGCCCAGCGCAGATTGACCGCCGTCGGCCGCGTCTCATAGAGGCGGTCATAGGCGTTCTCGAAACCGGCGTCGGAGGGGTCGGCCCGCATCGCCAGCGCCATGCCGTAGGCGGCCGTCGCCCCGATCAACGGCGCGCCTCTGACCCACATGTCGCGGATCGCCGTGCAGGCCGTTTGCAGGTCCTCGAGGCGAACGACGATGAACGCGTGCGGCAGCTTGGTCTGGTCGATGATCTCGACGGCCCAGCCGTCGTCGGCCAGCCAGATGGTGCGATAGGGTTTGCCGTCGACTTTCATAACTCACTCCCGAACGTGATGTGTGCGGGGGAATTTACGAGCATAAAGCGTATCGGACAATCATCCCCTCACCGGCGGGGATTAGAATTGACCCATTAAGAGAGAAACGTGACGCATAATTTGAGAACTTTGTCGTTCCGCCGCACCATCTACTCGTTTCATCGGATCACGATTTCCGATCGTGATGGCTCGAATGCTGCCGATCGCCCGCCCCACCTGGAAAGCGGCCGATAACACCGCGCGATCGGAACCGCCGCTGTGCCCCGATATCGTTGATAAACTCGTCCGAAAGAGTGTTTTGGGCGTCCGCTTCTATTAAGAGCGGACGTTTATTCGCCGCCACTGGCAGATGCTGCGGCGGT
>Ga0049104_100239_pt1 | contig 13025 bp, 8 predicted proteins | sample WorMettrBAHAMAS2_FD_55019 | JGI IMG/M metagenome (GOLD analysis project Ga0049104, IMG submission 55019) | Marine gutless worms symbiont microbial communities from Max Planck institute for Marine Microbiology, Germany - Inanidrilus... | ecosystem: Host-associated > Annelida > Digestive system >... | reverse complement strand
AGAGGGGATGAAGCGTTACAAACCTGGGCGATCCTGATTCGTAACTTCATGAATAGCTGATTAATCGTCGGGCGGCTTACACCACTCAGCTCGGCGATTTTTCAGGCCCGCAAATTGTGCGCGAAATAGCGTATAAGTGCTCTGAATTTAGCTTCCCAAAGGTGTGAACGCCTGAAATATCTGTTTTTTCCTTGCATAACATAACCTTGGCATACTCTCAAGATGCTAAAGTTATCCAGACCCTACCGAATTATTGCCGATTGTTGGCTAGATATCACTTCAAAAATCACCACTACCCGCACGCAAACGCGGAAAGTCTCTGGTCAGCGGGCTCATGGACTTGTTCCGTTCTGACAATCAGGCATCTGATCCGATTCCTTCCGATTCCGCTTTCGGTGCATCCTGATAACCTCCAACCCTCGGGGAACGCCTCTCCCCAGAACTAGGCCGCGCGAGAAGCTGCCTCGCTAATCAATTACTCCGCGACAGACTGGACAGAAGAAAATAGTTTTAAGCGTTCGTGCTCATCAAATCGAACTCCCCACTCTGTGTATTTGATGCTCACCCCACTAAATCCGACCTACCCATCAGCCACTCGTCCACGGTACGGGCACACTGGCGACCTTCGCGAATAGCCCATACTACCAGAGATTGACCGCGGCGCATGTCGCCGGCGGCGAAGACGCCGGGGAGGGAGGTGTGGTAGGCGTCGGGGCCTTCGGTGGGAGTCTTGACGTTGCCGCGTCCGTCGCGCTCGACGCCGAGTTCTTGGATCATCCCTTCACGGACCGGATGTACGAAACCCATGGCGAGGGTGACCAGATCGGCTTCTAGGGAGAATTCGGTGCCTGGGACCTCGCTCACCCGCCAGTTTCCAGTGTCGTCCCTGGTCCAGTCCACCTGGATGCAGTTGAGGGCCTTGACCTGGCCCTTGCCGTCGTCGATGAATTCCTTGGTGAGCACGGACCACTTGCGTTCGCAGCCTTCTTCCTGGGAGCTGGAGGTGCGCAGTTTGTTGGGCCAGTCGGGCCAAGTCAGTCCCTTGTTTTCCTGTTCCGGGGGCTTGGGCAGGATTTCGAGCTGGGTGACGGTCTTGGCGCCGTGGCGGTTGGCGGTGCCGATGCAGTCGGAGCCGGTGTCGCCGCCGCCGATGACGACGACTTGCTTGCCTTCGGCGCTGATGAATTCGGCGTCCGGCACATGGACGCCCTGGACGCGCTTGCTGTTGGAGCGCAGAAAGTCCATGGCGAAGTGCACGCCCTTCAGGTCACGGCCCGGTACATCTAAGTCCCTAGGTTGCTCGGAGCCGCCGGCGAGTACAACGGCGTCATAGTCCTCGACCAGCTTGCGGGCCGGGGGGGCGATCCCCACATGGCAGTTGGTGCGGAACTCTACACCCTCGGCGCGCATTTGGGCCATGCGCCGGTCGATGAGCCGCTTGTCGAGCTTGAAGTCCGGGATGCCGTAGCGCAGTAGTCCGCCGATCCGGTCCTGGCGCTCGTAGATGGTAACGGAGTGGCCGGCGCGGGCAAGCTGTTGTGCCGCCGCCAGCCCGGCGGGGCCGGAGCCGACCACGGCCACTTGCTTACGGGTCTTGTGGCGGGAGATTTGGGGTTGGACCCGGCCCTGCTCCCAGGCCTTGTCGATGATGGCGCATTCGATGGTCTTGATGGTGACGGGGGCGTCGTGCAGGTTCAAGGTGCAGGCGGCCTCGCAGGGGGCGGGGCAAATGCGCCCAGTGAACTCGGGGAAGTTGTTGGTGGCGTGCAGGACTTCGAGCGCCGCCTGCCAATCGCCCCGGTAGACCAGGTCGTTCCAGTCCGGGATGAGGTTGTCCACCGGACAGCCTTCATGGCAGTAGGGGATGCCGCAGTCCATGCAGCGGGCACTCTGGGTGCTCAGGTCTGAGTCGGAGAGGGAGACGAGGAATTCTCGGTAGTGGACGACGCGATCGGAGACGGGCTGGTAGCCCCGGTCCAACCGCTCGTATTCCATGAATCCGGTGGGCTTACCCATGCTTGATAACTCCTAGCGAGAATTTTTTGTGCATGCACAAGGTCGAGTCGGATAGAGCAAATACCGAGGATCAGTTTTTGATCCCCCTCTCCCGGCGAGGGTATCGCAAAAGACACCGATCTTCGCCCTTTGACCCCTTCTCCCCGAGGGGAGAGGGGCTTTCGTCAGCCGGAATGTTGACGTGAACAATAGGCAGAGGAGCTGCTCGAGGGAGCAGGATTGAAGACTCCAACTTTGCCGGTCAGCTCTGTCAATGTCGGTTGCGCGCTGAATCAGCGTCGCCTCTCTTTGCCGCGATGCGTTCTACATCCTCCGGAGCCAGACCGAGTAACTCGGAAACCTCCGTGACGCCAAGCCGGCCCAACAGCCGATGCACAAGCTGCGCCTTGCCTTCTTCCCTGCCTTTTTTCTCGCCTTGCTCGAAGCCAATGGCGAAAGACGGCAAGCGTTCGATATCGACTTGGGTCAAGATGTGTTCAGCCTCCTCGACCTGTGCCCGGAGATCCCGATTTTCCGACAGGATCTGCATGTTCATGTAATCGCAGAATCCCCGCTCGTCGGCACCCAACAACTCTTGCAAGCGGCGCACGATATAGGTGACAACCTCCTGGGGCCTGCGGTCCCCAAAGTCGCAGAGTACGGCTAGTACCAAGGCATCGGGATTGTCTTGGACCAGTAAACCGGCACAGTCGACGCGGTGCATGTCGAGCAGGCCATAGTGGTAGTCGAGCAGTCCCGGCTCGTCGAGCCCCGCCGGCATGATCAGGCAATCAGCGCCGATGTAGATCAGAAATTGTCGGATAAGTCCCCGGTGACCGGCAAAGCGGATGTCGGTGTAGTACCGCAGCATCCGCAACGGCATGTTCGCCTTATTGTCGTTGGCGATTTCGATGTGCAGCAGGAATTCTTGGCCGTCGGTCGCGCGCATGCGGGCGACTAGATCAGCCCGGCGGTCTTCGATCCGTTGGTTCTGGGTCTCCAGTAGTTCAACGGCCTCGGCGTCGAGCACTAAGAGATGGCGTGCCAGGTCGGTGGTCAGGCGCTTGAGCGCACCGGGGCTGATGATGTCTTTGGCGGTCATATCACTCAAGGGGGCCTGGTGACTGCCGCGCGGGAAGCCCCGGCGGCCGGCGGTGCCGGGCCTGCATCTCGGTGAGGGCGCGGCGGTAGTCTACGGGCATGACCTTGACGAATCTAGGTAGATAGGTCGCCCACTTGTCCAAGATACGCTTGGCCACCGGGCTGTCGGTGTAGTGCAGGTGCTTGGCGATGAGTTGGCGCAGGCGGACGGCGTCGAAGCGTGTCATATCGTGGCTCACGTCCACCCAGCCCATGGTCTCTAGGTCGCCGCCCTGGTGGAAGGTTTCCAGGGCATCGTCCTCGGCTACGATGGGCTCGAGCTCGACCATGGCCATATTACAGCGCCGGGAAAAACCTTCCTCTTCGTCGAGCACATAGGCGATGCCGCCGGACATGCCGGCGGCGAAGTTGCGGCCGGTGGGTCCCAGGCAGACCATGACACCCCCGGTCATGTACTCGCAGCCATGGTCGCCCACGCCTTCGATGACTGCGCTGGCTCCCGAGTTGCGGACGCAGAAGCGCTCGCCGGCCACGCCACGGAAGTAACATTCACCGGCGATGGCGCCGTAGAGCACTGTATTGCCGACGATGATGTTGTCTTCGGCCCGGTCTGCCATGCCCGACTCCCGGGGCGGGTAAACGACCAGACGGCCGCCGGAAAGCCCTTTGCCCACGTAGTCGTTGGCCTCGCCTTCCAGCTCAATGGTGATACCCTTGGCCACCCAGGCGCCCCAGGATTGACCGCCGACGCCCTTGGCCTTGATGTAGATGGTATCGTCCGGTAGCCCGGCCAGGCCGTAGCGTTTAGCCACCTCTCCCGAGAGCATGGTCCCGACGGTGCGGTGGTAGTTCTTGACCGGGAGCTCGATGCGCACCGGCTCGCCGCGTTCCAATGCCGGCTCGGCCCGGCGAATCAGCTCATGGTCCAGGGCCTTGTCTAAGCTATGGTCCTGCGGCTCGCAATTGTAGAGGGCAACGCTCGCCGGGACCTGGGGCTTGGTCAGGAGCCTAGTGAAATCCAGACCCCTGGCCTTCCAATGGTCGATGGCACGGCGCATCGACAGGCGATCGGTCTGCCCGATCACGTCATCGACCTTGGCAAAGCCCAACCTGGCCATGATCCGGCGCACTTCCTCGGCCACGAAGAAGAAATAGTTGACTACGTGTTCCGGCTTGCCAGTGAATTTTTTTCTCAGTTCAGGGTCCTGGGTCGCCAACCCCACCGGGCAGGTGTTGAGGTGGCACTTGCGCATCATGATGCAGCCCGAGACGATCAGGGGGGCAGTGGAAAAGCCGATCTCGTCGGCACCGAGCAGCAGGGCGACGGCCACGTCGTGGCCAGTTCTCATGCCCCCGTCGACCTGGACCGCGATGCGCCCGCGCAGGCGGTTCAGCACCAGGGTCTGGTGGGTCTCGGCCAGGCCGATCTCCCAGGGTGAGCCGGCGTGCTTGATGGAGGTCAGGGGCGATGCCCCCGTGCCGCCGTCGTAGCCCGAGATGGTCACATGGTCGGCGTGGGCTTTGGAAACCCCAGCCGCCACCGTGCCCACGCCGATCTCGGACACCAGCTTGACGGAGATACGGGCCTTGGGGTTGGCGTTTTTGAGGTCGTGGATGAGCTGGGCCAAATCTTCTATCGAGTAAATGTCGTGGTGCGGCGGCGGCGAGATCAGGCCCACGCCGGGGGTAGAGTGACGCACCCGGGCGATCTGCCGGTTGACCTTGTGGCCGGGGAGCTGACCGCCCTCCCCCGGCTTGGCGCCTTGGGCGATCTTGATCTGGATGTCATCGGAATTGGCTAGGTACTCGATGGTCACCCCGAAACGGCCGGAGGCTACCTGCTTGATCGCCGAACGCTCCGGGTTGCGGGACCCGTCCGGGAGCGGATTGAAACGCTCCGGCTCCTCTCCCCCTTCTCCGGTGTTGGACTTGCCGCCGAGCCGGTTCATGGCCCGCGCTAGGGTCGAGTGGGCCTCGTAGGAGATGGACCCGAAGGACATGGCCCCGGTGGCGAAGCGCTTGACGATCTCGGTCGCGGGCTCGACCTTTTCTAAAGGTAGCGGCCGGTCCGCCCACTTGAACTCCATGAGTCCGCGGAAGGTCATCAGCTTCTCGTTCTGCTCATTGACCAGCCGGGCGTATTCCTCGTAGGTCTCGGCATTCTTGGAACGGGTCGCGTGCTGGAGCTTGGCGATGGTATTCGGCGTCCAAACGTGGTCCTCGCCGCGCAGGCGGAAGGCATAGTCCCCGCCCACGTCTAGGTGCCTGCGATAGATGTGGGCGTCGCCGTAGCCGGCCTGATGCCAGCGCACCGCCTCCCGGGCGATTTGTTCGAGGTCGACCCCTTCCACCCGGGTATGGGTGCCGGCGAAGTAGGCATCCACGAGGGGGGTGGCAAGACCCACCGCATCGAAGATCTGGGCCCCGCAATAGGACTGATAGGTGGAGATCCCCATCTTGGACATCACCTTGAGCAGGCCCTTGCCCACGGCCTTGATGTAGCGTTTCTGGGCCTCCTCGAAGTCGAGCCGCTCGGGAAGCCGCGGCAGCAGCTCGGCGATGGTATCGAAGGCTAAATAGGGATTGATGGCCTCAGCCCCGTAGCCGGCCAGGGTCGCGAAGTGGTGGACCTCCAAGGCCGCGCCGGTCTCCACCACCAGCCCCGAGCTGGTGCGCAGACCCCGTCGGATCAGATGATGATGCACGGCGGACGTGGCCAGCAGGACCGGGATGGCAATGTAGTCCTGGTTCATGTGGCGGTCGGAGAGGATCAGGATATTGAAGCCCTCGAGCACCGCCTCCTCCGCGTCCTTGCACAACTGCTTCAGGGCTGGCTCCATGCCGGCGGCACCCTGATCGGCCGTGTAGGTGATGTCTAGGGTCCGGGTGCGGAAGGCGCCGCCGGTGTTGTCCTCGATATGACGGACCCGTTCCAGGTCCTCGTTGCTCAGGACCGGCTGCTTGACTTCCAGGCGCATGTGTTTGCCGGCTTGCGTGAGCCCCAACAGGTTGGGTCGCGGGCCGATCAGGGACACCAGGGACATCACCAGCTCTTCGCGGATCGGGTCGATGGCCGGATTGGTCACTTGGGCGAAGTTCTGCTTGAAATAGGTCGAGAGGTGCTTGGAGCGGCTCGAAAGCACAGAGGGCGGGTTATCCGCCCCCATGGAACCCACCGCTTCCTGGCCCGTCAGGACCATGGGGGTGAGCAGGAACTTGATATCTTCCTGGCTATAGCCGAAGGCCTGCTGGGCGTGCAGCAGGGTCTCCCGGTCCGGGGCCATGGGGGCCACGTCCGTCGGCAGGGTATCCACGGAGATCTGGGTCTTGTGCAGCCATTGCCGGTAGGGCTGAGAGTCGGCCAACTGTGCCTTGACCTCCGCATCGTCGATGATGCGGCCCTGCTCTAGGTCGATCAGAAACATCTTGCCCGGCTGCAGACGCCACTTCTTGATGATCTTCTCTTCCGGGATGTCGAGTACCCCCATCTCGGAGCCCATGATGACCATATCGTCGTTGGTGACCAGATAGCGGGCCGGGCGCAGGCCGTTGCGGTCCAGGGTAGCGCCGATTTGGTGGCCGTCCGTGAAGGCCACCGCCGCAGGGCCGTCCCAGGGCTCCATCAACGCGGCGTGATACTCATAAAAAGCGCGACGCCGCTCATCCATCAGACTGTTGCCGGTCCAGGCCTCGGGGATCAAGAGCATCATGGCATGGGCCAGGGAGTAGCCGCCCATCACCAAGAGTTCCAGGGCATTGTCGAAACAGGCCGAGTCGGACTGGCCCTCGGCGATCAGGGGCCAAATCCGGTCCAGGTCGGCGCCGAGGACCTCGGATTTCATGGTATGCCGGCGCGCCGCCATCCAGTTGACATTGCCGCGCAGGGTGTTGATCTCCCCGTTGTGGCAGATCATGCGGAAGGGCTGGGCCAGGTCCCAGGTGGGGAAGGTATTGGTCGAAAAACGCTGGTGCACCAGGGCTAGGGCGGACGCGAAGCGCTCGTCCTTAAGATCCAGGTAAAAGCGGCCTACCTGGTCGGCGAGCAACATCCCCTTGTAGGTAATGGTGCGCGACGACATGGAGGTGACGTAATAGGCGGTCTTGTTGATACCGGCCCGGCGGATCTCATTGCTCATGCCCTTGCGGGTGCTAAACAGCCGGCGCTCGAAGCCGTCCTGATCCGGGCAGTCCACAGGGCGGCCGATGAACACCTGGCGGATACAGGGCTCGGTCGGAAGCACACTCTCACCCAGGTCGCGGTTGTCCACCGGGACATCCCGCCAGGCCAAGAGCCGGTGTCCACCCTCGCTCAGGTGACGCTCGACCAGTGTCTCCATCTCCTGCCGCGCCTCCGCGTCCTGGGGCAGAAAGACATGGCCGACGCCGTACTGGCCGGCGGGCGGCAGCTCGAAATCCACGACGGCGCGGAAGAAAGCATCCGGGATCTGGATCAGGATACCGGCCCCGTCGCCCGCCCTGGGATCGGCGCCCACGGCACCACGATGGGTCAGGCGTTGCAGAATCTCCAGGCCCTGCCGGATGATCGCGTGGCTTTTATAGTTCTTGATGTTGCAGACAAAGCCGACGCCACAGGCATCATGCTCGCGGGCAGGGTCGTAGAGACCCTGCGCTGAGGGTAGGGCACGAAGGCTCATCGCTGATCTCGCTGGTACTAGGTGTTCTTATCGACGAAGCGGGTGTTACGGGGCCCATAGACAGATTCGGCGCTCTGGCGCGCCAAACCTCTAAAGCTACCAAACAAACAGGCATCGTGCCAATGACGGTTTCTCACTCCGTAGGGTGAGTACGTGTTGTCAGCTACCAGTCGCCAGCTACCAGTCACTAGCGAGGCTTCGCCTCAGACCGACGAGGCTGCTCCTTCTTAAGGATCCAAGCTTCCAGCAGCTGGCGACTGGTATCTGGTCGATGATGCGGTTCGGTCAAGCTCCCTCCTGCGTCGGGACAAGCCTGACGCTCACCGCATCCTGCATTTCCGGCGTAGCCGTAAGATGAGGTGAACGCACCGCACCATAATGGGGTGGTTTTCTGGTTCAGGCCGACAGCGACCTGCCGACGAAAGNTCGGNTNCCNGATAGGAGATTGAGTCTTTTCAGGAGTCATATTGGAATCCGAAATAGAAGTGCTCACAGTTATTATTCCACCAGAAAATCTGATTTTTTTATCATTNAAAATCAATAAGTTAGTTTTTAGACAGCCTCTCAAGGTCGGGTATGAACCCTTTGTTGAACACAACCAAACACCGGGCCCAACTCGTCGGGAAAGCAGGCTTAGCAATCCTGTTCGCAAGCGCCTTCTCGGCCCCGGCTGCGGCAAACGCCGGTGTGGTACTGGTGACGATCGCTTTCCCGTTCGCCGTCGTGGATTGGCGCTCACTGGTACGTCAACCGGTGGTAATGGCCCTCCTAGCCTACGTCATTTATCTGATCGCTCTGACGGTGGTCCTCAGTATCACGCGACCGGAAGGCACAAACCTTCATTGGAGTGATCCGTGGGACTGGCTGCAACTCGCGTTGTTCATCCCCGTGGCCTTTTTCGTGCAGGCGAACTCCGAGGATCTCGGCCGGCTGCTGCTGTTCTGCATACTTGGCCTGATTATCGGTGCCCTGTGGAGACTGGATTGGGCGGGGCTGCTGCACTCGCCTCAGGCTTACTTCTACACCAAACGCGATGGCTATGGTTTCCACCCCAATGAATTTGCCCTTTTCAGCGGCACTGCATTGCTGGGTATGGTACTGCTGCGCCGGCGCTGGTGGGCCGGCTCGCCTGTGCGCACCTTGCTTTGGATTGCCTGTCTGCTCCTGCTGCTGCAGGCATTCCTGGTTACCAAGTCGCGCGGACCATGGTTCAGTATACTCGCGACAATAGGGTTCGTGTTCATACTCTCGCGCCATCATCGGGATGGATCTATTAATCTACCGCAAACCCGAATCTCGCGCTATGCCGTGGCCATTTTGGTACTGGCCGTCTTTGCCGCCACGCAGGGCCAGATGATCGCTTCACGGCTGCTTGCGGAAATTCCCATTATACAGGACATCGCCTCCGGAAAACAGGAGTACCTCACAACTTCGTCGTTCGCGCTGCGCTGGAACGCACAGATCTTCGGCGTGGAATCTTGGCTGCAACGCCCCTTAACCGGTTGGGGACCGAAAACAAGCCAAAGCCTTATGAAGGCTAGCGGCAACCCCAAACTCCAGTACCGGCTAGGTGGATTCATAACGCATCTTCATAACACCTACCTTGAGCTCCTGGTGCAAACAGGTGCGATCGGACTCATCCTGGCCGGCGTACTGATTGCATTGCTGCTGCGAGGACTAGTCCTGGCGTTTCGAGCGGATCGGTTGGCTGTGGACCTATATTTGTTCCTGCTCGGAGCGTTCGTTTTCCTACTACTTTTTAGCCTCTTCGAGTATCGATCCACAGGCCGGGACTGGCGCTTCTACTGGATCCTCCTCGCCGGAACCGCCTCCAGCTTTTCCTTGTCCGCCGGCAAGGCTACCGATTCCGGAAGCAGCATCGCAGGGAAAAGTGGGTGAACACCTCGTTCCGACTCGAACCCCATCGTATCCTTCTGGCACGCGCCAGCGCCATCGGCGACATCGTCTTCGCTTCCCCCCTGGTGGCTACTTTCCGCCGTGCCTACCCGTGGGCCCACATCGCCTGGTTGGTACAGCCGGAATACCGATCCCTTCTGGAGCACCACTCCGACCTGGACGAGGTCATTGTCTGGCCTGTCAGTGAGTGGCGCGAGCTCTGGCGCCGGCACCGCTTCGAGAGCCTCGTGCGCGAGATCGGGGCCTTCCGTAAGCTTTTGCGCTCGCATCGGTTCGACCTGGCCTTGGATCTGCAGGGGCTGCTCAAGAGCGGATTTCTGACTTACCTCTCCAGCGCCCGAGAGCGGATCGGTCTGGGATCCCGGGAAGGTAGCCGCCGGCTCATGACCCGGGTCGTTCCCCGGGGTGGAGACAGCGCGCGGATCGGCTCAGAGTATCTCTTTTTGGCCCAGGAATTGGGACTGCCGACCCAAGATTTCTCCATGGCCGTACACTATGGACCGGAGGCGGCCGATTTTGCCCGGGGTCTGATCGAACGCGAGGGACTAGGCCAGGGATTCGCCGTTATCTGTCCCTTCACGACCCGGCCCCAGAAGCACTGGTTCGAGCCGCGTTGGGCCGAGCTCTCGGATCGGCTGCACGCCGAGCTGGGGTTGCCGGTGGTTATGCTCGGGGGGGCCGGAGATCGTGAGGCCGCGAGGCGTATCCGCGACTTGGCTGCCGGGAGGCCGATCGATCTTACGGGAAAGACAACCTTGTTGCAGGCGGCGGCTATGATTGATCACAGCATCCTTCTGGTGGGTGTCGACACGGGCCTCAGTCATATGGGTATCGCTTTTGGCCGGCCGAGCCTGCTGCTGTTCGGGGCGACTTGTCCCTACCTGGACACGACCCGCGCAGATGCCCGGGTATTGTATCATCGACTAGATTGCTCCCCCTGCAAGCGCAGACCGACCTGTGACGATGCCTTTACCTGTATGCGGTCGATCCAAGTGGACGCGGTCCTGAACACGGCCAAGGACCTGTTGAGACGAACGGCTTGAAGATCCTGCACGTAGAAGGGGGTCGCAACCTCTACGGCGGCGCCCTGCAAGCCCTCTACCTGATGGAAGGACTCGCGGACCGCGGTCATCGCAACGTCCTCGTTTGTCCCGCGGAAAGCGATCTGGCACCAGCGGCGGCGGCCTGCGCCGAGGTTCACCCCATGCCTATGAGGGGGGACCTGGATCTGTGGTTCATCCTCAGGTTCCGCCGCTATCTCCGCAGCTGCCGACCGGATCTGGTGCACCTGCACGCACGTATCGGCGCCGACGTGCTGGGCGGTATCGCCTGCCGCCTGGAAGGCGTACCGGTCGTCCACTCGCGCCGCGTCGACAACCCGGAGCCCCGCTGGGTGGCAGCACCCAAGTACCGCCTCCATGACCGTGTGATCGCCATCTCGGAAGGCATCGGGCGGGTGTTGCTCGCCGTGGGTCTGCCCGCGCACAAGCTGTGCCTGGTGCGCAGCGCGGTGGACTCGAAGCACTTCGACCGTCCCTGCAACCGGGAGCTCTTGACCAGCGCGCTGGGAGTCCCCGTGCAGGCGCGGCCGATCGGCATCATCGCCCAGCTGATCGCACGCAAGGGGCATCGCTTTCTGATCGAGACCCTACCGCCCCTGGTCGAAGAGTTTCCGCTCCTGCGGGTACTCATCTTCGGCAGGGGCCCCTTGGAACAGGAGTTACGCAGGTATGTTACGAGCGCAGGACTCGAGGATCAGGTGCAATTCGTCGGGTTCCGGGAGGACCTGCCGGACCTGCTCCCCTGCCTGGAGCTGCTGGTCCATCCCGCTACCAGGGAAGGGTTGGGGGTATCCCTGCTCCAGGCGGCAAGCGCCGGCGTACCCATCGTGGCCAGCGCTGTCGGCGGCATCCCGGAGGCGGTCCACCATGGAGTCAACGGATTGCTGATACCGCCGGAGGACTCCCAGGTGCTGGGTAAGGCCGTGGCGACACTGCTGCGCGACAAACGACTTGCCCGACAGCTGGGAGCTGCGGGCAAGGAGCTAATGCGTAACGAGTTTTCCATAAGCGCAATGGTAGAAGGAAACCTAACGGTCTACCGTGAGCTGCTGGCGGAGGCCATTCGCACCTGAAAAACTCCTGCCGTGGGATTTTCGACTCGCGAAATCAAATGTGCACCTTCGGCTTCACTTCCCATTCAATCGGTTATCCGATTGAATAGGGGAGACACCCTTGCCCCACATAGGCACCTTGAACTCTATCAAGGCACCCATCGGCTCAGAAGCTGTCTGGTTAAAATGGATCCTAGCGAAAATGGTCCAAAATGAGGGTATTTTTCGCTCTTTCGAGGCGAATAGCCAGCCTATTGAACGAGAAAGAGCGGGAAAAGGGACCATTTTGGGACATTTGCAGCCGATACCACTTTTAGCCAGACAGCTTCTCGAACCGCACAGCCGTTGAAGGCGGGACAAGGACGCGCAACCAGCAGTCAGTGAACACTCGGAGGAAAGACGACCATGCCGAAAGTCACCTTGTCAACCGAACTTCCGGCCAGCGCCGGAAGTGTCTGGAATCTAATCGGCGGCTTCAACGCTCTACCCGACTGGCACTCGGCGATCTCGAAATCCGAGCTGTCGGATGACGGTTTCAAGCGTACTTTGCACATAGTAGGAGGCGGATCGATCATCGATCAGCTCGAAACCACCGGTGAGGGACATAGGTACAGCTATTCCGTTCTCAGAAATTTACTGCCGGTGCCCAATCACAGTGGCACCATCGCCGTCAAGCCGAATGCCGACGGCAGCGGCTGCATGCTCGAGTGGTCGGGGGACTTTCAGGCCCTGGATATACCCGACAACGAGCCTATCAGGACCATCCAGGGAATCTACCAGCTGGGCCTCGATAACCTGAGCAGACTCTTCGGGGTCTAGGCCCCATATCCTCACTGGAACGGCAATCCCCGGTGAGATATGCGGGCCAGAGGCTATGACCGATCGACTCAGGGACGCCTTGAAAAATTCAAGGGACCTATATACCTAGCTAGCCTCTACAGATCTGGCGTGCGAAAGACGCAGGTCCTACAGGTCAGTCCTTGGGGGGTTTGAGGAACAGGGTAAACTGTCCCTACCTCTTGCCGTAGTGCCGGGCCACTTTCTCCCGCAACTTGCGGATACTGTCGGAATCTTTGGCCATGCCGATGACCTCATAGCAGCGCGACATAAGTTGCCGGACTCCCTAGTTCTCGGTGAGTTGCTAGTGCCAGCGGACGCCGGGCGACGGTTTGTTCTCTTTGAGATATTCGGTTACGTCCTCGTCCATGGTGTCGTAGATGAGTTCAGTCACCAGCTTTCCCCAC
>Ga0049104_100228_pt1 | contig 13829 bp, 12 predicted proteins | sample WorMettrBAHAMAS2_FD_55019 | JGI IMG/M metagenome (GOLD analysis project Ga0049104, IMG submission 55019) | Marine gutless worms symbiont microbial communities from Max Planck institute for Marine Microbiology, Germany - Inanidrilus... | ecosystem: Host-associated > Annelida > Digestive system >... | reverse complement strand
ACAATCCTACAGATTTTGAGCCCGACTATGTGCGAAAAATATTGCTGAATCGGATGGTTATCGATGTGGACTACGATCTAAGCAATCTCGAAATAAATAACCATCTGAATTTATTCAATTAATATCCCGGACACTGGTGGTCTCGCATGTGAAACAGTCGAACCTACTTCAACCGTCGATAAGCATAAAGTGGAACATCTTTTTCGCCAGGTTGTTCTTGCACGCTCACGGCTTATGGATCACGATGATCTCTTCACCGTCGCTGTTGCGGCTGCCGACAGACTAAAGAGTCGCTCACGATTTGCGCAAACTTTCCTTGTTGACGGATAGAACCCTCAAGACGACGGCACTTTGAACAATCCAAGGTGCCGGTGTGGGCAGATACGGTGCTCAGACCCCTGCAGCAGGACCGAAGCGTATAAGCTTCTTGAGGGGCGACAGGTTGATTTCGTCCACCACGGTGCCGGGGGGTGCGCCGAGCATGGTGATGATCGCATCGGCGACGTCCTCCGGGGCGATGGCGTTCTCGGACGCCTCGCCGGGGCGGAAAGCGAGCCCATCGAAGAAGCCGGTCCTCACCAACCCCGGATTGACGATCCCGACCCGCACGCCGCCGGCGGCGCACTCCTGGCGCAGAGAACGTGCGAGCCCCCGCAGGGCGGATTTGCAGGCGCTGTAGACGGTGCCCTTGGCGCCGCCCGACAAGGCGGTCTCCGAGCCCATGAAGATCAGATCGGCCCGTTCCCGACGCTTGAGCAAGGGTAAACAAGACCGCGCTACCAAAATATGCTGGGTCAGGTTGAGATCCACGGATGTGCGGATCTGGCGTGGTGAAAACTGTTCTAGGTGACCGAAACGACCGGCACCGGCATTGGACACCACCGCGTCCAACTCACGGTGTGCTTTGGCGACCTCGGAGAACAGCTGCGGCAGTGCCTCGAGATCCACCAGATCGGCCGTGATCGCCTCGAAGCCGGTTCGGGGCAGGGACCAGTGCGAGAAATCCCGCCCGATGCCGATGACCCGGCTCCCCGCGTCCAGCAGCTTGAGACTCAGCGCCCGGCCGATGCCGCGGCTGGCGCCCGTAATCAGGACTAAGCGAGGATACTGCACAGCTCAAAGGGAGGCGTATATATCTGGTAGCGCAGGCATCCCCGCCTACATTTCTGAATGATGAATGATGCCTGCACGTCAATGCCATTATGTTAGCTGCTGGCCGCTTGTCAAGGTAGGTTGGGCAATCGGCGCGGAAAAGATCCCTCCTTTCAGTTCGGGATGACAATTTTCGCGAGGACTCGCGTGATTCGTAGTTTCTCCTCTTTTTGTTGAGAGGTAACGATTATCTTAACGGCATTGCTACCGTACTCACCGGTGCGCTTCACTGCACTCACCGCATCCTAGTTTGTGCCTTTGCGGCTCAAAGATCTCCCGCAGCCGTAATCCTCACGTCTATTTTCCATCCCCATAATACGAACGATACCAGTCGACGAAACGCGACACGCCGACTGCGATGGGTGTGTTCGGTCGATAGCCCGTATCCCGGACCAGCTCCTCGACATCCGCGTAGGTATCGGGCACATCTCCCGGCTGCAGGGGCAATAGCTCTTTTTCTGCCGCCATCTCCAGGCAGCGTTCGAGCAGCTCAATATAGTCCATCAGCTCCACTGGTTGCTGGTTGCCGATGTTGTAGAGCCGGTAGGGCGCCGAGCTGCTGGCCGCATCCGGATTTTCCCCGGTCCAGTCGGAATCGGGCTCCGGGATCCGGTCCAGGACCCGGATCACGCCCTCGACAATGTCGTCGATATAGGTGAAATCTCGGCGGTGCTTACCATAGTTGAAGACCCGGATCGGCTCGCCCGCGAGGATGGCGCGGGTGAATCTGAACAAGGCCATGTCCGGCCGACCCCAGGGGCCGTATACGGTAAAAAAACGCAGGCCGGTGGTGGGCAGTCGGTACAGGTGGCTGTAGGTGTGGGCCATCAGCTCATTGGCCTTTTTACTGGCGGCATAGAGGCTCAACGGGTGATCCACGTTGTGATGGACGGAGAAGGGAAGCTTGGTGTCGGCACCGTAGACCGAGCTGCTGGAAGCATATACCAGGTGTTCGACCGCGTGGTGACGACAGCCCTCCAGGATGTTGGCGAAGCCGGTCAGGTTGGTGTCCACATAGGCAATCGGATGCTCAATGGAATACCGGACCCCAGCCTGGGCGGCCAGGTTGACGACCCGTTGGGGCTGGTGCCGCGCGAAAGTTTGGGCGACGGCGGCCCGGTCGTGGATGTCGATGCGCAGCTCCCGGTAATCGTCATATTCGAGGGCGCGCGCGAGCCGGGCCCTCTTCAGCCCCACGTCGTAGTAGTCGTTGAGGTTATCGATTCCGATGACCTCGTCGCCGCGCGCCAGGAGCCGCAGCGAGAGTGCGGAGCCGATGAAGCCGACACTGCCGGTTACCAGGATTTTCATGTGGCAACGGCGCCTTATAACCTGCCGTCCACAACGGCGGCTGGGAACAGGTGCTTGACGTCGAAGAATATGGCGCCGGGCCGGCCCAGAGCCCACAGTCGTTCGATCCCCATCTCCCCGAACTGGCGGTGGGCCACGGCCAGAACGATGGCATCGTAACGCCCCGGTTGTGGGTCCTCGATCGGTGTAATGCCGTAGTCCTCCTTGGCCGCACGGGGATCCACCCAGGGATCGTAGACGTCCGCGGAGATGCCGTAATCGGCCAGCTCCCGGGGGATGTCGACCACCTGGGTATTCCGCAGGTCCGGGAAGTTCTCCTTGAACGCCAGACCCAGCACCAGCACCCGGTTGCCCTTCATCACCAGATTGCGCCGGATCATGAGCTTGATGAGCCGGCTGACGATAACGGCACCCATGCGGTCGTTGAGACGGCGTCCGGCGAGGATGATCTCCGGCTGGTAGCCGACGGCCTGTGCCTTGTAAGTGAGATAGTAGGGATCGACGCCGATGCAGTGGCCGCCGACCAGACCCGGTCGGAAGGGCAGAAAATTCCACTTGCTGCCCGCCGCTTCCAGCACCTCCTGGGTATCGATCCCCAAGCGATCGAAGATAAGAGCGAGCTCATTGATGAGGGCGATGTTGACGTCGCGCTGGGTATTCTCAATAACCTTGGCCGCCTCGGCCACCCGGATACTGTCGGCCTTGTGGGTGCCGGCGGGGATGATGCTGCGGTACAGGGCACCGATGAAGTCGGCAACCTCGGGGTGGAGCCCGAGGTTACCTTCTTGATTGTGGCCAATCGGTGCTCCTTGTCGCCGGGGTTGATGCGCTCCGGGCTGTAACCGACGTAGAAGTCCCAGTTGAACGCGAGCTCGGAGATTCGCCCCAGGATAGGGATGCAGATCTCCTCCGTGGCACCGGGATAGACCAAGGACTCGTAGATGACGATATCACCCGCCTTCAGCAACACACCCACGGTATAGCTGGCCGATTTCAGGAAGTGCAGGTCCGGTTGTTTATGCGCATTTATGGGGGTGGGGACAGTGACAATGAACAGATTACAATCGGCCAGATCATTGGCCTCTTCGGTGTAGGTCAATTTCTCGGCGGCCCGTAGCTCCTCCGGTTCTACTTCGAGCGAGCTGTCCCGGCCCTCCCGCAGCTCCGCGATGCGGGCCGCATCGACGTCGAAGCCCAGGGTCGGATAACGCTTGCCGAACGCGACGGCCAGCGGCAATCCCACATAGCCGAGGCCCAAGACCCCGATGCGGATACGTTGAAGATCGAAATTGGAGGACATAGCAACCGCATCTCATACCCGGGCACCGCGCTCCGGTGACTCGCCGGGGTGCCTGAAAACGGCAGTACCTCCCTGTGCCGCGACAATGGTAGCTCCCAACAGTGGGTTGGGCAAAGCCTGTAGATATATTCCACCGGCTCCGCCGCCGGGATACGAAGAGGTTCTGCCGTTTCGGGGTAAGAGCGGAGGTGGCTTTTGCGGTGAAAGCTGTTCTACGCAAGGATATTCCGATTACGGGTAACGATTTCGTTTATCCCGGATTGCGCACTTCTTCAGCGAGTGCACGCAAGCCGGTGGCTTCGATGCCGTTTCCTTTCGGGTACCGATCCGTACCGGAACAGACCAGAAAGGCCCTGTCCGGTCGAATGTCATCGAGCGCGATGTGGAAGCCTTTCTCGACTTTCGGGGCGAGTCCGTGTTTGATCTCGATTGCCCAGGTGCCGTGCCGGGTGCCGAGATCCAATAACAGATCGATCTCCGCCCCTCGGGCCGTGCGGTAGAAACTCGCATGCGCCCGGCTCGATGCGACTGCCAGCAGGTTTTCAATCACGAGCCCTTCCCAGCTCGCGCCGACGACCGGGTGTCCGAGTAGCTCGTCATGGGTTTCGATGCCGAGCAGCGCGTGGACCAGTCCGCTGTCGCGGATATAGGTTTTGGGGGATTTCACCAGACGCTTTTTGACATTGGCATGAAACGGTGGAAGCCGCCGTACCAGGAGTAAATCGACGAGCAGACCGATATAAAAAACGATGATTTTATTTTGCAACGTTAGATCGCATGGCTTTTGTTAAAAATTCGGGTCCCTCAAGGATCCTAAGGTTTGTTGACATTTATTCTTAGAGGAGGATTTGACCCTGAACGATGAATGTCAACAGCCCCTAGTCGCGGCGTCGGCAGGCCAATTCGTGTAGGCTCTTTATAGATTCCAGACTGGTAGGATATTTTGCGCAAATTTTCCTTCTCAGCAAGCCAAAGGGGCATCGTATAATTTGCTGTTGTTGTTGAGAAAAGACTGCCTGTTCTGTCATCAATCAGAGTGCTACGGACCGCCGTCCCCTTCGATCAGTTTGGAATCCATAAAGGGCCAAAAATGAAATCATGCCTGTGGGGTCACAGCGCGCGCGGATTCATTATGTGTTTGTTTTCGTGCAGTTGCGGAAAAATATGGAAACCACGAATCAATTTTCGTGTAACTTCTAATGATTTGTAGTTTTTTATGCCCGATACCCTCTTCATCTCCGATCTCCACCTGGCCCCCAGCCGGCCGGCCACGGTCGAGTGCTTTCTCGGGTTTCTCGGCCAGCGCGCGCGGCAGACCCAGGCTCTCTATATCCTCGGTGATCTGTTCGATGTCTGGGTCGGGGATGACGACGACCCCCCCCCCTACCCCGAGATCCGAGCCGCACTGCGCCGGCTGACGGAATCGGGCACCGACTGCTATCTGATGCACGGCAACCGGGATTTCCTGATCGGGCGTTCCTTCGCCCGCGACACCGGCTGTAGGCTGCTCCCAGATCCCACAGCGGTGGAGCTGGCGGGAGTGCCCACGCTGCTCATGCACGGGGATCTGTTGTGCACGGACGACGTGCCTTATCAGAAGTTTCGCTGGTGCGTTCGCAATCCCATCGTGAAGCATCTTTTTCTCTGGATGCCCCTAACGAAACGGTGCGCCATCGCTGCCGACTACCGTCGGAAGAGCGGTGTGGCCATGGCGGAGAAAACGCCGGCGATCATGGATGTGAACCAGCGGACGGTCGAGGAATACATGCGGCGTTTTTCGGCCCAACGCCTGATCCATGGCCACACCCACCGGCCGGCGGACCATTCCTTTGCGCTCGACGGCAACTCCGTAACCCGCCTGGTGCTCGCCGAGTGGCAGGCAGACCGGGGTGAAGTATTAGTGGTCTCGGAGGACGGTTGGGAGCGGGAGGCAATCGGGTCCGGCTAGTACAGAATGATGAGGGGGATGGCTGCTTCCGCATTCATCATTCCGGAGTGCAGGCGGGATGCCTGCGCTACGGGGGTCCCCGCCGTTTCACAGCCTAAGGCCCAATACCAGATCCATCACGTTGGTGCCGGTAGGTCCGGTGTGGATCAGATCGCCGGTGGCGGCCAGCAAGGTGCCCGCATCTGCTGCGGCCAGCGTGGAAGCGGCGTCGAATCCGGCCCGCTCTGCCCGGTACCGGGTGCCGCCGTCTACCAGGCCGCCGGCATCGTCGGTGGGGCCGTCGGTGCCGTCGGTGCCACCGCTGAGTAGGAAGCAGTCATCCCTTCCAGCCAGTACCATTGCCGCGGCCAGGGCCAGGTGTTGATTGCGCCCGCCGTGCCCCGGTCGCTCGGGCAGGCGCACGGTCGTCTCGCCGCCCCAGACGTGCAGCCCGGCCGGTCCATTGCACAACCGCCTGGCCAGCGACCTCCCACACGCGGCGGCGTCGCCTTCCAGGAATTCCCGATGCAGGTACACCTCGAGCCTGGCACCCGCGCCAGCGGCGGCAGCGGCATCCCTGGCGATGTCTAGGGTCGCCACCAGCTCGATCTCGGGGCCTTGCTCCGGGATGCCGGTACGCTCGACCAGTGCCCGCTCGGTCTGGTTCCGGAGCCAGTCCGGCAGCTCTAGCGCCGTGAGCCGCGAGGCGAGCCGGGGCTCGGGGACCAGTAGTCCGGAACCGATAACACCCGAATCGTCCCCCGGCACGTCCGAGATGGCCAGCACCCGTAGCTTGCGTCTTCCGAGCCTGGTCAGGAGTCCTCCGCCCTTGATGCGGGAGACTGACTTGCGGACGAGGTTCATGGCCTCGATTGCCAGCCCGCTGCCCAAGAGCCAGCGGTTGATGCGTGCCAGCTCCGCCAAACCCAGCCCGGCGGCTGGCACTTCTACCAGGCTCGAGGCACCGCCGGAAATCAGAAACAGCAAGGTCTCTGCACCCCCTCCGGCCACGACCCCTTGCAGCCGGCGACCCGAATCCAGGCTGCCGTCGGTAGGGATCGGGTGCCCCCCGACAATGCCTTCGAGACCGTAGCGCGCCAGCTTCTCGGCGACCAAGTGAGCCGGTCTGGAGATTACCAGCCCGCCTCGGATCTGCCCGTCCAGGGCATCCCAGGCGCCATCGGTCATGGACTGGGCCGCCTTGCCTATGGCGATGAGTGTTACCGGTCCCTCGATGCCCCGGGCCGCCAAGGCCCGCCGCACCACCAACCTCCCCCGCACCGACTCCAGGGCATGTTCGAAGACACCGGCGAGCAGGCGTCGGGGGGCGGAATCGATGTGCATCGGCCCCGGGAGACCGGGTTCAAGGCAATGCCATTCCGCAGTCTTATTTCCGCTGCAACTTGAGCACCACGGTCGCATACGGGGGAAGGGTGAGACATATGGAGTACTCACGGCCGTGAATGCCATGTTTCTCTGCCGTTGCACCGCCTTCGCTGCCCCAGTTGCCTCCGCCATAGACTTCGCCATCGGTATTCAATACCTCCCGATAGTAGCCCTGCTCAGGTACTCCGATATGGTAGTTCGGTCGCACTACCGGCGTGAAATGGGTCACTGCGATCACAAACTCGCTACGGTCTTTTCCGTAGCGGGCGAATGAAACGATGCTGCAATCCTCGTCATTGGTGTCGATCCATTCGAAACCGCTCGCGTCGGTGTCCAGCTCATGCAACGCCGGGGTCTCGCGGACCAGCCGGTTGAAGTCTCGAACAAGCTGCTGAACACCCAGGTGCATCGGGTCCTGGAGCACATGCCAGTCGAGGCTGATAGTGCTGTTCCATTCCCTGTCCTGCGCGAGCTCCGTACCCATAAACATCAGTTTCTTGCCGGGCATCATATAGGTCAGACCCAACCAGGCCCGAAGGGTAGCGAACTGCTGCCAGCGGTCTCCCGGAATCTTGTTGAGCATGGCGCCCTGACCGATCGCTACATGGTCGTGGGAAACCGGCAGTATAAAATGCTCGTCGAAGGCGAAGTTGAGGGGATTGATCAGCTCATAGTGGTAGTACTTGCGATGTACGGGGTGACGCCGCAGATAACGCAGGGTGTCGTATGCCCATGCGGAGTTCCAGCGCAGATCGAAACCCAGGCCCCCATCCTTCATGGCCGCGGTGATACCACGGCGCAGGGATGAGTCCTCGGCAATCATCAATACGCCAGGATATTGATCGCTCACTAGGTGAGTCAACCGCCGGACGAAATCGAGGGCCTCCAGGCTTTCATTGCCGCCGTCTTTGTTCGGCATCCACTCGCCTTCTCCACGGCCATAGTCGAGGTAGAGCAGCTTGGCGAGGCTATCTATTCGCAACCCATCCAGATGGAACTGGTCGAGCCAGTACAGGGCATTGCTGAGTAGGTAGTTGACCACCGCCGGACTATCGAGGTTGTAGAGGGGCATATCCCAGTCCGGGTCCCGGCGGTGGTGAGGGTCGGTGTCTTCGTAGAGTTCGGTTCCGTCGAAGCGGACCAGGCCCTGGGGCTCGGTCGACAAGAAGTTGGGTACCCAGTCGATGACGACACCGATACCGGCGCGGTGGCATTTATCGACCAGATACCGGAAGTCATCGGGGGTGCCGTAGCGGCTGGTAGGGGCAAACAGAGCGGAGGGCAGATAGCCGACGGTGTCATCGAACGTATGCTCGCTGATCGGCAGCAGGGCGATGTGCGTGAAACCGAGATCGGTGACGTATTCCACCAGCTCGTCCGCCAGCTCGCGATAACTCAGCCAGCGGTGGTCCTCCTCCGGCTTTCTGCGCCACGACCCCGGATGGACTTCGTAGAAGTTCAAGGGTGCCTCTCGACCTTGTTTTTTCTTTCTCTGCTCGATCCAGGCACCATCATTCCAGCGATAGCTCCCGCCGGCCCGGACCATCGAGGCAGAACCGGGGGGGTGCTCGGCACAGAAGGCATAAGGATCGGATTTGACCATCGGGTCGGTACCGGGTGCGGTCTTGATTTCGTACTTGTAGAGGGCACCGCTCTCCACACCCGGAATGAAAATCTCCCACACTCCACATTCGTGGCGCAGGCGCATGCCGTGCCGGCGTCCATCCCACCCATTGAAATCACCGACCACGGCCACACGAGCAGCGTGTGGTGCCCAGACCGCAAAGGCAACCCCTGCAATGCCTTCCATTTCGATCGGGTGCGCACCCAAGGTTCGGTAGCTCGAGAAGTGAGTATATTCACTCAACTTGCGGGTGTCGGCGTCACTGAGCAGGGGTGGAAATCGATAAGGGTCTTCGATCGTTTGCTCCCCGTCGGGGGTCGCTATCCGCAGTCGATAGGGAAAGAACGCTGTCCGCCCCCGGATCGAACCCACGAACAGACCTTCGTCATGGACCCGTTTCAGGATTACCGCTGGCTTGCCGTCGGTAGCGTCCAGGACCTTCACGGCGGTTGCTTTGGGCACGAAAACGCGCATTGTCAGCGTATCCGGGGACGGGGCCGCGTGCATTCCGAGGAAAGAAAAGGGATCCGGATGGTCCGCGTTAAGCAGGGCCTCCACATCCCGGGTGTCTACGACGGGTGGGGGCAGCCCTTCGGCTCCGACACCACCGATCGGTTCCTTGGGTTCTTGTGGAAGATCGGCGGTTCGGGACGGTGTCGGGACCGGCTTTTTTTCCGCCTCTTCCACCTTTTCCACTTTTTTCACCATAACCGGCTTGTTCGGCGGCTGTGGCCGGGCCGGATGATCCCGGGCGGCTGCCTTGGCGATTGCCTGGGCCGCGGAGATATGTTGCGTACCCCTGCCGGTCCGGGCTTGGGCGGCGTTCTTGTCGGCTTTGGCCTGCTTCATGACCGCCATGGCATCGATAGCGGAATGGCCGTCTGTGCTACCCGCAGCATCGGGGGGGGTGACCTGTGGCGCCAGTGTTACCTTTGTATCGGCAGTTACCGCGGAATCGGTGGGCGAACCCGACTGTATCCGCGTGCCTGGCGGTGCTTTCGTGGAAGGCTTCGACTTCGAGCCGTCCGCACGAGCGGTCGTGGTTTTTTCCGCTCCCTTGCCAGCGGTCGATCCGGCGGGCGAACCCGACTGTGCCTGGGTACCTGGTGGTGCTTTCGTGGAAGGCTCCGGCTTCGAGCCGTCCGCACGCGCGGCCGCTGCTTTTTCCGCTCCTTTGCCGGTGGTCGATTGGGTGGTCGATGCTGGTTTCTTGGCGGTCATCTGGTCGGTTCCCTTCACATATACAGGATGTTACTGACACCTAGGAGTCTGTCGCGCCGGGCATCCATACGATCCCGAGTCGGAAGGGCTCCCGGAAGAGGGTTCGGACGGTATCCCGATCAGGCACCTGTGAACCCACTTCTGCATTATACCGGTTTCTTTCGCTGCATAGTGGTGATCGATGCGGTTCGCTGTTAGGACTACCGAATAATAATTTCTGTTGAAGCCGATTGCCGAGTCTTGTACCTCAACGTAGCCTACGCGCTGCATCGTCCAACCAGCATAGACGCGGTAGCCATAGGGATCAAGAACGAAATGGAAGCTCGCCATAGTTGTTCGTTGGGAGAGACCAAGTACGACATCCACCCTCTGCTACTGAAAATGAACGCGAATCGGTCGTAAAAGATCAGATGTTTTTTTGTCCACAGATTACGCAGATTCTCACAGATTGTTCCGTTTTTAATCTGCGAAAATCTGTGTAATCTGTGGATCGATCGAAGCGACCGGACATTTTTCCTATACTTAATCCGAACCTCGGCGGTTTCCCTTGTTACTACCAATCAACGTAAATCAGTCAGAATCGTTTCACCATCACCAACGGTTTTTGATCTCGTTGCATTTATTTGCGTCCATTCGCGTTTATTTGCGGATAACTCTTCTGTGAAGATCCTACTCACTCAATGTTATCGGTAATCGAGAGCATCTGTACCAGCGGTGACCGGGCTTGACGACCGAGACTTCTCTCAACCCGGAGGGCGAAGCGGCCTGGCTGCAGGTCAAGCAACATCTGGAATGGTGCGACGGCTTTGCCCTGGTGTTCCTCTTCAGCGACCGGCCCGGCGCATCGACCTGCTGCGGGAGCGCCTTGCCGCTATCTACCGGGCGCGCCTCACCGGCCTCAAGATCCCGCTGCCGAAGACCCCGGACGAGCTGCTGACCAGCCTGCTGCCGCGCCTGCTCGACCCGCCCCTGTATCAGCGGGCCCTGAATGCCCCGGTATGGCTGGACCTGACCCGCGCTCCTTCCGACCTGTCACCCGCACAGCGGACCACTTGGCAGGAGGCCGGTCTGCAATTCCTGGCCCGTCTCAACGAGCAGCGCGAGCCCCTGCGGCGCACCCTGAGTAAGCCCCTGATCCTGGTCCTGCATCCGGCGGAGAAGGCCCGGATCAAGGCTCTGGTCCCGGACCTCTGGGCCATCCGCCATTTCAGCCTCGAGACCGGTCCATGGCTCGCTTCGGCAACGGCCCCAGGGCCCGCCCACCCTGAACCCTTCCCGCTTAGCAAGACCGAGCAGGCGCTGGTCCGGGAATGGCAACGGCTGCGGGACCAGGGCAGCACCCAGCGTGGCGCCCTCCTCGCCGGTGGACGCGCCTTTGATGCCTTGTTGCGGTGTGGCCGCATCGGAGAAGCTAATGAGGTCGCTGCTTGGTTGGTAGAGACTGCCCGCTCACGGCTCGCTGATCGTCCCGAAACCCCGGAGAATCTGCGCGATCTCTCCGTCTCGCTCAATAACGTCGGCAACACCGATCAGCAGCTCGGCGACTGGCAAGGCGCACGCGAGGCCTTCACGGAGGGTCTGGAAATTGCCCGACACCTAGCTAAGGTCCTACCCAGGCACCAGGACTATAAGGATCTTCCGGACTAGTTCGAGTGCAGGCTGGCGGCGGCTCAGGAAGAAGAGAACCGGGATTGATTTTCAAGGCATCGATCTGTCCGTGGGGCCTTGTGTATCAGGTTTGCGCCAACCGGCGGGTGGTCCTGGAGACGGCAGATCGATGTCGCCGCGAACAGCGTGTTACAAGACATATACTCTGTAACCATGGAGCATCGCCCACGCAAGCGATTCGGCCAGCACTTTCTGCACGATCCGAACATCATCCGACGCATTGTCTCGGTCATAGATCCCAGGCCAGGCGAACGCCTGGTGGAAATCGGCCCTGGCAGCGGCGCCATCACTACCGGTCTGCTGCAGGCCGCGGGCAGGCTGGACGCCATAGAGCTGGACCGAGACCTGATCGAATCCCTGGCCCGCCGGTGCACGCAGTTCGGTGAGCTGACTATCCACAATGCCGATGCCCTGAATTTCGAGCTCCGCACCCTGCACCCGCGCCGGCGGCTGCGCCTGATCGGCAACCTGCCCTACAACCTCTCCACCCCCCTGCTGTTCCGCTTTCTCGACCAGGCAGATTGCATCGACGACATGCACTTCATGCTCCAGAGGGAAGTGGTGGAACGGATCGCCGCCCGGTCGGGCTCCAGGGTTTATGGCCGACTCTCGGTCATGATCCAGGTCTACTGCCGAGTCGAGCCCCTGTTCGATATCGGTCCCGGTGCCTTCACGCCAGCCCCCAAGGTGGATTCCACCTTGGTACGTCTGATCCCCCACCGTCCCTTGCCCTGCCCCGTGCGGGACCCCGCCCTCCTGTCGCGCCTGGTTGCCCGGGCCTTCGGCCATCGGCGCAAGACGCTACGCAACAGTTTGCAAGGACTGATCGACACCCGGCTGCTCCGGGCGCAAGGTCTGCACCCCGGACAACGGGCCGAAGAGTTGAGTATGGAGGACTTTGTGCACCTGGCCAACGCCGCTTGCAAAACCGGAGTTCCGCCTTGAATCAGGCGGTTGGGAGGGTGTCGCAAAAGCCCATCCGTGGGGCGTAGCGCAGACGTCCCCGCCTGCGTTTTTCGATGCAGGCGGGGATGCCTGCGCTACGCCCCACGGATGGGCTTTTGCGACACCCTCCTTGGTGGAAGGATATATGGTTGTGTTCTAGGTCCTGTTGATATTTACCTCTACTGCCTTGATTTCACAAGCTATTCGGAGAATGGCTGGAAAGGCTGAATCGATGATTCAGAAGCGTTTGTGGGCTGAATGTCAACACGACCTAGGAACCACGAACGGACACGAATTTTCATTCGTGTGAATTCGTGTCCGTTCGTGGTTCGTGTTCCCCGTGCCCGCAAGTATATTAAATGTCAACACTGCCTAGACCCAATAAACACTGCGGGTCATAACCTTCGATGCCAGACGCATGGCGAGCTTGACTGGTCTTGGCAGGGATGCGCCGCCGGCGGCCTCGGCCACCTCCGCATGGTGTATCTCGTCCGCCTTCATCCCATCGAGGATGGTGCGGGTCCTGCGGTCAGTCACGGGGATCTCGGCCAGGTGCCCATCGAGGTGACTCTCCACCTGACGCTCGGTCTCGACCACGAAGCCCAGGCTCCATTTGTCGCCCACCAACCCGGCGAGGGCACCGATGCTAAAGGAGCCCGCGTACCACAAGGGATTGAGGAGACTCTTGCGGTCCCCGAGCTCACCGATGCGGGTCTCACACCAACGGAGGTGGTCGTTCTCTTCCCAGGCCGAGCGCTCCATGCTGCGCTGTACCTCGGGTTGGCGGGCGGTGAGGGCTTGGCCCTGATACAGGGCTTGGGCGCATACCTCCCCAGTGTGGTTGATGCGCATCAGGCGTGCGATGTGTTTGCGTTCCTGCTCGGAAAGATCGGCCTCGGCGATGCCCTTGGCCGGATTGGGTCGCCCGGTAGTCGGTGGCCTGCCGAAGACGGTGCGTACGGCCTGGTCGAGATTGAGCAGGACCCGGTCGATGGGGCTGAAGTTGCGTGTGGTCATGGCTAATGATGAATGATGAATCAAGTTCTGCAGGCGCAGAGAACAGGATCTCGCATGTAGGGGCAAGCCCAATGCCATTAAGTTAGCTGTTGGCCACTTACTGATGCGGAAGAGAAAACTACGAGGTAGTGGCTAAATTTCAAGTGGTGAAGTCTGGCCGACCCCTACCCCGTCATTCTAGCAGGGATTGCCGGAATCCAGGCGCCAGGGATGGCAAAAGCAGTGGGGGTCGAATCGTTAAGTCGCACAACCATGTCACTTTGAATTTAACCACTACC
>Ga0049104_100217_pt1 | contig 14528 bp, 10 predicted proteins | sample WorMettrBAHAMAS2_FD_55019 | JGI IMG/M metagenome (GOLD analysis project Ga0049104, IMG submission 55019) | Marine gutless worms symbiont microbial communities from Max Planck institute for Marine Microbiology, Germany - Inanidrilus... | ecosystem: Host-associated > Annelida > Digestive system >... | reverse complement strand
CCCCCCCCCCCCGGAACAGCCCAAGCCTGGGGCCAGATAGCCACGCTCAATAAGCCCAACGGTTCGTAAAATGAAGAATGGCCGCTGTCGCATGCACGGCGGTAAGTCCACCGTGCCCCTGCCCGGGCGGCAAGCCCTAAGAGGGAGATATAATCGGCATCTCATATTTATGTAGATTGTGGGTTTAAAAGTTGCTGCCTATAAGAGAAGGGAACCCAAAGATACAAACCCAAAATGGCGTTCCAGGCCGGGTACCACTTGCGCCTACGGACGAGGAACGCCAGCTGGTTGCGGCGTTGTGCAAGCGTGGAGTGCCGCATGTGCAGATTGCCGCTCAGATAAGGGGTGGGATTTCCAAAAACACGTTACAGCGACGATTCAAACCTGAGCTTTGCTCCTCGAAGGTAGGTAAAAAGCCGTTCGCCACCACGGAAGCTGAGCGAAAGTTGGTCAAGTCGCTAGCAGCAAACGGGCTTCGTTACAACGACATTGCTGCCTTGGTGCGGGAAGGGATCAGCATTCCCACCCTGACAAAGTATTTCAAGCCGGAGTTGCGGCGCGGAAGCGCAGAAGCTAAATAATAGTGACGACTACTCTCATTTAAACTCGATGTCTCTTATGAATAAAAATCAATGGATAACGCAACTACAATTAGAGCCGCATGTGGAAGGCGGCTATTTTCGACGTACTTATCAATCCGATTATATGCACGAATCCATTCCTCACACAACAGGATCGCGTTATCTAATGACTTCTATTTTTTATATGTTAACTAATGAGAACCCAATTAGTTATTTTATTTTGAATCGTTCCGATATTATGCATTATTTCCATATTGGTTCACCGCTGACTTATTGGAACGGGTGCGAATCAGTAATAACCCACTCGCCGGGGAAAGATTGCAGTTATTGATCAAGGGTGGTTTTTGGAAAGCAGCTATTTTGGAAACAGGTGAATTTAGTATAATTAGTGAAGCCGTTTCACCCGGATTTGACTATGCGGACATGGCCCTAGTTACCAAGCAGGATATGGAAGCGCGTTGTCCACAATTGTGGACGGAACTGAGGGATTATATTAAACCTTGAGAAAAGCGTCAGATCCGGATCAGAGCGTTAGCATTTTTCTGGAAATCAGAAACTGGTCTAACGTGACGGATCAGACACACGCTGTATTCGTATCTCACGGCGATGTCCCAGATACGCCGGGGTGGATTCCTGGCGCCCCGCCGTTGGCGGTCGAGTATGCCGATACCGGTCCATGTCCGCCGTCGCCGCCGGATCAAGCACCTCCGGGGCCTCCTGACGCAGGAGCGCATACACCGCCATGGCGAGCTTGGATGCCTTGAGTTTCGTCTTCTCGACACTGGCCTCGACCACCCGGACGGTAGTACCGTCAGACTAGGTCGGCAATCGACCAGATTAGATAGCTGGATATCCTGTTATGGCGATGAACAAATCTGACTTTGAACTTTTCTTGAAGCCGAACCGTTTCCCCGCTTCCTGCGCGAACTCGTCCAGCATATGTTTAGGCACAGAAAACTCGATCTTTGCTTTAGCAGCTTGCTCAGATTGTCGTTTGTCTGTTCTCTCGGCGGTGGTGCGCCCTTGCTGGTTTGTGGGATTTGGATCTTCCAGCCGAATACGCCCAGAGAGATTTTATGGATAAGGACCATAAACAGCTAGAAGACTGACCGCAAACAGCTTTCCGAGTTCAAGAAGATGGCCCGAAAGCTTGAATGCGATGGTTACGAAAAAGCCTTCGATGACAAGCTACGGCAAATAGCCAAGCCGAGTCCAACCAGGGGGCTCTGAGAGAGAGCCATCAGAGGGCTTCCTTAAGATCAACCCTAGAGATCCCCCACGTCCTCCCACTACAGGGAATAATTACCTGAGAGGCCCAAAAATCCTGAATCCGGGCCTGGGACTCCACAGGCCAGCTCCTCCGATCCGCTGCCGAGCTCACCTCGCGGATACCGCCTGAAAAGTTCCTTCTTTGCTTTGGTTGGGTACTCTCAAAAACCACAATCAGTATGCCTTTCGATTAAGATATATTTCAAGATTAAATTTAATAAATCGTGGCATGAAAAAAGGCCCCGGTTCGGAGCCTTCGCGCAACCTCTCGAAAACTTCTCCTTTTGAGAGACTAGGCCATCCACGAGTTCCGGTCGGGAGGCCGATGCCAACAGGACCAGCCCGGCTCGGAGCTTTGGGCAGCGGCAAACCGCAGCCATTTCAGGCCAAATCGAAAAAAACTTGTGGTTACTCTGTCAACTACTGGGACTTGCGGGTCGCAGTGTGGGAAACCAGGGGGAAAGTGTGGGGACTTGCCGCAGGCAAGTATCCACACGCTCGCGGAGCGATTTCCCCGGTTTTCCACACGAAGAACCTTGAACCGCTCCTGGCCATCGGCATCGCCGCGTCCCGGTTATCCACAGGCGCGCCGGTTTCAATAACGGTAATAGCGGTACTTATCGGTTTGTGTGACCAAGTGACCGTGGATAACTCGAGTTATTCCTGGGGGTTATGCACAAAGCATTTTTTCGCGATGGGTGGCGGACTGGTGCGGAGCGTGAGTCCACGATCATCGCCTGTGACCTTGGCGCGCGGGTAAAAGGCTAGAACTTGGCCCAGGGCTATGTGGAATTTGCGCTTGAAGTCGATCATCCGGCCAAGCCCTGCTCCGAACTGGTCCTTGAGCGCGGCCCAGGCGACGAATTGGGGTTGGCCGCGTGGCACCCGGTGCAGCCGTTGCGCGAGCTAGGTGTAGATGTCCAGGGCCATGGTTGAGTGGGCCAGGCCACCCAGGGCTAGCTCGTCGAGCGGCACGGCGTTTTTTGGAGGCTGGCGAAGTAGTCCTGGCTCAGGTGGAGCACCGAAGACCACAAGACGCGCTGGTGCTCGTCCTTAATGAGGAGATCGAAGGCCGAGACGATCTGGTTGTTTATCTGAAAAGTGCGGCCTTGCGTGGTGATCACCTCACGATCAGAATCCACAGCTTCAGCTGGACACATTGACAGCTGCCGGGAGGCCGCGCTCAATTCGGAGCTTAGGCTGGAAGAAGTCGCTACCTTTCCTAAATGCCGGCGACCTGCCAGGTGTCATTGATGTTGAATGCCTACTTCAGACGAGAAGCGCCCGTAGCGCGTTCCCAACGCCAAAGTAATCCTGAACCCATCCGGCACCGGAACGCCGCTATCGGTCGTTTTTTGGCCTCTCAGGCGGTATCCGCGAGGTGAGCTCGGTAGCGGATCGGATGAGCTGGCTTGTGGCGTCCCAGGCCAGGATTCAGGATTTTTGGGCCTTTCAGGATGAGGTATAGGCTCGTTCTATCGGACTTACTTAAGCCAGGATGCGGAGATTCCTCGGGTCTTTGTCGGCCACCGCGCCGTCTTCCTAAACGAAATTCCCTCCCATGTTCCACCCGGTTACCGAGAGATGAGCATCACAGAGTACCAACACCTGGAAGCCTTGCCGAAACATTCCCTCGGTGAACTGTTCGATGGTCGGCTTTATGCACAGCCGCGTCCTGCAGCACCGCATGGGTATACGCACTCTGCAATTGGCAGCAAACTGTTCAACCCGTTTCACGACGGTATTGGCGGTCCTGGCGGTTGGTGGATCATTGATGAACCCGAGGTTCATTTGTCACTGGACAAGGACGTGACGGTTCCGGATTTGGCAGGTTGGCGGCATGAACGGATGCGGAAGTTTCCGACAAGCCATAAATTCGAGATCGTGCCGGATTGGATCTGCGAGATCCTGTCTCCGTCCACCCGGAGCATCGACCGGGAAATCAAGATGCCGCTCTATGCGCGGTATGGCGTATCGTCTGTGTGGTTGGTCGAGCCCATCGAGCATGTCGTGGAAGCCTACCGGCTTCAGGACGGTGAATGGGTGGCGGTTGGCCGTTACGTTGGAACGGCTCAAGCCGCTATACCACCCTTCGATGCCGTACTGCTCGACCTGGGCCGTTTGTGGATGCCCACGTAACTCAACCGGGTGCCTATCTGCTCGTACCGAGCTGGCCGACCTGTCGGTGGTAGTGGAAGNTTTGATGGAGGGGTATGCGGACGCGGTCGCCAGGCAGCCGATTTTCAACGACACTACTCGCCCCGATCTGGGCGACCCGAGAAACCAGAGACGGCCTCGTGGAGAACCAGCGATGAGTACCGCCGCTTACCGAGATTTGGAAAACTTACCTGCGCGCGCCATCGGCGAGCTTTTCAATGGGTGAGTGCTGTCCGCCTCGATCCTGCGAACTACAGCTCACACAGCCTGTCGGTTCAATCGCATCGATGCGGACCGGCTGGCGCAATTTGAACAATTGCTGGATCGCTTTGCAGTTCAAACCACGCGGACGATAGAAACTACCGTTGACAGGGAACAGGAACGACTTCGTCATGACCTGCAATCCCTTAAAGTCTGGTGATTCCTACGGCGCTCATCCCTGTATTAAGCCAGAATGAATCGCTTCGGTGGGTTCCTGCTTCTGGCGGCAGAACTTCACTGCTCACTTCACAGCAGTAAATTTTAAATCCCCCTATTTTGGAAATGGATCCGTATCTTCGGGGCGCTCGCTGAATTTGAGCGAGCGGTGATCCGGGAACGTGTGCGAGCTGGTGTAAAAGCTGCGCGTGAACGTGGTCGCCTTAATGGTCGACCGCGCGCGCTTTCCGAGGAAGACCTGGCCGTCGCTCGGGTCCTGTTACGGAACCAGGACAGTACGGTTGCGGATGTTGCCGCGCACTTGAACGTGTCAGTGCCAACGTTGTATCGGTACCTGCCGGGAGGCCGCGCTCAATTCGGAGCCCAGGCTGGAAGAAATCGCTACCTTATCCTGATGCCGGCGACCTGACAGGTGTCATTGATGTTGAATGCCTACTGCCTGCAGACGAGAAGCGCCCGTAGCGCGTTTCCAACGCCAAAGTAATCCTGAGTGCCAATCCGGCACCGGAACGCCGCTATCGGTCGTTTCTGGGCCTCTCAGGCGGTATCCGCGATGTGACCTCGGTAGCGGATCGGAGGAGCTGACCTGTGGAGTCCCGGGCCCGGATTCAGGATTTTTGGGCCTCTCAGGTAATTATTCCCTTTAAATTCATGGAGATGAGGTATGGGCCCATTCTATCGGACTTACTTAAGCCAGGATGCGGAGATTCCTCGGGTCTCTGCCAGCCACAGAAAGCCGAACAGTTCAAGGAGCTTGCAGGAGAGCTCGCCAGGCGGACGATTTTCAACGACACTACTCGTACCGATCTGGGCGACCCGGGAAACCAGAGACGGCCTCGTGGAGAACCAGCGATGAGTACCGCCGCTTACCGAGATTTGGAAAACTTACCCGCGCGCGCCATCGGCGAGCTTTTCAATGGGCAGCTTCACGCGCAGTCGCGTCCTGCTTTTCCACATAGCTATGTTTATTCCGCAGTGGGCGGCACGTTATTCAACCCGTTTCATAATGGTATTGGCGGTCCTGGTGGATGGGTGATCATCAGTGAGCCGGAAATCCACTTCAAACTGGATATCGATGTGGCCGTGCCAGACCTGGCCGGATGGCGGCGGGAGCGCAAACTGAAGTTTCCGATGGGCCACAAAATTGAGCTGGTGCCGGATTGGGTCTGCGAGATCCTGTCGCCGTCCACCCGGAGCATTGATCGGGAAATCAAGCTGCCGCTGTATGCGCGGTATGGCGTGTCGTATGCATGGTTGGTCGAGCCCATCGAGCATGTCGTGGAAGCCTACCGGCTTCAGGACGGTGAATGGGTGACGGTTGGTTGTTACACCGGTACGACCCAAGCCGCCATCCCGCCCTTTGACGCCGTGCCGCTCGACTTGGGCAGTCTGTGGATGCCCACGTAACTTAACCGGCGGCCCGGAACACGCCAGGTGGTGTGTTGGCCATCTGGTTTCTGCTCCTCGTGGTGAGCATGGGAATCACTCTCGGCGGAGGCCTCCGGATCAATCTTTCCGGCTCGATGCCAGCCCGGCTGCTACCGGCTCACGGACGCCAGAATTGAGCGTGTCGCGCTCGTCGCGGCCTGCCCTTCCCTTACTTCCGACGATGCAACAAGCGCAGGAACGGGGCTATCTGTCCCCAGGAGGGGGCTGTCTGAAGAAGTTGGCGGTGTCAGCCTGTGGAGAGGAAGACGCTGGTGGTGATCTTGTAACCGCCGTAGGAATATCGGGGAAAGGTTCACGCGGTTCCCACCCTTTTTGAGTTACTGCCAAAAGCAGGTTCGGGTCCATTTCAATGAACAGAGCGTCGAGGTCTTACACCCAGCAGAACAAAGCGAGCCGTCGCCTCGGGATATTTGAACGAATAGAACGCCATGTCGACCGCGTCCTCAGCAATTTGAAACTTGTGTTCTGCTTCAACTTGATCCAAAGCCATGACGAGTTCTCCTGGGCAAGGCGCTCTGGTCGCCGTCCTACTTCGCTATCTGAGCCGATGCCTTGGCCAGACTGCGACCATTGCGGGGATGGATGCGCCTACGGATGATCTCATCTCCAACTACCAAGGCTCTTGGCAGGTGGAGGCATATGCGCCGCCGGCTATTTCAGACGACACATGATCGCAGTTCGCCTACTTCGTTCAACAACTATCGGTGCCGGAGAATACCGCCGCGCTCGCTAATCGCCCTCACCCGTCGGCCACTCCCCGGCAATTTCGCCGAAGGCCTCGCCTTTGTCTCTGATAAAGCCTTCGCAGCGTTCCAGGGTCTCTTCGGCCGGCCGCCGCCCTGGTCCGCACAGTGCGCATTCCCACACTACTAGAACCCTCCAGCCCTCTTCACGCAGCCCCTCTAGGGCAGCATGGTCCCGCTCACGGTTGCGGTCGATCTTCTCCCGCCAGAATTCTTCTCTGGTCGCCGGCCATTTGAACATCGGGCAGCCATGCCAATGCCAGAAGCAGCCATGCACGAGGATGACAGCCCGGTATCCCGGAAACACCAGATCGGGCTTGCCCGGCAGATCCTTCCGATGCAACCGGAAGCGCCGACCCAGGGCATGAAGCCCCCGTCGGAGGATCAATTCAGGCTTGGTATCCCGGCCCCGGATTCGGCTCATGTTGAGTCGCCACTGTTCGGGTGTCAGCACATCCGCCACGAACGTCCTCTCAAGGCTTCGGCGTGGCGGCATCCGACCGATCTCCGCCATACCTTCACCCATGGATTCCACCCATAGGCGGCCATCTGGGTTCAGCAGGATCTCGATTACATCGGGAGCTTCGAGCGCACTCAGGACGTCAGGGCCGGCCTCGATGCGCAGCCTTTGTTGGCGGCGTTGGTGGGTTTTGTCCACGGGTATGAAAAAACGATCCGTTTATCCAGGTCCGCCGCGAGACGCTGCAAAAACTAGCTGACGCGCTGGAAACTACGGTGGAGGACGTCTAGGAGTCGCCGTATACCGAAAAATCAGGCTTCAACTAGTTGAAATACTAATGAAAATTAACGAAAACGAGGAACAGGAAAATGCCGATCGGCAATCAACCAAAAAACGTAAACCAAATCCTTAAGGGCCTGCCAACCACCAGCCGGATCAGCCGCATCCAACGCCGAGCTGCCAAGATGGCGGCGGCCACGCTGGAAACCCCGCCGCAAATCGCCTTCCAGCATTCGGTGCTGTGCCAGACGTCACTGCCCTATCGAGATCCTGGGGCGGACGTGCATGTGTGGAATAGAAGACAAGGGAATATTTCCTTGCGCATCAATGCCGGAGAAGCCGAAAACCCCGAGACCGGAGAGTGGGTTCAGCTTGGCCTCCCCTTCGGCCCCAAGCCCCGGCTGATCCTGGCGTATCTGAACGCTGAGGCAATCAAAATCGACTCGCCGGAGATCGAAGTGGAGAAAAGCCTTACCGGATTTGTCCGTCGAATCCAGCGTTACCGACCCAACGGAAAGGAAATCCGGGCATTCAAGAATCAACTTGGCAACCTTTCAGCGGCAATCATCCGCATGGCCGTATCAACCGACGAAAGGCGCTTTCAGATTGACACAAAGATCGTGACAGCCTTCGACTTGTGGTTCCCCACGGAGGACAAACAGCGCGTGCTGTGGCCCTCTATCATCCGACTAAGCCATGAATATTTTGACAGCCTTCAAAAACACGCTGTTCCGCTTGATGAGATGGCCTTGGGTGGCCTTGCCCACTCAACCATGGCCCTGGACATCTACGCCTGGCTCGCGCCACGTCTGCACCGGGTGCCACGCGGTCAACCTCAATTCATCGCCTGGGCTGCGCTCAAGGATCAGTTTGGAGTCGGGCTTGGCCGGATGAACCACTTCAAGCACCACTTCCGTATCGCCCTGGGCCAGGTCCTCGCCTTCTACCCCCGCGCCAAGGTCGAGGGCGACGGGCGTGGCATCACCCTCTACAACAGCCCGCCCCCCATCGCGAAAAAACGCTTCCCTGTGCATAACCCCTCGGAATAACTCAAGTTATCTACGGGTACTTCGTGGCACAAACCGATAGGTACCTATATCTACCGCTATTAAACCCCACACACCTGTGGAAAAAAGAGAGGTCAGTGGGTACCGATAACCAAGAACAGTTCAGGAACCTTCATAAGAACCGCCGGGCGCTGACCGCTAGCGTTATCTAAGGACCTAGAGGACCTAGCCGACGGGATCAAGCCTAGTCGGCCCTCAGAGGCTACGCACAAGCATCAGGCATAGGTTGGCTAGGGAAAGGCGCACGAATCAATCTCAGAGCCTCCCAAGAGCTCCTAGAAGTTCCCTTGTGCCAGTCCAGGGCTCACCCGGAACCAAAACCCGCAAAACACGCTGTACCGCTCGACGAGCTAGCGCTCACAGGATTAGCGCACTTGGCCATGGCTCTGGATATCTACGGCAGGTGCTCGTGGGATAGGCAGGGATTGGAAGGACTTTCAATGCAAAGCACAGGGATGCGCGCACAGGCAGGATACCGGAGGGTATAGGGACATACGGAAGCTTGGAATCCTCAGGCGTATCAGGTGTCTCCTGCTTTGGGGCTCCCTGCGGCTCTATATGTAAGTGACGGTTCCTTCCCGTAATTTCCTAGTTTAAGGTTTTATTCTTCATGTCAGAAACCGACTGATTGTAAGAAGAACTATTTGTCCAACGGTAGAGGTCTTCGCGTGGAAAAACCGTGGAAATCGCTACGCGACCGTGTGGATACTCGCAAGCGAGTACCCACACATTTCCACGGTTTTTCCACCCTTTGCCCCGACACCCCACAGTTGCCGAGAAGCCCCTACAGAGTAACAACAGCTTTTTCCATTTGTAGATCCCAGAAGACGCCCAATCGGTGAGCAACGCCACAGTGCTTTTCCTAGAAACGCCCTGGAAGCGTTCTAAGCGCCTGTAGCGCATTTCCAGGGTGGCAGGAAGAAAAGTACTAGTCCGATCCAGGAAGCGGTTACAGAGCGTTTGAGGGCCTCTCAGGCAGTATCTCTTCACACACCAGCCTCAGCAGCTGCTTGTTCGGCTCCGGGGAATTAGTCTTCAGGGCGGCGAAGTTGCCCGATTCAGGGTCGGCGGAAACCCACAGGCTTGAGCCACACTACACACTACGCATCGGAAGACTCCAAGCATTCGTACATCCCTGTCCACACTTTGGCATCCTGCCTACACACGCATCCCTGAGCTGGCCCATACTGCAAGCTCTGATCCGCCCTCTAAGCGCCTGTGACACGCTTCCAGCGGTGGGCACCTCATACCAGTTCGTTGCCAGGAAGTTACCAACGAGCGTTTGAGGACCTCCTACAGCGCTCATCCCGGCTTGATGCTGGAATGAGCCGCTTCGGTGGGTTCCTGCTCACGTTGTCAAGCGTTCCACACGTTCACTTAGCGCCACGAAAACTGTCTTAAAGCTGTCGCGGTTACCGATCATCGTTTTTTTGGCATGACCAAGAACTTTACCAACACCAGAAATGTCCTCATCAGTCATGGAAAACACCGGTTTTGACACTTGCTGACTAATTGCAATCAAGGAATTAAAATCACGATATGTGAGCTAAATCGTAAGGTTGTAAACCAGTACCTGTGAAAATGTCCTTCATCTTTTCGTTGCTAACCAAGCAATCGATATTTCCAAGCGATGGAACGAACTGTCCATTAATCGTATCCCTGATGCGATCAATCCAGAGTTGAAAGGACTTAGCCGGTTTTTCATACCTGGGCCGATAACGCTGTTGAATCGCTCCTAAAAACTTTGGATGATTCTTGATTGGAAAATTTGACATAGAAAAGTCGTTACCTTTGATAAAATGGTTGATCTCTTCATGCCATTTCAAAACTGTTTTTTCAAGCGATCCTATAGCTTGCAAGCAAAAATAGTCAGGAGATGTTGGTACAATGAAATAATCACTTGACATGAGGATAACCTCATTCAATCCAGCCAACGCTGGGACTTACATCATAAAGCACATAAATCAGAAAACATTGTTTCACCCCCGAGTGGAAAGAGGCTGGTCACAAGGCCGTGATAGCCTAATTTCGTGGGATCGCTCCGCCCTCAAAAACTTGTCTTTCGAAAAGCGCAAGAGACCTTTATCCTGCGATCACGGGAGTGTCTATTTAGTATACCAAAAACCTGGACGCCCATCCAGGAATAACGTACACAGATAGACATCGCCAGATGGAAGAACCATAACGTTTTCTTTTCATAGAGTGGATATTTGTAATGCCCTGGCTGGAGTCCCAAATGTCTCCTCCCAACAAATCAGGATTCTAGCTTCTTGTACTACATGGCAATAGGAAGCCGCTTCCGGTGCTGGAACCCTGATGTTTAATTGCCAAAGGATCGCCTCGAATGAGGTATGAGGCGAACACTGCATCAGGGGGTGTCTCAACGCGACATGCCAGAGCGGAGCAGCATCTTGGCCACCGTCCTCTGATCCAGACCATAGCAGCGCGCTGCCTCCTGGCTGCTCAGGCCCTCAACGTGATAGACCCGACGAAGCCGCGCGTAAAGCTCCGCTCCGTACATCCCCCGGCCCTCTGTCCGACAAACCGACCGAGAGCCATGCTTGGTACATTTTTGCACCGCTGCCGCCGAAGCCAGGCGGCGCTCAGGTGGGGGATTTTCTCACCGCCGTTCTCAATTCCCCCAAGTCGCTCGCGATAAGCCTCATCCTACGCGTCAACTTGGCACGGGCACCGCGTCGATCGTCGTCATGTCCGCGGCCGACAAGCCGAACAGAGCAGACACCATTTGCTCCACGTCGGCGCGCAGCTCGTTGACCTCTCTTTCCTTGCGTGTGCGCGCCCGCGGCGTTCGTGCGGCCCAAAGCGCGTCGATCGCCGCGATCAGGTCTGTGACTTTGGCTTCAATCGCGAGGCGTTGCGTCTCTTCAGGGACCGGGATCGGTAGGGTCTTGATGAACTGCTTTCCGTGCGAATAGTAGCCGCCCCGAAACGAGCTGGTGTTTGTGCGTACAAAGGCTTCGCTCAGCGGGTGGTTCAGGATCGCCAGCAGGTAGAGCGTCGAAACGTCCGCATCTTCGTGGGCGCGCACCATGTAGTAAGGGCCGTTGCCGCCGCCGGTAAACAAGGTGTTGGCTTCATCGTAGGCGTAACGCGGCTCGACCGAGAGCACGGGCAGGATGATTTTCTGAGTGTCAAACTTCGTTAGGCTTTGCGACCGGCCATATTGATACCATTGCCGCTCGGCTGCCGGGCCGCCGCCGATATTTCGCTTTTCGAGCTCTTCACGGCGCGCGCGCAGATACTCCCAACAGCCCGGATAGTTTGCGGCCATCTTGTCGGGTTGGATCAGCCGTGCATGGATTTTGCCATTTCCGTTCGCAACCAGTTCATACGGGAAAATCATCCAGGCGTTAGCCGCCGGACGCGCATAGGCATAGAGAGTAACGTCGTGTAAGCACGACCGCAGAATGGCGCGCTCGATAGGCCAATCGCGGCCGTCCCAATGGCAAGTCACCGTATTCGCATCGGATGAGGCTTCGCGAAAAATGTAGATGCCGTCGGCGCTGGTCTGAACGCCGACCTCAATATCCGCGACTCCCGAAAGCCGCGCCGGGAACTGGCCGCGGATGCGGGCAAACAAAGCGCGCGCTTCTTCGTCGGCAGACTGCCACGGGTCTGCACCCAGCTCATCAGCGGGTATAAGCGTGACCGAGCCTTCCTGCCCGTAGCGCCATGCTTCGAGGGGCCCTGCGCGTTCGAGCCTCACAGTATCCGAGCCGGCACGGTTCATGATGAGAATGCAGGTGTAGTTCGAGGTGCCGCGCCCGAAAACCTGCTTGACCCCGAAATGGATGATCTCTTCGAGGACGTGATCCGCCGTCAGTAGTTCCCGCAGCGCGCGCCCGGCCTGAATGCTCATGAATTTGTGCGGAGTGATCACCCCGATCCGCCCGTCGGGCCGCACCAGCGATAACGAGCGCTCGATGAACAGCGTGTATTTATCGAAATTGTCCTGCTGCGCCGTTGTGTACGGCGAGCCGTCGCGCTGGTAATATGCGATCTCTTCGCGCGAGTAGGCCACCATATTCTGAATTCGGATATAAGGCGGGTTGCCGACGATGACGTTGAACCCGCCCGCACCAATCACGGCGGGGAAATCGTCGGCCCAGGTGAAGGGGTTCACCTTTTCCCGCAGGTGTGCGGACATCGCGCCGCACACGGCCTGCCATTCGGCGGTGCTGACCAGCGAATTGCCGCAGCGGACCGTGTCGCCGAGCGGTGGTAGGGCTGGCTGCTTGTGCGCCCTCACATACTCGTCGAGCGCCGCTTCGCTCTCATCTTCGATAAGTTTGAGAAGCAGGCTGAACTGCGCGACTTCGACCGCGTTCGGGTCGATATCGACCCCGCGCAGATTTGCAAGAAGGATGCGGCGCTTTTCCTCGAAGGTCAGGCGCCAGAGTCCTGCGCCTGCTTCATAAATTTGCCGCCCGGCATATTTGGCGGGGCCGTCGGCAACGTACCAGCCTAGATAGTGACCGATCAGGTATTCATAGGCCGAGAGAAGGAAAATACCGGAACCGCAACAGATATCTGCGACCGTGAAACCGTCCAGCGCTGCGGGCGCTTTCCCGGCAATGGCCGGACCGAGCGTATGTTCCACGATCCGGTCTGCGATGAATGAAGGCGTCGGCACCACGCCGCCACTTTCACGGACCTCCGGCTTGTTGACGATCTCGACCTTGCCGCCCTCGACGGTAGTGACCTCGCCGAGAAACTGTTCGTAGATCTCGCCGAGCACTTCGGTTTCGACGACGGCAAAGGTGTAAGGGCTTTGCGGGTAGTAGAGTTCCTGAATGATGCCGGCGAGCGTGGCGTCGCTGATCCGAATGCCAAGCCGCTCGTCATCAAGCAGTTCGAAGAGTCCTGAATCGTAGAATTCATTGGCGCGGCGCAATATCGCCATCAAGCCGTCAAAGGCGGATACCGCATCAAGGTTCTTCAGCGTTTCGTATTTTTCGATCTCGCGGTCTTCGCAGATTCGCAAGAAGACGATGCGCGAGAGGAAGAGCTGGACCGCATAGGTCAACTCTTCGGCGGATAGGCCTGGTGTATTGGCGTGAATGTCAACGGCCAGCCGTTCACGCCAGTCGCGCACTTGCCGCAGGAAATAATCATCGAACTGTTCTGCACCGTGGCGCGCTTTATTGACCTCGAATTGCAGGTCGAATGCACCGGAATAGACGGCCTCGCGGGAGAGCAGCGCCCACAGCTCTTCAAACCGGGCCTCATAATCGTCGCAACCGATCAGCGTCAGTCGCACGACATGCGCTTCATCCGTTTCCGCGGGTATCGGACGGCAATCATAGATTGCGAACTGGTGGAAGTTGGTGACAATCGAAATTGGCAAACTCGCCGAGTAGCCGTAGCGCCGCGTTTGGAAGGCCGGTGCACGGTCGCGATCGATATGCACGCTCGGCTTCTTTGCCTCGATGAACAACTTGCGCTGGCGCGCAAGCCGCAGTTCGTAGTCCGGTTTTTTTGAAAGCTTCTCTTCGCCGACTTCGACTGTCGCTTCCTCGATGACTTCCCGGAAGGCGAGCGGCAGCCCCGCCTTGTTATGCACGTCCCAGCCGAACGCTTCGAGCAAAGGCGTGATGAATTCAGTGCGCGCCTGTGTCTCATTATAGGTCGCCCGCAGATGGTCGACCTCGTTGCGCTTGAAGTGCTCGACCAGTTCGGCGACGCGTTTACGGGCTGCTTCCTTTGCCGCTTCATCACTCATGAGGCGACCGGTCGTGCCCTGCGCCGCCGGGCCAGCCTGCGGTCGCGCATCTTCTCCCACACGTTGCGCAGCATGCGGCATTCGGAAGCTGACAGGCCTATCGTTTCTCTCAGGACCAGCCTGTCATTTTGTTCAAAAATATCATTGAGCCGGTCAACCCGAACGAGGCGGTCGCACTCGTCGAGCGGTAGGGCGGCGCCGAGATTCGCCGGCATCAACAGCCGTTCGGCCTCGGTCGGTTCGAGTTCGAGAACACCGCCGCCGTAGCTGCGGCCTTCGATCTCGGCTGACGCGGCAGTGAGGGATGTGTAGGTGTTGGCGATCACGGCGCGCGGATTGCCG
>Ga0049104_100196_pt1 | contig 15871 bp, 2 predicted proteins | sample WorMettrBAHAMAS2_FD_55019 | JGI IMG/M metagenome (GOLD analysis project Ga0049104, IMG submission 55019) | Marine gutless worms symbiont microbial communities from Max Planck institute for Marine Microbiology, Germany - Inanidrilus... | ecosystem: Host-associated > Annelida > Digestive system >... | reverse complement strand
CGCAATCGGTAATAAGTTCGCAACAGATAACTGAACGGCTGCCAGATGACGGAAGTGCCATCGCTGGTGCGCCTCCGCCAAGGTTGAGGTCACCGAGGCCGAAACGCAACATTACCCGTCCTAAAAGATTCTTAGATTAGTCTAGGAAGACATCGCAACACTTTAAATAAATAATACTAAAACTTATGATAATCTAAGAATTTATTTGGCGCGGCCTTACGCTGCTTAGTAACGAGTACGGGCCTTAGTAACAAGCGACGTAAACAAACGAAGCTCATAACGTGTTTTGATTTTGTACTGTTAACATCAGTGGAGAATTTATTGCGTAAATATTGCAGTATGGTTAAAGTGAAGTTTACTGATAGGAAAATTGCGAAGAAAGGCCAGGATGAGTTGCGCGTTGCGCATCCCTGCAGGTTTCCCGGCTGCGATCGCGTGTTCAGCCATAGACAGGGCATGAGCAGGCATATGAAGTTGGCTCATAGTGCGGTTGCGGGCACCTTTGCCCCTGTCACTGTTGCGCGCACTGTTGCACGCACCACGGCACCATCCACGGTAGTGGCTAAGGTGAATAGACTCATGGATGCGTTCCGGGGGTGCGGGGATCCGGATCCGGCGGAAATGCTGCTGTCGGAGGCCACGCTCGACGAAGTGTTGCGCACCGTACCTGTGCCGCCTGCTGTCATTGTGTACAGTGACATTAGTGACGTCGAGCCTGATGATGCAGACGAGGTCGCTGTGTATGCGGTGGTCGATGAACCGGACGACGACGCGCCCGATGTTGCGCCGCTAAAGATTCGTCGGGTGCGCAGACCTAGCTGCCGCACCCCTCCGGCTCTACCGGCGATCGAAGGTGCGCCAGTGTACGCCACGTCGCCGCAGTCGACGGTTGCGCGCAAGAATCTGGTGCCGGACTTTATGTTGCGCGCTGCCGCCGCCAACTGGCCAGATAAGTTAACAGTGGTGTCGCACTCGGATCTTGCTCGAGCCCTGGGTTCGCTACCAGACAGCTCATCGCGTGACATCGCTGCCGCTGTTGCGGACCACTTCGAGCTCACTCCGCAACAGTCACTGGCTGTTCGTCGTCGGGCCGCAGCTATGGTGGCCATGGAGCAACATGTCGTCACTCGGGTGCGTCGACTGTTACCAGTCGCTTCGTCCACTCCGGATGCAGCAGTCGAGGCAATACGCCGCATCAACGAACTGTTGCGCGATTTGGGAGCCCGACCGGTGCTACCGTTTGAGTGACGCTGTTACTGTTGCGCTGCCTTCCTGATGGCTCTGCTACCGTTTCGTTTATTAGCTGAGTAGGCCTAGTCTACTGTATAAACCCGAGCTGTGCCCGTGTCTGGAGCCGGGTAGTGTACTTTAGTAATTTAGTGTTGCGCAGAACTTGATTAGCTGGACATTAACAGCAATTTTGATATTGTGACTGTTGCGCGATTCTGTTGCTTATTGTGTGAACTCAGAACTGATATTTAGTTAAGTTTACTGGCGCTCATGAACCCATGTTAAGCTATGCATTGACGATCCATGCTAAGAGAACGGTTGCTAAGATTGCTCTAGCAACGGCGAGGCGGGGGAGGGTGTGATGAAAACGAGCTTTCCCATTTACTTACTTACGTCTATAGCCGGTATCCGCCCATTTCTCTAGAGACGCAGTGAAGCAGATTATAGTCCGAGACCGTATATAAGGGCTAAGCCATAGGCTCAGTCAGAGAAAAAGAGAGGGAGTTAGTATTCGACTAGTCAGCAGTGAGAACGTAAAGACTGTCTGTATGAGGCGATGGCTAGTTGCGTAGACGTTGCGTGCATCACTGTGGATGTATATCCGGATTCTTCAATATAATTCTGCATAATAGTGGCTGTATTGGTTACTTGATCTCTTCCACGCACCCGCAACATGATGTCTTCATGGTTGTGGACTCCTCTGACACAGCGCATTAGTAAGATATTTGGTCGCACTCGCAACACTGTCGACTCGCCTGGTGGGAACCCTGAGAACGAACCCGAGCTAGCCGACGCATCACCGGAAGCCACCGGAAGGCGAGGCGCGACAACTGGCGCCCCAACCTGGGGCACGGATCGAGTGGTGGCGACGCAACCGGCTGGAGGTGCGCATCTTGCTATGGAGGCAGTGGTCACTAGCACGACGCCTGAGGATACGCAACAGCAACAACAGTCACCAAGCGTCATCGCACAAGACAGTCCGCCAACGCTCAATCTGTTCGAACCGGGTGCGCAACCGCAACCGCACCCGCATCCAAAGACGACGCCAACTGGTGCTCCGGATGGTACTCGCTGGAGCCGACCTACTGAACGACAACGCGCATCTCGACGTCGTTGTTCCTCTTCGAGAAGCAGCAGTACGGAGGTACGTCGTCATCACCGCATCAGACCGCAACAGTTCAATGGTACGGGATCCTTTGAGTCGTTCTGGGCAAACTTTGAGAACTGCGCGGTGTATAATAAGTGGAAGGAAGCTGACAAGCTGGCGCATCTCAAGGCATCTTTGACGGGTGACGCTGCCCAGGTGTTGTGGGACACGGATGCGGCTGCAGTCGACACAGTAGACAGGTTGGTCAGCCTGTTGCGCAATAGATTCAGTGGAACTTGCCAGTCGGAGAAGTACCGGATGGAGTTGCGTACACGACGACGACAGCCAGGTGAACCTCTGTCGACGTTACATCAAGACATCCGTCGCTTGATGGCGTTGGCGCATCCCACGTTACCCAGAGAGGGACGCGAAACCTTCGCGTGCGACTACTTCATCGATGCTCTGGATGATGCGGACTTCGCATTGAAGGTGCGCGAGCGAACTCCGGCATCTCTGGATGATGCACTTCGCATCAGTCAACAGCTGGAAGCGTGGATCAAGGACGCGCGCCGTGGTCATCGAGATGACGTCAACGCAACCAAGCTGAAGGTGCGTGGTGCCAGCGAAGCCGAGGGTGCGCAACATCAACTCAACAACCGCTTAGACCGCATCGAAGGTGATCTACGCCGTTGTTTAGACGGGTTGCGATGCTCGAATGGCCCTGGCCTCGGTGTGGGCAACTCTGGAACGCATCCTGGGTCGCATCCTGACACAGAGGAGGGGAAACCCGCAACAGTAAGTGGTTCTAAGGCCAGCGGTAGGCCCAGAGATAGCCGGTCAATGCAATTAACTTGTTGGAAGTGTGGGTTACCCGGCCACCTGCAACGTAATTGTATGCATCCTAAACCGCAACTTGGTCCTACGGATGCACAGAACAATAAAGGTGCGGTGTTATGCGGAACTAAAGGCAACGCTAGCGACCCTAGGTATCTTCACATGCAGTTAAGCGGTGGGACCGTTGTTTGTTTGCTAGATACAGGTTGCGATGTCACGCTTGTACCCCAGTCTGTCATCTCTGTTGTTCGTCACCTTGTGGTTACCCCGTGCACAGAGTACCTGGAAGCTGCTAATGGTACTCAGATTGCGATTACAGGAAAGGTAGTTATTCCCTTCAAGTTGAATGGGCGGCGCATCCGCACCCACGCATCAGTATCCCCTGATGTTGATGAAACAATGCTAGGTGCGGACTGGATGGGTGAACATGGTTGCCAATGGGATTTTAAGAATGGCACCATTACCATTGATGACAGCGCGCCTATTCCCCTAAGTAAAAGACATACGTTGCGCTGTAGACGCGCCATCTTACAGGAGGATACGGTGCTACCACCCCGACAACAAGTCGATGTGGTTGCGCGCACCACATTTTCGGAGAGATCACAGTTGTTGGGTGATTATGTGGTTGACAGCCATCGGGTGCGCCCTGGTCTGTACGTAGGCCGCACCCTAGTGCCCTGTGGTGAACTTCATGACCAAAAGGTGCGTATGGTGAATACCACGCCGAAACCCCAGAAGTTACGCAGTGGTTTTGGGTTGGGCAACATGAGTCCAGTAGAGGTGGTAGCTACTGACAATCTTGACGATGCGCATCTAGACTCAAATACAAACGCATCACAGGATGCGTCGACTGACGTGATGACGGATAGCGCATCAGCACCAGTCAAAGTCACTCAGGGTTTACTAGATAAGTTACCCGATGATTTGTCGGAGCAACAGCGCCGAAAGGTCAAAGACTTGTTGGATGAATTTGATTCTATTTTCTCCAAGGGTCCTTATGATATGGGCCGCACTACTCTGGTTGAGCATGCCATTGATACAGGCAACCATAGACCTATCAGACAAGGGTTGCGCCGGCATCCTATAGCACATCTCGAGGTAATTGATAGGCAGGTGAACGAGATGGTGCGCAACGATATAGTGGAACCCGCAGCCAGTCCTTGGGCATCCAATGTGGTGCTAGTGCGTAAGAAGGATGGATCCCACCGACTGTGCATTGATTACAGAGCTCTAAACTCTGTCACCCATTATGACACTTATCCATTGCCTCACATAGATACATGTTTAGGTTCTATGGATGGTGCGATATGGTTCAGCACCCTGGACTTGAGATCCGGGTACCACAATATCCCAGTTCGCGAACCTGATAGGGACAAGACAGCGTTCATCACCCGGAGGGGTTGCTTTAGGTATAAAGTATTACCTTTTGGTTGCTCAACCGCACCGTCAGTTTTCCAGCGGTTAATGGATCTAGTACTCTGTGGACTGACGTATGTCACCTGTCTAGTATATCTTGATGACATTATTGTCTATGCAAGTAACTTTGAAACGCACCTTGAAAGAGTGCGCCAGGTTTTCTCACGGTTGCGTGATGCGAATCTCAAACTTCATGCAACCAAGTGTTGCTTGTTTCAGAGACGTGTGGCTTTCTTAGGCCATGTCCTGTCTGAGAGAGGCATAGAGGTCCAAGAAGAAAAGGTTGCGGTGGTGCGCGACTGGCCACCCCCGCGCAACCTTTCTGAATTGAGGTCTTATCTAGGCCTGTGTTCTTACTACAGACGGTTTATGGAAGGGTTCGCAGAGATTGCTGCGCCCTTGTACAAGCTGCACAGGAAAAACGCACCATTTGTTTGGGGGAAACCCCAGCAGGATGCATTTGATATGCTGAAAGGGATGCTAATCTCAGCGCCCATCCTCGGCATGCCCACGGACGCAGGCCAATTTTATTTGGACTGTGATGCGTCTGATGTAGGTCTTGGTGCAGTGCTTTCGCAGAATCAAAATGGTACGGAAGTGGTAATAGCCTACGCATCCCGCACCCTTTCCAGGCCAGAGAGCAACTATGATGTCACTAAACGTGAATTGCTTGCGATAATCTTTGGATTGAAAACGTTTCGCCAGTACCTGCTGGGACGGAGCTTTGTCATCAGGACTGATCACTCCGCGTTACAGTGGTTGCGGCGAACCCCAGAACCTATGGGTCAGCTTGCGCGGTGGTTAACGTTTGTAGAACAATTCCAGTTTGAGGTGATACACCGCCCCGGCGCGAAACACGGAAACGCAGATGGACTGTCACGAAGGCCTGATGTGCAACATGATGCGCGTGCTGCTCGATTAGTGGGACGTTGCCCACGAGTGCTCGCTGTCTCTGCCCCGGGACAGGCGCAACCTGCGCAACAGAGTGTTTTACACTCGGCGGGGGAGCAACTTGCTGGCGTCACTGAAGGTGATGCACATCCTGCGGATGAACAACCTAGTACTCCAGGCTTGACCAGTTCTGATTCGGATGGTGCGCATCTGGCGCAACCCGATGTTTCATACTCGGCGGGGGAGCACCCACCGACCGCTGACAGTGATCAGACTGCTTTAGCTGTACAACAGCAAAATGATGCTGAAATTGGGTACTTGGTACGCTTACGTCTATCCCAGACGCATCCGCCAGCTGTACAGGATTTAGCGTCCCAATCCGAGTCAGCTAAGGAACTTTGTGCTCAGTGGGACCAGCTTGAAGTCCACAATGGACTCGTATACCGTCGCTGGGCCCGCCAAGATGACAGAAATGATGTGTTGCAGCTACTCGTCCCTGTTGCGGCCAGGAAGGATTTCCTGAGGCGCACCCATGCTGGTATGACAGGAGGGCACTTGGGCATCAAGCGCACTCTAGATCAGGTGCGCCGCAGAGCCTATTGGCGCGGATGGAGGCAGGACGTCCGACGCTTTTGCAGGCAGTGTGATGAGTGCAACAGTTATTTTCGGGGCACCCTACCCCGGAGTGCACCTCTGCAACCGATGTTAACAGGCGAACCATTTGAGAAGCTGCACATTGACTTAACTGGACCGCATCCGCGTAGTCGTAGAGGGTCCCAGTGGATCTTGACGTGTATTGATCCATTTTCAAAATGGGCCGAAGCGTTTCCTCTACCAAATAAAGAAGCCGCAACTGTTGCTAGAGTCCTCGTGGAACAGGTTATCTGTCGGTTTGGAGCTCCAGTTGCGGGTATCTCCGACAGAGGGAAAGAGGTAGACGGAAACCTGATGGCAGAAGTATGTCGCTTGTTAGACATTGATAAGATGCACACCACGGCGTATCACGCTAGCTGTAACGGGGTCATAGAACGGTTCCACGCAACTCTCAACTCCATAATGGGGAGGTTGCTGGACGAAAATCAGGCAGACTGGGATGCACAGTTGCCTTATGTCCTGGCCGCATATAGAGCATCCCAGCATGAGGCAACCAGGTTCACCCCGAATTATCTGATTCTGGGGCGAGAGGTGCGCGCACCAGTTGACTTAGTCTATGAAACCCCGGAAATAACCCGACCAGTTGCGTATGCAACGTATGCAGATGAGCTGAACGCCCGGATGCGCCAGGCCTACACCCTGGTGCGCGAAAATCTAGGGCTTGCAGCTAAGCGCAACAAGCGAGCGTACGACCTTAGGGTGCATGCTCAGACCTACAAGGTAGGTGAGTGGGTTCGCTACTTTCACCCCAGGAAGATAGCGAACCGTCAAGACAAATGGCGACGTAAATTTAATGGACCGTTCCTTGTGGTTAAAGTCATAGGACCGGTAAATGTGATGATTCAGCGCAGCAAACGTGCGCATCCTTTCTGCGTGCACATTGATAAGCTAAAACCTTATGTGGCAGAAAGTCTACCGAAATCTTGGCTGCCTGAAGCTAATGCACCGCCCCTGAGTGCAGTTGCGGACGGTGAAAATGCGCAACAAGAGGCAGTGTTTGGCAGTGAAGCGCAATCGGTAATAAGTTCGCAACAGATAACTGAACGGCTGCCAGATGACGGAAGTGCCATCGCTGGTGCGCCTCCGCCAAGGTTGAGGTCACCGAGGCCGAAACGCAACATTACCCGTCCTAAAAGATTCTTAGATTAGTCTAGGAAGACATCGCAACACTTTAAATAAATAATACTAAAACTTATGATAATCTAAGAATTTATTTGGCGCGGCCTTACGCTGCTTAGTAACGAGTACGGGCCTTAGTAACAAGCGACGTAAACAAACGAAGCTCATAACGTGTTTTGATTTTGTACTGTTAACATCAGTGGAGAATTTATTGCGTAAATATTGCAGTATGGTTAAAGTGAAGTTTACTGATAGGAAAATTGCGAAGAAAGGCCAGGATGAGTTGCGCGTTGCGCATCCCTGCAGGTTTCCCGGCTGCGATCGCGTGTTCAGCCATAGACAGGGCATGAGCAGGCATATGAAGTTGGCTCATAGTGCGGTTGCGGGCACCTTTGCCCCTGTCACTGTTGCGCGCACTGTTGCACGCACCACGGCACCATCCACGGTAGTGGCTAAGGTGAATAGACTCATGGATGCGTTCCGGGGGTGCGGGGATCCGGATCCGGCGGAAATGCTGCTGTCGGAGGCCACGCTCGACGAAGTGTTGCGCACCGTACCTGTGCCGCCTGCTGTCATTGTGTACAGTGACATTAGTGACGTCGAGCCTGATGATGCAGACGAGGTCGCTGTGTATGCGGTGGTCGATGAACCGGACGACGACGCGCCCGATGTTGCGCCGCTAAAGATTCGTCGGGTGCGCAGACCTAGCTGCCGCACCCCTCCGGCTCTACCGGCGATCGAAGGTGCGCCAGTGTACGCCACGTCGCCGCAGTCGACGGTTGCGCGCAAGAATCTGGTGCCGGACTTTATGTTGCGCGCTGCCGCCGCCAACTGGCCAGATAAGTTAACAGTGGTGTCGCACTCGGATCTTGCTCGAGCCCTGGGTTCGCTACCAGACAGCTCATCGCGTGACATCGCTGCCGCTGTTGCGGACCACTTCGAGCTCACTCCGCAACAGTCACTGGCTGTTCGTCGTCGGGCCGCAGCTATGGTGGCCATGGAGCAACATGTCGTCACTCGGGTGCGTCGACTGTTACCAGTCGCTTCGTCCACTCCGGATGCAGCAGTCGAGGCAATACGCCGCATCAACGAACTGTTGCGCGATTTGGGAGCCCGACCGGTGCTACCGTTTGAGTGACGCTGTTACTGTTGCGCTGCCTTCCTGATGGCTCTGCTACCGTTTCGTTTATTAGCTGAGTAGGCCTAGTCTACTGTATAAACCCGAGCTGTGCCCGTGTCTGGAGCCGGGTAGTGTACTTTAGTAATTTAGTGTTGCGCAGAACTTGATTAGCTGGACATTAACAGCAATTTTGATATTGTGACTGTTGCGCGATTCTGTTGCTTATTGTGTGAACTCAGAACTGATATTTAGTTAAGTTTACTGGCGCTCATGAACCCATGTTAAGCTATGCATTGACGATCCATGCTAAGAGAACGGTTGCTAAGATTGCTCTAGCAACGGCGAGGCGGGGGAGGGTGTGATGAAAACGAGCTTTCCCATTTACTTACTTACGTCTATAGCCGGTATCCGCCCATTTCTCTAGAGACGCAGTGAAGCAGATTATAGTCCGAGACCGTATATAAGGGCTAAGCCATAGGCTCAGTCAGAGAAAAAGAGAGGGAGTTAGTATTCGACTAGTCAGCAGTGAGAACGTAAAGACTGTCTGTATGAGGCGATGGCTAGTTGCGTAGACGTTGCGTGCATCACTGTGGATGTATATCCGGATTCTTCAATATAATTCTGCATAATAGTGGCTGTATTGGTTACTTGATCTCTTCCACGCACCCGCAACATGATGTCTTCATGGTTGTGGACTCCTCTGACACAGCGCATTAGTAAGATATTTGGTCGCACTCGCAACACTGTCGACTCGCCTGGTGGGAACCCTGAGAACGAACCCGAGCTAGCCGACGCATCACCGGAAGCCACCGGAAGGCGAGGCGCGACAACTGGCGCCCCAACCTGGGGCACGGATCGAGTGGTGGCGACGCAACCGGCTGGAGGTGCGCATCTTGCTATGGAGGCAGTGGTCACTAGCACGACGCCTGAGGATACGCAACAGCAACAACAGTCACCAAGCGTCATCGCACAAGACAGTCCGCCAACGCTCAATCTGTTCGAACCGGGTGCGCAACCGCAACCGCACCCGCATCCAAAGACGACGCCAACTGGTGCTCCGGATGGTACTCGCTGGAGCCGACCTACTGAACGACAACGCGCATCTCGACGTCGTTGTTCCTCTTCGAGAAGCAGCAGTACGGAGGTACGTCGTCATCACCGCATCAGACCGCAACAGTTCAATGGTACGGGATCCTTTGAGTCGTTCTGGGCAAACTTTGAGAACTGCGCGGTGTATAATAAGTGGAAGGAAGCTGACAAGCTGGCGCATCTCAAGGCATCTTTGACGGGTGACGCTGCCCAGGTGTTGTGGGACACGGATGCGGCTGCAGTCGACACAGTAGACAGGTTGGTCAGCCTGTTGCGCAATAGATTCAGTGGAACTTGCCAGTCGGAGAAGTACCGGATGGAGTTGCGTACACGACGACGACAGCCAGGTGAACCTCTGTCGACGTTACATCAAGACATCCGTCGCTTGATGGCGTTGGCGCATCCCACGTTACCCAGAGAGGGACGCGAAACCTTCGCGTGCGACTACTTCATCGATGCTCTGGATGATGCGGACTTCGCATTGAAGGTGCGCGAGCGAACTCCGGCATCTCTGGATGATGCACTTCGCATCAGTCAACAGCTGGAAGCGTGGATCAAGGACGCGCGCCGTGGTCATCGAGATGACGTCAACGCAACCAAGCTGAAGGTGCGTGGTGCCAGCGAAGCCGAGGGTGCGCAACATCAACTCAACAACCGCTTAGACCGCATCGAAGGTGATCTACGCCGTTGTTTAGACGGGTTGCGATGCTCGAATGGCCCTGGCCTCGGTGTGGGCAACTCTGGAACGCATCCTGGGTCGCATCCTGACACAGAGGAGGGGAAACCCGCAACAGTAAGTGGTTCTAAGGCCAGCGGTAGGCCCAGAGATAGCCGGTCAATGCAATTAACTTGTTGGAAGTGTGGGTTACCCGGCCACCTGCAACGTAATTGTATGCATCCTAAACCGCAACTTGGTCCTACGGATGCACAGAACAATAAAGGTGCGGTGTTATGCGGAACTAAAGGCAACGCTAGCGACCCTAGGTATCTTCACATGCAGTTAAGCGGTGGGACCGTTGTTTGTTTGCTAGATACAGGTTGCGATGTCACGCTTGTACCCCAGTCTGTCATCTCTGTTGTTCGTCACCTTGTGGTTACCCCGTGCACAGAGTACCTGGAAGCTGCTAATGGTACTCAGATTGCGATTACAGGAAAGGTAGTTATTCCCTTCAAGTTGAATGGGCGGCGCATCCGCACCCACGCATCAGTATCCCCTGATGTTGATGAAACAATGCTAGGTGCGGACTGGATGGGTGAACATGGTTGCCAATGGGATTTTAAGAATGGCACCATTACCATTGATGACAGCGCGCCTATTCCCCTAAGTAAAAGACATACGTTGCGCTGTAGACGCGCCATCTTACAGGAGGATACGGTGCTACCACCCCGACAACAAGTCGATGTGGTTGCGCGCACCACATTTTCGGAGAGATCACAGTTGTTGGGTGATTATGTGGTTGACAGCCATCGGGTGCGCCCTGGTCTGTACGTAGGCCGCACCCTAGTGCCCTGTGGTGAACTTCATGACCAAAAGGTGCGTATGGTGAATACCACGCCGAAACCCCAGAAGTTACGCAGTGGTTTTGGGTTGGGCAACATGAGTCCAGTAGAGGTGGTAGCTACTGACAATCTTGACGATGCGCATCTAGACTCAAATACAAACGCATCACAGGATGCGTCGACTGACGTGATGACGGATAGCGCATCAGCACCAGTCAAAGTCACTCAGGGTTTACTAGATAAGTTACCCGATGATTTGTCGGAGCAACAGCGCCGAAAGGTCAAAGACTTGTTGGATGAATTTGATTCTATTTTCTCCAAGGGTCCTTATGATATGGGCCGCACTACTCTGGTTGAGCATGCCATTGATACAGGCAACCATAGACCTATCAGACAAGGGTTGCGCCGGCATCCTATAGCACATCTCGAGGTAATTGATAGGCAGGTGAACGAGATGGTGCGCAACGATATAGTGGAACCCGCAGCCAGTCCTTGGGCATCCAATGTGGTGCTAGTGCGTAAGAAGGATGGATCCCACCGACTGTGCATTGATTACAGAGCTCTAAACTCTGTCACCCATTATGACACTTATCCATTGCCTCACATAGATACATGTTTAGGTTCTATGGATGGTGCGATATGGTTCAGCACCCTGGACTTGAGATCCGGGTACCACAATATCCCAGTTCGCGAACCTGATAGGGACAAGACAGCGTTCATCACCCGGAGGGGTTGCTTTAGGTATAAAGTATTACCTTTTGGTTGCTCAACCGCACCGTCAGTTTTCCAGCGGTTAATGGATCTAGTACTCTGTGGACTGACGTATGTCACCTGTCTAGTATATCTTGATGACATTATTGTCTATGCAAGTAACTTTGAAACGCACCTTGAAAGAGTGCGCCAGGTTTTCTCACGGTTGCGTGATGCGAATCTCAAACTTCATGCAACCAAGTGTTGCTTGTTTCAGAGACGTGTGGCTTTCTTAGGCCATGTCCTGTCTGAGAGAGGCATAGAGGTCCAAGAAGAAAAGGTTGCGGTGGTGCGCGACTGGCCACCCCCGCGCAACCTTTCTGAATTGAGGTCTTATCTAGGCCTGTGTTCTTACTACAGACGGTTTATGGAAGGGTTCGCAGAGATTGCTGCGCCCTTGTACAAGCTGCACAGGAAAAACGCACCATTTGTTTGGGGGAAACCCCAGCAGGATGCATTTGATATGCTGAAAGGGATGCTAATCTCAGCGCCCATCCTCGGCATGCCCACGGACGCAGGCCAATTTTATTTGGACTGTGATGCGTCTGATGTAGGTCTTGGTGCAGTGCTTTCGCAGAATCAAAATGGTACGGAAGTGGTAATAGCCTACGCATCCCGCACCCTTTCCAGGCCAGAGAGCAACTATGATGTCACTAAACGTGAATTGCTTGCGATAATCTTTGGATTGAAAACGTTTCGCCAGTACCTGCTGGGACGGAGCTTTGTCATCAGGACTGATCACTCCGCGTTACAGTGGTTGCGGCGAACCCCAGAACCTATGGGTCAGCTTGCGCGGTGGTTAACGTTTGTAGAACAATTCCAGTTTGAGGTGATACACCGCCCCGGCGCGAAACACGGAAACGCAGATGGACTGTCACGAAGGCCTGATGTGCAACATGATGCGCGTGCTGCTCGATTAGTGGGACGTTGCCCACGAGTGCTCGCTGTCTCTGCCCCGGGACAGGCGCAACCTGCGCAACAGAGTGTTTTACACTCGGCGGGGGAGCAACTTGCTGGCGTCACTGAAGGTGATGCACATCCTGCGGATGAACAACCTAGTACTCCAGGCTTGACCAGTTCTGATTCGGATGGTGCGCATCTGGCGCAACCCGATGTTTCATACTCGGCGGGGGAGCACCCACCGACCGCTGACAGTGATCAGACTGCTTTAGCTGTACAACAGCAAAATGATGCTGAAATTGGGTACTTGGTACGCTTACGTCTATCCCAGACGCATCCGCCAGCTGTACAGGATTTAGCGTCCCAATCCGAGTCAGCTAAGGAACTTTGTGCTCAGTGGGACCAGCTTGAAGTCCACAATGGACTCGTATACCGTCGCTGGGCCCGCCAAGATGACAGAAATGATGTGTTGCAGCTACTCGTCCCTGTTGCGGCCAGGAAGGATTTCCTGAGGCGCACCCATGCTGGTATGACAGGAGGGCACTTGGGCATCAAGCGCACTCTAGATCAGGTGCGCCGCAGAGCCTATTGGCGCGGATGGAGGCAGGACGTCCGACGCTTTTGCAGGCAGTGTGATGAGTGCAACAGTTATTTTCGGGGCACCCTACCCCGGAGTGCACCTCTGCAACCGATGTTAACAGGCGAACCATTTGAGAAGCTGCACATTGACTTAACTGGACCGCATCCGCGTAGTCGTAGAGGGTCCCAGTGGATCTTGACGTGTATTGATCCATTTTCAAAATGGGCCGAAGCGTTTCCTCTACCAAATAAAGAAGCCGCAACTGTTGCTAGAGTCCTCGTGGAACAGGTTATCTGTCGGTTTGGAGCTCCAGTTGCGGGTATCTCCGACAGAGGGAAAGAGGTAGACGGAAACCTGATGGCAGAAGTATGTCGCTTGTTAGACATTGATAAGATGCACACCACGGCGTATCACGCTAGCTGTAACGGGGTCATAGAACGGTTCCACGCAACTCTCAACTCCATAATGGGGAGGTTGCTGGACGAAAATCAGGCAGACTGGGATGCACAGTTGCCTTATGTCCTGGCCGCATATAGAGCATCCCAGCATGAGGCAACCAGGTTCACCCCGAATTATCTGATTCTGGGGCGAGAGGTGCGCGCACCAGTTGACTTAGTCTATGAAACCCCGGAAATAACCCGACCAGTTGCGTATGCAACGTATGCAGATGAGCTGAACGCCCGGATGCGCCAGGCCTACACCCTGGTGCGCGAAAATCTAGGGCTTGCAGCTAAGCGCAACAAGCGAGCGTACGACCTTAGGGTGCATGCTCAGACCTACAAGGTAGGTGAGTGGGTTCGCTACTTTCACCCCAGGAAGATAGCGAACCGTCAAGACAAATGGCGACGTAAATTTAATGGACCGTTCCTTGTGGTTAAAGTCATAGGACCGGTAAATGTGATGATTCAGCGCAGCAAACGTGCGCATCCTTTCTGCGTGCACATTGATAAGCTAAAACCTTATGTGGCAGAAAGTCTACCGAAATCTTGGCTGCCTGAAGCTAATGCACCGCCCCTGAGTGCAGTTGCGGACGGTGAAAATGCGCAACAAGAGGCAGTGTTTGGCAGTGAAGCGCAATCGGTAATAAGTTCGCAACAGATAACTGAACGGCTGCCAGATGACGGAAGTGCCATCGCTGGTGCGCCTCCGCCAAGGTTGAGGTCACCGAGGCCGAAACGCAACATTACCCGTCCTAAAAGATTCTTAGATTAGTCTAGGAAGACATCGCAACACTTTAAATAAATAATACTAAAACTTATGATAATCTAAGAATTTATTTGGCGCGGCCTTACGCTGCTTAGTAACGAGTACGGGCCTTAGTAACAAGCGACGTAAACAAACGAAGCTCATAACGTGTTTTGATTTTGTACTGTTAACATCAGTGGAGAATTTATTGCGTAAATATTGCAGTATGGTTAAAGTGAAGTTTACTGATAGGAAAATTGCGAAGAAAGGCCAGGATGAGTTGCGCGTTGCGCATCCCTGCAGGTTTCCCGGCTGCGATCGCGTGTTCAGCCATAGACAGGGCATGAGCAGGCATATGAAGTTGGCTCATAGTGCGGTTGCGGGCACCTTTGCCCCTGTCACTGTTGCGCGCACTGTTGCACGCACCACGGCACCATCCACGGTAGTGGCTAAGGTGAATAGACTCATGGATGCGTTCCGGGGGTGCGGGGATCCGGATCCGGCGGAAATGCTGCTGTCGGAGGCCACGCTCGACGAAGTGTTGCGCACCGTACCTGTGCCGCCTGCTGTCATTGTGTACAGTGACATTAGTGACGTCGAGCCTGATGATGCAGACGAGGTCGCTGTGTATGCGGTGGTCGATGAACCGGACGACGACGCGCCCGATGTTGCGCCGCTAAAGATTCGTCGGGTGCGCAGACCTAGCTGCCGCACCCCTCCGGCTCTACCGGCGATCGAAGGTGCGCCAGTGTACGCCACGTCGCCGCAGTCGACGGTTGCGCGCAAGAATCTGGTGCCGGACTTTATGTTGCGCGCTGCCGCCGCCAACTGGCCAGATAAGTTAACAGTGGTGTCGCACTCGGATCTTGCTCGAGCCCTGGGTTCGCTACCAGACAGCTCATCGCGTGACATCGCTGCCGCTGTTGCGGACCACTTCGAGCTCACTCCGCAACAGTCACTGGCTGTTCGTCGTCGGGCCGCAGCTATGGTGGCCATGGAGCAACATGTCGTCACTCGGGTGCGTCGACTGTTACCAGTCGCTTCGTCCACTCCGGATGCAGCAGTCGAGGCAATACGCCGCATCAACGAACTGTTGCGCGATTTGGGAGCCCGACCGGTGCTACCGTTTGAGTGACGCTGTTACTGTTGCGCTGCCTTCCTGATGGCTCTGCTACCGTTTCGTTTATTAGCTGAGTAGGCCTAGTCTACTGTATAAACCCGAGCTGTGCCCGTGTCTGGAGCCGGGTAGTGTACTTTAGTAATTTAGTGTTGCGCAGAACTTGATTAGCTGGACATTAACAGCAATTTTGATATTGTGACTGTTGCGCGATTCTGTTGCTTATTGTGTGAACTCAGAACTGATATTTAGTTAAGTTTACTGGCGCTCATGAACCCATGTTAAGCTATGCATTGACGATCCATGCTAAGAGAACGGTTGCTAAGATTGCTCTAGCAACGGCGAGGCGGGGGAGGGTGTGATGAAAACGAGCTTTCCCATTTACTTACTTACGTCTAT
>Ga0049104_100187_pt1 | contig 16243 bp, 14 predicted proteins | sample WorMettrBAHAMAS2_FD_55019 | JGI IMG/M metagenome (GOLD analysis project Ga0049104, IMG submission 55019) | Marine gutless worms symbiont microbial communities from Max Planck institute for Marine Microbiology, Germany - Inanidrilus... | ecosystem: Host-associated > Annelida > Digestive system >... | reverse complement strand
TCGAGATGACCGAGATCGATCTGCTCGATCGATCCCCGTTCTCATGGTGCGACCTGCACGGCGACGGCCAGGCCCTGATGGCGAGCGGATTTCAGGGGTGGACGGGCGTCTTCCACGACGGCACGCTCTGGCACGCTCTCGGCCACCCGAAGGGGAGAGCGCTCCGCACCCTCGCCATCGGCACCCGCGTCCAGGCGCTCGCCGCGGCCGACGACTTCCTGCGGGAGACCGAAACCACCAGCGCCTCGGCGAAGAGCAGGCGCTGGCTCAACGACCCGGCCACCATGCGCCAGATCGAGCTGCTGCATCGTGCCGGCCACGAGACCCGCGGAATGGACTTCGGCCTCTCCAAATACGCCGCCAACTGCCATCTGAACTTCCGCTGGAACCGGAGCGCCATCCGCGCCGCGGTCCTGCGGGACGCCGTTCGGAGCGCGGCGTGAACCGATCGAACGCCCTGCATCCGGACCGGATGACCAGCCGGGAGCGCATCGCCGAAGCGTGCGAGATCCTTGCGCTGGGGCTGATCCGGCTCCGGGCGCGTGAGCGCCAACTATCTGACGCTACTGGAGAAATTTGCCTACACATATCGGCCAACCGATGCCGTCATGCGACCCCGAACTTGACCGGGGAGACCGCATGACGACCGATCCGATTCCCGCGCGCCTGGCCGCCCTGAAGACCATGAAGACGCCCGACCTGAAGGCGCAGTGGCGGGAGCTGTTCGACGCCGAGCCGCCGCCCTACAACCGCCGCTTCCTCGAAAGCCGGCTCGCCTATCGCATCCAGGAACTCGCCTATGGCGGGCTGAAGCCCGAGACCGTGAAGCGGCTGGAAGCGCTCGGCGAGCAGCTCGACGGTGGCAACATCACCACCCGCCGCATCCGGCAAGATCGCAAGCCGATCGCCGGTACGAAGCTGATCCGGGAGTGGCAGGGCGTCGAGCATGTCGTCACCGTCACCGGCGACGGTTTCGAATGGCAGGGCCGCCCCTACCAATCGCTCTCCGCGATCGCCCGCGCCATCACCGGCACCCGCTGGAACGGCTGGGTGTTCTTCGGGCTGAAGAACCGGCGGGCCGGCGCATGACCAAGCCAATTCTCCGCAAGCTCCGCGCCGCCGTCTATACCCGGAAATCCTCCGAGGAAGGGCTGGAGCAGGAGTTCAACAGCCTCGACGCCCAGCGCGAGTCCTGCGAGGCCTATGTCGCCAGCCAGAAATCCGAGGGCTGGGCGCTGGTTCGCGACCGCTACGACGACGGCGGCTATTCGGGCGGGACGCTGGAGCGACCGGGTCTCAAGCGTCTCCTCGCCGACATCGAGGACGGGCTCGTCGACGTGGTGGTGGTCTACAAGATCGACCGCCTGAGCCGCTCGCTCGCCGATTTCGCCAAGCTGGTCGAGGTGTTCGACCGGCACGGCGTGACCTTCGTCTCCGTGACGCAGTCTTTCAACACGACCACGTCGATGGGACGGCTCACCCTGAACATCCTACTCAGCTTTGCCCAGTTCGAGCGCGAGGTCACCGCCGAGCGCATCCGCGACAAGGTCGCCGCCAGCCGAAAGAAGGGCATGTGGATGGGCGGCTGGGCGCCCTGGGGCTACGATGTGAAGGATCGGAAGCTGATCGTGAACGCCGCCGAGGCCGCGACGATCCGCATGATCTTCGAGCGGTTCGTGACCAGCGGCTCGGCGACCGCGCTGGCGCGGGAGCTTCGCGCCGAGGGCGTCGTCACCAAGCGCGGCAAGCCCGTGGACAAGGGCACGCTATACAAGCTGCTGAACAACCGCGTGTACATCGGCGAGGCGGTGCACAAGGGGAAGAGCTATCCGGGCGAGCACGCCGCCATCATCGACCGGACGCTGTGGGACAAGGTCCATGCGATCCTGGCCGAGAGCCCCCGGAAGCGCGCCGCGCAGTCACGCGCCCAGACGCCCGCCCTCCTGAAAGGACTGCTGTTCGGCCCCGGCGGTGCGGCCTTTTCGCCGACGCACACCCGCAAGGGCGACAAGCTCTACCGCTACTACGTCAGTCAGGCGGTGTTGAAACGCGGACGCGATGCCTGCCCGGTCGGGCGCGTTCCCGCCGCGGAGATCGAGAGCGCGGTGATCGATCAGCTTCGGGCGGTCTTCCGCCGGCCGGAGATCGTCGTCGGCACGTGGCGCGCCGCATGCGGCCATGACCCAGAGGTGACGGAGGCCGACGTCCGCGACGCTCTGGAGCAGTTCGACCCACTGTGGGACGAGTTGTTCCCCGCCGAGCAGGCCCGCCTCGTACAGCTACTCGTCGAACGGGTCGAGATCGGCGAAGACGAGCTCGACATCCGGCTTCGCGCCGACGGCCTGTCCACGCTGGTCGACGAGGTCAGCGGCTTCGCGAGGGCGGCGGCATGACGAGCCGCGAAACCCTGTCCGTGCGCGTCCCGTTCCGCATCCGCAAACACGGCGGTCGGAAGCTGATGGTCTCTCCGGATGGCGCCTCTGCGTCGGCGCGGCCGCGTATCGACAGCACGCTGGTCAAGGCGGTCGCCCGGGCGCATCGCTGGAAGCGTCTGCTGGAGCAGGGCGAATACGGCAGCCTGACGGAACTGGCCAGGGCGGAGAAGATCAATCTGTCCTACGTGGGCCGGGTGCTTCGTCTGACCCTGTTGGCGCCGGACATCGTCGAAGCGATTCTCGACGGGCGACAGCCGCCGACCTGGCAGCTAGAACTGCTCCTCAAGCCCTTTTCGGCCGATTGGTCGGAGCAACGCAGGGCGCTGGCTTCAGAAAGTCCTGGCAAAACATAGCACTAACGGCGCCGCGCGAGGCTGCCCGCCCATGCTGGCGCCGCGTTTTGCCATTGCAGCAACGCCATTTCTGCAACAGGATTGACGGACCACCCTCCGACGCTTATATTCTGTGCAGACAAGCGTTGGCGTGGTGGTGAAATGCAGCTTTCCAAAGTCGTCGAGGTCCTGCCCGGGGTTCCGTTCCGCTCTCGCATCGAGAGCGAAAAGAACGGCGCCTGCATCGTCGTGCAGGCGCGCGACCTCGTCGGCGACGGCACGGTCGACCTTGCAGGCGCCGCCCGCATCGCCGCACCGCCCAGTTCGACAAGGGGGCTGCTGAAGCCGGGCGATGTCATATTGCAGCCGCGCGGCAATCGGTACTCGGTCGGCAAGATGGACGAAGTCACCGGCCCCACCGTGGCGGCGGCGCCCCTCTATATCCTCCGATGTCGCGCCAAGGACGTCGATCCCGACTTCCTCGTCGCGTTCCTCGAGGCGGCGTCGACCCAGAGCATGTTGCGCCAGGACGCCGTCGGAACTCACGTTCCGCAGATTCCCAGGCAGGCCCTCGAAGCCCTGCACATCGAGCTTCCCGACCTCTCCAGCCAGATCAGGCTCGCCGACCTCGCCCGGCTCGAACGGCGCGAGATCGAGGTGATGGACCGCCTTCGCGCAGCGCGGGGCCGGCTCTTCGATATGGCTCTGCGGGAGATCGCGAAGAAAAGCCGGAAGCGCGCGAACGCTCCCGGCTCCATCCCGGGCCTCAAAGGTGCGCCAACACCCTGAGGTCCTTTGTCCAACTGTCTTAGACGAAAGGCAATTTACGCATGTCCATCACGATCGGCAACTACAGCTTCGAGGGCCCTTTCGGCAACACGGCCGACCTTCGCAACAATTCCGGCGTCTATGCGATCCTCAGCCGGCGGACCGAAGCGGACCGCTACACGGTGATCGACATCGGCGAGGCCGGCTGGATCCAGGACCGCGTCGCCAACCACGACCGGCGGGATCAGTGGGGGCGGAACAACCACGGCACTCTCGCGGTCGCGGCGCTCTACTGCGACGAGGCGGCGCGGATGCGGATCGAGCGGGAGCTCCGGGCGCAGTTCAGCCCGGTGTGCGGCGTACGCTGACAGCAATCGAGGACGGGCGGGCGTACCAACGCCCGCCCGGTCCCAGGGAGAAAACCATGGCAGACAGAACCACCCTCGACGACGTCAAGCGGATCGCCTGGGCGGCATGCGACACCTTCCGCGGCGTGATCGACGCCTCGGAATACAAGGACTTCATCCTCGTCTTCCTGTTCCACAAGTACGTCAGCGACGTCTGGAAGGAACACTACCAGGACGCGGACCAGCGCTATAAGGGCGATCAGCTTCGCGTCGAGCGAAAGATGGCGCGCGAGCGTTTCGTCATCCCGAAGGGCGCAAGCTTCGACGACCTCTTTCGTCAGCGCAACGCCGACAACATTGGCGAGCTGATCGACCAGGCGCTCGACGCCATCGCCGAGCGGAACAAGACCAAGATCGGCGACGCCTTCGCCGACGTCATGTTCAACAGCGAGACGAAGCTCGGCGACACCAGGAACCGCAACCGGCGCCTCAAGTCGCTGATCGAGGACTTTGCGAAGCTCGATCTGCGCCCCTCCCGCGTGGTCGGCGACGGCGCGGATCACAAGACCGCCGAGGACGTCATCGGCGAGGCCTACATCTACCTGATCGAACGCTTCGGCTCGGAGGCGGGCAAGAAGGCCGGCGAGTTCTACACGCCGCGCCAGGTCGCCCGCGTGCTGGCCAGGATCGCTGCCCCGCAGCCGGGCGACCGCATCTGCGACCCCGCCTGCGGGTCGGGCTCCCTGCTGATCAAGGCGGCGGAAGAAGTCGGCTCGCGGGACTTCGCCCTGTTTGGGCAGGAGGTGAACCGCGGCACCTGGGGCCTGGCGCGCCTCAACATGTTCCTGCACGGCATCGACGGGGCCCGGCTGGAATGGGGCGATACGCTCAACGACCCGAAACTCGTCGACGGCGCCAGTCTCACGAAGTTCGACGTCGTCGTCGCCAACCCGCCGTTCAGCCTGGACAAGTGGGGCGCCGAGAATGCCGAGAACGATCGATTCGGCCGCTTCTGGCGCGGCGTGCCGCCGAAGTCCAAGGGCGACTGGGCCTTCATCACCCACATGATCGAGGCCGCGAAAACGCAGGAGGGTCGCGTCGCGGTGGTCGTCCCGCACGGGGTGCTGTTCCGGGCCGGCAAGGAAGGCATCATCCGCAAGGCGGTGATCGAGGAGAACCTGCTCGACGCCGTCATCGGCCTGCCGGCGAACCTTTTCCAGACCACCACCATCCCCGTCGCGGTGCTGTTGTTCGACCGGCGGCGCGAGAAGGGCGGCGCACTGGCGGACCGGCACGACATCTACTTCATCGACGCGAGCCGGGATTTCCAGCAGGGCAAGAACCAGAACCAGCTCCTCGACAGCCATGTCGACCGCATCGTCTCGGCGCTGGCCGAGCGCGAGGACGTGGAGCGCTACGCCCGCGCCGTTCCGGTCGAGGAGGTGAAGGAGAACGGCTTCAACCTCAACATTCCCCGTTACGTCGACACGTTCGAACCGGCAGAGGAAGTCGACATCGCCGAGGTTCAGAAAGAGATCGATGCCCTTGAGGACGAGCTCACTACCCTGCGCGCCAGGATGCGGGAGCACCTGAAGGAGCTTGGGCTCAATGTCTGAGTGGCCAACACTCCCGCTGGGCCAACTGATTCGCATCGCTTCAGGTCAAGTCGATCCGAAGACAGAGCCGTATTCTGGAATGACGCATGTAGGCCCAGAGAACATCCTTGAGGGTGGAGGGGTTCTTGTGCCGCCGCTAACTAGCGCGAAAGAACTCGAGCTTGTCTCTGGCAAATACGAGTTCGATGAAGATGCAATCCTATATTCGAAGATCCGGCCGAACCTAAACAAAGTAGTGATGCCGAGATTCAGGGGGATATGCAGCGCAGACATATACCCTCTCTGGCCCCGCGACGATTCCATCGACACCGATTTCCTTTACGAGTTGATTAGAAGTCCGATCGTGCTCCGCCCTGCGGTTGCGGCTTCGGGAAGAACCGGATTGCCGAAGATTAATCGTCCCGATTTGGAAGCGATCGCAGTCCCCGTTCCGCCGCTGTCGGAGCAGCGTTGCATCGCGAGAAAATTATCAACATGGGGCGAAATGCTGGAACGGCTCTCACGGCAGATCGAGCATAAGGAAAGGCTGCTGGAATCGATCCGCGAGCGCCTCATCCACGGCGCGCATCGTCTTGGTGACCGGAATGCGCCTTGGCCGATGGTCGCGCTCTCGGAGGTTACCAGGCAGCTGACCGGGCGCAATGGCGACCGCTACGGCCGAGACCTCGTCATGGGCGTGACCAAGGCCGAAGGCATCGTTCCCATGCGCGAGCATGTCGTCGCGGAGAATATCAGCCGCTACCTTGTCCTGCCGCCCAACGGCTTCGCCTACAACCCCATGCGCATCAACATCGGCTCCATCGCCATGTCGGAGCACGAGGGCGACGTCATCGTCAGTCCCGACTATGTCGTGTTCGCCTGCAAGGAAGACCGGCTTCATCCGCGCTTCCTCAACCACCTGCGTCGGACGAAGGCATGGGCCGATTTCATGACCATCGCCGGAAACGGCAGCGTCCGCGTCCGCATCTACTATGCGAGCCTGGCCGAATTCGAATTCCATCTGCCGCCGCTCGACGAGCAGTGCGCCATCGTCGAAGTGCTCGATGATGCGGAGCGGGAAATCACCGCCCTCGAGGCCGAGCGGGCAGCTCTCGCCAGGCAGCGCGACGCGCTAGCGACCGAGCTGCTGACGGGGCGCCTCCGGGTGCCACAGGCGGAGGCAGCGTCATGAAGTTCGAGGTGTACTGCGACGAGGCTCTTCCGGACCTCTTCACCTCTCAGCGCCCCCGCGCCCGATACCTGATGATCGGCAGCCTATGGCTGCCCGCCGAGATGCGCGACGAGGTCAAGGCCAGGATCGCCGCGCTGCGGGCAGACCATGCAGTTTGGGGCGAGATGAAGTGGACGAAGATCTCGCCGTCGAAGCAGGCGTTCTACGAGGCTCTGGTCGACGTCTTCATGTCCTTCGGCATGGACATGCGCTTCCGCTGCATCGCCGTCGATCGCGAGCAGGTCAATCTCGCCCTGCACGGCAACGACGGCGAGCTGGGCTTCTACAAGTTCTACTACCAGCTCCTGCATCACTGGATCCTGGACTTCAACGAGTACTGCATCTTCTGCGACCTGAAGACCAACCGGGACCGGAAGCGCCTGCATGACCTGCAGCGCTGCCTGCATTATTCGAACCTCTCCGCGACGATCGCCGACATCCAGTCGCTGCCGTCGCCGGAGGTCATCCTCCTTCAGCTGTGCGATGTGCTCTTGGGCGCGGCGAGCAGCCGGCTGAACGACACGCTCGGTCAGGGCACGGCCAAGGAAGCCGTGGTCCGGAAGCTGGAGGAGCGGCTCAACATCCACGGCCGCATCGGGCCCACGCGCCGGACCGAGGAGAAGTTCAACGTCTTCAGAATCCGGCTGGACGGAGGCTGGTAATGCCGCTGCCGCCGCTTCTCCAACTGCCTGACGAGGCCGCCTATCGACAGCATTTCGTCGGCACCTATTGCCGCGGCGGGATCGAGACGCACGACGGCATTCGGGTATTTTTCCAACAGAACAAGTTCGACCACGCCTTCTACGAGAGCACCAACCGCGACGGCGCCAAGGACGCCTTCTCGTGGGTGCGGGCCGAGCGCATGAACTGGATCGGCGCCACGCTGACCGATCCGGCGGCCATCCGTTACCAGGGGTGGGTTGCCAGAACGCGGAGCTACGACCCGGCGCGGAGGGTCGATCTTCTCTATGAGGATTTCGTGGTGGTCTTGGCGATGGGCCTGAATCGCGCCGGCGCGCTGAGAGCGAACTTCATCACCTGTTTCCAGGCGGACAACAGCATCGGCAAGATCCGCACCTCGCCCCTCTGGACAAGGGAGGCCTGCCTGAATGCGCTGCGCTGAAAGAAATTGGGCGCTGATTTGCCATGCTGGCTCAGCGCCCGAAGCCTCGATTGGTTCAAAGCCGCTAGGCAGTGAACTCGCGGATATACGTGCGAGCTTAGCGCCCGAATGTCAAGGATTTGTTGATGGACCGGTGGCCCGGTCCAAGGGCGAGGCCTGTAGGACCCATTCCATCGGACCGGCTCAAGCCTCTGAATCGAAACATCATTTTTCTGGCCATCGGGTTCATCTGGCGAATCCGAGCCGATTGGGAGCCTGCCAATGACCGAGGCACCGAACCCCCGTATCCAGGACACCGAAAAGCACCTGTCGCAGCTTCCGGCACTGCACCTCCTCCAGAAGATGGAGCCCCGCTGGCGGCTGCTCACACGCGAGGAGGCGGAGCGCGAGCGGGGCGGCAAGCGCGCCAACGTCTACCTGGACGGCATCCTGAAGGAGAGCCTCGCGTGCATCAATCGGGTGGAACTCCGCGGCCAGTCCTATCCGTTTACGGAGAACGGGCTTGCCGAGGCCATCGAGCGGCTGAAGCGGCCGCGCCCGTCCGGCCTGCTTCGTATCAACGAGGAACTGACCGACCTGCTGCTCCTGGGCACGGCGGTGGAGCAGACCGTGGATGGGCTCACCAGGGCGTTCCAGGTCAAGTTCGTCGACTGGGCAGATCCGTCGGCGAACGTGTTCCATGTCTGCGCCGAGTTCGACGTCGAGCGCGAGCACACGACGGATACGCGGCGCCCGGACCTTGTGCTGTTCGTGAACGGCATTCCCTTCGCCGTGATCGAGTGCAAGGGCCCTTCGACAGGGGTGGACCAGGCGGTCTCGCAGCACATCCGGAACCAGCAGGACGGGGAGATTCCCGGCCTCTTCCGAACGGTTCAGCTCCTCGTCGCGACCAACAAGAATGACGTGCGCTATGGCACCGTCGGCACTGCCGCCTCCTTCTGGTCGAAATGGGCCGAGTTGGAGGACCGCGAGGCCGACGTCCTGGCCGCGATCAACGCGCCGCTCGATGCCGATCAGAACCGCCAGACCTTCGCCGACGGCTTTCGCGAGGACCGCGCCTCCTACGACGCGCGGTTCGGACAAGGCGACAGACTCGTCACCGAACAGGACCGGGTGTTGTGGTCGCTCGCCCGCCCGGAGCGCATGCTCGATCTGGCGCGCCGCTTCACGCTGTTCGACGCCGGTGAGAAGAAGATCGCGCGGTACCAGCAGTTTTTCGCCGTGCGGAAGATCCTTCGCCGCGTGACCGGCGAACGTGACGACGATGGGCGGCGGCGCGGCGGCGTGATCTGGCACACCCAAGGTTCCGGCAAGTCGCTGACGATGGTCATGCTGGCGCGCGCACTCGGCCTCGAACCGTCGATCCCCGATCCTCGCATCGTCCTGGTGACCGACCGGATCGATCTGGACGAACAGCTCGAAGGCACCTTCAAGGCATGCGGCCTCGAGCCCAAGCGGGCCACCACGGGCCGGAACCTGCTCGATCTCGTCGCGACCGAGAAACGTGCGGTCGTCACCACCCTCATCAACAAGTTCGACACGGCCCTGAACGTCCGCGATTTCTCCGACCCGTCGGAGGATGTCTTCCTGCTGGTCGACGAGAGCCATCGCGGGCAGTACGGCCGGCTGCATTCCCGGATGCGCAAGATCTTCCCAAACGCCTGCTATCTGGGCTTCACCGGCACGCCGATTCTCAAGACCGAGAAGAACACCGCCGCCAAGTTCGGGGGTATCATCGACGTCTACGCGATCGACCAGGCGGTCAAGGACAAGGCGGTCGTGCCGCTCCTGTACGAGGGCCGTCATGTCGAGCAGCGCGTCGATGAGACCGCCATCGACGCCTGGTTCGAGCGCGTGTGCGCAGGCCTTTCCGAGGACCAGAAGGCGGATCTCAAGCGGAAATACGCCAGGACGGCGCGGCTGTTCCAGACGGAGCAGACCATCGCCCTTATCGCGTTCGACGTGTCGGAGCATTTCCGCCGCACATGGAAGGGGACCGGGTTCAAGGGTCAGCTGGTCACGCCCTCCAAGCGGTCCGCCATCCTCTACAAGCGCGCACTGGACGAGCTGGGCGTGGTCACCTCCGAAGTCATCATCTCGGCGCCCGATGACCGCGAAGGCGAAGAGCGGATCGACGAGGCCTCGTCGGACGAGGTCAAGCGGTTCTGGAAGACGGCGATGGACCGCTACGGCGACGAGGCGACCTACAATTCACGCATCATCGAGGCGTTCAAGAAACGCGAGGATCCCGAGATCCTGATTGTGGTTTCCAAGCTGCTGACCGGCTTCGACGCTCCCCGTAACACCGTCCTCTACCTGGCGCGTCCGCTCACCGAACACAACCTGTTGCAGGCGATCGCACGGGTGAACCGGGTCGCGGAAGGCAAGGACTACGGTTACATCGTCGACTATTGCAGCGTTCTCGGCGAGCTGAACCAGGCCCTGTCGAGCTACTCGGCGCTCGAAGGCTTCGATGAGGCCGACCTCGCTGGGACGGTCACGTCGATCAACACCGAGATCGAGAAGCTCGGCCAACGGCATTCGGAATTGTGGGACGTCTTCAGGGGCGTCGCAAACACGGCAGATGAGGAGGCGCTGGAGCAGCATCTGGCCGACGAGGCCCGGCGCGACGAGTTCTACGACCGCCTGAACGCCTTCTCCCGGACGCTGGCTATTGCTCTGTCGAGCCACGAGTTCGCGAACGAGCCCGCCAACCAGCGTCGCATCGCCGGCTATCGCGACGACCTTCGCCGTTTCGAGAATCTGCGCCGCGCCGTGAGAACGCGCTACCAGGATGCGGTGGACTACGGCCAGTACCGCAAACGGATCGAAAAACTGCTCGACACCTATGTCGTCGCGGACGACGTCCGGCCGATGACTGACCTCGTCAATATTTTCGACGAGGAGTCGTTCGCTGAGGTTCTGAACTCCAACGACACAGCGGCAAGCCGCGCGGACTCCATCGCGCACGCCACGAAGCGGACCATCGACGAACGGTGGGAGGAAGACCCGACATACTACAAGCGATTTTCGGAGCTCATCCGCCAGGCGATCGAGGATTTCCGGGCCAAGAGCATCTCTGACCTTGAGTACCTCAATCGCGTCCGCGAGGTTCGTGACCAGATGGTGCGACGGGATACGACCGACATTCCCGAGCCCGTCAGGGACGATCCGCTCGGGCGAGCCTTCTACGGTTGCCTTCGCGAAGCTTTGTCTGACGTCCAGGGCTCTGGCGAGGCCGACACCGAGACATTGAGCGCAGAAGCCGCCGCCCACCTGGTCGGCATCATCAACAGCCATCGGCGTGTGGACTGGGCGCAGGATCCGGACGTCGAGAACGCCATGAAGAACGACATCGACGACTACATCTTCGACGTGATCCGGGGTGAGCACAACGTATCGATTTCGCCGGAGGCGATCGACGCCCTCATCGATCGCTTGTTGATGGTCGCGCGCCGGCAGGCAGCGTGATGATTAGGTCGACGAGCTACGGAAGCGCGGTCATCGAATACACTCTTACTCGAAGTCCGCGCTCGTCCCTCTCGATCTCGGTGCTGCCGGATGGCGCCATCACCGTCACCGCCCCGGAAGAGGCGGATCCGGACGAGATCGACGAGCGTGTCAGACGGCGGGCGCGCTGGATCCTGCGCCAGCAGAGGCGGTTCGCGGAGTTTCGGCCGAGGACGCCCCCACGGCAGTTCGTCGGCGGAGAGACTCATCGCTATTTGGGTCGGCAATACCGCCTGAAGATCGACGCCGCCGAAAAGGACCGAGTTCTGATCCGATCCGGGCGCCTCGTCGTGGAGACCCGGTTCCCGGACGACCCCGACTGGACCCGGGTGCTGGTTCGACGCTGGGTGCGCCAGCGCGCGCGGGAGGTGCTCAAGGAGCGCTACGAGGAAGCCCGCCCGACCATGGCGGCCCTGGGGATCGAGCCGCCGCCGTTGATGATCTGTCCCATGAAGAAGCGCTGGGGCAGCCATACGTCGTCGGGCCGCATCCTGCTGAACGACATGCTGATCGCGGCGCGGCGCGACTGCATCGACTACGTAATCGTCCACGAACTCTGCCACGTCGTCGAGCCGAACCATTCGCCGCGGTTTTTCCGCCTCCTGAACCGCTTGATGCCCGACTGGGAGCGCCGCAAGGATCTCTTGGAAAGGTCGATGATCTGAAGCCCGTTGGTGTAGTTGGATCGATGTCGTCTCCGGCTGCCGACAATGCCTCGAACCGGGGCCGCAAGCCGGTTGATTTTCTCCTTTGATTTCAAAACTCTCCGAACTGTACGAACCAGGCCGCAGTCCAGAGGTCGAGAGAAAACAGCGGAGAGAGAACGCCGACGTGGCCTGCGACGGCAGAAGGCAGTCCAGAGGTCACACGCCGAATGGCGCGGTTCCTCGCGATATTCGGCGCAATCTCAGGAGCGGAGAACGTTCGACAGCGTAGAAATGGCGGAGGGAGTGGGATTCGAACCCACGATACGGTTCCCCGCATACACGCTCTCCAAGCGTGCGCCTTCAGCCACTCGGCCATCCCTCCGTCGCGCGCCCGGCTCGGCCGGCGTGCCGCCGAACGGTAGCCGACGCCCGCAAACCCCGCAACGCCTTTGCTCAGGGGTAAAACGCGCTCGGGGGAGCCTTCCCCTTGTCGATTGGCGGTGCTATGAAAGGAAGTCCAGGGGAGAAGGGTCTATGGACGAACAAGCCGTCATCCAAGCCGTTATTCGTGCCGTCGAGGAAAAGCCCGTCGGCATCGCCCGGCCGCGCGTGCCGGTGATCACCATCTCGAGGACCATCGGCAGCGGCGGCGACGACATCGCCGAACAGGTCGCCGATCGGCTGGGGGTCGAACTCTACGGGGCCGAGATTCTCGATGCCATCGCCCACGGCGCCAACGTCTCCAAGACGTTGATTCAGAACCTCAACGAGAAGATGGACGCGACGGATGCCTGGGTCTATTCAGCGCTGTTCGGCAAGCATGTGTCCCGTGACGAGTATGTCCGCTTCCTGATCACCGTCGTCCGCGGCCTCTATCATGCCGGAGGGGTGATCATGGGCCGCGGCGGCCATGTCATTCTCCAGGGCCGCAAAGCGCTCCGGGTGCGCATCGTCGGCTCGGTCGAGGCCTGCGCAGGCCGCATCGCCGAGCAGGACGGCACCAGCTATATCGACGCCAAGCGCAAGGTCATCGAGAGCAACAAGCGGCGCGGCAAGTTCATCTGGAACCTGTTCGAATCGCGCTACAACAACCCGACCAACTACGATCTGGTCATCAACACCGACCAGTTCCGCGATTTCAGCGACGCCGTCGAGATCATTCTTCTCGCCGTGCAGGCACTCAACCTCGACCAGCGCGAGGACCGGCCCGCCTCAGCCCAAGCATCGGTGGGCTGATTCTCTTCCCTTCTCCGGTCTATGATCGGGGATGCGTCTGCTTTACCTCCTCGGTTGGTTGATGCTCGTCGGCGCCTTCCTTTCGGCAGCGGCGGAAACCGGTGCGCGCGGGATGCTCCCCAGCGCGGGCGCGCTGATCCCGGCCCATGATCTCTGGCAAGCCCTGGCACCTGATGGGTTCGCCAGTGCCCGCCGCTGGGTCGAAACCACCCTTCATCCAACCCTATGGGATCCACTGCTGACCGGCGTCTTGACGCTGCCCGCGTGGCTCCTGCTAGGCGGGCCGGGCATGGCATTGGTCTGGCTCCTGCGTCCCAGCCGCGGACCGACCGACGACTTCGACCCGGATTCGGTGTTCCTTTACGACCGTCTCGCCGAGCGCGCCCGCGAGGAGGATTACACCGACGACGACGACCGCGCGCCCAACCACGAAGACCGGCCTTGGCCCGAAGATTGGGACGGCGTCGTCGAGATCGACGAGTTCGGCCTGGAGCGGGTTCGCAAACCTATCGCCGCCGACGACGAGGACACGGACAAAGACGAGCCCCCGCCTACTCGTCGCCCATCCTGAGCGCGGCGATGAAGGCCGATTGCGGGATCTCGACCTTGCCGAACTGGCGCATCTTCTTTTTCCCCGCTTTCTGCTTCTCCAGAAGCTTGCGTTTGCGGGAAACGTCGCCGCCGTAGCATTTCGCCGTCACGTCCTTGCGCATGGCGCTGATGGTTTCCCGCGCGATCACCGAGCCGCCGATCGCCGCCTGCAGCGGGATCTTGAACAGCTGGCGGGGGATCAGGTCCTTGAGCCGCTGGCAGACGGCGCGGCCGCGGGACTCCGCCTGGCCGCGGTGGCAGATGAACGACAACGCATCCACCGGCTCGGCGTTGACCAGGATCGACACCTTGACCAGGTTGCCGTCGGCGAAGCCGTCCATCTCGTAGTCGAAGCTGGCATAGCCGCGGGTGATGGACTTCAGCCGGTCGTAAAAGTCGAACACCACCTCGTTCAGCGGTAGCCGGTAGACGGCCATCGCCCGCCCGCCGACGTAGGTCAGCTCGATCTGCTCGCCGCGGCGCTCGGTGCACAGCTTCAGCACGCCGCCCAGATAGTCGTCGGGCACCAGGATGGTGGCCTTGATCCACGGCTCCTCCATGTGGGCGATCTTGACCACGTCGGGCATGTCGGCGGGATTGTGCAGCTCGCGGAGGGTGCCGTCGGTCATGTGCACCCGGTAAACGACGCTGGGGGCGGTGGTGATGAGGTCGAGGTCGAACTCCCGCTCCAGCCGTTCCTGGACGATCTCCAGGTGCAGCAGGCCGAGGAACCCGCAACGGAAGCCGTGACCGAGGGCGGCCGACGACTCCGGCTCGTAGTGGAAGCTGGCGTCGTTCAGCCGGAGCTTGGCGAGAGACTCGCGGAGGTCCTCGAAGTCGGCGGTATCGGCGGGAAACAGCGCGCAGAACACCACCGGTACCGACGGCTTGAAGCCTGGCAGCGGCACCTCGGCCGGACGGCGGTCCTCGGTAATCGTGTCGCCGACATTGGTGTCGGCGACGGTCTTGATCGCCGCGGTAATGTAGCCCATCTCGCCGGGCCCCAGGTGGTCGATTCGCTCGGGCTTGGGCGTGAACACGCCGACCTGCTCGACCTGATGGGTGGTGCCGGCGGCCATCATCCTCACCTTCATGCCGCGCCTCAACGTCCCATCGACAACGCGAACGAGGATCATCACGCCGAGATAGGGATCGTACCAGCTGTCGACCAGCAGCGCCTTCAGCGGCGCGTCCGCTGTTCCTTCGGGCGACGGCAGCCGCGCCACCATGGCCTCCAACAGGTCTGCAACGCCGGCGCCTGTTTTCGCCGAAACCTCGATGGCGTCGGACGTATCCAGCCCGATCACGTCTTCGATCTGGCGGCGGATGCGTGCCGGTTCGGACGCCGGCAGGTCGATCTTGTTGAGGACCGGGATGATCTCGTGGTCATTCTCGATGGCGTGGTAGACGTTGGCCAGCGTCTGCGCCTCGACGCCCTGGGTGGCATCAACGACCAGCAGCGACCCCTCGCAGGCGGCGAGCGACCGGCTGACTTCGTAGGCGAAGTCGACATGGCCCGGTGTGTCCATGAGGTTGAGCTGATAAGTGTCGCCGTTGGATGCGGTGAACGTAAGCCGTGTCGTCTGCGCCTTGATGGTGATGCCGCGCTCGCGCTCGATATCCATGGAATCGAGCACCTGCTCGCGCATCTCGCGGTCCGAGAGCCCGCCGCAAAATTGAATCATGCGGTCGGCCAGCGTCGACTTGCCGTGGTCGATGTGGGCGATGATCGCGAAGTTACGGATGTGCGCGAGGTCGGTCATGGCGGCGCTTCTAGCACCGCTCGCCCGCGAGTTCCAGATGGGGGCCGGTTCATCGGCGAAGATGAATCAACGGGCCGCGCGCTTCATGGTCCCGTCCGCTCGACATCCAGCGCGTCGAGCACGTTCGCCAGGGACGCGCGCTTGAACATCTCGACCGTGGCGTCGCCGCCGGCGCGGTCGAGAGAGATGGCGTGGCGAACCGCCGCGGCGATGAGCTGGATGATCAGCGACGAGAGGGTTCTGAGCCGCGCCCGGTCGTCCTTGGGCCGGATCACGGTGAGGGTGGTGAAGACCATGTCGGCGAGCAGCGCGCAACAGGCCGCGTCCAGTTCCTGCAGGGTCCGGTCCCCCTGGGTGGCCATCCAGATGTCGCGCATGGCGGGCCGGGCGAGGAACATTTCGTAGTAGCCGTCGACGATGCGGTGGAGCGCGGTGACGAACTCCGCGTCGGTGCGCACGGGGGCCAGCTCCGCCTGGACGCAGGTGCGCCCTTCGGCCTCGTAGCGCTCGCCGAGTGTTCCGACGATGGCCGCCTTGTCCGGGAAGTATTGGTAGAGCGAACCGATCGACACCCCGGCCCGCTCGGCGATCTCGCTCATCCGCACGCCGTCGATGCCATGCTCGGCGATCAGCGACTCCGCCACCGAGAGCATGCGCTCGAACCG
>Ga0049104_100171_pt1 | contig 17238 bp, 15 predicted proteins | sample WorMettrBAHAMAS2_FD_55019 | JGI IMG/M metagenome (GOLD analysis project Ga0049104, IMG submission 55019) | Marine gutless worms symbiont microbial communities from Max Planck institute for Marine Microbiology, Germany - Inanidrilus... | ecosystem: Host-associated > Annelida > Digestive system >... | reverse complement strand
GCCCGGCCCATCAGCCCCACTCCACAAATGCCCACTATCGATAATGGACACTATCGCCAGACCAACGCCGATAAACAGAGCGGGTTCACCGGACGGTTACTATTAACGCGAGTAAAAAGCGGGTCGTCTTGGAGTCCGTAGTGCCCCACACACTACGTCCGCTTGTTCTCCAAAGCTGGGAACGCTATCCGTTTCTGATCTGGACCAGGAATTTGTCGACCTCCGACTTGAGGGTTTCCGACTGGAGAGACAACTCCTGCGAGGCGGTGAGGATTTGCCCCGCCGATTGGCCGGTTTCGGAAGCCGCCTGCGTTACGCCGGTAATATTCGAAGAAACGTCTTGGGTTCCCGTTGCCGCCTGATCAACGTTCCGAGCGATTTCGGCGGTCGCTGCGCCTTGCTCTTCCACCGCAACAGCGATGGCCGAGGCGATTTCATCGATATTCCAATAATACCTGTTATCGACTCGATGGCAGTCGCCGATTCTTGGGTCGCTGATTGGATACCGCCGATCTGGGCGCCGATTTCATCGGTCGCCTTGGCGGTTTGATTGGCTAGGTTTTTCACCTCGGACGCGACGACGGCAAATCCCTTTCCGGCGTCACCAGCCCGCGCCGCTTCAATCGTTGCGTTCAGCGCCAGCAGGTTGGTCTGCTCGGCGATATCGGTGATCAATTGAACCACCTCGCCGATCTTGTTCGAAGCATCGACAAGTCCTTGCATCGAAGCACGGGTGTCATTGGCCTGGCTAACCGCATTTTTGGCCACGCTGGACGACCGGGCGACCTGCTGTCCGATTTCGCTGATGGAGGCGGCGAGTTCCTCCGCCGCCGAGGCAACGGAATGGACGTTGGATGAGGCGAGTTCGGAGGCCGAAGCGACGGCGTTGGCGCGTGAACTCGCCTCTTCGGCGATCGTCGACATGGTCTGGGCCGAGGCATTGAGTTCGGTCGAGGCGGAAGAAACCGTTTCCACCACGCCGCTGATGCTGGCCTCGAAGTCGTTCGCCAGATCGACCATGATTTCTTTCTTTTCCTCTTCGGCGCGTCGTTTGGATTCCTCCTGTGCCGCTTCCAGTTCCTGGGCATGCAAGGCATTTTCCTTGAACACCTGCACGGCGGATGCCATGTCACCGATCTCGTCTTTACGGCTTTTGGCGGGAATATCCGTTTCCAGGTTTCCCTCTGCCAGGGAATGCATGGCCCCCGTCATCTCGGTGATGGGGCTGGAAATCGATCGGGCGATGAAGAAGCCGGCGACGATGACGGCAGCGGTCACCAACAAGCAGAGCACGAGGATTTCGAAAACGCCTTGCAAAATGGGCTCCATGATCGCGTCCATGGAACGGGACTTGGCCAGCGCGTAGAGGTCGTCTGGCGCCCACGGCACCAACGCGATCCGCTGCGAGGCCACCAGGGCATCAGCCGTTTCCGCGACCGATAACTCAGCGCCTTCGGGCAGCGGCGGGTTGGTCTCGCCGGCGGATCCGCCCGCGGTCATCAACGGGGAGCCACCAGGCAGGTCGACAAATATCTCAGGATCCTTATTGAGGCTGTAGAAGCTTTTCATGTCGACCACTGCCGACAGCATCCCGAGGGTTTCGCCGACGCCGACGGGTACATGAAGGGTTAGGACCGGACCCTGGGCGCTCGATACCCAGACCGACTTGCTTTGTTCCGTTGCCTTGGCTTGGTCGAAACCAAGGGGGGCGGTTCTTTCCTCCCCTGCGGTTGCCGCCTCGCCGTCCCAAGCCACCTGGATGACGAATTCCGGTTCCTCGGCCAGGCGTGTGAACGTGATTTGGGAGAAGACCTTACGGTTTCCGGCGAACGACTGGAGCACCGAAGTCAAGGATTCCGTCCAGAATTCGACTTCATCCATGTCCTCGTCGTCAAAGCCGGTCAGCAGGCTTTCCACCTGGGCCGCCCCGGCGGCAAAGGCGATATCCTGGGTCAAGCCCCCGAAATAACGCGAAAACTCATCGCTTTTCGTGGCAAGGCCATCGCTCAACTCGGTCTTGAAAGTCTCCATCAGGGCAAAGTACCGGGTGATGCTCTGATAGGTGCCGAGCAGGATTACAGGGAGGAGGGCGATGCAGATCGCCACCAGATTCAGTTTAAGATTGAGTTTCATAGGCCGGGCCTCCTTACCTCAGGTGTCGGACCCGGCAAATCAGGTCCGACACCTGGGTTGCCAATGGCATCGCTGCATGCCGTTGCGACGGAACCAAGAACAGGCAAGATTTTCCTGAGTGTTAATTCACCGGAAGCGCGATACTGATACCGCCACGCACCTCGCCGACTTTGTAGCCTTCTTTGGGATGGCCATAGGGGCCTTTCTCGCCGACAGGAGCGCCGTGGCAGGGCAGGCAGCCTTTCTTGATGTAGATGGGCTTGACGAACTGGTAGGTGCCTCCGTCGACCGCACCGAAGCCCTGGTTCAGCTTCCAATCCGGCGACATGATTTTCTCGAGGGCGGCCGCTTCCCAAGCCTCGGGCTGGTTATAGGGGTTGCGCACGCCGTAACCGCCCTTGCCCAGCGTCGTCTGTTTCATGTGGACGCCGGTGAGTTCCGTAAACTTGTCGATGGTCAGGCGGCCAAACACGGCCGGAATGAACTTCTTCAATTTCACGGAGCCGTCCGCTTCCGTATTGATCCCCTTTTGACGCCCGGCGATGGTTATGCGGCCGGCCTGGAGCAAGGTCGTAACGGCCTGGGCGACCTTTTCCGGATCTTTCGATCCTTTCAAGGCTTTGAGCTTGAAATCCTTGCCGGCGATCTTTTTGAAGGTCTTGTAGGTATCTTTGTAGATGGCGTCGGCGGTCAGTTTGTCGCTCTTCGAGCCGCCGCCGTTAATCTTTCCTTGATTGTCGTTGAGCACCGCGACCATCGCTTCTTTCATCTTGTCGAAATAATAGCGACCGTCGTTTGCGGTTCCCGCTGCATTCGCACCGGTGGCGACAAAGGCAACGCTTGCGATTAAACCCAGAGAGGTTATGACAGATTTCATCGATCAGTCTCCTTGTTCTCCCCCCCCTCTTTGTCCTGCCCCCCAAAGGCTTGGATCAATACCGGTCTATGGTCATCTTGTGCCGGCTCTGAACCGCACCTCCGGTGGGACTACGAGCCCTTAACGTTTGGGATTATTACCAATTTGTCGCTCCCCATCCTAGGTGATGGATAATCAAAACAGTTGAGTTCGGTCTTCAGCCTTTCGGACTACGCCGATGGCTCTTTGACCGCACCCAGGACCGGGCGCAGCAAGGGAACCGCCGATGTGTGAGTCAAACCAAAAACCGGGGCCATCTTCGAACCTCGATACTCCTTTTATTCTAATTACAAAGAACATTCTAACAATCGGCGCGTTTAGTTGAGTTTCGACGTATTTCTAAGTGTGACCAAGTGTTTCCAGCCGTTGTCAAGGTGGATCACCCTATGGTCACCAGGTAAGGACCCGTGCGACCTCTCGCCCAATAGCTTTGCCGCTCAGGTCGGTGCCCACGCGAAGCGTCAGCTATGGCCCGACCATTGATTCGCCGGCCGAAGGCCAAGCCGAGTCCGCAATCGATTGTGGAGCGGACGCCAGTCGTCAATACGTAGATGCCGGCCTCGGGGCCGGCCAGGCGCGGATGTTGTTGAGCCAGGTGGCGTCGCGGCCGGCGGCGCCGATTTCGGGTACCACGGCGAAGGGATTACCGGTGGACGGAACGATCAGGAACCCGGGCAGCGTCAAGAGTTTCGGGAATCACGCCAAAAGTTACGGTCGATTTGCCCGCTCGCCCAGGTAGGCGAGAAGGAGGTCGAACTCATCGCGTGATAGGATGCCGAGTTTTCGTTTGGAGGCGATCCTCTTTTCCCATTGGTCGGCGGAATGGCGCTGGGGTTCGGGTGGTGGATGGCATTCAGAACAGGCCTGGTTCAGGATTTCCCCAACGACCCGGTCAAATCTTACCTTGTCCGACGTCAAGTTACCCTGATCGACATAACCCGCCGAGGTCAAGATTCGGTCTCCCTGGCGCGGTTTCGGGTCCAAGACGCCGATCTTGGTACCGGGCATAAGGGTGCCGCTGACTGCCGTGCCTTGGTGGCTCTGCATATACGGTTTTCCTGGTCAGCGCCCAATGCTCGCCCTCGTGCAACGCGGATGCATTGGCGGCCGTTTTGAAAGCCGCCATCTGTTCGCGGACCTCGGCCATCAGGTCCGGCATCTCGCGGGTGATTCCTTTATGGCAATGGATGCAGCTCAGGCCTTTTTCCTCGGCCTCCTCCATGGCCGTTGCTGCGGTCTTTCCCTGGAGATGGAAATCCATGGCCTCAAAACTGTGGCAATTGCGGCATTCCATGGAACCGCTCGCTTCCATCTGCCGCCACACGACCCGGGCCAAGCGCAGCCGGTTTGTCTCGAAATCCTCTCTCGTATCAATGGAGCCGGATATGAAAGCGTGATACAGCTCGCGTAACGCGGTTACCTTGCGGACGATCTTATCGGGCCAGGATTTGGGAACGTGGCAGTCGCTGCACAATGCCCGAACCCCGGTCCGATTTTCATAGTGAATACTCACCATGTATTCATCGGTGACCGGTTCCATCTGATGGCAACTCATGCAAAAGGTGTTTGTGTTCGTGAATTCAACCGCACCGATAAAACCGATAACCGTTGAAACGCCCAACGCAATACCAAGACCCAAGCCAAGCCAGCGTACTGACACAGGAACCTCACCCCAAAGCGAAGACAGGGTCATGGTATCTATTTTCACTGGTCCTGGAAACGTAGCGAACGCTCACTGTTGGCGCGCAGCCGGATTTGGCCAAATGGCGCGCAGTTGCCACGAAGACGAGAAGTTCAGAAATCGGATTTAAAAGCCGACGTCATCCAACACGGCGCGAAGTGGCTGCATAGGAGGGGCAGCGGCGGTATATCGTGAAACGCTTCGCCTCTGTTCGGCCGATGGCCCACGTTTTCTATGGCCTCGAAGGAGCGCTAGCGTCTCGTTGGAGAGTATGTCCGAACACGGATCGCATAGGAGGCGTCAACCCACTTGAGGTGTAATGACGGCAACGGGAGGACAGCAGCCGCCCCACTCGCAAACGACAGCGCCCGCTTTTCGAAGAAAGTGGCTGATGCCCGACCAGCCACGACTCACCCGCCCGCTGTTCCTTCAACAAACGGCATCACCTCGACCTATGTCCGCTTTGCAGTGGCAAGGCCGGAGGTCGGTCAGGGCCTACGTCAACGCCGATGAGAACCCGGCGCCGCCAATCGGTTGTGGATAAACGGCTTAGCGTGGCAATTGAGCCCGCCTTTGATCGGGCGCTCAGGTCAGTTCATGCCGCCAGGGGGGATTGGCGCCGGCGCGAGATACGGTCACGGCCGCGGCGGCGGTGCCGAGGTCCAGTACGGCGCGGATGACCGCTTCATCCAGCTGCCCCATCTCCGCCTTCGTCATCACGTCATGCTGCTGGAGCGCGGCCAGAATACCCGCGTTGAAGGTGTCGCCCGCTCCCACCGTATCGGCCACGGCGACGGGCCGGGAGGGCACTTCGACCCGATGACTTGCGGTGCAACCGATGGCCCCGGCCTCGCCACGGGTGATGACGACCAGCTTCGCGCCACGGGACAACAGAATGTCGACGGCTTGGTCGATCGGCTGCGGGCCCTCCAGCCAGTGCAGGTCCTCGTCGGACAGTTTGACGATGTCGGCAAGGGCCAACATGCGGTCGATACGGGCGCGGTAGCTTGTGGCATCGGCGATAAAGCCGGCCCGGATATTGGGATCCAGCATCGTAATCCGGTTTTCCGCATAGCGGGCCATCATGGCTTCGTAGGCACTTGCACCGGGCTCTGAAATGAGGCTGATGCCGCCGAAGAACAACGTTTTGACATCATTGGCGAGATTGGGAATATCGGACACGGACAGCAAGCGCCCGGCCGTATTCTCGTCATAGAAGGTGTAGCTCGCCTGACCGTCGAGCAGCTGAACGAAGGCCAGTGTCGTCGGGCGTTCGGAAATCACCGCGTGGGAGACGTCAACGTTGCTCTTGATCAGGCCGCTTTTCAACAGCCCGCCAAAGAAGTCCGACGAGAGGCCGGAAAAGAACCCAACCGGCGCGCCCAGGCGTCCCAACGCGATCGCCGTATTGTATACGGCACCACCCACATAAGGCGCGAACGCCGTTTCCCCGGCGGTGGACTCTCGGGGCAGCATGTCGATTAAGGCCTCGCCGCAACAAAGGATCATGACTTGCCCTCCCGGTCTCCTATCCCGTCTCTTTCAGCAGCACTTGGTTGTCGGGGGCGAAGTTCGCGAGCAGGGGCAGGCAAGCGCCACCGATGGCGCGAGCGTTGCCACCCAGCATGCCCTCGGCCACGGCCACAGGGCTCAACCCCTGGCGGTCCATCTTCTCAAGGACAGCCAGACTGCCGTCAACGATGCGTCGCCTGATTTCCGGTGGATAGGCACCGTCGATGACGACTGCCTCGAAGTCGATAATTGAGATCCCGGATACGATGGCATAGGCGATGGCCGCCGAAACCTCGTCGATCCACGAATCGACGATTTCGCCGAGCTCAGTCCAGCTCTCCGGTGCCCGCCAAATGACGGAGGGGTCTCCGCCCTGTTCGGCGAGGCGTTGTTCCAGGGTGTAAATGGAAGCGGAAGCGAGCAACTGTTGATGTTCGTCCTCGGCAGCGGCAACGCGCATGGGCATGGTGCCGATGGCTCCTGCGTTTCCCTGGGGCCCGACGAACAGATCGCCGCCCAGCACCACGCCGCCGCCAATGAAGGTGCCGACGAAGAAATACAGAAAGTTCTGGTAACCATTTCGGTTCCCGAAAACCAACTCGGCGGCACAGGCCCCGGTCGCGTCGTTGCAGGTGAAGGTCGGCAGGTTGACGATGTCCTCGATCTCCGCACCGATGTCGAAGCTGCGCCATTGGTCCATGACACCATCGGGCGCGCCCACCTCCTGACCCCAGTTCCAAAGTTCGTAAGGATACCCGACACCGAGTCCAACGATACGTGTACGCAATTTCTCGTCGATTTTTGCGGTCATCGACGTCACACCGTAGCGGACGAAGTCCCTGATGTTTTTGGGCAGAGGGTACGGGTAGGTTTCCTGGATCGACTGTTTGATGTTGCCCAGGAAGTCCATGAGGACGAGGTCGCTTGAGCGCCGGCCGACTTTGAGTCCAAAAAAAAGGGCGCCATCGGGATTGAGAGAAAAGGGCACCCGGGGTTGGCCGACTTGGCCGCGTAGAGGTTTTCCAGCCCGGACCAACCCGACGGCTTCCAGTTGTTTCATAATCACAGAAATGGTCTGCGGCGACAGGCCGGTCTGCCGGGCAATCTCGGCCTTGGGGAGGGCGCCCTGTTGGCGGATCAAGGACAGCGCGAGCCGTTCGTTGTAAAGGCGCACGGCAGCCTGGTTGGAGCCTCGGCTTCGCCCTTTGGCCGGGTTTGTGCTACCACCTGAGTTAATCTGTCCTGCCGTGTTACCAGCCATCGTTTCTTGGCCTTTTTTCAAGTTTTGGCCACGCCACACACCCACTATAAGCGCTTATAAAGTGGTGGAAACCGCTCTCTCTGTCAATAAATAAGTCCAGTGGATTATTTATTGACAGAGAGTATCGCCTTGTGGTCTCTTTTATGTCACCGGCGGCGGATCACCATGTGGGGAGGTCCGGGCCGCAACGCCAAAAGGCACATCGATCGTAGTTGGGAGAAATCTAATGAAACTTCGCTCTTACCTTTGCTCCACCGCGGCCACCCTGATCACCGCCGCCGCCCTAACGACGGCTCCGGCCCAGGCCGCCGACATCGGCGCCTGCCTGATCACCAAGACCGACACCAATCCCTTTTTCGTCAAGATGAAGGAAGGCGCACTCAAGGGCGCCAAGGCCAACGGCATCGAACTGCAGACCTTCGCCGGCAAGATCGACGGTGACGTGGAGACCCAGATCTCAGCCGTCGAGACCCGCATCGCCTCGGGCGCCAAGGGCATTTTGATCACGCCGACGGACTCGCGTGCCTTGACCCCGATCATCGATACCGCGCGCAAGAACGGCCTGCTGGTGATCGCGCTCGACACCCCGTTCGAGCCGGCGGACACCGCGGACGCCACCTTCGCGACCGACAACTTCAAGGCCGGCGAATTGATCGGCCAATGGGCCAAGGCAAGAATGGGCGCCAAGGCCAAGGACGCGAAGATCGCGCTTCTCGACCTTAATCCCTCGGAGGTTTCGGTCGACTACCTGCGCGACCAGGGATTCCTCACCGGCTTCGGGATCGACGTCAAGGACCCCAAGGACATTTGCGACGAGACCGATCCACGGATCGTCGGCAACGACGTCACCAACGGCAACGAGGAAGGCGGCCGCAAGGCGATGGAGAACCTTCTGCAGAAGGATCCGGAAATCAACGTGGTCTACACCATCAACGAGCCCGCCGCCGCCGGCGCCTACGAGGCCCTGAAGGCCCTCGGCCGGGCCGGCAAGGTCATGATCGTCTCGGTCGACGGGGGATGCCCGGGTGTCCAAAACGTCAAGGAAGGGATCATCGGTGCCACGTCCATGCAGTTCCCCCTGCTGATGGCCTCCAAGGGAATCGAGGCGATCAAAGCCTGGGCGGAAACCGGCGCAAAGCCGAAGAACACCCCGGGTTTGGACTTCTTCAACACGGGTGTCGAACTGATCACCGATCAGCCGGTCGACGGCCTGCAATCGACGACGTCGGCCGAAGGCCTGAACAAGTGCTGGGGCTAAGCGCCTAGTACCCACCGTCCCGCCGCCTTGCGCGGCGGGACCGGACGAGAACCGGGGGGCGGTTCAACGCCTGCCCTTTTCCCGAAATCGACGCTCCACACGATCAAGCCAATCGTTCAGACTTACCGTGCCCCGGTGCATGCCGGTCGGCATAGGGAGGGCCCGCAATGAGTGATACACAGACAGCTCAGAAAGCGCAGGACTTCGAACAGGTCCTGGTCGACAGCGACACCAGCGTGGCGTCGTTCGATGACCAAGGCAAAGGGTTCGTCCACCGCGTGCAGCATTTCCTTCACGCCTATCCGACCATGGTTCCGATCATCGTGCTCGTCGTCAGCGTCGCCGCGTTCGGCGTCATTGCCGGCGGTCGCTTCTTCTCTCCCTTCAACCTGTCACTGATCATGCAACAGGTGTCGATCATCGGCATCTTGGCCGCCGCCCAGAGCCTGGTCATCCTGACCGCCGGTATCGACCTGTCGGTGGCCGCGATTATGGTCCTGATGTCGGTGATCATGGGAAACCTGGCCGTCAACATGGGCGTGCCCACGGTGCTCGCGATTGTCATCGGATTCGCCGGCGGTACGGCCGCGGGCTGCCTGAACGGCCTGATGGTTACGCGGCTCAAGTTGCCGCCGTTCATCGTCACGCTGGGAACCTGGAATATCTTTTTCGCCCTGAACCTGTGGCTGTCCGGCGCCCAGTCGATCCGCAGCCAGGATATCGACAAGGCCGCGGGCTTGCTCAAGTTCTTCGGCACCAACATTTCCATCGGCACCGCCCAGCTCACCTATGGGGCGTTCCTGATGTTCGTCATCTTCGGCGTGCTCTGGTATCTGCTCAACAAGACCGCCTGGGGCCGCCATGTCTACGCCATCGGTGACGACAAGGACGCGGCCGAACTCTCCGGTATCCGGACCGATCGCACCCTGATCTCGGTCTACGGCTTGGCCGGTTTGATCTGCGCCATTGGTGCCTGGGCCTCCATCGGACGCGTCGGCTCCATCTCTCCGCAGAGCTTCTATGAAGGCAACCTGCAGTCGATCACCGCCGTGGTGATCGGGGGCATTTCACTGTTCGGCGGCCGCGGGTCGATCGCCGGTCCACTGATCGGTGCCCTGATCGTTGGCGTGTTTCAGTCGGGACTGCGCCTCGCCGGCGTCGACGTCCTTTGGCAGGTATTCGCCATCGGCTGGCTGATCATCATCGCCGTCGCCGTGGACCAGTGGATAAGGAAGATCGCATCATGAGTACCGATCCCATTCTCACCGGACGCAAACTGGTCAAGCGCTATGGCCGCGTGATCGCCCTCGACCATGCCGACTTCGATCTCTATCCAGGCGAAATCCTCGCCGTGATCGGCGATAACGGTGCCGGCAAGTCGACCCTGATCAAGGCCCTGTGCGGCGCCGTGCGGCCCGACGATGGCGAGGTCCGCCTGGAGGGCCACGTAGTCAATTTCGACTCTCCCATGGACGCCCGCACGGCAGGGATCGAGACGGTCTACCAGAACCTCGCCCTGTCGCCGGCGCTGTCCATAGCCGACAACATGTTCATGGGGCGCGAGATCCGCAAAAAGGGGCCGCTTGGGACCTACCTGAAGCTGCTCGACCACGCGGAGATGGAGCGCATCGCCCGCGAAAAGCTGACGGAACTGGGCTTGATGACCATCCAGAACATCAACCAGGCGGTCGAAACGCTGTCCGGCGGTCAGCGCCAGGGCGTTGCCGTGGCCCGCGCGGCTGCCTTTGGGTCCAAGGTGGTGATCATGGACGAGCCGACAGCGGCCTTGGGCGTCAAGGAATCGAGACGGGTTCTGGAACTGATATTGGACGTCAAGTCGCGGGGCATGCCTATCGTTCTGATATCGCACAATATGCCTCACGTGTTCGAGGTAGCGGACCGTATCCATATCCATCGCCTGGGCAGTCGTCTGTGCGTCATTGATCCCAAGGAATACACCATGTCCGACGCCGTGGCTTTCATGACCGGCGCCAAGGAACCGCCCGCGGCGAGCCCGGCCGCCTGACGCAACGATGAAGTTGGAGCACGACGTCGACACCTTGCTCGACCTCATCGAGCGGGAGTGCAAAAAGCGGCAACGGTCCATCGTCGCCATCGCCGGCCTTCCGGCATCGGGAAAATCGACCTTGGCAAGAGCCGTCGTCGACGGCCTCAACGCCATGCATCCGGACGAGGGCATTGCCGCCCTGTTGCCGATGGACGGGTTCCATCTCGATAACGGACTGCTGGTCGCCCGCGGTCTCTTAGAACGCAAGGGAGCGCCTGAGACCTTCGATGCGGACGGTTTCCATGTCCTGATGCAACGGGTGCGTGATGCCACGGGTGATGTCCTGCATCCGATCTTCGATCGATCGCGTGAGATGTCGATAAACGCCGCCGGCGTGATCACGGTTGGGGCACGTGTCGTTGTCGTCGAGGGCAACTATCTGTTGCTGGCCACCGAGCCCTGGCGCTCGGCTCGCGCGCTCTACGATCTAACGCTATTCCTGAATACTCCCATCGAGGAGATCGAGCGGCGCTTGATCGACCGCTGGCTGACCTACGGCTTTGACCTGGAGTCGGCGAGATCAAAGGTGCACAACAACGACCTGCTGAACGCCCGATTGGTGCTGGAGCAAAGCGTCAGTCCCGATTTCGAATTCGCGGAAGACGGGTCTGCGGAGGCAGCGATTACCGTTCAGCCCTAACCACGAAATTGCACCAGTGAGCGATCGACATCTACGCCTGATTCATGTGGCAAGAAAGGCCAAGCCCATGCCCCCGAACTTCCTGAGCCACCTGACCGGCTCTTTCGCTATGCCGGCATCGGAGAACCCGACCGTCGCCATGATGGAGGCGGCCTACCGCCACCATGGTCTCGATTGGCGCTACATCAACTGCGAAGTGTCCCCTGAGAACCTGGGCGATGCGGTCCGCGGCGCACGCGCGATGGGATGGGCCGGCTTCAATTGCTCTATCCCGCACAAGGTGACCGTCATCGATCATCTGGACGGCCTTGGTGAGTCAGCGGCGATCATGCAGGCGGTGAACACCATTGTCCGACGCGGTGACAAGCTGATCGGCGAGAACACGGACGGCAAGGGTTTCGTCCAGGCTCTCCGTGAGGTGATCGATCCGAGCCGGCGGACGGTGGTTCTTTTTGGAGCCGGTGGCGCAGCGCGGGCTGTCGGCATCGAATTGTCGTTGGCCGGTGCCAGTAAGGTCATCGTGGTCAATCGCAACCCGGATCGCGGCCGCACATTGGTCGATCTGTTGAATAACAATACGCCTGCCACGGCCGAACTTGTCGTTTGGGACGACACCTACGCGATTCCGACCATTGCCGATGTCGCCATTAACGCAACGTCCGTCGGACTGTATCCCGACGTCGATGCGAAGCTCAACATCGCCCCGGACTCGTTGCGCCCCGGACTGGTGGTGGCGGACGGTATTCACAACCCGCCGAGGACAAACTTGATCCGTGATGCCGAGGGGCGGGGATGCGTGACCCTGGACGGCCTCGGCATGTTGGTCAATCAGGGCGTGATCGCGCTTAAATACTGGACGGGAATCGATGTTGACCCCACCGTGATGCGTCGGGCAGTAGAAGAGGTCCTACAACACCCTTGATCGGGAAGTTAAAGGAGATCTTCGATTAGCGGGTGTCCCGGCAAAGCCCCCACGGACATGCGGTATCGGCATTCCGGAAACGGCGCAGAGCTCAGAACAGGCAATGCCTGCCGAGCCACTACCGACCTGCCCGCTCGCCCCCCACATGCGGCAGGATGACCGCGTAGAGCGCCGTGTTGACCGGCGTCGGCACGCCCGCCTCGCGGCCCATGCGGACGAGGGATCCCGACAGCCATGGCGTTTCGAGCGGCTTGCCGGCCTCGAGGTCGACCAGCATGGAGGCGGTGACTTCGCCCGGCAGGCCGTCGAGGAAGGCCATCTTCTGTTCGACGATATCGTCGGCGACGGCGACGCCGCGGGCCCGGCCGACGGCGGCGGCTTCCTCGATGTCGGCGGCCCGGCAGCGCTCGAGGAAGGGGGCGAGGCGGGCCTGGGCGGTTTCGTCGGTACTACCGAACTGCATGCGCGCGAAGTCGCCGATGTGCTCGACGACCCCGGGTTCGGCGATACGGGCAGAGATGTAGGCGGCGCCGCCGGCGGCGTGTTTTGGCCCCAGGATGCGGGCCAGAACGTCGGGCGCCTCGACGCCGTTCAACAGCGGCACGACCACGGTGTCGTTGCCGATCAAGGGCCGGCAGGCCTCCGCCGCGCTCTCCATGTCGCCCAGCTTGACGGTGAATAGCACGGCGTCGACCGGGCCGATGTCGGGCGGATCATTGGTCGCCAGACAGTCCTTCAGGTGAATATCACCGAGTGCGCTGACGACCCTGAGCCCGCGCGCACGGATGGCGTTCAGGTGCGGGCCGCGGGCGACGAAGGCGCCGTCTTAGGCCAGCACCGTGAAGGCGAAGTCGAGCGCCGTTTCCAAAAGTCCCATGATACGCAGGTGGTCGGTCCCCGAATGGCCGGTGGCGGCAGCCGCCATGTCGGAAAGCACGACATCGGCCGGGCCATCGAGGGCGTCTTCCAGGAGGCCCGGCGCCGCGTCGTCCATGAAGTCGTGGATGATCAGGTCGGCGCCGGCGATCGCCTCCATCTCCTGGATGTCAATGCCGACGACGCGTCCGGTCCGGCCCTTGGCCGTGCCCAGAGCGTTGACCCGCTCGACGGCGACCTGGGTCCAGCCGCCGGGCGCCGCGCCGAGATCGACGACCCGTTTGCCGGGCGCCAGGAAACCGAAACGGTCATCCAGTTCGAGGAGCTTGAAGGCGGCCCGCGAGCGGTAGCCCAGGCGCTGCGCTTCGGCGACATAGGGGTCGTTCAGCTGGCGTTGCAGCCAGCGGGTCGACGAGGATTTTCGGCCCTTGGCCGTCTTTACGCGGGTCGTCAGGTTACGTCCCGAAACCCGGGCGCTACGGCCCTTGCCCTTGCCCCCCCCCCGACGGTTCGACGACATCGGCTTTTCGATATCAGGCGACGAATGGGGCCGGCGGGACGGGTGCCGCCCCAGCCGCTGTCCCATAGGACATTTTGCGGTCGGCTTCGATCATTTCGAGCAGAAGCCCCTCGCGGATACCGCGGTCAGCGGCGCACAAGCGGCCGACCGGCCAGCGTTCGCAGATGGCGCGCAGGATGGCGCAGCCCATCAGCATCAGGTCGGCGCGGTCGGGCCCGACACAGGGGATCGAGCGGCGTTCCTCCATGTCCATCTCGGTCAGGCGTTCGGAGATGGCGCGGATGTTGTCGAAAGGGATACTGAGGCCGTCGACCCGCGAGCGGTCGTAACGCTCCAGGCCGAGGCAGATGGCGCCCAAAGTGGTTACCGTGCCCGAGGTGCCGATCATCCGCGCCTTGCCGGCAGCGACTGCCTCGCCGATGCCGTGTTCGGCACAGAAGTGGTCGAGCAACTCGTCGATGCGTTCCAGGATCTCTTCGCAGGTGTGGTCGGCCAGTATGCCTTCGCCGTATTCCTCGGCCAGCGTCACGACGCCGGTCGGAAACGACATCATACCGAGGGTGCGGATCGGGCCGCCCGCCGGTGTGTCGACCCACATGATCTCCGTGCTGCCGCCGCCGATGTCGAACAGCAGCGCCTTCTCGTGGTCGGTGTCCAAGAGCGGCCGGCAGCCGGCGAGCGTCAGTTCCGCTTCGGTGGCCGGGGTCACCGTCTCGAGGGTGAGGCCGGTCTCGGCTTCGACCCGTTTGAGGAAATCGTCGCCGTTGGCGGCGCGCCGGCAGGCTTCCGTAGCGATGCAGCGCGAGCGCTTGACGCCGTTGTCGCGGATCTTGCGCGAACAGACGCGCAGCGCCGACAGGGTCCGGTCCATGGCCTCCGTACCGAGGACCCCGGACGCGGCGACGCCTTCGCCCAGGCGGACGATCCGGGAGAAGCCGTCGATGACCGTGAACCCGTCGTCCGCCGCCTCAGCGATCAGCAGGCGGCAATTGTTGGTGCCGAGATCGAGCGCCGCATAGGCGTCGCCGTTTCTTTTCCGTTTCTTGCGCCGCTGCCCCCACCGGCGGTGGCGATAGATATTGCGAACCAATCGTTAAACCCCCGTAACAACACTCACCATCATAAATCCGATGGTGGAGTCGGGCCAAGCGTCAGTTGCATATGTTGGGCGGAAAAGCCGCCGCCAGACCGTGGCGTGGTCCAGACTTGGGCTTGTTAAAGGGTGACGGCCTGGAGTAAGTATACGCCCTCAACCGGATGGAGCGTGGCCAAGTGGTTAAGGCAACGGGTTCTGGCCCCGTGATCGTAGGTTCGACTCCTACCGCCCCAGCCAACGACAAAGCCCCGTTTATCGGGGCTTTTTTGTTGGCCGATCCGTATGCTGTCCGCACTTGTCAGCCATAGGCACACAACCCATCTTGGCCGTAAGATAGAACCACCTTGCTTGGCCGGGTGATGGGGAGGCGATCATGCAACTGACGGACGATGAACTCCGCGCTTTCGAGAAGGACGGCTACCTGTTCTTTCCGGGCCGCTTCACGGCCGCGGAAGCCGCCGCGCTGAGGGCCGAGGCCGACGCGGTCTACGCGCTCGAGCGCGACGAGGTGTGGCGCGAAAGCTCCGGCGCGCCGAGGACAGCGTTTGCCGCCCATACCTACAACGAGGGCTTCCGGCGCCTGGGCGCCCATCCGAGGCTGATCGATCCGGTCATGCAGATCCTCGGCGGGCCGGTCTACATGCACCAGTACAAGGTCAACGCCAAGGCCGCCTTCGACGGCGAGGTCTGGCAGTGGCATCAGGACTACGGCACCTGGAAACGGGACGACGAGATGCCGGAGCCGCTGGCCATGAACATCGCCGTCTTCCTCGACGACGTGACGGCGGCCAACGGCCCCCTGTTGTTCATCCCCGGCAGCCACAGGGACGGCGTTTACGATGCCGGCCACGACCTGGAGACCACCAGCTATCCCCTGTGGACGCTGGACCGCGACACGGTGACCAGCTTGGCCCAACGCGGCGGCTGTGTGGCGCCGACCGGGCCGGCTGGCAGCGTGCTTCTGTTCTCGTCGCTGCTGGTCCACGCCAGCCCGCCCAACATCTCGCCCTTCGGGCGGGTCATCGTCTACCTGTCTCTGTGCCGCACCGACAACCACATCCGTGCCTTCAACCGCAAGGAATGGATCGCGCATCGGGACTTTACGGCCATCGAGCCTCTGGCCGACGACTGCCTGGCCGAACTCGCCGCGGCCCAGACGGCCGCCGAGTAACCCGGCCTCTGCCTTACCCGGGGACCGGCAATCGGCTATAATCCCCGGCATCGCCATCGGGCCGGGAGGAGCGGATGGCCGATCGACCCTTCAGCGACCGGAAGTCACTGGGACGGTTTATCGTCGGCGTCGTCCTGTTGGCGGGCCTCGTCACCGCCAGTCCGGCCGGTGCGGCGCCGCAGATCCTCGGGCTTTTGGCCACCGGTGGCCCGGTCGACCTGACCTGTGAGGATGGACGGTGCGCGGCCGAGTTCTCCAGTTTCTGCCTGCAGCGCGAACGGCGCGGGCCAGGTTACCTGGCTGCCTACAAGATCGCATCGTCAGGCGGCGTTACGCTAACCATCGCTTCACCGGAAAGAGAGGCGATATCCATGCCGGCCGGCGGTCTGGTCTCCATCGAGGCGGTACGCGGCTACACGGTGGTCCGCCTGTCGATGCCGGCGGCCCGTATCGCCGCCTTCGGCGGTGTCTCGGCGTCCGTCACCGTCGGCGAGCACGTTTCTCTCGTTCCCGTCGCCGACGCCGGCGATCCGGACCCGTTGACGGATAACGAAACGACACAGGCCACGGGGCCGCATCGCCAACTCGCCGACGACGTCTTCCGCGCATCCGACGGCATGGCCGAAGCGGCGCGGACGATCCGCCGCATGGTCAACAGCGCCCCGCCCTACGGTCGCCTCGACGAGCTCATGGTCGACCTCAACCGCCGCTACTGGGACCGACTCACACCGGGCAGTTGACGGCCCTTCCTCCCGAACTCACGTCCCCGATCAGGCTCGGCCAATGCCTGTTCCCGGTAAGATGACGAAACGCCCCGTATGGACTACTGTCGCGGGCAAAGAAACCTTGGGGAAAACACCGATGACGATTTCAGGCAAGGCCGCTTGGCCTCTAGCCGTTTCGCTCTTGCTGGCCACCTGCCAGACGACTGGAAGTTCGACGGCGGTCGGCTCGACGGCTGGCCCGGAAGGGCAGGTCGTCGCATCGCTCGTCTACCGGAGCGGCCCCTACGACGAGATGGGCATCCGCCTCGCCAATGGCATGCAGGACTATTTCGACCTGATCAACCGTCGCGACGGTGGCGTCGGCGGCGAGGGCTTCGCCATCGATGCCTCGGTCCTGGAGGCCGAGGCCAGCCGCTATCAGGGCCTGCCCGGCGACGAAGCGATCGACTGGACGGACCC
>Ga0049104_100133_pt1 | contig 20828 bp, 20 predicted proteins | sample WorMettrBAHAMAS2_FD_55019 | JGI IMG/M metagenome (GOLD analysis project Ga0049104, IMG submission 55019) | Marine gutless worms symbiont microbial communities from Max Planck institute for Marine Microbiology, Germany - Inanidrilus... | ecosystem: Host-associated > Annelida > Digestive system >... | reverse complement strand
AGCCGTTCCCGGGCCAAGATCACGAAATCACCGTCGAAAGCCGTGGCTGCCTATCCATCCGTCATCAGACCGCCCCAGCAAAAACGTTTTTACACGGCCAAATGCGGATGCCGACACCGTCGACCGGATCGCCCTGGCGGCCTTCGCCGAGTTTGAAGGACGTTACGACGACTGGCCGGCAATGGTCGCCGACATCGGTGCCATGAGCCATTTGGCCGAGGCCGGCGAGATCATCGTCGCCGAAACCGACGGGCACATCTCGGGCGCCGTCGCCTACATTCCTCCACACCAGCCGAAGGCCGACTATTTCGACCCGGAGTGGCCGGCCATCCGCATGCTCGTCGTCGACCCAGCCTATCGCGGAGCCGGCATCGGCCGCGCCCTGACGGAAGCCTGCATCGACCGCGCCCGGCGCGACCGAAGCCGCGAGATCGCCCTGCACACCAGCCCGATCATGACCATTGCCATGCCCATGTACCGGCGCATGGGCTTCCGTTTCGTGCGGGACACGGCGCCGATCCACGGCGTCGTCTACGGCGTCTACGTCAAGAACCTCGAGTAGGGTTCAAAAGGTATCCCGCCCTTCGCCCCAGCGCTTGCGGATGAACTTGTCGAGTTCGAGGACGATGAAGGCCGGGAACAGGCAGGGCAGGATCACCAGCCACCATTCGGCCGGGAACGGAGCGGCCCGGAAGATCGTCGCGAACCCTTCGTGGGCGAACGGCAGCGACCAGGCGACCAGGCAAAGCGTCATGCCGGCCAGCAGCCAGGTGTTGGTGAACGGGCTGAAGGTGAAGGCCGAGCGGAACACCGAACGCGCACTCATGACGAAGCCGAGATGCACCAGCAGCACCGCCCAGAAGGCCGCCGTCTGCGCCTGCGTCAGCAGCACCGGATCGACGACCCGGCCGTCGACCACGGCCGCCGAGCCGAAGTGGTGGTAGACGACGAAGGCCGGGACCGCGATGGCGAAGCCGATGAAGACGACACGCTGCAGGAAGAGCGCGTCGGCGATCTTCACCTCGGTGTCGCGCGGCGGTGAGTTGAGAATATTCCGGATCTTCGGTTCCATCATCAACGGCATGGTCAGGAAGAAGGAATCGAACAGATTGACCCAGAGGATCTGCACCGGCTCCAAGGGCAGGCGGGCGCCGAAAAGTGGAATGAACGGCGCCAGCAACACCGCGCCCATGACCAGGAGCGCCTGGCCGCCGTTGGTCGGCAGGGTGAAGAGGATGGCTTTTTCCAAGTTGTTCCAGACATGCCGACCTTCCTCGACGGCGCCGACGATGGTCGCGAAATTGTCGTCGGTCAGCACCATGGCCGAGGCTTCCTTGCTGACCTCGGTGCCGGTCATCCCCATCGCGACGCCGATGTCGGCGGCCTTGAGGGCCGGTGCGTCGTTGACGCCGTCGCCGGTCATGGCGACGACCTGACCGCGATCCTGCAAAGCCTCGGCGATGGCGAGCTTGTGCTCGGGCGCGACGCGGGCATAGACGGAAACCTCGTCCACGGTGTTCTCAAGGTCTCCGGGTTTCAGTTGTGACAGTTGCTCGCCGGTCAAAGCGGGAGCGTTGTCGTTGGCGACGATACCCAATTGCCGGGCGATCGCCTTGGCGGTCAAAAGATGATCGCCGGTGATCATGACCGTCCGGATGCCGGCACTGCCGCCACGGCGCACGGCTTCGATGGCTTCGTCCCGAGGCGGATCGATCATGCCCTGCATGCCGAGGAAACAAAGGTCTTTGAGCTCGTGGTGATCGATCTCGGTGGTGCCGGCCGGCAAAACCTTGGTCGCCATGCCGATCACCCGGAGGGCATCGGACGCCATCTCGTCGGCTTTCAGCAGGCTGGTTTCCGCGTCGATCGGTTGCGCACCTTGCGGTCCGGCCTGGCTTTCGCACATGGCGAGAACGCGCTCCGGCGATCCCTTGACGTAAATGCGCGCTCCCTCCCCATCGGGATGGAGGGTGGCCATGTACATGCGTTCTGAATCGAACGGGATCTCGTCCAGGCGCTCCGTCGGTTCCGTGACACCGGCTTTGCTGGCCGCCACGACCAGAGCCCCTTCGGTGGGGTCGCCGACGACGTGATGCTGGCCGTCCGCGACCTTGAGCGACGCGTTGTTGCAGTGAAAACCGGCTGACAGCGTCTCGCGAAGTGGTGTTGCCAGGTCCTCGGTTCCGAGTTCTTGGCCGGCGTCGAGAATGCCGCCGTCCGGATTGTAGCCGACACCACTGACCGCATAGTCGCGCCCGCCGGCGTGAATGCGGGTCACCGTCATCTCGTTACGAGTCAAGGTCCCGGTCTTGTCGGAGCAGATCACCGTCGTGCAGCCGAGCGTCTCGGCCGCCGGCAAGCGCCGGATCAAGGCGTTGCGGGCCGCCATGGTCGTCGCCGCCAGGGCCAGGATGGCGGTGACAATCATCGGCAGCATTTCCGGGATGGCGGCGACCACCAGGGAAACGGAGGCGAGGAAGCTGTAGACCAGGGAATAGCCGAACAGGCTGCCGATGACGAAGTTGATGAAGCCGACGGTGAGAATGGCGATGATCAGGGTGCGGGTGAAATCGCTGATCTTTTTCTGCAAGGGTGTCGGATGCGGGCGGGTGTGTTCGACCAGCGCGGCGATCTTGCCGAACTCGGTGTTTCTCGCCGTCTCGACGACGATACCGCGCGCCGTCCCGCGGGCCAGGAACGTTCCGCTGAAGGCCATGCAGGTCTGGTCGCCCGGCGGCAGATGATCCCGGTCCAGCGGGTCGATGTGCTTGTCGACGGGCACCGATTCGCCGGTGAGGACGGATTCGTCGACGCTGGCGTCGCGAACCTCGAACAAGCGCAGGTCAGCCGGCACCTTGTCGCCGCCCTCGAGGATGACGACGTCGCCGGGCACCAGTTCGCGGGTCGGGATGATGCCGGGTTTTCCGTCACGCTCGACCGTGCATTCGGGCACGATCATGTCCTTCAGCGCCTGCAACGCATTCTCCGCCTTGCCTTCCTGGAAGAACCCGAGGATGGCGTTGAGAATGACGACGCCGAGAATGACCATGCTATCGACCAGCATGTCCTTTCCGGCGAACAGCGTCAGGCCGCCCGTCATGACCACGGCGGCGAGCAGGATGTAGACCAGGGGATTGTGGAATTGGCGCAGGAAGCGCATCAGGATGCTCGGCTTCTTGTACGCCAGTTCGTTGAAGCCGTAGGTCTCGATCCGCCTGGCGGCTTCATCGGAGGTGAGGCCGCGGTCATCCGTGGAGAGCCTTTCGAAGACATCGGCCTGCGAAAGCCGATACCATTCGTTCGTCGTTCCATCTTTGGGCATTCGCGTTCTCCTCGTATGAAAACTCGGATCGGCGTTTGTTTTTATGGGGTGGAAATCCTCCAAAAATCACGGGAAGGCCTGGCCCCTATTTTCAGGCCAGACGACCGATTCTGTCCATGATCTGGGTTCGTGCAGACCGTGTTGTCTAGGGACGCGATTCCACCTAGGCGCCCTTAAGGTAGGCGTCGCGGAACCGGACCCGGCAGGCCGCCAAGTCCATGTCACGCTTGTAATCGCAAGGCGCCGTCGGCAACACCCGGGCCAGCAGAAACCGTGGTCCGGGCGCTTCGGCAATGAAGGCCGCCGCCTCGGCGACCTCGTCCGTTTCGGAGATCGTCAGGGTCGACGAGAACCCGGCGCCGCGGGCAATGGCTTCCAGGTCCGTTATCCCAGCCGTGTGACCCTGTTGGCCGCCGGTTTCGCCATGCATGGCATTGTCCTCGCAGACGATGGTCAGGTTCCGGGGGGTCGCCGCGGCCACCGTCACCAGCGAACCCAGCCCCATCAGCATTTCACCGTCGCCGTTGATGACCGCCACCTTGTGTTCCGGTGCCGAAAGGGCGATGCCGAGACCCATGGGCACGGCCGCCCCCATAGTGCCGGCCATGGTGTAAAGATTGCTCCCATCGTCGGTCAGGGCCGCGGCATCACGCGACGCCCCGGCAAGTCCGCTGACGAACAGCCACTCGCCGGGGTCGGGAAACAGGTGGGGCAGCAGGTCACGGCGATCGATGTTACCGGGTCGTGGGTCGGCCATCCTCAGAACCCCTTGGCGCCGAGGAATTTCTGGCCGAGCACGATGGCCGCGGCCTGGGCGCCCCGCCCGCACGCGTTGACGGCCGCCGTCGTCGCCGCCTCCAGCTCGTTGCGCCGTTCGACCTTGAATGTCAAAACCCCGGCTGCCTTCAGCAACGTCTCCACGGCCTCGCCCATGGGATACTGCCATGGGTTCTGTTCGCCGTAATCGCCACGCATGGATATCATCATCAACAGCGGAAAGCGGCCGCCCTTGGCCAGCGACAGGTAGTTGGGGCAGTTGCCGAGGCCGCTCGACTGCATGCAGAGGATCGCCCGCTTGCCGACCAGGTCGGCGCCGGCGCAGATGGCGACGCCCTCCTCTTCCGTGGTCAACAAGACGGCGCGGGTGTCGTTGTGCTCCTCGACCAAAGTGATCAGCCGGTCGTTGCCGGCGTCGGGCACGTGGGCGAAGAGCGTCACGCCCGCTTCCTTAAGAATGTCGAACATGACCGCTGACCATTCGGCGTGCGGGTGATCGTCGGCCATACCTCGCCTCTTACCTGTTCCACCTCGACGGCACGGGAAACCGAACCCGTTTCGGCCTTCTGCCGGCCGCTATGGAAATCCCCGTCGGCACCGCAGTCCCCCTGCACCTCGACACCCTTATAATGCGATATGGCAAGCCCGCCAATTTCCAAGACGTCTGGGCATGGCGGCGATCGCCCTAGGAGGCGACCTGAAGCTTGCCCGTGACGCCATGTTTGTCGATCAATTGCCCGACCAGGCCGCTTTCCTTGGCCTCGCCGATGAACGTCTCCGTGAAGGTGTGAAGGGCCTTGCTCTCCGGCTTGGTGCCGATGGCCTGGCGGACCGACATGTAGCGCCCGTCGATCAACCGCGAGCCTGACACCTTCTCGGCATTGTCCTTCAATGCCGGCACCAATCCCGCCAGAGCGTCGAGCTTTTCCGATTGAAACAGATCGAAGGCACCGGCCAGGCCCTGGGCCCGATGCAATTCGGCGTGTTTCAGGGTGCGGCTCAAGAACAGATCGTAGGCCGAGCGGTCCGAAATGGCGATGCGCACGCCCGGCTGGTCGACGTCGTCGATGGTTTGGAAAGATGACCCGGCCGGGACCAGATAGGTCGCCTCGATCTCCACATAGGCGTCGCAAAAGGCGATCACCTCGGCCCGTTTCGGCTCGATGGCGATTAGCCCCACATCCCACTCGTTCCGCTCCGCCGCATCGGCGACCTCCCCCGGCGTCGCATAGGTGATGTAGGAAACAGTGACACCGAGACGCTCGGCCAGCGCCGCCGCCATGTCCGGCGCCACGCCCTCGGGCTCCCCGTCCGGGCCGGTTCCGGTCACCAACAGGATGTTGCCGAGGTTGATGCCGACGCGGAGCGTCGTCGCGTTGGCGAGGTCTGAGAGCGCGTCGGAGGTCATGGCTGCCCTTTCGTTCTGGGTGAACTGAAGCTATTTCAAGACGATGCCTAAGTTGTCTATCGGATTAGAAAGTCGCGGGCCCCGGACGAAGTCCGCGGAAACGAATTAAGTAGTGTAACAGAACAGGAGCTGCCCTCCTCCACTCGAAAATACCTCGAACAACGGTGTCCCAAAAAGGCAGTTCTTAGCAGTCCTGTCAGAATGAAAAACGCTCTAACCGAAGGTAGCGCCCTGGAGGTTCTCGCACGTGATGATCTCGATCGGCAAAATTCCGGGCTGGAAATCCCGATGTTCCAAATGGGCAATCAGAGCATCCACCGCCTGGCCGGCGGCGCGGCGCATGTTTTGGTGCAGCACCACGTCCATGGCACCGTCCAGGAGATATCCTTGCGTCTTGGGCGTCAGGTTGTGTCCGATGAGTATGATCTTCCCGGCCGTGCCGGCATCCCTTAGGGCGCGCACGGCACCTTCGTTGCCGCCACCGACATTGTAGATGCCGATGAGGTCCGGGTTTTCATTGATCAATCTTCGGGTTTCGCGGTCGTTGCCGTCAATGTCGTCATGCCCGCAATAGGTCCCGACGACCTTCAAATGAGAAAAGCCTTGGCGCAACGCCGCACGGAAGCCGATCTCACGCTCCTCGTGGGCGCGATAAAGCTGACCACCCGAAAGGATGGCGACCGGACCGGGCCGATGCGCCAGTCGACCCATTAAATACCCGGCGGTTCGCCCGGCGGCTCGGTTGTCGATGCCGACAAATCCAACCAGCGAAGAACTGTGAAGCCGTGACAAGAGGGCAAGACACGGGATACCGATTGCCGCCAGGTCTTCGACGGCATCGGACACTCGTGGGTCTTCAAGCGCCTGGAAGGCGACCGCATCAATGCCTTGACCGGCACAGGCCCGTAGTCTGCGCGAGAGGACGGCAGGCTCCATCTTTTTCGTGAAAACGCACTCGATCGTCGCGTTGCCTTTGCTGCCCACGTCCTGAAAACAGGCGGCGAGATATTCGGTCGATGGCCCGGCTTCATCGGGAAGGAAGACCTTCAAACGCCATGGCCGCGACCGGGCGACTGGCTGGGCGCCGAGCTCAATGGCCGTCTTCGCCTGCTCGACCCGTTGGCGTGTGGCGGCGCTGACGTGAGGGCGGTCGTTGAGGACCCGATCGACCGTCGAGGTCCGAACGCCGGCGAGTCTGGCGATCTCCACAATTTTTGCGCGGCGTGTGATGATGACGTCCGTATCCGACATCGGTGATTGGCCTGATTTGCTGTTCGATCAAAATACACGAGAGTCGTGATTGGAAAATGACTTCCCGTCAACGGGTGCGGATAGGTGTGTACCGGTTCAGATGAAGGAGTCGACATGAAACGCGCGGGTGTCATCGGTCTTGGTGATATGGGCAGCGGCCTGGCCAAGAACCTGATCAAGAACGGATTTGAAACGACGAGTCTCGACCTTAGTGAAGAGCGGATGGCCGCCTTCAGGGACATGGGTGGGAAACCGGCCGAAAGCACCGCCGACGTCGGGCGCAATGCGGACGCCGTCTATGTCATGGTGATGACCGGTGACCAAGCCAAGTCGGTCATACTCGGCGACGACGGCTTGGTCGGATCGATGGCCGAGGGCGGTACCGTGATCCTGACGGCGACGATCAAGCCCAGCGAGGCGCGCGACATCGGCGGCGCCATGGAAGGGACGGGAATCCAACTGATCGACAGTCCTGTGTCCGGAGGCTTCCCGGGTGCCCAAGGCGGCACCCTGACCATGATGGCGGCGGGCGCGGACGCGGTGTTGGACGAATTCGCGCCGGTTATGGAGGCGGTGTCGAAATCCATCCACCGGGTCGGCGACAAACCGGGCGACGGGCAGACGGTCAAGGCCTGCCTGCAGTCCCTGATCGGCTCCATCTTCTCCGCCACCTTCGAGGCCGCCGCCCTGGCCGCCAAGGCCGGCATCTCGGGCGAGGTGTTCTACAACGTGGTCTCCTCGTCGAGTGCCGGCAGCACCGTGACCAACACGTCGTTGGAGAACATCATCGACCGCAAGTTCGAAGGCACGGGAAGCCACATCAACACCATGCACAAGGACCTGACCATCTCACTGGCCCTGGCCGAAGACCTGGGCGTGCCCCTGCACACGGCGTCGACTGCCATGCAGTTGTTCCACGCCGGCAAGACCAAATACCCCAACGGCGACAACTGGGTCGTGACCCGGGTCATCGAAGAGATCATCGGCGCCGAACTGCATCGATAAAGGGGGTAAGGGATCATGAAACTGGGTGTCATCTGCGACGGCATCAGCCGCGACCTGGCCCATACGCTGAAGGTCATGGACGAGTTCGACCTCGAGTACGCGGAACTGCAGTTCGTCGGCGAGAAGGAGGTGGGCGATCACACCAAGGACGAGATCGCCGAGATGAAGGCGATGCTGGACGACCATGGCAAGCCGGTGTCCTGCCTGTCGCGTCACATCTTCGCTGGGATGACCACGGCCAACCGGCCCGGTGACGAGCTGCACAGGAAACACATGGACGCCCTCAAACGGGTCATCGAGATGGCCCACGAACTGGGTTCGCCTCTGGTCCGAATCATGACGTCGAAGAAGGAGCAGATCCTCTGGGGGCGCAACGGTGCGGAGCAGTGGAATGTCGCCAAGGGGGCCTGGGACACGCTGCCGCCCTTGATCGCGCCGGCCGTCGAACTGGCCAAATCGGAAGGCGTGACCCTGGTCGTCGAAACCGGCAACGGCACCATGGTCAACTCCAACTACACGGCGCGCAAACTGATCGACGATCTCGACGCCAAGGAAACGCTGAAGGTCCTGTGGGACCCGGCCAACAACTGCTGGTGCCATGAACTGGCCTATCCGGATGGCTACGAGGAGGTGCGCGACGGCTACCTGGGGCACATCCACATCAAGGACGTCAAGGTCGACACGCCGCGGGCAACCCTCGAAGTGCGCCGGATGGGAGAGGGTCAGCTGGCCGACCTCTTCCGGCCACTGGCCGACGCACTCAGGGCCGACGGCTACGACGGCGTGATTTCCTACGAAAGCGTCTACCGCCCGGATGGCGGCGATTTCGAAGACGGGTTTCGTCAGTGCATCGGCGCTTTCAAGGAAATCTATGGCTAGTTCCGCTTTCGTCGTCATGCGCACTCTTCGCAAGGTACCGTCCGGATGACGGAACCGGTGAGGATCGCGGTCGTAGGCGTCGGGCTGGTCGGCCGCTGGCATGTCGATGCGGTGCGGTCCCTGAAGGGAACCGTCGAGCTCCATTCCATCGTCGACCCGTCGCCGAAGGTGAGGGACTACGCGCAAGGTCTCGGGACCCCATGGTACGCGTCGCTCTCCGAGCTCTTGGCATCCTCGCCGCCCGACGGCGCGGTCATTTCAACGCCGAACCAGATGCACGCCGAGAACGGTTTGGAATGTGCCGGCGCCGGCTGCCCGATGCTGATCGAGAAACCGATCGCCACGTCATCGATGGAGGCCAAAACGATCGTCGAGGCGGCGGCGGCCAAAGGGGTGCCGGTTCTCGTCGGCCATCACCGACGCCATAATCCACTCATTCAAAAGGCGCGGTCCCTCATCGACGAGGGGATTCTCGGCCGGATCGCGACGGTGCACGGGACCTGCTGGCTGTTGAAGCCGGACGACTACTTCGCCCCCGAATGGCGCCGGAAGAGAGGGGCCGGTCCGGTGCTGGTCAATGCGGCCCATGACGTGGACTTGTTGCGCTATCTCTGCGGTGACGTCGAGAGCGTTCATGCGATGTCGTCGAACGCGGTCCGGGGGTTCGAAACGGAAGACAGCGCCGCGGCCGTCCTCCGCTTCCGCTCCGGCGCGATCGGCACCCTCACGATCTCCGATACGGTGGCGTCACCGTGGAGTTGGAAGCTGACCTCCGGCGAAAATCCGGTCTATCCGAAAACCCGCGAGAGTTGCTACTGGATCGGCGGTACAAAAGGAGCCCTTTCCGTTCCCGATATGCGCTATTGGTCTCATGGCGGCGGCGGTCACTGGAAAACCGACATTTCCGAAGAGGTCTACGCGGTCGAAATGAACGATCCACTGATCGCACAAATCAGCCACTTCGCCGCGGTTATCCGCGGCGCGGCGGAGCCGTTGGTCAGCGGTGAGGAAGGTCTGAAGTCGTTGGCCGTGGTCGAGGCTGTCCAGCGTTCGGCGTCGCAGGGCATCGCCATTCCGTTGTGACGAGCGTAAAGCCCTGTGCGCCCGCTCAACGGCTGTACGCTCTCAAGATTCCCCGAAAGTCTGACGCACCTGAACCCAGGCGTCGGCTAGATGGGATCGCAGCGCCGCTTCGGCGGCGTCCGGGTCGCGCATGAGGATCGCCTCGTAAATGGCCTTGTGGGATCGATGGTTGCCCCGGTTGCGTTCCGGCAGGCGAGGCATTCGCAACCATTGAGGGGCCAGCCACGACGTGTAGGCCTTGTGGACGGCCGGCAGGACCGGATTGCGGGGGATCCCGTAAAGCACCCCGTGGAAAGCCATGTCGGTCTTGTAGAAAAGTTCACTGTCTTCGATGGCCGCCTCGTTCGCTTCCAACGCCTGTTTGAGGTCGGCGATGTCGTCTTTGGTCGCGTTGGTGGCGGCTTGGCGAACCAGTGACGCCTCGACCATCGTTCGGGTGTCGAAGAGGTTCTTGATGCCGTCCGGATTGTTGAGCAATCGGCTGACGACGCTGTCGACGGTTTCGAGCGCTGCGTCGTAAGTGGGTTTGCGAACGACGGGCCGGTAGCGCGGACGAGCCTCGACCAGCCCCTTGTTCGCCAAGGCCAATATGGCCTCGCGCACGACGGTGCGGCTGACCCCGTAGGTCCCCACGATCTCGCGTTCCGGCGGCAGCGTTTCGCCTTCGCGGAGCGCTCCAGATTTGATCATCTCCGCAAACAGTTCAAACAGGTCGTCGGCGGCTCGGCCGCTCTTGGCGTCCGCAGGCTCATTTTGGGGTTTGGGGTCTTTCATGGCTGGTGTCGATTCGATCCCCGTGCTTTCCACTTTTCCTAATGACAGGGGTGGATTAATACGCAACGGCACTGTAATTTGGTCATACCAAAGCAGGTTTTTGGTCAGCCCGCAAGCCGCTTTACCATCTGATGTACGAAGCGACGTGAGAACATATCGGGAAAGATATGGGTAACATCACGAAAATCGAGGCGCGTCTTTACCGCGTTCCATTGAGCGAGGTATTGAGAGACGCCAAACACGGCGAACATACCCATTTCGAATTGGTCACGGTGACGCTGGGTTTGGCGAACGGCATCGAAGGCACGGGTTATACCTATACCGGCGGCAAGGGCGGGCACGCCATCCGCGCCATGATCGAGCATGATCTAGCCCCCTTTCTTGAAGGGGAGGATGCCGGCGATGTAGAGGCGCTCCATGAAACGATGCTGGATCATATCCATTACGTCGGGCGCGGGGGTATCGCTTCGTTTGCCATTTCCGCATTGGATATCGCGCTTTGGGACCTTCGCTGCAAGGATGCCGGCCAACCGCTCTGGAAGTTGGCCGGCGGCGCCTCGGATCGGTGCAAAGCCTACGCTGGCGGCATCGATTTGAATTTTCCGTTGCCGAAACTGCTCGATTCGATCCGGGGCTATCTCGATCGGGGGTTCAATGGTGTAAAGATCAAGGTCGGACAGCCGAGCCTGGAAGAGGATATCGAACGCGTGAAGGCCGTCCGTGAGCTCATCGGGCCGGATATTGCGTTCATGGTGGACGCCAACTACTCGATGAGCGTCGAAGAGGGCATTGCTGCCGCCGAGGCCTTCCAGCCCTTTGACATCTTGTGGTTCGAGGAACCGACGATCCCCGACGACTACAAAGGTTATGGCCGCATCGCCGAGGCGACGGGCGTACCGCTCGCCATGGGCGAGAACCTGCACACCATCCACGAGTTCGAATATGCCTTTGCCGATGCGCGGCTAGCCTTCATTCAGCCCGACGCCTCGAACTGCGGTGGCATCACCGGCTGGCTGAAAGTGGCTGAAAAGGCCCGGAAACGCGGGCTTCCCGTGTGCAGTCACGGAATGCAGGAGCTTCACGTCAGCTTGGTTTCGGCCCAGTCGAATGCGGGATGGATCGAGGTCCACTCTTTCCCCATCGATGAATATACGCGGCGCCCGCTGACCCTCGAAGACCACTTGGCCGTCGCCCCAAACGAACCCGGGATCGGCGTTGTCTTCGATTGGGACACGCTCGCATCCGTGCATGACGGCGATCGAGCCTGAATACAAACAAGAAGCACCAGATCTACTCGGCGGCCTTGTCCGGCAATGGACGAAGCAGGTTGCGCGACAGGTGGGCGCGAATCCGTTCGCAGATCAACCCCTCGTCATGGGCAAGCGCCGCTTCCAGAATGCCTCTGTGCTGCTCGACGTTCTCCGGCACGAAAACGAATTCCTTGTCGCTGGTGATCAGCTGCTGGCGGAACCGCATGTAAACATCCGCATGGGTCTTTTTCAGGACCTCCGAGCCACAAGAATCGATCAACGTCTGATGAAATTCCTGTTCGGCACCGGTCCACAGGGTGAGCAGTTCGGGAGAATTCCGGCCGGCGCGAACCTGCGATTCGATATGGGAGAGTTTGTGGTGCGCAGCCGACAAGCGTGCTTCCCAGGCGATGCCGCCTTGGCGGATCGACAGGCAGGCCCCTTCGCACTCGAGGAGGATGCGAAATTGGGTTAGGTCGTGCTGTAATTCCGCCGATTGCTCAGGGACATGGAAGCCACGCTGTTCGTGGTAATCGACTAGACCTACCGTCGACAGGCGGAACAGTATTTCCCGAACCATAGCCGCCGAACAGTCGTAATCCTTGCCCAGCGTTTGTGGCCTAAGTCTTTGACCGGGCTCGAATCCTCCGTTTACGACACGGTCGCGCAATTGATCAAAAACGGATCTGTTCGAGGCCATTTTTGCCCTTTTGCCTAACCAAAAACCATAAATTTCGAAACTTCACTATAATCTCGAAAAAATTCAAAATCGACAAAATTGTTGACTGGCATCATTCCCATGGTTAGTTTTGTCATACCAAACTTGTGCAATCCATTCCGCGGTCGGTAAGGGGATCGGGGATTTGAGATACGGGAGGAAATACATGCGTCTCTTAAAGACACTGACGATCGCGGCGTCGGCCGCACTCATTGCCGGTTCGGCCGTTACGGCCTCGGCCGCGACCACCAAGCTCCGCATCCAAACGCACTTCTCGCCGGAAACATTGTCCGGCAAGATGGCTGCCGAATTCATCCAAGACATCTCAGACATGTCAAATGGTGAAATCCAAGTCGAAATGTTCTATTCGTCGGCGGTCGTGAAGTCTGCCGAGACCTTCGATGCGGCGGCCACCGGTATCCTCGACTGCGACATGACCGGCGGCTCCTACCAAACCGGCAAGAACCCGGCCTTCCAGTTCGCTGGCGACCTAATGGGTGGTTACCAGAACCCCTACCAGCAGATGGCCTGGCTGCTCCATGGCGGCGGTTACGACAAGCTCAACGACCTCTACAACAACCACAACATGGAGTTCATCGGCTGGTGGATTCCGGGGCCCGAATCGCTGTCCTCGACCGCTCCGATCCGCAACGTCGCCGACTTCAAGGACTGGAAGTTCCGTTCGTCTCCGGGCATGACCACCCTGGTCTTCAAGAACCTTGGTGCCTCGCCGATCGTGATGGACTTCAACGAGATCTTCACGGCACTGGAGACCGGCATCATCGACGGTGCCGACGCTGCCAACCTCACCAACAACGTCGGCCTCGGTCTCTATGACATCGCCAAACACACCAACTTCCCGGGCCTCCACTCCATGCCGGCCGACCACCTGACCTGTCGCAAGGATGTCTGGGAAGCCATGCCGAAGCATCACAAAGCGATCCTAAAGGTTGCCATGCAGGCTCTGGCGTTGCGCAACGCCACCGTCAACGAAGTCAAGAACGCCAAGACCGCCAAGGAACTGCGCGCCAAGGGCATCAATCTCTACGAATGGTCTCCCGAAGAACTGGCCAAGTACCGCGCCGCCGTGAAGGCGGGTTGGACCGAGTTCGCCACTACGCCGGAATCGAAGGCGCTCTTGAAGAGCCACATCGATTTCCTGACCGATCTGGGTGCGATGAAGTAACGGAAACCCCCTTGTTTCCAATCGCTGCGGCAGGGTCGGGCCACGATCGGCCCTGCCGCATCTTCTCCGGCAATTCTGGCTCGTGCGCGGTGCGGGATGAAAATCACCAAGATCACCAGCCATGTCCTGCAATACGACCTGCCGGAAGTTCTAGGCTATTCACAGCAGTATTACTCCAAACGCAGCGCCCACCTCGTTGAGGTTGAGACCGATGAGGGCGTCACCGGATGGGGCGAATGCTTCGGCCCCGGCAACGTGGCCATCGCCAACCGGATTATTGTCGAGAAGGTAATCCAGCCCCTGATCCTCGGAGACGATCCGTTGGGCCGGGACGTCATCTGGCACAAGGTCTACAATCAACTGCGCGACCACGGTCAAAAGGGTATGCCGCTGCAATGCCTGTCCGGTGTCGATATCGCGCTGTGGGACATCGCCGGCAAGATCGCCGGCCTGCCACTCTCGAAACTGCTCGGTGGGAATTTCCGCGACGCAATCACCGTATACGGTTACGGCATGATGCTTCGCCCCGAGCCGACGGCCGAACTCGCCGCCCGTTTCGAGGACGAGGCGGCGTCGATCCGCGACATGGGTTTCGCAGCGACGAAAATGAAAGTCGGGTTCGGCCCGGAAGACGACATCGTGCTCGCTCGAGCGGTCCGCAAAGGAGTCGGCAACGGCTACCGCTTCATGGTCGACGCCAATCACTGCTACACGACCAGCGACGCCTTCTACGTCGGCCGTGCACTCGAAGACCTCGACGCCTACTGGTTCGAGGAGCCGGTGGCACCGGAAGATCTCGATGGTTACCGTGAACTGAGAGCCGGCTTGACGGTCAATATCTCGGGCGGGGAGGCAGAGTTCAACCGCTGGGGCTGGCGCGCACTCCTCGAGTCACGTGGGCTCGACATCGCCCAACCCGAAGTCTGCGCGCTTGGCGGTATTTCCGAATACCTGCGGGTCCTGGCCCTGTGCCACGCCCATTTCACGCCGGTGATCAATCACGTATGGGGTTCGGCGATCGCGGTCGCCACCAATTTGCATCTGTTGGCGGCGATGCCGCCGCTCCCCGGTGGCCTGCATCCATGGGAACCGATGCTCGAATTCGATACGACCGACAATAAATTCCGTGACGAATTATTGACGAATTCACTTAACATCCAAGACCAAGTCAAAAAGAACGGCGGAAGCGTTTCGATCCCGATGGGTCCGGGATTGGGCGTTGAACCGGGCCGCGATTTCATTCGGCACTACGAAGTCCAATAGAGGGGAGGGCCCGCCATGGGAGACGAATCCGGTAGCCGCATAGAATGGTTTCTCCCATTCGCCTTTGTCATCTGCATGGGGTGGGCGATCTGGCATGCGCCCGCGTACATCCTGACGATGATACCGCCGGAAAACCCCAGCCTGTTCGACCAGATGAGTGAGCTTCACCAGCGCAAGGACGTAAGCCCGGGCCTGCCTGGCCTGTTCGGCGGCGTCGCCGACTTTATCGACTGGGCCGCGTTGATCCTCATTCCGATCATCTTCGTCTTCGGCGCGCGGACCGTGCGCTGCGCCCAAATGGAATTTCCGCATTGGCGGCCCATCGATCGCTTCGCCTTGTTCGTCGGCCGGATCACGATGATCCTGATTATTTCGATGACCTCGATCATGCTCTATGAGGTTTTTCTCCGCTACGCGCTGGAACAGCCGACGCTTTGGGCCAACGAATTGACGCTGTGGATCGCCGGCTTCGTGTTCCTGTGTTCCGGCCTTTACGCCATGCAGCAGCGCTGCCACATCCGGATCTTCCTGCTGCACGACATCATGCCCCGGTGGGTGCAACGCACCTTCGATATCGTCGGTGCCTTTTTATTCGCGACATTCGCTTTCTTTTTGATTTACGGCAGCTTCTATCAGGTCTTTGTCATCAAGTTCTACAAGTGGGAAATGTTCGGTACCGCCTTCGATCCGCCGATCCCGGCGACCGTGCAGCCGATGGTTCTCATCATGATCACGTTGATTGCCATCCAAGGCATCATCAACGTGATCTCCGATTGGAACCTGGAACCGGAGAAACACACGGCGGCTGACGATATCGATAAAGAAGAGCTTGAAGTCATCAAGCGCAGCGTGGGGGGTGAGTGATGGACGTTGGTACGATCTCAATCGTCCTGGTCTTAGGGCTGATCATCCTTCTGGCCATCGGCATGCCGTTGGGCTTCGCCTCGGCGGTGCTCGCCCTCCTGGTTCTGGTCATGAAGTTCGAACCGACCCTGTTTTGGGACCCGTTCAGTTTCGGCGAAGGGATGTTGACCGGCAGGCCGGGGACAGGGGCTCTTTATATCCTGACCCAGAAGATCTTCGATCTCTTAACAGAATACGTACTCATATCCGTGCCGCTCTTCATCTTCATGGCGGCGCTCCTGGAGCGATCCGGCGTCGCCAAGGAAATGTACGATTCCTTGGACTTCTGGCTCAGCGGTGTTCGCGGCGGCATCGCCATCGTGACCTCGCTGATGGCCGTCATCATGGCGGCGATGTCGGGTATCATCGGTGGCGAGGTGGTCCTGCTGGGCCTCATCGCCCTGCCGCAGATGCTGCGCTTGGGCTACAACCAGAACCTGGCCATCGGCACCATTTGTGCGTCTGGCTCTTTGGGCACGATGATTCCGCCGTCGATCGTTCTGATTATTTTCGGATTGATCACCGAGACCTCGATCAAGGCGCTGTTCACCGGCGCCTTCATCCCCGGCGGCATGCTGGCCAGTTTCATCATCATCTACATCATCATCCGCACCCATCTCAATCCGTCGCTGGCGCCGTTGCCGGAGCGGCGACCCGGGGACCCGGACGGCAAGCAGAAGCTCGGCATGTTCGGTGCGTTCCTGTCCATTATCCTGGCCGGCTTCTCGACCTTGCTGTTCCTGAGGGCGCTCTACAACACGGTGATGGGCTACAACATCAACATGGGAGAAAACGTCGATCCATTGTTTCTCGGCATGATATATCATCTCCCCTATCTCGGAGGCACCATCGCCATCGGCCCTGCTCTGGCGGTTTTCGTTTTCGGCCGCGAGCGTTCGCGTTTGGGCTGGAAACACGGCAAAGGGCTGGTGCCGCCGCTGACGGTCATCGGTATCGTGCTGGGTTCCATCTACGGTGGCGTGACCGGCATCACCGAGGCGGCCGGCATGGGGGCGTTTGCGGTCTTCATCATCGCCGTGCTCCGCGGTGAGGCTTCCGTCGGCCTGCTCTGGGAGAGCCTCATGCGGACCCTGCGCTCGACGGGCACCATCATCTGGGTGACGGTGGGCGCTGCGGCGCTCTCCGGTTCTTATACGCTGGCCGGTGGTCCGGCTTACATCGTCGGCGCTGAAATGCCGACCATGCTGGTCCTGCTGACCATGATGGTCATCCTGCTGTTCATGGGCGCCTTCATGGACTGGGTCGGCATCGTGCTCCTGATCATCCCCGTGTTCCTGCCGATCGTGAAGCGTCTGCCCATCGAGGAGATCGGGTTGATCGGCCAATTGGCGCCGCAGCACGTGGCGATCTGGTTCGGGGTTCTGTTCTGTATGAACATGCAGGTCAGTTTCCTGTCGCCGCCGTTCGGGCCGGCGGCCTTCTACCTGAAATCAGTGGCACCGCCGCACATCTCGCTGACCGACATCTTCCGCGGGTTCCTGCCCTTCATCGGTGTGCAGTTGGTGGCCCTAAGTGTATTGCTGATCTGGCCGTCGATTGTGACGATCCTGTTGTAAGGAAGAGTGTTCTTCATGCTCTCACCGGCCCAAAGAACCCAGTTCCTGGACCCGGGCTACCTCGTGGTTGAGGACGTCATCGACGAGACGACCCTCGAAGCGGTCCGCAGGGAATACGCCGAGCGCATGGACGAGCTCTATGGCGAATGGCTAGGGCAAGGATTGGTCGAACCCGCCGCCGACGGCATGACCTTCTGGGATAAGCTCGACCGCTGTTACGGTGCCGGCTTCGACTGGTACCAGCCGTTCGACATCAGTCTGCCGCACGACGGCATCAACGATAGGACGCCGATGCATTTCGGGCCGGCCGTCTTCGACTTGGTCACCCATCCGAAAATCCTCGACATCGTCGAGACCCTGATCGGCCCGGAAATCTCCTCCAATCCGATCCAGCACGTACGCATCAAGCCGCCGCAACGGCATTTACCCGGTGACGAGAGCCGGGCCCATGTGACCGTCACCGACTGGCATCAGGATCGCGGGGTCGGCATTCCGGAGGCGGACCAAACCGAAGTCGTGACCGTGTGGGTGGCAATTACCGACGCCACGCCCGAGAATGGATGTCTTCAGGTCATTCCGGGTGCCGGGAAGGAAATGTACCCGCACTGCCTGAAAACACAGGTCGCCATCGCCGACGGCTTCGTCGACGTCAGCAAGGCCGTGGCGGCGCCGGTCAGGGCGGGCGGCATCATCCTGTTGCAGCCGTTGACCCCACACAGTTCGCTTCCCAACAATTCTGACGGTTACCGATGGTCGTTCGACCTGCGCTACAACGTCACCGGACAGCCGACCGGGCGCGGACACTTCCCCGAATTCGTCGCCCGCTCGCGCGCCAATCCCGCCTCCGAGTTGCGCGACTGGCGGGAATGGCGCGCCCTCTGGCAAGCGGCCCGCGCTCACTTGGCGCATGCACCGCATGTCGCCCAGCACCGCTGGCCGAGCGACGGCCCGCATTGTGCCTAGGGTCTCGTCCGATACCGCAATGGGTGACGGTGTCAACGCCGCTGACTACCCAGGTCCTACAACCGAACATGCGAGGAGAAGGAAATGACCGCTAGACTGAGCGGCAAACGCGCCCTGATTACGGCCGCCGGCCAGGGAATCGGACGCGCATCGGCCCTGGCCATGGCCGCCGAAGGCGCGTCCGTGATCGCGACCGATATCGACGAATCCGCCTTGGCCAAACTGAAAACGGAGGCGCCGGAGATTGATTGCCGGAAACTCGACGTTCTGGACGGCAACGCGATTTCGGCCCTAGCCGAGGAACTGGGGGCCATCGATGTGCTGTTCAATTGCGCCGGTTTCGTTCACAACGGCTCCATTCTCGAGAGTTCGGAAGACGAATGGGATTTCGCTTTCGACCTCAATGTCAAAGCCCAGTACCGAATGATCAAAGCGTTCCTGCCGGCCATGCTGGAAGCCGGCGGGGCCTCCATCATCAACATGTCGTCGCTGGCATCGAGCCTCAAAGGGGTGCCGAACCGTTGCATATATACGACCTCGAAGGCCGCGGTGCTCGGGCTCACCAAGTCGGTCGCCGCCGATTACGTGACCCAGGGCATCCGCTGCAACGCCATCTGCCCCGGTACGGTCGATTCCCCCTCCTTGCATGACCGCCTGCACGCCACCGGCGACTATGAGAAAGCCCGCGCCGAATTCATCGCCCGCCAACCCATGGGACGGATCGGCAGTGCCGAGGAAATCGCGGCCCTGGTCGTTTATCTGGCCAGCGATGAATCGACCTACACCACCGGCCACGCCCACGTCATTGACGGCGGCTGGTCCATTTGATCGACGAAAGGACGAACTAAAATGAAACTTCTTAGGTACGGCCCGCCGGGCGAAGAGCGACCGGGCCTCTTGGACGCCGGGGGGACGCTCCGCGACCTGTCGGGTCACGTCGGCGACATCGCCGGCGACGCCCTGTTGCCGGACGGTCTCGCCGCGATCGCCGCGCTGGACCCGGGAACCCTGCCGGCCGTCGACGGTTCGCCGCGACTGGGGCCCTGCGTGACAGGGGTCGGCAAGTTCCTGTGCATCGGCCTGAACTATTCCGACCATGCCGCCGAATCCGGGCTTCCGGTTCCCGACGAGCCGGTCCTTTTTGCCAAGGCGACCAGTGCCATTTGCGGCCCCGACGACGACATCGTCATGCCGCGCGGCTCCACGAAGACCGATTGGGAGGTGGAGCTCGGCGTCGTCATCGGCAAGCCGGCGAAGTACGTGTCCGAGGCCGACGCCCTCGGCCATGTGGCCGGGTTCTGCGTCGTCAACGACGTTTCCGAACGGGAATTCCAGATCGAGGGAACCGGACAATGGACCAAGGGCAAGTCCTGCGACACCTTCGGACCGATCGGCCCGTGGCTGGTCACCACCGATGAAGTCGGCGACCCACAAGACCTCGGCATCTGGCTGGAAGTCAACGGCCACCGGTACCAGGACGGCAATACCTCCACGATGGTGTTCACGGCCGGCTTTATCGTCAGCTATCTGTCTCGGTTCTTTACTCTGCATGCGGGCGACGTCATCTCGACCGGCACGCCGCCAGGGGTCGGGCTGGGACTCAATCCGCCGACCTATCTCAAGGCGGGCGATAAGATCCGTTTGGGGATCGATGGATTGGGCGAACAGAACCAGATGGTCGTCGCCGAGTGAGATTGTGCGAGGCTGGCCGCTACGGGTCAGACGCATGAGATGTCCGTGCTGCGGCGGAACGTCGTGAAGGCCTGGTCCAGATCCGGGTTCAGTTCCATTCCCAGTCCCGGTCCCGGCGGCACGGTGATGCGGCCCTTGTCGATGATCGGCAGGGCCGTCACCAGATCCCGGTACCAGGTCCGGTAGAAGGCGCGCACGCTCTCCTGGATCATGGCGTTGGGCGCATTCAACGATAGATGTGTCGAGGCGCAGAGCACCACGGGGCCCGTGCAGTCGTGCGGCGCAATCGGCAGGTGCCAAGCTTCCGCCATGGCCGCGATCTTGCGCGCCTCCGAAAGTCCGCCGCACCAACTGATATCCAAATTGAAGATACCGGCGACGCCGGTCTCGATGAGGTCGCGGAAGGCCCAGCGCGAACCAAGCGTCTCGGAAGCCGCGATATCGGTGCCGGCGAGGCCTCCACATAACGGTTCAGGCTCGACAGACTGTCCATCTTGATCGGATCCTCGTGCCAGAAGGTGTCATAGGGTTCGAGGGCACGGGCAATCTCGATGGCCGGCAGGAGCTGCCACATGAGGTGCAGTTCGACCATGATGTCCATACGGTCGCCGACGGCCTTGCGGATCTTCTCGAAGGGCTCGAGCGCCGCCTTGACCTCGATCCGCAACTTGTCTGGCGCGGAACCGACCATGCCGGTTGACAGAGAAGGTCGAATGGTTCGGCACCCGATCCTCGATGCCGAGACGGCAGAACCACCGGTAGGCCAGGTTGAGNTGG
>Ga0049104_100100_pt1 | contig 24866 bp, 26 predicted proteins | sample WorMettrBAHAMAS2_FD_55019 | JGI IMG/M metagenome (GOLD analysis project Ga0049104, IMG submission 55019) | Marine gutless worms symbiont microbial communities from Max Planck institute for Marine Microbiology, Germany - Inanidrilus... | ecosystem: Host-associated > Annelida > Digestive system >... | reverse complement strand
GTGTTCATGAACGTGTTCGACGTGCATGTGAACCGCATCCCCATCGAGGGCGCCGTGACCCGCCTCGCCTACCGGCCCGGCAAGTTCTTCAACGCGTCCCTCGACAAGGCCAGCGAGGACAACGAGCGCCAGGGCTTGGTCATCGACGCCGAAGGTCGCGACATCGGTGTCGTGCAGATCGCCGGCCTGGTCGCCCGGCGCATCAAGTGCACCCTCGCCGAGGGCCAGGCGGTGAAGACAGGCGAACGGTTCGGGCTAATCCGCTTCGGCAGCCGCGTCGACGTCTACCTTCCAGACGGCGTCGCGCCGCTGGTCTGCGTCGGCCAGCGCGCCGTCGCCGGCGAGACGGTGATCGCCGATCTGCGCGCCCAGGAACCGGCGCGCGAGGGCATCCTCCGATGAGTTCGCCGCGCGAACGCCTTGGCGGTCTGCACATCAACCGCATGATACCCAACATGCTGACGCTGCTGGCGCTTGCCTTCGGACTCAGCTCGATCCGCTTCGCCCTGCAGGAGCGCTGGGAAATTGCCGTCCTCGCCGTCGTCGTCGCCGCCGTGCTCGATGGCCTGGACGGGCGCATCGCCCGCATCCTCAAGGGCGCCAGCAAGTTCGGCGCCGAGCTGGATTCGCTCTCCGATTTCCTGTGCTTCGGCGTCGCACCCGCCGTCGTGCTCTACATCTGGGCGCTCGCCGACGCCGGGCGTTTCGGATGGTCGCTGGTGCTGCTCTATGCCATCTGCTGCGCGCTCAGGCTGGCGCGGTTCAACACGGCGTTGGACGACACCGAGCAGCCGGCCTGGACCCGCAACTTCTTCACCGGCGTGCCGTCGCCTGCCGGCGGCGGACTGGCGCTCATTCCGATGGTGCTGTGGTTCCAGACCGACGCCGAATTCCTCCGCGAGCCGTTCGTCGTCGCGATCGTGATGGTCACGGTGTCGGGGCTTATGGTCAGCCGCATCCGCACCTACTCGTTCAAGAAGATCCGTATCGCCCCCAGCGGCGTGCTGCCAACGATGCTCGGCATCGGCCTGTATCTGGCGTTCCTGGTCAGCGCGCCGTGGATCACGCTCTCGGTCACCGCGCTCGCCTACGTCATCTCGATCCCCATCGGCGCCCGGGCATATGTCCTGCATAAGCGCCGCGGCGCCGCCGCGTCACCGCCTGCCCCTCCGCCGGCGACCGGCACCCCCGCCGAGGGACCAAGGGAGTAGGCCGCAGAGTTTCAAATGCTCCGCGCAATCGGTAGATCACCCAGAGAGGCGCGACGCCAATGCCGCCGATCGAACAGCCGACGCTCGACGAACAAACGCTGCGCAGCCTGCGGGAGCGCGGCCTCCTTCCAGATTATTGCGGTGCGACGTTCGAGCCGCTGACCGGCAGGGTTTCCTCCGACATCTGGAAGGTGACCGCCGGGGACCGCGTCTTCTGCGTCAAGCGGGCGTTGTCGAAACTGAAGGTCGCAGCGGACTGGCAGGCCCCGGTCGAGCGGAACCTCTATGAGGTCGCCTGGTACCGGACCGCCAACGAGAAGGTGCCCGGCTCGGCACCGCGCATCCTCGCCCACGACGAAACGCTCATGCTCTGCGCGATGGAATACCTCGACCCGGCGACACATAAGCTATGGAAAACTGAGCTTCGCGACGGGCGGGCGGACCCGGATCAGGCCCGGCTCGCCGGCGAGCGGCTGGGACTCATTCACGCGAAAACGGCCAACGACGACGCGGTCAAGGCGCGCTTCCCCCGGACGGACATCTTCTACGACATCCGGCTGGAGCCCTACCTGGAAGCCACGGCCGCCCGGCACCCGGACCTGAGAGACCAGTTGTTCGGGCTCAGCCAAAGGACCGCGGAGACGCGCCGGGCGATGATCCATGGCGACGTCAGCCCGAAGAACATCCTGCTCGGTCCCGGCGGCCCGGTGTTCCTGGACGCCGAATGCGCCTGTATCGGCGATCCGGCCTTCGATATCGCCTTCTGCGTCAACCATTTCCTGTTGAAGTGCCTGTGGACGCCCTCGGCGAGGGACGGTTTCCTGTCGTGCTTCGAGACGATGTCGGCCGCCTATCTCGCGGAGGTCGATTGGGAAGACCGCGACGCCATAGAGGCGCGGGCCGCCAGCCTGTTGCCGGGCCTGTTCCTCGCCCGGGTCGACGGCAAATCGCCGGTCGAGTACGTCACCGACGAAGCCGACAAGGAGAAGGTCCGCCAGTGCGCGCGGGCGCTACTGTTCAAACCGCCGTCGCGGCTCAACGACGTCGCCAATGCCTGGGCCGAGGAGCTGTTGAAATGAGCACCGACATCGTCTCCGTCATCGGCAGGCGCGTCTGGGATTCCCGCGGACGCCCGACCATCGAAGCCGAAGTCCATCTGGCCGGCGGTGCCGTCGGACGGGCAATCGCCCCGGCCGGCGCCTCGACGGGCAGCGGCGAGGCGGTCGACAAGCGGGATGGCGGGTCCGCCTTCGGCGGATACGACGTGACCGGCGGCGTCGCGGCTGTCAATGGCGAGATCGCCGACCGCTTGCGGGGCCTCGATGTTCGGGACCAGGATCGGGCCGATCGGGCGCTGATCGATCTGGACGGCACGCCGGACAAGAGCCGGCTCGGCGGCAATGCGCTGATCGCCACGTCCATGGCCATCGCCCACGCGGCGGCCGCGGCGGCGGGACAACCGCTCTGGCGGTTCCTCGCGGGCGATCGCGCGGATGCGTTCCTGCCGTTGCCGGAGATTTAGATCTTCGGCGGCGGCGCGCATGCGGGCCGGCGGGTCGATGTCCAGGACTTCATGGTCATCGCCGTCGGCGCCGGGTCTTACGCGCAGGCCCTGGACTGGACCGCCGAGGTCTACCGGGCCGCCGGCAGGATCATGGCCGACGCCGGCCTCTTTCAGGGCGTCGCCGACGAAGGCGGCTACTGGCCTGCCTTCGAGTCCAACGAACAGGCCCTCGACTACCTCGTCCGGGCGATCGAGGGGGCCGGGTTCACGCCGGGCGACGACGTCGCCATTTCCCTCGACATCGCGGCGACGGACTTCGGCAGCGGCGGACGCTACCAGCTGTCGACCGACGGCAAGACCGTCGACTCGGATGGCCTCGCCGGGATGCTGCTGGGCTGGCTCGAGCGCTACCCCATCGTCGCCATCGAGGACCCCCTCGGCGAAGACGATGCCGCAGCGATGGCGTCGTTCACCGGTGCGGCCGGCGGTGCGGTCGAGGTCGTCGCCGACGACTTCATCTGCACGACCGCCGCGCGGATCGGAGAGGCCGCGGCCATGGGAGCGTGCAACACCGCGCTCATCAAGCCCAACCAGGCGGGCACGCTCACCGAAACCAGGGCGGCGCTGGAGGCGGCGCGGGCCGCGGGTTGGGAGGCCATCGTCTCGGCCCGCTCGGGCGAAACCGAGGATACCACCATCGTCCATCTCGCCGTGGGATGGGGGGTGAAGCAATTGAAGGTCGGCTCGTTCGCCCGCTCGGAACGCATGGCCAAGTGGAACGAGGGCTTGCGCATCGCCGAGAGTCTGGGACAGGGTGGAGGTCGCCTCGCACCACGCGCGAGCTTCCCCTGGGGACGGTAAGGACCGGGCGCACCCCATGAAGGTGGTTTTTCACTACGACGCCGGGCCGGCCCTTGTCGGCAGCCTGCGGACCCTCGCCGCGGACGGCCTCGACGTCGAGGTCATCCCGGCCAAGGATCGCCACCTGTTCACCGCCGCCCTCGGATCCTGTGAGGTGCTCTGGCACGTGCTGGCGCCGATCACCGCCGAGCACATCGCCGCCGCCCCCAACCTCAAGCTCATTCACAAGTTCGGCGTCGGTGTCGACACCATTGATCTCGCCGCCGCCCGGGCCCACGGGGTCCGCGTCTGCAACATGCCGGGGACCAACAGTCAGGCCGTCGCCGAGATGACCCTGCTGCTCATGCTGTCGGCGCTCAGGCGCCTGACGTTCTTCGATCACGAAATCCGTATGGGGCGGGGCTGGGCGTTCGCCGACGAAGTCCAGGACAGCCTCGGCGAGATCTCCGGCAAGGCCGTCGGGTTCGTCGGTTTCGGGGAGATTCCGGCGAGGTTGACGCCCGTCCTCAAGTGCCTCGGCGCCCGCATTCTCTACACGGCGACGAGCCAGAAACCTTCCGCCGACGCGGAGTGGATGGAGCTCGATCCGCTGCTCAGGACCGCGGACATCGTCTCGGTGCATGTCCCGCTCACCCCGGACACCCAAAACCTGATCGATGCGAACGCGATCGCCAAGATGAAACCGGGAAGCATCCTGATCAACACGGCGCGGGGCCGCGTCGTCGAACCGCTAGCGCTGTACGAGGCTTTGATGTCCGGGCACCTGGGCGCCGCCGGCCTCGACGTGTTTGCCGCCGAGCCCCTGCCCGAGGACGACCCGATCCTCGCGCTCGACAACGTCGTCGTTTCCCCGCACGTCGCCTGGCTGACGCGGGAGACCCTGGAGCGCAGCGTCGCCGTCGCCGTCGACACCTGCCGGCGGCTCAAGAACGACGAGGACCTGGCGAATCGCGTGATTTGAGGTTGATATTGCGGCCGTGGCTCGTCGTTGACCTCATTTCCCGCTTCCGTGTGGGTCCGGGGTTGACCAAACGCCCGAGATCGCGTCTACATAGTAGAGCAATTGCTTTTTCGCTGAGCAAATGCCTACGTTGCTCGGTGGGCACCCGAGACCACAGCGATATCGTTCTGCGATGCCAAAACACGGTCACAATGAGCACAACCGCCTGGACGATGCCGCACGTGCCGGCTGGCTCTATTACGTCGCCGAGAACACCCAGGACGAGATTGCCGAAAAGATGGGTATATCTCGGCAATCGGCGCAGCGGCTCGTTGCCTTGGCCGCCCGCGAACGCCTGATCAAGTTCAGGCTGGACCATCCCATTGCGCAGTGCATGGATTTGGCGCACCGCCTCAAGGACCGGTACCGGTTGGACTTCTGCGAAGTCACCTTGGCCGACCCGTCGTCGGATGATCCGGCGCTGGGCATCGCGCAGGTTGCGGCGGTCGAAATGGAGAAGGCCCTCGAGGCCAAGAGCCCCATCGTCATGGCCCTGGGCACCGGTCGTGAAATCAAGGGTGCCGTGGAGCAGATATCGGCGATGAATTGCCCTCATCACAAGGTGGTATCGCTTGTCGGCAACCTCGCGCCGGATGGCTCGGCGAGCTTCAACGATGTCATCATGAGGATCGGCGATGCCACGCAGGCCCCCCACTATCCCATGGCGGTCCCCGTCGTCGCGACATCGCGGGAAGAGCGCGACATCCTGTGCGCCCAGAAACCGATCCGCAGCAACATCGCCCTCGCACAGTCTGCGGATATAGCGTTCGTCGGCATCGGCGAAATCGATGACGAACCGCCATTGCTGACCGACGGCTTCATCACCCAAAGCGAACTCGACGATCTGATCGTCGCGGGAGGTGCCGGGGAGATCGTCGGTTGGGCCTACGACGATCAGGGCGCCTTGATCGCCGGAGAGACCAATGACCGCGTCGCCAGCGTTCCACTCAATCAACCCGCTGAACGACTCATCATCGGCGTGGCGCGTGGTCCGAAAAAGCTGCGGGCCATCCGGGGCGCGCTTGCCAGTCGCTGGATAACGGGTCTCATAACGGACGAATCGACGGCCGAAGCCCTGGTCGGCTGACATTTTCTCAGCCCGCCCAAGCCCTTACCCATTGATCTTCAGACATTTTCTTGTGCCCAGGATGGGGCGATCCGCATGCTGCCTCGGCCCGGCGGCAAAAAAAGCCGTTGACAGCCCTCTTTCCATGTGTGAGCAATTGCTCAAACGTATAGCAAATGCTCACACTCATTGAGAACGAGATTGGGAGAAGCTGCATGTTCAAGACCCCGCTCAGAATCCTGACCGGAGCGATGCTCGCGGCATCGCTCGCCGGCACGGCCGCGGCCGCCACCAAGTTGACCATCGCCACCGTCAACAACGGCGACATGATCCGGATGCAGAAGCTGTCCGGAGAGTTCATCGCAAAGAACCCCGACATCGAGCTCGATTGGGTCGTGCTGGAAGAAAACGTGCTCCGCCAGCGCGTGACAACGGACATCGCCACCAAGGGTGGACAGTACGACATCATGACCATCGGCATGTACGAGGTGCCGATCTGGAGCAAACGGGGCTGGCTGGTCTCGTTGAACGATCTTCCCGCCGCCTATGACGTCGACGACATCCTGCCGGCCATCCGGGGCGGTCTGACCGTCGACGGCAAGCTCTTCGCGGCACCGTTCTACGGCGAGAGTTCCATGGTCATGTACCGCAAGGACCTGATGGATAAAGCCGGCATGACTATGTCCGAGGCGCCGACCTGGGACTTCATCGCCCAGGCCGCCCGCGCGATGACCGACAAGAAGAATGAGGTCTTCGGCATCTGCCTGCGCGGCAAGGCCGGCTGGGGCGAGAACATGGCGTTCCTGACCGCCACCGCGAACTCCTTCGGCGCCCGATGGTTCGACATGGACTGGAAGCCGCAGTTCGACACCGCCGCCTGGAAGAAGGCCCTGACCTTCTACCTCGGTCTGATGAAGGACGCCGGCCCTCCGGGGGCCTCGTCCAACGGCTTCAACGAGAACCTGGCCCTGTTCCAGTCCGGCAAGTGCGGCATGTGGATCGACGCCACCGTTGCCGCCTCGTTCGTGACCAATCCGAAGGACAGCAAGGTCGCCGACCAGGTCGGCTTCGCCCTGGCCCCGGATACCGGTCTCGGCAAGCGCGGCAACTGGCTGTGGGCCTGGAGCCTCGCGGTTCCCGCCGGCTCGAAAAAGGTCGACAGCGCGAAGAAGTTCATCGCCTGGGCGACGTCCAAGGACTACCTCGCCTTGGTGGCGTCCAAGGAAGGCTGGGCCAACGTGCCGCCGGGCACCCGGGCGTCGCTCTACGCCGACCCCGAGTACGCCAAGGTGCCGTTCGCCGAGATGACTTTGAAGAGCATCAACTCGGCCGATCCGACCAAGCCGACCGTCGATCCGGTTCCCTACGTCGGCATCCAGTTCGTCGCCATCCCCGAGTTCCAGGGGATCGCCACGGCGGTGGGGCAGCAGTTCGCGGCCGCCCTTGCGGGCAACATCTCCGCCGACCAGGCGCTGAAGAACGCCCAGGCCCTGACGCACCGGGCCATGCGCAAGGCCGGCTATCCGAAGTAGTCCAACCTCCCCCAACTGGTGGGGCCGGTCAGCCGGCCGGCCCCACGCCTCTTTCGGCGCGAGACGCGTCGAGTCTAGGGAGACGCCCCATGGCTACCGACCAATCCCGAACTGCCGCGCGATTCATGATCTCGCCCTCGGTCGTCCTTCTGTTGGGCTGGATGATCGTGCCGCTCTCGATGACGATCTGGTTTTCCCTCCAGAGCTACAACCTGCTCTCGCCCGGAACGGAAGAATTCATCGGCCTCCTGAACTACGAGTTCTTCGTCACCGATCCAGCGTTCTTCGAGGCGCTTGGCAACACCCTGCTCCTGGTGGGTGGCGTCCTCCTCATCACCATCGCCGGCGGCACGGCGCTCGCGCTGCTGCTCGATCAGCCGGTCCGGGGCCAGGGGATCGTGCGCATTCTGGTGATCGCGCCGTTCTTCGTCATGCCCACCGTGTCCGCGCTGGTGTGGAAGAACATGTTCATGAACCCGGTGAACGGCCTGTTCGCCCACGCGGCCAAGGTCGTGGGCCTCGAACCGTTCGATTTCTTCGGCCAAGCGCCGCTGTTCTCGATCACCCTGATCGTCGCTTGGCAATGGCTGCCGTTCGCGACCCTGATCCTGCTTACGGCTCTGCAATCCCTGGACCAGGATCAGCTGGAGGCGGCGGAGATGGACGGCGCGAGCGTGCTCAATCGCTTCGTCTTCATCGTCGTGCCCCACCTCTCGCGGGCGATCACCGTGGTGATCCTGATCCAGACCATCTTCCTGTTGTCGATCTTCGCCGAGATCCTCGTCACCACCAACGGCGGCCCAGGCTACGCGTCGACCAACATCACCTTCCTGGTCTACGCGCAGTCGCTGCTGCAGTTCGACGTGGGCAGCGGCTCCGCCGGCGGCATCATCGCGGTCATTCTCGCCAACATCGTCGCGATCTTCCTGATGCGGATGATCGGCAAGAACCTGGAGGCCTAGACCCATGGCACGCCAAGTCACCAATCGCCGCAAGGCCGTGACCACCGCCCTGGCATGGGGCGTCGGCCTGCTGATCTTCTTCCCGATCCTGTGGACGGTCCTGACGAGCTTCAAGACCGAGGCCGAAGCCATCGCCTCGCCGCCTCTGTTCCTCGCGTTCGACTGGACGCTGGAGAATTACGGCGAGGTCCAGGAACGGTCGAACTACTTCCGCCACTTCATGAATTCGGTGGTGATCTCGTTGGGTTCGACCCTTCTTGGCCTGCTGATCGCCATCCCGTCGGCGTGGTCCATGGCCTTCGTGCCCGGAAAGCGGACCAAGGACGTGCTGCTGTGGATGCTGTCCACCAAGATGCTGCCGCCCGTCGGCGTCCTGATCCCGATCTACCTGATCTTCCGGGACGCGGGCCTGCTCGACACCCGGTTCGGGCTGACCATCGTGCTGACGCTGATCAACCTGCCGATCATCATCTGGATGCTTTACACCTACTTCAAGGAGATCCCGGGCGAGATCCTCGAGGCCGCGCGGATGGACGGGGCGACGTTGTGGTCCGAGGTCGTCCACGTGCTGACGCCGATGGCGGTTCCGGGCATCGCCTCGACCCTGCTGCTGAACATCATCCTGGCGTGGAACGAGGCGTTCTGGATCCTCAACCTGACGGCCGCGGAGGCCGCGCCGCTGACGGCGTTCATCGCCGGCTACTCCAGTCCCGAAGGCCTCTTCTACGCCAAACTTTCGGCGGCTTCGACCATGGCGATCGCGCCGATCCTGATCATGGGCTGGTTCAGCCAGAAGCAGCTCGTGCGCGGATTGACCTTCGGCGCAGTGAAATAGACCCGTAAGACGGGAGGAATTTGAAATGGGAAACATCACTCTCAAGCAGGTGTCCAAGAGCTTCGACGACACCGAGGTCATCCCGCCGCTGGACCTGCAGATCAACGAGGGCGAGTTTGTGGTCTTTGTCGGCCTCTCGGGGTGCGGGAAATCGACCCTCTTGCGGCTCATCGCCGGTCTCGAAGACGTGTCGTCCGGCACGATCGAGATTGACGGCCAGGATGCGACCGACATCCGTCCCGCAAAGCGCGGTCTCGCCATGGTCTTTCAGACCTATGCTCTCTACCCGCACATGTCGGTGCGCAAGAACATCGCCTTTCCGCTGAAGATGGCCGGAATGGACGCCGCCGAGATCGAGCGAAAGGTCGACGGCGCCGCCCAGGTCTTGAATCTGTCGGACTACATCGATCGGCGGCCCGGGCAGTTGTCCGGCGGGCAGCGGCAGCGCGTCGCCATTGGCCGGGCGATCGTCCGCGAACCGAAGGCGTTTCTGTTCGACGAGCCGCTGTCGAACCTGGACGCGGCGCTCCGGGTCAACATGCGCCTCGAGATCTCCGAGCTGCACAAGAGCCTGGAGACGACGATGATCTACGTGACCCACGACCAGGTCGAGGCGATGACCATGGCCGACAAGATCGTCGTTCTCCGGGCCGGGTTCATCGAACAGGTGGGCTCGCCGTTGGAGCTCTATCGCACGTCAGCCAACCTGTTCGTCGCCGGGTTCATCGGCTCACCGAAGATGAACTTCATCGATGGGCCGGAGGCGAGCAAGCACGATGCGCACACCATCGGCGTGCGGCCCGAGCACCTGGAGCTGTCGAAGGACGGCGGCCTGTGGCGGGGCACGGTGGGCGTCGCCGAGCACCTGGGCTCCGACACCTTCCTCCACGTGACGGTGGCGGGCGTCGGCAACCTGACCGTGCGCGCGTCCGGCGAGGTCGGTGCGAGCTACGGCGACGAAATCGGCATCACCGCGCCCGAGGACAAGATCTACCGCTTCGACAAGGACGGAAAGGCGATCCGGTGAAACGGCTGGCGGGCAAGTCCGCTTTGATCACCGGCGCGGCTCGCGGCATCGGCAGGGCTTTCGCCGAAGCCTATGTCCGCGAAGGGGCGGTCGTCGCGATCGGTGACATCGATGCACCGCGGGCCGAGACGACCGCCGCCGAGATTGGATCGGACTGCTTCGCCGTTCCCCTCGACGTCCGCGATCAGCAGTCGATCGACCGCGCGGTCGAAGCGGTGGCCGAAAAGACCGGGGGCATCGACATCCTGGTCAACAACGCGGCCATTTTCGACATGGCGCCCATCGTCGAGATAAGCCGCGAGAGCTACGACCGGGTCTTCGCGATCAACGTGCTGGGAACCCTGTTCACTCTTCAGGCGGTGGCCCGGTCGATGATCGACCGCGGCCGTGGCAGCAAGATCATCAACATGGCGAGCCAGGCCGGGCGACGGGGCGAACCCTTGGTCGCCGTCTATTGCGCCAGCAAGGCGGCGGTCATCAGCCTGACCTAATCGGCCGGCCTGAACCTCATCGAGCACGGCATCTACGTCAACGCGATCTCGCCCGGTGTCGTCGAGGGCGAGCACTGGGACGGCGTGGATGCGCTGTTCGCCAAGTACGAGAACCGTCCGCCAGGCGAAAAGAAACGCCTCGTCGGCGCCGAGGTTCCCATCGGCCGCATGGGCACGGCTGAGGACCTTACCGGCATGGCGATCTTCCTCGCCAGCGCGGAGAGCGACTACGTGGTGGCCCAGACGTTCAACGTTGATGGTGGGAATTGGATGAGCTGATGAGTGCAATCAAGCTGAATCAGGAATCGCTCGATCATCTCTCGGGCGACGTCTCCGTGCCGCGGTATAACCGGGCCAAGATCACCCCCGGGATCATGCATATCGGGGTCGGCAACTTCCATCGAGCCCACCAGGCCATCTACGTGAACCGCCTGTTCAACGTGGGCAGCGATCACGACTGAGGCATTGTCGGCGCCGGTGTACGCCCCAATGACGCCCGGATGCGGGACCTGCTTCTGGACCAGGATTGCCTGTCGACGGTTATCGAGTTCGACCCCACCGGATACACGGCGAGCGTCTGCGGTGCGATGATCGACTACCTTCCGGTAGACCCGAATGCGCTGGTCAAGACCCTGGCCCGTCCGGACATCCGTATCGTCTCGCTGACGGTCACGGAAGGCGGCTACTATATCGACGCCGAAACGGGCGGCTTCGATACCAGTCATCCCGACATCGTCCATGACACGGAAGATCCGGCCAACCCCCGTACCGTTTTCGGTATTCTCCTCGCCGGGCTGAGACTTCGGCGCCGCCGGAAACTGTCGGCCTTTACCGTCCTCTCGTGCGACAACCTGCCGGAAAACGGCAACGTCACCCGTCAGGCCATGGTGGGATTGGCGGGAGCAGACTCGGCGGATCTGGCACGTTGGGTCGACTCGGAAGTCGCCTTTCCCAACGGCATGGTCGATTGCATCACGCCGGCCACCGGCCAGCGGGAGCGGCGCCTAGCATCGACACAGTTCGGTATCAAGGACGCCTCGCCCGTTGTCTGCGAGCCTTTCCGGCAATAGGTCATCGAGGACCGCTTTTCCGCCGGGCGACCGGCTCTGGAAAAGGTCGGCGTCGAGTTCGTCGCCGATGTCGCGCCCTACGAACTCATGAAGCTCCGCATCCTCAACGGTGGTCATGCCGCGATTGCCTATGCCGGCGCGTTGCTGGGACACCACTTCGCCCATGACGCCGCGCGTGATCCCCTGATCCGGGGGTATCTCGAAAAGCTCGAACGCGAGGAGATCATCCCCACGCTGGCGCCCATATCCGGGATCGAGTTTCCGGCCTACTTGGCGACGGTCCTTGAGCGGTTCGCCAATCCCGAGATCGGCGACACCGTTCCGCGGCTCTGCCTCGATGGCTCGAACCGTCAACCGAAGTTCATCCTGCCGACCCTCGCCGACCGCCTGGAGGCCGGCCGGAGTATCGATGGCCTTGCCCTGGAAGTCGCCCTCTGGTGCCGCTATTGCGCGGGAAAAGGAGCGGACGGTGAGCCGCTCACCGTCGACGACGAGAACGCGGAGCGCCTCACCGAAAACGCACGCCGCGCGGAACACGACCCGACCGCATTCCTGTCGATGACCGACATCTTCGGACCGTTGGCCGACAACGCCACCTTCGCGGCCGCCTTCACCCGGGCCGTCAATGCGTTGTACCGGGACGGCACCGCGGGAACGCTCGAGACTTATGTAAACGGAGGTCTTTCGTGATCCTCTGTTGCGGCGAAGCCCTTGTCGACATGCTGCCCCGGGTCCTCGACGACGGCAGCGCGGCGTTCCTTCCGGTACCCGGCGGTGCGCTGTTCAACACCGCGGTGGCCCTTGGCCGGCTTGGCGAGGAGACGAGTTTCCTGTCCGGCATATCGACGGACATTTTCGGCGAGAATCTGATCACCTGTTTGGACGAGTCCGGCGTTGGAACGGCCTATTGCGTGCGCAGTCCGAGGCCGACCACCCTCGCCTTCGTCACCCTCAACAACGGGAACGCCCAGTACACCTTCGTCGACGAGAACACGGCCGGCCGGATGCTCGAAACGTCGGCCGTTCCGAACCTGCCGGCATCCATCCAGGCCTTTCATTTTGGCGCGATCAGCCTGATCCCGGATCCCTGCGGCGCAACGTTCGAGGACGTGATGCTGCGCCACCACGAGACATCGGTCATGTCGCTGGACCCCAATATCCGGCCCGGCTTCGTCACTGATGAAGCGGCCTACCGCGGCCGCCTGAAGCGGATGATCGCAATGAGCGACATCGTCAAGGTCTCGGAGGAGGACTTGGCTTGGCTCCACCCGGATGGCGATTTCGAGACGCTTTCTCGCGGCTGGATCGATGCCGGAGTCTCGATCGTCACCTTGACAATGGGCGGGGACGGAGCGCGATCCGTGACACGAACCTTCGATGTCACGGTGCCGTCGATGCCGGTGACCGTGGTCGATACGGTCGGCGCCGGCGACACCTTCAATGCGGGGTTCCTGGCCAGCCTGCGACGGCACGGTGCCCTGCGCAAAGATGTCCTCAAGTCGATTGATGAGAGCACCTTGCGTTCGGCGCTGGATTTCGCCACGCACGTTGCAGCCGTTGTCGTCGGCCGCGCCGGCGCGAATCCACCTTGGCAGCACGAGATTGAGGCCGCTGGCTGAGACAGGCCAGACCGTGCCGTGTCCCCGCACGTCGCCTGGCTGACGCGGGAAACGCTCCAGGCATGACCGGCTACGGGCCGACTCGATTCCGGATCTGAGCGGGCGTGACGCCGATCTCGCGCCGGAAAGTCGTCGTCATGTGGCTTTGGGACGAGAACCCGGTCGCGTAGGCGATGTCGGCGATGGCATCGTCGGTCGTCCGCAGCAGCGCATGGGCGGCCTCGATCCGGCGGGCCAGCACGTACTGGTGCGGCGGCTCGCCGACCTTGCGCTTGAAGGCCCGGCCGAACTGATGCGTCTGCACCCCCGCCAGCCCGGCGAGGGATTCGAGCGACAGATTGGCGTCCAGGTTGGCGTCGATGTAGCCGAGGATCGTGCGCAGCACCCGGTCGCTGAGCGTTGTCCCGCGGCCGGTCGCGTGCTGGCGCGGCGGCAGGCGCAGCATTTCGACGATGAGAGCGAAGCCGAGCGCGCGAAGGTAGTCATGGGACACCACCTCGGCCCTCATGTGGCGGCGGATGCGCTGGGCGATCTCGGTGGTGAACGGCTTGGGGCCGCCGATGATCACGCACGGCTCCAGGCGCTCCGGCGGAAGCTGCAACGCCGCGGCGACATCCATGCGCACCTCGTCGAAGTTGAACGAGAACGATAGCACCTCCGGCGCCGCCTTGGATTCGCCGCGGAGCGGGAAATTGGCGGGGACGACGATGTACTCGTAGGGCCGCCGCTCGTAGTGCCGCATGCGGTCGCCGGCTAGCGAGCTGGCTCCCTCGTCGGTGCTGAAGCTGATCGTGGCGAGGGTCTTCGGCAGTTTCACGTTGAAGGTGCGCTCCCCCGCCGGCACCAGCTCGATCACGAACTTGTCCAAGCGGATGCGCCGGCCCCATTCCGGCACGCTGAGGCTCGGCGGCGCATCGAGGCGCATTTCCTGTCTGTCCATCGCTTCCCCGACACCCGGACCGTGCCCGAATCCTAAGGCAAAACGCCGTGCCGGGGGAACGCGATCGTCAAAGCTGAGGTGCATGATTCTGAAATGCCGATCGCTGAAATACGCCGGGAGCATTCGAGACGATGATCGCAGGCGAGCCGAGGCTCTCTCCGACTTCTTGGAGTCGGCGTTCGGGTCTCGGGAGATGGCAAACCTAAGGGCCGCGCCGCCTCCGACAGGCGGGCGACGCCCGACAGCAAGGAGTGCACGAGCGATGACAAAGACCGCCGTTACCCGAGGCGCCCATCACATCGGCCTCACCGTTCCGGACCTGGCCGAATCCCAGTCCTTTTTTGTCGACACGCTCGGTTTCGCCGAACTCGGCGAGTTGCCGGACTACCCGGCTGTCTTCCTGAGCGATGGCACCACGATGATCACCCTGTGGCAGGCGACGGACCCGATGAACGCGGTCCCGTTCGACCGCAAGAACAACGTCGGCCTGCACCATTTCGCCATGACCGTCGAGAACGGAGACGCCCTCGACGGCCTCTACCACACCCTCGACGCAACGACCGGCGTCGATATCGAGTTCGCACCGGAACCGCTGATGGGCGGACCGACGAAACACATGATGTGCTTCATCCCGGGCGGCATCCGCATGGAGTTCATCGCGCCGGCCGCGTGAACGGCCAGCATCGGACCACGAAGGAGACCGACATGACCGACGCAACCCTCAACCCGGCCAGCCGCGCCGTCGCGGTCGGCGACCACGCCGCCGGTGTGGCCCGGGCCGGCCAGCTCGTCACGCTTTACGGCCTCGTCCTCGTCTTCGGCTGGATCGGGGCGATGAAGTTCACCGCCTACGAGGCCGGCGCCATCGAAGGCCTGGTCGCCTCGAGCCCGCTGATGTCGTGGCTCTACGCGATCTTCGATGTACGCGGTGCGGCCAACCTCATTGGCATCGTCGAGGTGACGGCGGCGGCGCTTCTGGCTGCCCGGCCGTTGTCGGCGGTGGCCGGCGCCGCCGGTGCCGCGCTGGTCGCCGGGACGACGGCGGTGACCCTGACGTTCCTGTTTACCGCCCCCGGGTGGGAACCGAGCCTGGGCGGTTTTCCGGCGCTTTCCGTCGTCCCCGGACAGTTCCTGATCAAGGACGCCGTGCTGCTCGGCGCCGCCCTGTGGATCCTCGGAGACGCCTTGCGGGACATCCGCGCCACCCGCTGACCGGACCAAGGGCGCGACCATCAACCATTCGATAGAGGAGAGCAACCATGCCCCGACTGACCCCCGTCGACCCCGCCACCGCCAGCGGCGAAGCCAAGGTGCTTCTCGACGGCGTGCAGAAGAAGCTCGGCATGACGCCGAACATCATCCGCACGATCGCCAACGCCCCGGCCGCGCTGAAGGCCTACTTCGGCATCAACGAGGCGCTGGCCGGCGGCCGGTTCGACGCCAAGACCCGCGAGGCCTTCGCCCTCGCCGTCGCCGGCGCCAATGCGTGCGAGTACTGCGCGTCGGCTCACACGGCGCTGTCGAAAAGCCTGAAGGTGGACGACGTCGAGATCGATCGCCGCCTCGACGGGCACTCCTCAGATCCCGCCCTCGACGCGGCGCTTGTGTTCGCCCGCGCCGTGGTCGAAAAGCGAGGCTTCGTCAGCGACGACGACATCGCGGCGGTCCGTGCCGCCGGCCACGACGACGGCGCCATCGCCGAGATCGTCGCGCATGTGGTGGCGAACATCTTCACCAACTACGTCAATCACGTCGCCGAAACCGAGATCGACTTCCCCAAGGTCGATCTGGCCAAGGCGAAGGCAGCTTGAGCCCCGACGCGGCGGTGCGCCGCGGTGGCGCACCGCCCCTTCGGTCGAGGAGGCAACCATGGACAAACCGGTTATCGAATCCGACTCCCCCTTCCACCTCGGCGAGCACCAGGTGCAGGAGCGCCTTGGCGTCCGCGAGATCGAGGACTAGGCGCGCAAGGTCGTGCGGCCCTTTCTGCCCGAGGAACACCGGGCGTTCCACACGGCGATGCCGTTCCTCGTCGTCGCCGCCCGCGACGAGCGGGGACGACCGTGGGCGACCATGCTCGCCGATCGCGAGGGCTTCGTGACGTCGCCCGATCCCGTGTCGCTGGTGATCGACACCAAGCCCGTTTCGGGCGACGCCCTGGAGCGCGCCTTCGTGCCCGGGGCGGACATCGGCATCCTCGGCATCGAGCTGGCGACGCGGCGGCGCAACCGCGTCAACGGTCGCGTCGGAAGAACCGAGACCGGTGCGATCGTCTGCACTGTGGACCAGACATTCGGGAACTGCCCGCAATACATCCGCGAGCGCGAATGGCGCTACGTCGGCGACGTGTCGGCAGGTGCGCCGTCGAGAGGCACGCGGCTCACGCCGTCGCAGACCGCGTGGGTCGCCTCGGCCGACACCTTCTTCATCGCCACGGGGTACCGGGGCGAGGCCGAGGACCCGGCCTACGGCATGGATGCCTCCCACCGGGGGGGGCGATCCGGGCTTCGTCACGGTTGTGGGCGAGACGCGGCTGGTGTTCCCCGACTACGCCGGCAACAACCACTTCAACACCATCGGCAACCTGGTTTTGGACCCGCGGGCCGGGTTCCTGTTCGTCGATTTCGAGACCGGCAGCCTGCTGCAATTGACGGGCCGGGCGACGATCGACTGGGACTCGGGTGCCGTGGCGCGCGTTGCCGGCGCGCGCCGGCTGGTGATGTTCGACATCGAGGAGGTCGTCGAACTGCCGGCGGCCCTGCCGCTGCGGTGGGATGCGGACGCCGATTCGGTGCGGACCCTGCGGCTGGTCGAGAAGGTCCGCGAGACCGAGGACGTGACCTCGTTCGTGTTCGAGGCGCGGGACGGCGGACCGCTGCCCGGGTTCGAGGCCGGCCAGCATCTGCCGATCGAGCTGGCGATTCCGGGACGGACGGAGCCGGTGCGCCGCACCTACTCGCTCTCGGGGTCACCGAACGACTACCGATACCGGATCAGCGTCAAACGCGAGCCGCACGGGCTGGCATCGCGCTTCCTGCACGATCACGTCGAACCCGGCGCGTTCATCAACGCGCGCCGACCGTCGGGCGACTTCGTTCTGTCCTGCGAGGCCTGTCCGATCGCGCTCGTCAGCGCCGGCGTCGGCGTAACCCCGATGGTCAGCATGCTCCACGCGCTGGCCGCCGGGGACGGAGCACGCCCGGTCGTCTTCGTCCATGGCGCGCGCGACGGCGCGCACCACGCGCTGGCAAACGAGGTCCGGGACCTGGCCGCGCGGCACGCCGGCATCCGCCTGCACACGGCCTACAGCCAACCGCGTCCCGAGGACGAGATCGGCAAGGACTTCGACAGCGACGGCCGCATCGACGGCGTGCTGCTGGACCGCCTCGTCGTCGACCCCGAGGCCCAGTACTTCCTCTGCGGCCCGACGCGATTCATGGCCAACGTGCAGACGGAGCTGGAGCGGCGCGGCGTGCCGGCCGAGCACATCCACACCGAGTCCTTCGGGCCGGCGGGTTGAGCCGCAACGAAAAGGAGATTGATCATGGCTGCCGTGACCGACGACCAGACCTTCGACGGAACGTGGCCGTTCCGCGCGCGCTACACCGACGCGCCGGGTTTTCCGATGCACTACGTCGATGAAGGGTCCGGCCCCGAGACGCTGCTGCTGCTTCACGGCGAGCCGACCTGGAGCTACCTGTTCCGGCGGCAAATCCCCGTTTGGGCCGCCGACCATCGCGTCATCGCCGTCGACCACATGGGGTTCGGCAAGAGCGCGACGCCGCGGCATCGGACCTACTGGCTTCAGGACCACATCGCCAACCTCGAGCACTTCGTGCTCTCCCTAGGCCTGCAGGATCTGACGCTGGTCATGCACGACTTCGGGGGCCCGGCCGGCATGGGTCTGGCGATCCGTCATCCCGACCTGATCAAGCGCGTTGTCTCGGTCAACGGTCCGACGCCGGCCGGCCAGCCGGATCTGGTCGAACGCCTCGTGGCCAACACCGCCACCGCGCCCTGGTTTCAATGGATTCTCAAGGCCGATGCGGAAGGCACTCTGGAGCAAGTCCTCGGCCAGCTCGACTACACCATCCTCTCGACACTCAAGCTGAACGGGTTCGAGCGCAACGAGATCGTCGACGACACGTGGCTAGAGGCTTACCGCGCTCCGTTTCCGACGCCGGACGAGGCCGCCGGCGCCATCGGCTGGGCCAAGGGCTTCGCGACCGGCACGCACGCGTTCAAGACGCCCGACGAGACGACTCAGGCAGCGCTCGCGAAAAAGCCGGCACTGGCCATCTGGGGCGAGGCGGACCGGACGCTGCAGGCCGAGCATTTCCTGCCGCTGTTCCATCAGGCCTTCCCGGACGGCCTTGTCCACCGCCTGCCCTGGGTCGGGCATTACAGCCCCGAGGACGCCCCCGAAGAGGTCGCGCGCCTGGTGTCCGACTTCGTCGATGAGAACGGCGCCTAGACCGCCCGTTCCAGCCCGCCCTACTCCGCCGCCTTGACGGGTTCGGGGTGCTTGACGACTTCGAGCTTGCGTGCCTTGCGGGCCTGGCGCCAGGCATGGAGGTTAGCGCGAACCATCAGCGCGGACGGCGTGACGACGAGGGTCAGCACGGTTGCGAAGCCGAGGCCGAAGACGATGGCGGTGGCAAGCTGCGTCCACCACTGGGTCGACGGCGCGCCGACCGTGGCGTGGCGGGAGAGGAAGTCGATGTTGATCTGGAACACCAGCGGCAGCAGCCCGAGCATGGTGGTGATGGTGGTCAGCATCACCGGGCGCAAACGCTGGGCGCTGGTGCGCAGGATCGCTTCCAGCGGTGTCTTGGTGGTCTTCGCCAACCGGTCGTAGGTGTCAATCAGCACGATGTTGTTGTTGACGACGATACCGGCGAGCGCGATGACGCCGATGCCGCCCATGACGATGCCGAACGGCTGGCTGGTGATCAAAAGACCGATGAACACGCCGATCGTGGACATCACGACCGCGGACAGGATCAGGAACGCCGAATAGAAGCTGTTGAACTGGGTGACCAGGATGATGGCCATCAGGAACAGCGCCACACCGAAGGCCTTGCCGAGGAACGCCTCGGCCTTCTTCTGCTCCTCGTCCTCGCCCTTGAACTTCACGTTGACCCGCGAATCCAGCCCGGCGCCGGCCATCCACGCCTGAATCTCGGTGACCTTCTGGTCGGGCAGCACGCCCTCCAGCACGTCGGCCTTGACCGTCATCACGCGCCGCGAGTCGGTGCGGTTGACCGAGCCGACCTTGGGCTGGGCCTCGCGCTCGACGAAGTTGCCGATGGGCACCAGGCCGACGTCGGTGTTGATGCGGATGCGGTCCAACTCCTCGATGGTTCGATAGGCGACGGGATAGCGCACCCGGATGTCGATCTCCTCGTCGGTGTCGTCGGGCCGGTACTCGCCGACCTTGATGCCGGTCGTGACCATCTGTACGGCGCGGCCCAGCGTGTCGACGCTGACGCCGAACTTGGCCGCCTGTGCGCGGTCGATCTTCAACTCCCAGTCGATGCCGGGCAGCGGCCGGCTGTCCTCGATGTTGATCAGGCCGTCGAGCCCCTTGAGGCCGCCGAGCACGGTCTCGACGGCGGGTTCCAGCAGTTCCGGGAACCGTGACGACAGCTCGATCTGGATCGGCTTGCCGATGGGTGGGCCGGCCTCCTGTTCGCGCGGGTCGACGAACACGCCGGCGATGTTGGCGGTGCGCCGTTCCACATCGGCGAGGATCTCCGACGCCGGCCGCCGCTCCTCCCAGTCGATGAACTCCAGGGTCACCGTGCCGATGATGTCCTCGGCCTCCTCGCCCTGCTCCGCCGTGCCGGTGCGGGTGTAGACGGTCTCGAACTCCTTCATGTCGAGGATGCGGCTCTCGACCTGGCGCATGATCGCGTCCTGCTCGTAGACCGAGAGATTGCCGCGAGCGCGGACCTGCAGCTTGGCGATTTCCGGCTCGACGTCGGGGAAGAATTCGACGCCCTTGCCGAACATGGCGTAGCCACCCCAGATGGCGACCAGCAGGAACGCAGCGGCGAACAGCACCTTCGCGGGATGGCGGAGCGCCGCCGACAGCACGCGAAGATAGGCCCCGGTGAAGCCGCGGATGTCGTCGAGCGGTCCGGTCTCTCCGCCGGCCAGGTGGCGCATGGTCTCGGGATCGGCGGCGCCGGGCTTGCCGACGAAGGCGCCCAGCGTCGGCACGAATACCAGCGCCATCAACAGCGACGCCGACAGCACCGCAAGCACGGTGATCGGCAGGAACTTCATGAACTCGCCGACCACGCCCGGCCAGAAGGCCAGCGGCAGGAACGCCGCCAACGTGGTCGCCGTCGAGGCGATGATCGGCCAAGCCATCCGTTTCGCCGCCAGGGCATAGGCGACCTTGCGAGGCTCACCCTCGGTCATCTTGCGGTCGGCGATCTCGGTGACGACGATGGCGCCGTCGACCAGCATGCCGACGGCGAGAATGAGCGCGAACAGCACAACGATGTTGATGGTCAGGCCCAGCGCCGTCAGCACCAGAATGCCGGTGAGGAAGGATCCCGGGATAGCGACACCGACGAGGCCCGCAGCGCGGGTGCCCAGCGCGGCGACGACGACGATCATCACCAGGAGAACGGCGAACAGCACGCTGTTCTGCAGGTCGTTGAGACGGTTACGGATTTCGTCGGACTTGTCCTGGGCGAAGGACACCTTCACCGCATCGCGCAGACCCTCGGGCCAGGCCGCCTGTTCCTCGGCGACCACGGCGCGTACCGCATCGACGGTCTCGATCAGGTTCTCGCCGGCGCGCTTCGACACCTCGAGCACCAGCGCCCGCTGGCCGTTGACTCGGGCGAAGCCGTCCGGGTCCTTGAAGCCGCGGCGCACCTCGGCGATGTCGGAGAGCACGACGACGGCGTCGCCGTCGACCCGCACCGGCAGGGTCATGATGTCGCGGGTGGTCTCGAACAGGCCCGGCACCTTGACCGAGAACCGCCCCTTGCCGGTGTCCTGGGCGCCGGCGGCGATCAACAGGTTGGAACTCCGCACGATGTCGATGGCGTCCTGTGGCGACAGGCCGTAGCTCTCCACCCGCACCGGGTCGATCAGCACTTCGACAAGTTCCTCGCGGTCGCCGGCGATCTCGGCCTTGAGCACGCTCGTGACGCCTTCGATTTCGTCGCGCAGGTCGCGGGCCAGCCTGAGCAGCGTGCGCTCCGGGACATCCCCTGACAGCGTCACGACGACCACCGGGAACAGGCTGAAGTTGACCTCGTTGACGGTCGGCTCGTCGGTTTCGTCGGGCAGTTCCGGCTTGGCCTGGTCGACCTTGTCGCGGACGTCGATCAGCGCCTGATCGGCGTCGAAGCCGGCCTCGAACTCTAGCAACACGTAGGCGCCGCTCTCGTACCCCTTGGAGCGCATCTCCTTGACGCCCTCGATGGTGCGGAGTTCGATCTCCATTGGCCGGATCAGCAGACGCTCGGCATCCTCGGGCGAGATGCCGTCGTGATGCATCGAGACGTAGATGATCGGGATATTGATGTCCGGTTCCGCCTCCTTCGGGATGCTGACGTAGGCGAAGCTGCCGGTGATCAGAACCAGCACCAGAGTCGCCAGCACCGTCCGCGAACGGCGGATTGCAGTGTCGATCAACGGCATTAGGAGGCTCCCTGGCCACCCGCCCCGGCGCCCGGCGCGCGCAGTTCGGGCACCGGCACCACCTGCTGGCCCTCACGGACGAATTCCTGACCGACGACGATCACTCGGACCTCGGTCGGAAGGCCGGCCAACCAGATCCCTTCCGAGGTGTCGTCGATCAGCGCCACGGGGACGAACCGCACCCGACCGTCGTCATCGACCATCTTGACGCCGACCTTCCCGGCGTCGTCCAGAGTCAGCACCGCCGGCGAAAGCCGATGAGCCATCCGCGTTTCGAGAGGGAGGCGAAGTTGGGCGGTGATGCCTTCGGGGATGGCGCCGTCGGAGTTGGCGATCTCCACCTCGACGCGGAAGGTCCGCGTCGCCGCCTCGCCCATGCGCGAGACATGCCGGACGACGCCACGCGCAGTCTCGCCGGTAGCGAAGCGCACGTCGGCCTCGGTGCCGGGCTGGACGTGCACGGAATCCCGCTCGGTCACCTGGGCGACGACGAGGATCGGGTCGAGATCGACGAGCTGGGCGACGGGGCCGTTGACGTCGACCAAATCCCCCACCTCGGCGACGAATGCGTCGACAATGCCCCGGTAGGGCGCACGGATTTGCGTCCGCGCGATATCGAGGCGGCTCGCCGCCAACTGCGCGCGTGCGGATTCCAACAGCGCTTTCTCCTCGGCCAGCGTGACCTTGGAGCGGAACTCCTTCTTCGCCAGTTTCAGCGCCGCCTCGTAGGCGATCTCGCGCTGGGCGACGAGCGCCTTGGCCTCGTCCAGCTTCTCGGCGCGGTCGTCCATGGCCAGCCGGATGACCAGATCGCCCTTTTCGACCCAGTCCCCTTCACGCACCGCCTGCTCGATGACGCGGGCGCTGGTCTCGGCCTTGAGTTCGACCATGCGGACGGCCTCGGTGCGAGCGAACATCGCCAGCGCGCGGACGTGTTCCTCGGCCACCACCGTCCGCACCTGCACCTGAGCGAGCGCGTCGGCGGCGCTGTCCGTCCGCGGCGCGGGCGATCCCGGTTCAGGGGTATTGCCGTCGCCGTCGAAAAACAGGCCGGAGCCCAGCCATGCGGCAACGGCGATCGCGATGGCGGCGGCGGTAACGTACGAGCGTTTCATTGTCATTGTCCTGTCGGTCCCGCTATTCCGCGGCTTCGGCCGAGGCGTCGTCGGCGGCGAGCAACATGTCGCGGTGGCTTTCCATGTGGTCGACCACGGCCTTGTATACGGCGAGGCCTAAGCCGTGGACGAATCGCTGGCCGTCCGTGCACTCGGACAGGTCCTTTTCGGTCATCCGTTCGATCCGGTTCCGGTATTCCTCGACGTGGCCCTCGAACACCCGGCGGAGATGCTCGTCATCCAGGAGATCGGCGAAGAACAGCATGAACACCGTCTCCGAGCGGTAGACGTCGGGTGCCGGCGACTTGTGCAGCGCGCGGCGGAAGGCCGTGCGGCCTGTCTCGGTGATGGCGTAGACCTTCTTGTCCGGCTTGCCGTCCTGGGCGAACGCCGTGCAGGTGACCAGTCCCCCCTCGTTCAGCGCGTTCAGCGCCGGATAGATGGACCCGAAGCCGGCGGCGTGGAAGTAGGAGAACGGACCCTCCTCGAAGTGCTTCTTGATCTCGTAGCCGCTGGCGTCGCCGAGCATCAGCACGCCCAGACACAAGGTTTTCGAATCCATGTCCGTGTCCTCACCGGGCCGGTCGGAGTCCGGCCTTATATTTCGAAGTGATATATATCCATTCGATATATAGCAATCTGGCATATATCGAATCAACATATTTTTTCGGCCATCTGATCTGCGGGAAACGCGTGACGGTGGACGAACCGCCGGGTCCCGGGCCATAAAGGAGGGGGAAACGTCCGCAATGGCGTGCGCGGGACAACGATAACGAGGTAGGGGGCATGAAGATCGCGGTGCTCGGCACCGGCGGAGTGGGGGGCTACTTCGGCGCGCGTCTGGCCGCTGCGGGCGAAGACGTCCACTTCGTCGCCCGCGGGGCGCATCTCGACGCCATGGTCAACGCCGGGCTGTTGGTGAACAGTGCTCTCGGCGACGTCCACCTGCGGCCCGTGCAGGCGACCGACGATCCGGCGGCCATCGGGCCGGTGGACCTGATCGTCGTCGCGGTGAAGCTTTACGACACCGAGGCGGTCCTGCCGACGTGCCGGGCGCTGCTCGGTCCGGACACGTCGATCGTCTCGTTCCAGAACGGCGTCGGCGGCGCCGAGCGCGTCTATGGCGGCGTCACCTACATCCTCTCGACCATCGGGACACCCGGTGTCATCGATCACGTCGGCACCATCGCCCGGCTGATCATCGGCGAGCTGGACGGCCAACCGAGCGCCCGCACGGACGCCTTCCGCGCCGCCTGCGAGGGCGCCGGCATCGACATCGTGGTCACCAGCAACATCAATGGCGAGATCTGGTCCAAGTTCACCTTTCTTGCGGCGCTCAGCGGCGTCACCACGCTGTTGCGGATGCCGGTGGGCCGGATCCGCGCCGACGACGACACCCGCGCGTTCTTCCGCGCCGCCGTCGACGAGGCGGTCGCCGTGGCCCGCGCCTGTTGCATCGCGTTGCCCGGCGATGCCGTCGACCGGCACATGGCGACCTTCGACGGCCTTGACCCCGAATTCACCTCGTCGATGCTCTACGATCTCGATCATGGCAATCGCCTGGAGCTTGCCTGGTTGTCGGGGACCATCGTCGACCACGGCCGCCGCGAGGGCGTGCCGACACCGGTGCACAAGGCCATCTACGCCGCCCTGAAGCTGCACGCCGACGGCGCAACCCGGTAGACATCAGATCTCGCCGCTGCCTCGCGGTTTCTCCCGACCCGCCCGATCCCGCGGTCAGCGGTGGGCGGGCAGCCGAACGGCGACCGACTCGACGCGCCTTCCCGGCCGGAACCCATACTGGCGCGCCACGCCTCTCAGAGTCCGTCCGGAAAGTTTATGAGTAAACGCAGTATCGTGTGATCCGCCGCAGCATGAGTCTGATGGAGGCGAGGCGGATGAAGGCCAGGGCGATGCGGTTGAGGTTTTCGTAATCCTTGGCGAGCCTTCGGCATCGGTTGATCC
>Ga0049104_100084_pt1 | contig 26917 bp, 29 predicted proteins | sample WorMettrBAHAMAS2_FD_55019 | JGI IMG/M metagenome (GOLD analysis project Ga0049104, IMG submission 55019) | Marine gutless worms symbiont microbial communities from Max Planck institute for Marine Microbiology, Germany - Inanidrilus... | ecosystem: Host-associated > Annelida > Digestive system >... | reverse complement strand
GGCAAGGGGGATGGAGGTCGGGATAGGGAACGAGTGCAGCATTTGATCAAACAAATGGGAAATCGCTGCACGCCCCCCAAAAAAATGACCCAGATCAAAGACCCGCCAAGGAGCTTTGGATAGGATGCCGCCGTTCGGGGTTACCAATCCATTACGAATAGGTCGGCTCAACCCGTTTGAGCCCATGGGGGAGATTGATGTTTCAGATCCGCATACACGGGCGGGGCGGACAGGGTGTGGTCACGGCCGCCGAGATGCTGTCCATCGCCGCCTTCCGCGAAGGCAAGCACGCCCAGGCTTTCCCGAGTTTCGGCTCGGAACGCATGGGGGCGCCGGTCATCTCGTTCTGCCGCATGGACGACGAGGAGATCCGGCTTCGCGAGCCGATCCAGGAGCCGGACGCCCTGATCATCCAGGACGTGACCTTGCTGCATTCGGTCGATGTTTTCGGCGGCCTCAAAAAGAACGGCTATATCCTGATCAACTCGACAAAGAGCTTCACCGAACTCGGCATCGAGAGTTTCGTCGCGGATTTTCCGGCCCACAACGTGCGCGATGTCAGCGCCACGGAACTGGCCATCAAGCACGTCAAACGGCCGGTCCCCAATGCCGCCTTGCTCGGCGGTTTTGCGGCGATCACCGGGCAATTGCAGATGGAATCGGTCGAGGCCGCGATCCTGGAGAAGTTCCCGGGAGACATCGGCGAGGCGAATGTCGCTGCTGCCCGGGAGGCCTACGCGGTCGCCAAGGCCGCTTGAACCAAACCTTAGGTACCGCGAGCCCCAGGGCGAAGCGGTGGAGAGGAAACAAGAGAGATGCTGAAACAAACGGAAGGATCGGTTGCCGTTGCCGAAGCCGTCGGCCTGTGCCGACCGGAGGTCGTCTGCGCCTATCCGATCACGCCGCAGACCCACATCGTCGAGGGGGTCGGTGCCCTGGTCAAAGCCGGCAAGCTGGAGAACTGTGAATTCATCAACGTCGAGAGCGAATTCGCCGCACTCAGCGTCGCCATTGGCGCCTCGGCGGCCGGTGCCCGAGCCTATACGGCGACGGCGTCCCAGGGCCTGCTTTATATGGCGGAAGCGGTCTACAACGCTGCGGGTCTCGGTCTACCCATCGTCATGACCATCGGCAACCGGGCCATCGGCGCGCCGATCAACATCTGGAACGACCATACCGACTCTATGTCCATGCGCGACGCCGGCTGGATCCAGTTGTTCGCCGAGACCAACCAGGAGGCGGTCGACCTGCACATCCAGGCGTTCCGTCTGGCCGAGGCCTTGAGCCTGCCCGTCATGGTCTGCATGGACGGCTTCATCCTGACCCATGCCTATGAGCGCATCGATATCCCGGAACAAGCCCAGGTCGACGAGTTCCTGCCGCTTTTCGACCCGGTGCAGGTTCTCGACCCCGCCGAACCCTACTCCATCGGTGCCATGGTCGGTCCCGAGGCGTTCTCCGAAGTGCGCTATCTGGCCCATCACAAACAACAGGAAGCGTTGGTCGCCATACCGGAGGTCCAGAAGGAATTCGCGGATGTCTTTGGCCGTTCGACCGGCGGCCTCGTCAATCCGTATAAGATCGATGACGCGGAGACCGTCGTCGTCGCCCTCGGATCGGTCAATGGGACCGTCAAGGAAGTGGTCGACGCCATGCGCGCGGCCGGCTCGTCCATCGGATCCGTCGGCATCACGTCGTTCCGCCCGTTCCCCCTGGAAGCGCTGCGCGACGTACTGGGTTCAGCGAAACGGATCGTCTGCTTGGAGAAAAGCTTGGCTCCCGGCTTGGGCGGCGTCGTCGCCTCCAATGTCCGTATGTCACTGCGCGGCCAAACGCTGCCGGTCTACACGGTGATCGCCGGCCTCGGCGGAAGGCCGATCACGCGGAAGTCTTTGATCGACATCCTCAGCCGGGCGCTGAACGACGAACTCGATGACATCACCTTCCTTGACCTCAACTGGAAGGCGGTCAACGAACAGCTCACCAAAGCCAAGGAGACGCGCCATTCCGGCCCCATCGCCGAGAATATCCTGCGGGCGCTCAATCCGGGCATGGTGGCTCAATAGGGGGATGGAAAGATGAGCGAACAACCGGCAATCCAGAAGGTCAAATTCTACCAGACCGGCACCCACACCGTCGGCAACCGCCTGATGGACGCGGACGACCGCAGTGTCCAGGCTTCCATGGACCGTTCGAACGCCATCACGTCCGGACACCGGGCCTGCCAGGGCTGCGGCGAGGCGCTGGGCGCGCGCTACGCGCTGGACGCGGCCATGATGGCGGCCGGTGGCAAGCTGGTCGCCGTCAACGCCACCGGTTGCCTGGAGGTCTTCACCACACCCTACCCCGAAACCTCTTGGCAGATCCCTTGGCTGCATTCGCTGTTCGGCAACGCGCCGGCGGTGGCGACCGGCGTCGCCGCGGCCTACCGGGTCAAGAACAAGGGCATCAAGGTCGTCGCCCAGGGCGGTGACGGCGGGACCACGGACATCGGTTTCGGCTGCCTATCGGGCATGTGGGAACGCAACGATGACGTGCTCTATATCTGCTACGACAACGAGGCTTACATGAACACCGGCGTGCAGCGGTCGTCGGCCACACCACCGACGGCGAGAACGGCGACGACGCCGGCCATCGGCGACGCGCCCGGCAATATCTTCGGCACCGGCAAGTTCCTGCCGCAGATCGCCATGGCCCACAACATCCCCTACGTCGCCACCGCATCGGTCGCCAAACTGCACGACCTGGAGGCCAAGATCGACAAGGCGATGAGCATCGAGGGATCGCGCTATATCCATATCATGGTGCCCTGTCCCTTGGGCTGGGGATCGGCTTCGGACGCGACCATCAAGGTCGCGCGCATGGCCATCGAGTCGGGCATTTTCCCGCTGTTCGAGGCCGAGCAAGGCGTGGTTACCGATTCCTACAAGATTCGCCGCCGGGTTCCGGTAACCGAATACCTCAAACTCCAGAAACGTTTCGCCCACCTGTTCAAGGGTGGCGATCAGGAGCGCATCGACAGCCTGCAGCGAATGGCCGACCACAACATCAAACGCTACAACCTGATGTTCGACGGAGTGGATCAATGAAACAGCTTCCCTTCGCCATCACCCTTGACCCGGGCACAAGCCTGTCCAACGAGACCGGCTCGTGGCGCACCCTGAAACCGATTTACCTCGACCGTCTGCCGCCGTGCAATAATGCCTGCCCGGCCGGCGAGAACATTCAACGCTGGCTGTTTCACGCCGAGGAAGGCAATTACCACGCCGCTTGGCAGAAACTGATGGAGGACAACCCGCTTCCAGGCGTCATGGGCCGGGTCTGCTACCATCCCTGCCAGACGGCTTGCAACCGGGCCGCCCTCGACGAGGCGGTCGACATCCATGCTATCGAGCGGTTCCTCGGGCGCAAAGCCTGGGAAGAAAAGTGGATGCCCGAGTTTGAAGCCGAACCCACGGGCAAAAAAGTGCTCGTCGTCGGCGCCGGACCAAGCGGTTTGTCGGCGGCTTACCAACTCACACGCATGGGCCACACGGTAACCATTCGCGAGGCCGGCCCCATGGCCGGCGGCATGATGCGCTTCGGCATTCCGAAATACCGCCTGCCGCGCGACGTGCTCGACTACGAGATCCAGCGCATCGTCGACATGGGTGTAACGCTCGAACTGAACACCAAGGTCGAGGACATCGATGCGGCGTTCGTAAAGGAGGGTTTCGACGCGATCTTCGTCGCCGTCGGCGCACACCTCGGCAAGCGGGTCGAGATCCCCGCCAACGCCGCCGGCAAGATCCTCGACGCCGCCACCATGCTGCGCCAAATGGAAACCGAAGAAGAACCGCCGCAACTGGGCCGCCGGGTCATCGTCTACGGCGGCGGCAACACGGCCATGGACGCCGCGCGCACGGCCAAGCGGTTGGGTGCCGACGAGGCCATGATCGTTTACCGACGGTCGCGAAAGGAAATGCCGGCTCATGAATTCGAGGCGAACGAGGCCGAAGTCGAAGGGGTGATGATCCATTGGTTGAGGACCATCAAGCAAATCGACGAGACGACGTTCACGGTTGAGAAGATGGCCATCGACGATGACGGCCGGCCGCAACCGACCGGTGAGTTCGAAACCCTCGAAGCCGACACACTGGTCTTGGCGTTGGGCCAAGACGTCGACACTTCATTTCTCGAACACGTACCGGGCGTTGACACGGAACGCGACGGGACGGTCATCGTTGACGAGCGGATGATGACGGGCCGCGACGGCCTGTTTGCCGGCGGCGATATGGTGCTTTCCGAACGCACCGTCACCGTTGCTGTGGGCCACGGCAAGAAGGCGGCCCGCAACATTGACGCCTGGCTGCGCGGCGAAATCTACGTGAAGCCGCCCAGGCCCGAAGTCGCCGAGTACGATATGCTCAACCCTTGGTACTACGACGACGCACCACAGACGCAGCAGATGCAACTCGAACTGGTCCGCCGGCAAACCGGCTTCGAGGAAGTGATCAAGGGCCTGACCGAGGAGAATGCGCTTTTCGAGGCCCGGCGCTGCCTCAGTTGCGGCAATTGCTTCGAATGTGACAACTGCTACGGCATTTGCCCGGACAATGCGATCACCAAACTCGGTCCGGGTAAACGGTTCGAATTCAAATACGACTACTGCAAGGGTTGCGGAATGTGCGCCGCCGAATGCCCCTGCGGCGCCATCAAGATGATACCGGAGGACATTTAAGGTTCAGCCAGGGGTCTATTCGGGAACCTGTGGAATCGAAAGGACGACGGCACTAAAATTGACCGGTCAGCGATTGAGTGAGCGCCCCGGCAATCGAACCGAACGCAGAAAGAGGAGAGGTCAACGGCGCCGACAAGGCCGCCGAACGCTGGATTCGAGACTCGATCCAGCCGCTCGTCGATTCGTCCGTTCTTGAATCTGATCACAATCGCAGCGTCTATGAATACTGGACGTCGAAAAAGGGTTCCCGCGCCTTTCCGCATTGGCGTGACCTGTCACTTATGGAGATTTATGCGGCCGCGCCTTATGTGACGGTCAAAGACGTTGTCGACGGCGGCCGGGATTTACGCAACCGGTTCTGGGGAACCGGGCTCACCGAGAATTTTGGTTTCGAGGCCACCGGCCGGTCGATGCGGGAGGTCTACGGCCAAAAGTTCGATGTCGCCGCCATCGGATACCGCAGCGCCATCGATCGGAACGGGCCGACTTGGTTGCGCGGAAAGATCTGGGCCGTCGAAGGGAAGGAGTACGTGGATCACGAGGCCGTTCACCTTCCTCTCGGTGGCGCCGATGATCCGGAGACCATTGCCCACATCATGTCCGCCTACGCGTTTTTTTCGCCGTCAGGGGACTAGGCCGTCCCGGACCTATCAGTATCGGCGTTACGTGATCTTCTTCAAATCGAGCTCGATGATGCCTTCGGCGCCGGCCTTTTTCAGGCGCGGAATCAAATCCCTCACCTCGCGATGATCGACGACCGTTTCGACGGCGAACCAACCCGCGTCGCTGAGTCGGTTGACGGTCGGCGCATGCAGACTCGGCAACAGGGCAACGACGGCGTCCAAGTCGGCCTCGGCGACGTTGAGCTTGAGCAGCCCTTTTTGCCGGGCCGTCAATGCGGCGTTCAGAAGTACGGCGATCTGATCGATTTTCTGGCGTTTCCAGGGGTCGGCAAGCGCCGCCTTAGAAGCGATAAACACGGTGTGGGTCTTCAGGAGATCGCAAACGATTCGAAGCCCGTGAGCGCGGATCGTCGAGCCGGTCTCGGTGATCTCGACGGCGGCATCAGCCAGGCCTTCGACGACCTTGGCCTCCGTCGCCCCCCAGGAAAACTCGACGTTCGCCTTGATGCCGCGTTCCTCCAGATAACGTTCGGTAAAACCTGTCAGTTCGGTGGCGATGGTCTTGCCTTCCAGGTCCTCGACGGACTGGATCGGCGAGTCGCGGTCGACGACGAGAACCCAGCGGGCGTATTGGTCGGAGGCCTTGGGGTAGACCAGGTCGGAGATCACCTCGAGGTCGCCTTCCGTCTTCGTCTCCATGACCCAGTCGATGCCGCAAAGACCGGCGTCGAGGGTACCACCGGCCACGTATGGACCCATTTCCTGGGAACGTACCAGGGCGCATTCGATTTCATCATCATCGATGCGTGGAAAATAATTGCGGGACCTGGGCGTGATCGTCCAGCCCGCATGGTCGAACAACTCGATGGTGGCGCCTTCGAGGCTGCCTTTCGGAATTCCCAGTTTCAATACTGACATCACCAATCCCTTTCACGGCGACGATGTAAAACGGCGCGGATTCCCGCGCCGTCTTCCTGCCCGCACCCGCCGTTCGACCGGACCCGCCCCTGATTAGCGGGGCGCGATCACCATGGTCATCATGCGGCCTTCGGTTTTTGGAAACTGCTCGACTTTGGCGAGCTCATCAACGTCTTCGCGCACCCGATCAAGGACTTTCATACCGAGATCCTGATGAGCCATCTCACGGCCCCGGAAGCGAATCGTCATTTTGACTTTGTCGCCGTGCTCGAGAAACTTGCGGACGCTACGCATCTTGACCTGATAGTCATGCTCGTCGATGCCCGGCCGCATCTTGATTTCCTTGACCTCTATGACCTTTTGCTTCTTGCGGGCCTCGTTGGCCTTTTTCTGCGCTTGGTATTTGTATTTTCCGTAGTCCAGGACCTTGCAGACAGGCGGACTGGCATGCGGCGACACCTCGACCAGGTCGAGCCCGGTGTCGAACGCGATGTCTATGCCTTCTTGTACGGAGATTACGCCGACGTTTTCGCCGTCGGCATCGATGACACGGACTGAATCCGCGTCGATTTGGTCGTTCACCCGCGGGCCCTCTCGGGTCGGCGGCTGCTGAATCGGACGTCGAACTATCTAAAAATCTCCTCTTCTTCGTTCATGCATGATGCACGAAAGTTCCGGAAAACTTGGCCAAACGTGCAAAAAAGCCGTTAGTACTGCCGCGTACGGTCTTATTTTTCGGCAGGACTGACCGCTTCCTCTTTAAGTGTAGCGACTGCCTGATCAAGCGCAAGGATTTCCTGAGCCTTACCGCCGAGCCGGCGCATGGCGACCGTGCGGTCTTCAGCCTCGCGCGCGCCGACCACCAGGATGACCGGAACCTTGCCATGGCTGTGTTCACGGACCTTGTAGTTGATCTTCTCGTTCCGGAGATCGAGCTCACATTTGAGGCCCGACGCCGTCGCCGCCGCCAGGACCTCGCGTGCATAGTCGTCGGCCTCGTTGGTGATGGTGGCGACGACCACCTGCAGCGGTGACAGCCAGAACGGAAAGCGTCCAGCATAGTTCTCGATAAGGATCCCGATGAAGCGTTCAAACGAACCGAGGATCGCCCGGTGCAGCATCACCGGCCGGTGTTTATTGCCGTCCTCGCCGATGTAAGAGGCATCGAGACGCTCGGGAAGCACGAAATCGACCTGATGGGTGCCGCACTGCCAGTCGCGCCCGATGGCGTCGCGTAGGACGAACTCCAGCTTCGGACCGTAGAAGGCCCCTTCGCCGGGGTTCAATTTCAGTTCGACCCCGGCTGCCAGCGTAGCGTCGCGGAGCGCCGCCTCGGCCCGATCCCAGACGTCGTCCGAGCCGGCTCGCACTTCGGGTCGGTCCGAAAACTTGACGACGAAGTCCTCGAAGCCGAAGTCGCGGTAGATTGTCGAGAGCAGGTCGATGAAAATCTTGGTCTCGCTTTCGATCTGGTCCTCGCGGCAGAAGATGTGGGCATCGTCCTGGACGAAGGCGCGGACCCGCATCAGGCCGTGAAGGGCGCCGGATGGTTCGTAACGGTGGCACGAGCCGAACTCAGCCATGCGGATCGGCAGGTTGCGGTAGCTGGTCGTTCCCTGCTTGAATATCTGCACGTGGCACGGGCAGTTCATGGGCTTCAGCGCCAGCAGCTTCGGCGGTGCGTTGTGCAGAGCCTGGTCCTCGACCGCATGGGTTTCGCCGCCGCCTCGGCCTTCGTCGACCTCGGCGATGAACATGTTCTCGCGGAACTTCTCCCAATGCCCGGAATCCTCCCACAACGCCCGGTCGACCAGTTGCGGCGTATTGACCTCGACGTAGCCGGCCGCATCGAGGCGCGTGCGCATGTAGTTCTGGACGGTCCGATAGAGTGTCCATCCCTTGGGATGCCAAAAGACGGAACCGGCCGCCTGCTCTTGTTGATGAAAGAGACCCATCTCGCGGCCGAGGCGCCGGTGGTCGCGCCTTTCCGCCTCCTCCAGCATATGGAGGTGGGCCTTCAATTCCTTATCGTTGCGCCAGGCGGTGCCGTAGATCCGTTGCAACATGGCTTTCGACGAATCACCGCGCCAATAGGCACCGGCCACCTTCATCAGCTTGAAGGACTTGCCGACACGGCCGGTCGACGGCAGGTGCGGACCGCGGCAGAGGTCGAACCACTTGCCCTGCCGGTAGACCCCGATCTCCTCGTCTTCCGGCAGATCGCGGATCAGTTCGGCTTTGTAGGCCTCACCCATCTCCTCGAAGGTGCGTATCGCTTCGTCGCGGTCCCAGACCTCGCGAACGAAGGCATCGTCGCGATCGACGATCTCGCGCATCTTGGCCTCGATTTTCTCGAAGTCGTCCGGCGTGAACGGTTCATCACGCCCAAAGTCGTAGAAAAAGCCGTTTTCGATGGACGGCCCGATGGTCACCTGGGTGCCCGGGAACAGTTCCTGCACGGCCTCGGCCAACACGTGGGCGGCGTCGTGGCGGATCAAGTCCAGGGCCGCGTCGTCCTTGTCGGTGATGATGGCGACTTCCGCGTCGGTGTTGATACGGGTCGCCAGGTCCTTGACCTCTCCGTCGAGGCGGATGGCGAGCGCGGCCTTGGCCAGGCCGGGACCGATATCGGCGGCGATCTCGGCGCCCGTTACGGGGCCGTCGAACTGCCGCTGACTTCCGTCGGGAAGCGTGATGGCAACCATGGTTCGTACTTTCATGTTCGGTTCGAAACGGCTGGAATGTAGTGGACCCGTACCGCCTGTCAACCTTGGCGGCGCGCCATCAACACGATACTTTCAGCGAACGGCTCAGGGAGGGGTGGATGGCCACAGGCACGCACGAATTCGACGACGATCCACGCAATCGGGACATTCTCGTTTCGGTCAACGGGAACCTCGTCAAGCGCGACCAGGCAACGGTGTCCGTGTTCGACTCGGGCTTCGTATTGGGTGACGGTGTCTGGGAGGGAATTCGGCTGCACAACGGCCGCCTCGCCTTCTGGAACCAACATGCCAAACGCCTCTACGAGGGCGCCAAGGCCCTCGATATGGACATCGGATTGTCGCCGGCGGAACTCAGGGATCAAGTTTTCAAAACCACGGAAGCCAACGGCATGGAATCGGGCGTTCATGTGCGCCTGATGATCACCCGCGGCATGAAATCGACTCCCTATCAGGATCCCCGCTTCACCATCGGTGACCCGACCGTCGTCATCATCGCCGAACACAAGGAACCGCTGCCCGCAACCATCGAGCGCGGCATCAAGCTGTTCACCGTTCATGTGCGCCGCGGCTATCCGGACGTTCAGGACCCGAAGATCAACAGCCATTCCAAACTGAATTGCATCACGGCCTGTATCCAGGCGGCCAAGGCCGGTGCCGACGAGGCCCTGATGCTCGACCCCCATGGCTTCGTCGCCACATGCAACTCGACGCACTTCTTCATCGTCCGCGACGGTGCCGTCTGGACCTCGACCGGCGACTACTGTCTGCCCGGCATCACTCGGGCCAACGTCATGCAGCTTTGCCGCGACAATGCCCTAGAGGTGTCGGAAAGGAACTTCAGCCTGAGCGAAGTCTACGGTGCCAACGAAGCTTTCGTGACCGGCACCTTCGCCGGTGTCGTTCCGGCCGTCGAGATCGACGGGCGGGTTATCGGTGACGGATCGCGGGGTCCGACGACGGCGCGTTTGCAGGCCCTCTACGGTGAATGGATCAAGCGCGAGTGTGCCCCATGACCCCGACCCGCATCGCCATGTGGTCGGGGCCGCGCCACATCTCGACGGCGATGATGCGGGCCTTCGAGAACCGGGACGATACGGTCGTCGTCGACGAGCCGCTCTATGCCCACTACCTGGTCGAGACCGGTCTCGACCATCCGGGCCGCGATAAGATCATCGCCTCGCAGCCGACCGATTGGCAAACGGTCGTCAAGGCGATCACTGGACCCATACAGGACGACAAGCCGGTCTACTACCAGAAGCACATGACCCATCACCTGTTGCCGGAGATCGATCGCGGATGGCTGGCCGGGGTGATCAACTGTTTCCTGATCCGCGATCCCGACGAGGTGCTGTCGTCCTATTGGAAGAAACGCGCCGCCGTCGGCTCCCTCGACGACCTCGGATATCCCCAGCAGGCGGAGATATTCCAGTTCGTCATCGACCGGACGGGCGAAATCCCTCCGATCATTGAATCCAACGACTTGTTGAAAAACCCGTTCGGCATGCTGACGGCACTCTGCCATCGGGTCGGCATTCCGTTCACGGAAACGATGTTGTCCTGGCCGACCGGCCCCCGCGACAGCGACGGCGTGTGGGCCGAACACTGGTACGACGCGGTCATCCGATCGACGGGATTCGGACCCTACCGGGAACCGGTCATCGACATCCCCGATCATCTCCGACCGCTGGCCGAAAAAAGCCGGCCCTATTTCGATCTGTTGTATGAAAACCGACTAACCGCTGATTAGGGATTCGACAGTCCGCTCCGCCCGGCCGAACGACAGCTCGGCGAGATCGTCGGTCCTCAGCACCACCACATGCCGGCCGCGCGGTGCACACAGGGCCGGGTCCGATTCGGCCGAGAACAGGACCAGGGACGGGCACCCGCCTGCCGCTGTCACATGCATGGGGCCGGTATCGTTGCCGACCGCGACCGTCGCCTGGCGGGCCAGGGCGGCCAGTTCCAATAAGTCGGTCTTCCCGGTGAGATCAACGGCACCCGGAACATCGCGGGCGACCTCCGCCGCCAATCCCACCTCCGAACCGACGCCAAGGATCACAGGCGATATACCGCGCCGGGCGAGATCAAGGGCCAGGCGGTTGAAGTGTTTTGCCGGCCAGCGTTTGGCCGGGCGATGCGGGGCGCCGCCCGGGACGAGCAGCGAATAGGGCTGCGGCAAGGAATACCGCCCGAGATCAGCCGACGCCCAGGACAGATCCGGGTCCGGTACGTTGGTGATGCCGGCCATTGCCAGCTGATCGCGCTGGCGGTCGATGGTATGCATGCGGTCGCGATTGGGGTTGGCGTGGGGATGGGATGCGCCGCTGGCGATACCCGACCATTGGGGCATCGGACCGGGGCGGAACAGATGGTAATAAAAAGAACTGCGGTCCGATGTCTGCAAATCGTAGACCCGTTCGAACCGGCCATTCCTGAGCTCTTTCCTCAGGGCCAGCCATTGGCCGAGAGCCAACGCCTTCGGCTTGTCGTCCAAGCAGACCGCATCGAAGTATCCGGACGCTTCCGCCATGGCCTGGAAGGGCCGTGTCGTCAGCAACGTGATCCGGTCCAATCGGTGATGGGCGCGGATCGCCGCGAACGGGCCGGTCGCCTGAACGAAATCGCCAAGCGCGCCGAGCTTGATGACCAGGATCGATCTTGGCGCCACAGGGGACCCGTCAGCTCAGGACTTCATTGTAGACGTCGAGCGTCTTGACGCACATGGCATCCTTGGTGAAATTCTCGCGGACGTTGGAGATGGCTTTATCCGACAGCTCGGCGCGGGCCTCGTTCGACAGGGCCAGGGCCTTCTCGACGGCCGCGGCGAGCGCCTCGCTGTCGCCAGGCGGCACCAGCCACCCGGTCTTACCCTCGACCACCGTCTCCTTGGCACCGCCGTGGTCGGACGCGACGACCGGGCGACCAAGCGCTTGCGCTTCGACGATGATCCGCCCGAAGGCCTCCGGGTCGGTCGAGGCGGAGACGACCAGGTCGGTCAGCATGTAGGCGGCGGGCATGTCGTCACAGTGATCGACAATGCGCACCACCTCGCCCAAGCCGTGGCGTTCGACCAGTTGCTCAAGTTCCTTGCGGTATTCCTCACGGCCCTGATCACCGCCGACGAGAAGGCACCGGATGTCCCTGCGGTCGAGTTTGGCCATGGCTTCGATGAATACGGTTTGTCCCTTCCACCGGGTCAAACGGCCGGGCAGCATGACGACGGGATAGCCGTCTGTCAGGCGCCAGGCGTTGGCGAGCGCGACGACGCGCTCGGCGCTGACCCGGTTGGGGTCGAAGCGGTATAGATCGACGCCGCGGTGGATGATCCGAATCTTGTTGGCGGGTACGCCGTAGTAGCGCCGGATATGCCCAGCGATGAATGATGAGATCGCGATCACCCGGTTGCCGCGGGTCATGATCGCGTTGTATCGGCGTTTCAACGCACCGCCCAAGGAATAGGTGCCGTGGAACGTGGTGACGAAAGGCCTTTTCATACGCTTGGCCGCAAAATAGGCACTCCAGGCCGGCGCCCGAGATCGGGCGTGCACAACATCGACGCCGGCATCCTCTATGATCTGGGCCAAGCGTCCGATATTGGAATAAAGGGTGAACGGGTTCTTGGAAGCGAGCGGCAGGGTGATGTGCTCGGCACCGACGCGGTGCAGTTCATGCTCTAAAGGACCGCCGGCAGATGCGACCAGCGCCCGTCCGCCGGATTCCACGATCGCCTGGACGATTTCGACGGTTCCCCGCTCGACGCCGCCGCTGGCGCCCAGCGACGGCAGAACCTGGAGGACCGTCGCCATCCGCCCGGCCGTGTCCGTGGCACGAGTATCGGCCCCACCGGCTACCGGCCTTGGGTCGGTGCGTAAGTTGGTGGTAATGTCGGTTTTTTGGTTCATCGTTCCGTTTCTTGGAAAGTCCGTAACGCAGAAGACACGACCATGGATAATCAAGCTGAGCTGCAAATTCTATCATGCGCCGACGGGGCGACAATCGCCTACCACAAGGTAGAGGGGAAATCACCCGGTGTCATGTTCCTTACCGGGTTCAAGTCCGACATGACCGGCGGCAAGGCATTGGCATTGGAAGACTTTTGCAGGGGCACCGGACGTGCATTCCTGCGCTTCGACTACACGGGCCACGGTCAATCGTCCGGCGCCTTTGAGGACGGTACCATCGGAGACTGGACGGCGGATGCCGTATCCGTTCTCGACGATGTCGCCGACGGCCCCCAGGTCCTGGTCGGCTCGAGCATGGGCGGCTGGATCATGCTGTTGACGGCCTTGGCCAGGCCGGACAAGGTCGCCGGTCTGCTCGGCATTGCGGCGGCGTCGGATTTCACCGAAGACCTAATTTGGAATGCCTTCACCGATCAACAACGGGCCGCAATGGAAAAAGACGGCTTCGTCGACATTCCCAATTGCTATGAGGACCAGGAACCTTACCGCATCAGCCACGAATTGGTCATCGAAGGCCGCCAGCATCTCCTGCTCGACCGGGAAATCCCTCTCGACGTGCCGGTCCGGCTGATTCACGGCATACTGGACGAGGACGTTCCCTGGCCGACCAGCCAGCGGATCGCCGAACGGCTGCGCTCCGAGGACGTCGAGACGACTTTCGTGAAAAACGGGGACCATCGGCTCTCCGAACCCCATGATCTCGACCGATTGTGTCGAGTTCTTGCCGGATTACTCGAAACCCTGGATAGGCGGCCTCAATCGGCCGCCTGACGCCGAGACCAATCTCCCGCCGACTGTCGACGCCTCGCAATAATTAGAAAGAATAGCGGGTTTGGTCCGGTGGACCGACCGGAAACCCAGTCACCGTCGAACGTCGATCTTGCCTCTGACGACGGCTGCAATGTCCCGCCGGTCAACGCCGATATCCGTTAGCATGGCGTCATCCAACGATTGCAGGTGCCGGACGGTACGGGCATACCGGAAATGGGTAGAAACAACGCGAACCGTATCCTCGATATTGGACATCACGCGTTGAAGAGCCCCGTAAAAGGAGTAGTTGAGCAGGAGTAATGCCCAGCTTGGATGGATTGCGGTTCTGATCATTTTTTTCAGGTTTGGACGGGGAGAGTCTTTATGTCGGTTTGGGTGCTTTCACCGATTGCATTGACAAGCGTTATCGCGGGTCCGGATCATGAAGACATGCGAACCTGAACACTTTATTACAGATTAGCCCCATATTTCTCTGTGACCGCGATCACAGAGAAATCATGATCGTAAAACCAGCGGAAGGTCAGGGTTTGGTCGCGGAAGCGCCTTCCCCATCGAGAATACCCTGCAATCCCTCGCGATAGGTCGGGAAGGCCAGTTCGACGCCCAGTTCCTCTTTGATCCGCCGATTGTCGACCCGGCGATTATCGTTCCAGAAGGTGAGCGCCATCGGCGACATCGTCTCGGCCGCGTCCTCGAAGGCGATCAGCGGAGGCGGCTCGTCACCCAGGAGTTCGCAGGCGAACTCGACGATCGTCGCCGGCGGCACCGGTTCGTCGTCGCAGACGTTATATATGGCGCCGGGATTGGGATTGTCGATCGAGGCGCGAAGCACGGCGGCGATATCGTCAACATGGATCCGTGAAAACCGGTGGCCGGGCTTGTCAATACGCCTGGCACGCCCTTCCCGAACTTGGGCAAAAACATTGCGGCCAGGTCCGTAGATTCCGGCGAGACGGAAGGCGTGAACCGGTAGGCCGTGGTTGCGCCAGAGATCGAGCCAGGCGGTCTCGGCCTGGGCACGATAGGTGCTGCGTTTGGATGTCGGGTTCAAGGGGGCCGTCTCGTCGACAACGGCGCCGTCGGTATTGCCGTAAACACCCGTTGTCGACAGGTAGCCGATCCACTGCAGCCCTTCGGCTTCGGCCAGAGCGCGTCCGTAATGAGCGAGGACCGGATCGCCGTCCGGACCAGGAGGGACGGAACTGAGGACGTGCGTGACATCGAAGAACAACGGTGTATCAACCTTGATCGGACCGCTGCCGTCAAAGACGTGCATACGGTACGCGGAGCTTTGCGACGGGTTGTCCGTACCGCGGCAGGTGCCGCTGACTCGCCAGCCCTCATCAGCCAGTTGACGGGCAAGGGCCCCGGCACTGAAGCCGAGGCCGAAACAAAATAGATGGCCCTGTTCTGTTTCCAAACGCGTCATCGGCCGCACCGCCTTTTCCTGCCGCTTGCCAAAATCCTTATAACGGGTCAGATAGGCTTTGTAATGACCCGATCAAGACATGACACGCTGGTGTTTGTTGTTGCGGCCCTATTCCTTGCTGCCGCCGCTCTTGTGGCGTCGGCAGAGGCTGAGGAAGTGGACCACCAAGCTCAATACTCTGAGTGCATGAACCTGGTTCAAACAAACCCGGAAAAAGCCTTTTCCAAAGCTATTGCCTGGCGTGACCTCGGTGGCGGGGAAGCGGCGGAGCATTGTACGGCGACGGCCTTGATCGGCCTCGAAATCTACGAACACGGCGCCCGCCGCCTCGAAGTCCTTGCCGAGACCATAAGAGCCGACGCCGCGATGAAGGCCGGGATTCTCTCCCAAGCCTCGCAGGCTTGGCTGCTGGCCGGCGATGCCGCCCGTGCCGCAGCGGCGGCGACGACCGCCCTCAATCTGACGCCAGACGACCACGCCTTGTTCGTCGACCGGGCGCAGGCGAAGGCAGCGCGCGAAGACTATGCCGGCGCCGTCGCCGATCTCGACCGGGCGCTGTCGATCGATGCCAACTCGGCCGATGCTTTCGCCTTTCGCGGATCCGCCAAACGTTTTCTAGGCGCGTTCGGCGAGGCGCGCGCCGATATCGAACACGCTCTCACCATCGAACCCCGGCATCTCGATGCGCTTTTCGAACGCGGTATCCTGAGGCGCCTCGCCGGAGACACGGCCGGAGCGCGGATCGATTGGCTCTTGGTCCTCGACATCGATCCGCAATCGGTCGCTGCCGAAGGCGCCCGCGTCAATCTCGAGAAGATGGACGTCGCGCCCGATTGATCAGCTCATTGCGCTCTATACCTGAGACATCAGCCAATCGAAACACTCGTCGGCCGACTCGGTCCACAATCCGGGCAACCGGACCGGGCGCCGCTGCAGGACAATCCGGATTCCGGCCTCGAGGGCGGCGGTGATCTTAGCCTCGGTCGCCGACCCACCCGAGTGTTTCGACACCAGGCAATCGATACCATGATCCGCGATAATCGCCTTTTCTTCCTCCACATGGTGCGGCGGGCGCCCGGTGATCAACTCGTAATCGGCGAGCGGCAGGGGCTCTCGCGGCTCCTCGATCAGCCGCACGAGAAAATGGATATCGGGCATACTGGAAAACGCCTCGAGACCGCGCCGCCCGATCGTCAGAAAGGGCCTCTTTGAAACCCGGGGCAAGGCTTCGGCCACGGCCTCCATATTGTCGACCTCGAGCCACTTGCCGTCAGGTGGCAGCGGCCAGGGAGGACGGATCAGCATCACCCGCAACACATCGGCGGCCAGGCAGGCGACATAGGCGTTTTCCGATATGACCTCGGCGTACGGATGGGTGGCGTCGACGACAATGTCGATCTTCTCCGTTTCGACGAAGGCCTTCAGGCCGGCGATACCGCCGAAACCGCCGGTCAGAACCCGTCCCGAAATCGGGTTCGGGAACCGCGTGCGACCGGCAAGCGATGTCGTTACCTCGAAGGGCGCTTGGGCCTCATGCAACCGTTCGGCCAGGGCGGCGGCTTCCGCAGTGCCACCGAGGATCAGAATTTTCTTAGTCATGACCCATCCTATCTCCGGCGGAACCCACCTTCTGTCCCTGCCGATCGAATACGAGAACCCGCACTTCGGTGTCTCCGGCCAGGGTTGCGAGAGCGGCCTCCCGGGCGCCGGCGGCGATGCGGCCGGGCAAATCGACATCGGCCTCTCGACAGGCCTCCAGGGCTTCGAGACCGGTATTCGCCTGCTCGATGGCTTGCACCAAGGCCGCGCCGGCGCCCGCCTCGCTGGCCGTCCCAGCGAGCCGACCCATGTCGAGGCGCGAGCGCGCCGAATGCAGGTCAAGGTTGCCCTGCGCCAATTTGGCCAATTTACCGAAGCCGCCGCCGATGGTCAGCGCGGCCACTGGATGTTTGCGAAGGTACTTCAGCATGCCACCGGCGAAATCCCCCATGTCGATGATCGCGTGGTCGGGTGGTGAGAAGATATCACGAAGGGCCCGTTCCGAAGTCGATCCGGTGGCCGCGAAAACCTCCCGTGTCCCCAGGGCCCGGGCGACGTCGATGCCTCGGTGGATGGAATGGATCCAGGACGCACAGGAATAGGGAACGACAACGCCGGTGGTCCCGAGAATGGACAATCCGCCTTCGATGCCGAGGCGACCGTTCAGCGTGTGTTCGGCCAATTCGGCGCCACCGGGAACAGAGACGGTAACTAAGACGTCGGCGGCGGCGCCGGCATCGTCGGCGGCTTCGGCCAGGGCCCCCTCGATCATACGCCTAGGCGCCGGGTTGATCGCCGGTTCGCCGACGGCCAGGGGCAGGCCAGGCAACGTCACCGTGCCAACGCCTTCGCCGGCGGCGAAGATGATTCCGGAGCCCGTCGGCGCGTGGCGGACCTCGGCGCGGATTTCCGCCCCGTGGGTGACGTCCGGATCGTCGCCCGCATCCTTGACGATGCCGCAGAGCGCCCAGCCGTCACCGGCTTGTCGCGTCGTGAGAGCGAATACCGGCGTCTCGCCGCGCGGCAACCGCAGGGATACGGTATCGGGAAAAGCCTGTGTCAAAAGGGCCTGATAGGCCGCTTTCGCCGCCGCCGCGGCACAGGCACCTGTCGTCCATCCCTTTCGCAACGGGCTATCCGGCTTGCGTCGCTCCATGGCGGCAATCTAGCAGCAGTTCCGGGCAATCCGAAAGCGCTGGTGCCCACGATTTCGTGTTCGCGGGCGGCGGACTACAGTCTTGATGCAGGGTGCCTGTCGGTTCATAGTGGCGCCGATTTTCCCGGTGAGAATGCGATGGACGAAAAACCCAAATCCGAGGCCGCTGGCGGGCCGTCCCCGTCGCCCCAAACGAAACCCGGCGCGAATCCGGAAAATAGGACTACGGGGAACAAGGCCAAAGTGCCGTTGTTGAAAACCCGGCTTGGGTTCATTGTCGCGATGGTCGCCATATTCGGCGGTGTCGCATTGATTTTCCTGCGGACCCAGCCGCCCGGTGGAACGCAGGTCCCGGGCATCACCGTCAGGGGCCCCCAACAACAGCAAACGGCGCCGGCGATCGGCGGGCCGTTCACGCTGACCAACCACAACGGCGACGAAGTGACCGACACCAGTTTCCACGGCAAGTTCATGCTGGTGTTCTTCGGCTATACCTATTGTCCCGATGTGTGCCCGACGGCCCTGACCGACATCTCGGACGCCATGGACAGCCTTGGCGATGCCGCCGAGAAAATCACGCCCGTATTCATCTCCGTCGATCCGGACCGGGATACACCGGAACACCTGAAGGAATACGCGTCCTACTTCCATCCGCGTCTGGTCGCGATGACCGGATCGAAACAGGCGATCAAGACCGTCGCCAAGTCCTACCGGGTCTACTATGCCAAGGCGAAGTCCGAGGACGAAGATCCGGATAGTTACTTGATCGATCACAGTTCCATCATCTACCTGATGGGGCCCGACGGGAAATTCGTAACGCACTTCTCGCACGGCACCGAACCCGACGTCATGGCCGATCGCATTCGTGGATACCTGTGAGCGACCCGGCAGCTAGCGGCCTGATCATCGCCGCGCCCGCGTCGAACTCGGGGAAAACCTTCTTCACCCTTTCGCTGTTGCGCCTCCTCGCCAACGAGGGCATACCGGCGCAACCGGCCAAGGTCGGTCCCGACTACATCGACCCGGCATTCCACGAGGCGGCCAGCGGACGGACCTGTTACAACCTGGACACCTGGGCCATGCGGCCGGCGACCCTTGCCCATCGGCTCAGGTACCTAGCCGATGACGACCGACCGGTCGTTTGTGAAGGGGTGATGGGGCTGTTTGACGGTGCAAGGGGGGATAACGGGGGCGACAACGGTGAAACCGACGGATCGACGGCATCGTTAGCCCGTCTCACAGGTTGGCCCGTGGTCCTTGTCGTTGATGCCTCCGCCCAGGCCGCCTCCGTCGCCGCCCTGGTCCGCGGCTTCGCGACCCATGTCGAAGGTGTCGACATCGCGGGCGTCGTCTTTAACCGCGTCGCCGGCATCGGACACGGCACCATCTTGCGCGACGCCATGGCCCAACACCTGGCGCATATACCGGTCCTCGCCTGCCTGCCGAGAGAACCGGCCTTGTGTTTGCCGGAACGCCACCTGGGCCTCGTCCAGGCGCAGGAAATCGACGATTTGGAACCGTTTCTGATCGCCGCGTCCGGTTGGCTCCGCCACCATGTCGACCTTGGCACGTTCACCGGCGTGTTTCACCCGTCGCGGACCCCGTCCGGCGCCGATGACGGCGTTCCGATCCCGCCCCTGGGACAGCGCATCGCCATCGCCGATGACGCGGCTTTCGCCTTCACCTACCCCGGCATCGTCGACGGCTGGCGCAAGGCCGGAGCGGAAGTGTCCCGGTTTTCGCCGCTCTCCGGTGCCGGCCCTGATCCCGACGCCGATGCCGTCTACCTGCCTGGAGGATATCCGGAACTCCATGCCGGGCATCTCGGCGGGGGCGACTTTCTGACCGGCCTCAAGGCGGCGGCATCCGGGGGCGCGACCATCTTCGGCGAATGCGGCGGATACATGGTGCTGGGCCAGGGACTCATCGATGGCGGCGGCACCCGCCACGAAATGGCCGGCCTCTTGCCGCTCGAAACCAGCTTCGCCGAACGCCGGTTGCACCTCGGTTACCGGCAACTGGAACTGCAAGCGGCGACACCCTTGGGCGGGCTTGGCGGGCGCTTTCGGGGTCACGAGTTTCACTATGCCAGTATCGTCTCGGAAGGAACCGACGACCCGCTTTTCCAGGCGAGCGATGCCGCCGGTCGGTCGTTGGGTGCGATTGGAAACGTCTCGGGGACCGTATTCGGTTCCTTCGCCCACCTAATCGATCGGTCGGATTGACGTCTCCTCGCCTTGCCATGGCGCCGTCCTTGGGTTACCAGGAGGAAGGCCGCATACGCCGGGTGTTGGCGGCCCAATGGGTGGAACCATGTTTGCACGCCGAAAACGCGATCGCGAAGCCGCTCCTTTTTTGAAAACCACACCGTTGGCCGAGATGACCAGGGAGCAATGGGAAAGCCTTTGCGACGGCTGCGGACGTTGCTGCCTCAACAAGCTCGAGAACGAGGATACCGGAGAGATATTCCACACGGATGTCGCTTGCCGGCTGCTCGACCTCGACACCTGCCGCTGCGTCAGTTATGACGACCGCAAGCGGTTCGTTCCGGACTGTCAGATCCTGACTCACCGCAACTACAAAAGATTTGCTTGGCTGCCGAGCACCTGCGCCTACCGGGTGCTTGGCGAAGGCGGCGATCTCGCTTGGTGGCATCCGCTCGTTTCCGGTGATCCGGAGACCGTTCACCAAGCCCGTATTTCCGTCCGCGGGCGTGTCGTCTCGGAGCGCGACACCGACGATCTTGAGAACCATGTGGTAAGCTGGCCGAAATAGTACCGAAGATTGATATGGAGGACCCCTTGACCCTGCCGCCCGACCGTTTCACCGGTGTATTAGCCGCAGCCCTGACGCCGCTCGACACCAGCTTGCGGCCCAATCACAACTTGATGGCAGCCCATTCGCGTTGGTTGCTGGACAACGGTTGCGACGGCCTCGCCATCCTCGGCACCACCGGAGAAGCCAACTCCTTTTCGTTGCCCGAACGCATCGAAATCATCGAATCCCTCGTCGACAACGGCATCCCGGGAGAGAAACTCCTGCCGGGAACGGGGAGCTGCGCCGTTACGGATGCCGTCGAATTGACGCGCAAGGCCCTCGACGCCGGCGCTCGCGGCGTCCTCATGCTGCCGCCTTTCTATTACAAGAATCCGAGCGACGAGGGGCTTCACGCCTTCTTTTCCGAGGTCATCCAGAAGGTCGGCGACGAACGTCTGAAGATCTACCTCTATCATTTCCCGCGTATGTCGGCGACGCCGATCACCCACGGCTTAATCGAAATGTTGCGCAGGGACTATCCGGAGACCGTGGTCGGCGTGAAGGACAGCTCGGGTGATCTCGACAACATGCTGAGCCTGGCCCGCAACTTCCCCGGTTTCTGTGTGCTGGCCGGCGCCGACGATTTGCTGCTGCCCGTACTCCAAGGCGGCGGTGGCGGATGCATCACGGCCTGCGCCAACGTCGGGTCCAAGCTCGCCGCCGATGTCTATGCCGGCCATTTGGCGGGCCGTAATGTCGACGACGCGCAAGCGCGCCTCGTCGCGGTCCGCCGGGAAATCAGTGCGTTCCCCTTGCCTCCGGCTCTCAAGACCCTGATGGCGCGGCATACGGGCAACGACGAGTGGCTCAACGTCCGCCCACCGTTGACCCGGCTCTCCGAAGAGCAAAAGGCGAGCCTCCTTGCCGCGTTCGACGGCATCGATTACGAGATTCCGGCAGCGGCCTGAACCGGGCGGCGAGTCTTGGCGACGCGGAGGCGGATCCGAACGGTCGATCTCGATGGCCGGGCTGTGCCGGTCTCCCTCAGGCGTAACGGACAGGCGCGCCGCTTGATCATCCGCCTGAAACCTGGGCGTGGGAACGGAGAGGCGGACGGCATTTCGGTGACCTTGCCACCGGGCGCCAAGGAAACCGATGCGATCCGCTTCGTCGAAGAAAAAAAGGGTTGGGTGCTGGCCACCCTGGATTCGCTGACACCGAAGATACCGTTCGACGACGGTACCGTGATCCCGTTCCTCGGTAGCGACTATCCCATTCGCCGGGTTTCCGGAAAACGCGGTGGCGTGTGGATCGAAGACGGCGAGATCTGCGTCAGTGGCCGGCCCGAACACGTTCCCAGGCGTGTTCGCGATTGGATCAAGCGCGAAGCCAAGCGCATGATCGCATCCAAGGTCAAGGACAAGGCCGGCATACTCGGCGTCCGCGCCGGCCGGATCACCCTACGTGATACCCGGTCGCGCTGGGGATCATGCGCATCGACGGGCAACTTGTCATTTTCCTGGCGCCTCGCCCTAGCACCGGAATTCGTCCTCGATTACGTCGTCGCTCATGAAGTCGCCCATCTGGTCGAGCACAATCACGGCCCTGGCTTTTGGGCGCTCGTGGACAGCCTGACGGAGCGGGCAAAGGAAGGCCGACGATGGTTGCGCCGCTCCGGTGAAACGCTGCATCGCTATGGTTAACCGTTTCTTATCCCTTTGAGTCTACCGTCCGATGTGGCGCCTTGCGGGTGCAATCTACGGAAGGGGAATGCGGGAAATGGGCAAGCCGAAATGGCCGCAGACGCCCGACGGCGTGACCGACTGGGAGTTTGTCTTCGAGGACGCCAATGAGGGCTTCATCCCACTGGTGATGATGGCCAGTTCGCCCGTGATCCTGAAGGAATGCGCAACCGTCATCGTCCAGCAGTTGTTCACCCGCGAGGACGACGGGATCCACGTCATGAAATACATCATCGATCTTGACGAGATCATCCCGGCAGCGAGCGAAAACTACACCGACACTAAGCTGATCGACGGGATGAAGAGCCGGACCGCCGATTTGCTTCGCGAGATCAAGGCCGACCGCAAGAAAAAGGCCGGCGCCTATCTCCAACGCAAGATGGCGGGTGGCGACAAACGCCGCAGTTAAGAAGACCGGCGATAATCGCGGCCAACGCGACCTCAGGGTTGCGGGTCGAGCAATCTTTCCAGACGTCCGGCCCCGGCCAGCCCGAAGCGCAATATCTGGGCGCGGCGGCGGGTCGCATTCATCGGTTGCGGTGGCGCCGGGCGGCGCACGACGGCGCCATAGGCATCGGCGACGATCAATCCGCAATCCTCGGGAATGAGATCCATCGGAAAGCCCGCAGCCACCGCGAAGTAAAACGAATCACAATAGGCCAGATACTCCGGCCACTTGTCGTCCGTGCGGAAATCTGCAGGCGAGGATTTGACCTCGACAATCGTGAATTTTCCCTTGGCGTCGAGCCCGATCAAATCGACACGGCGCCCGTTCGACAACCGGAATTCGCGGAGAACCGCGTTTCCCAAATCGCGAAAATAACGGCTCACGCCGCGCTTGATCCCCTCGGCCGGCGTCAGGGTTTGATCATCGAGGTCCGGGTTTTCGAAAGGAATGTTCATTTTATGTTCCATGCCCGACCATAGGTATCGCGAAGGCGCTCACGGCGCAACCCCGCACTGTGGAAATCCCGCCGTTTCGTTTACAGCCGATCGGCGTATTATGGGCCCGGCTTTCGACGACACCGGGGAAACGGGCATGGACCTGCGCCAGGAAAACTCGGAGATTTCCATCCGCACGGCCGGCCAGGGACTGGTCGACATTACCTCAGACGTGTTCGGCTAGGTCGATCGTACGGCCATCTCGTCGGGACTCCTGACCCTTCATTGCCGCCATACGTCGGCCTCCCTGACCATCCAGGAAAACGCCGATCCTGACGTCATGCGGGACCTGGAAACGTTCTTCAGGCGCCTGGTCAAGGAAGACCCGTCGCTCTATCGCCACACCATCGAGGGCCCGGACGACATGCCGGCCCACATCCGAAGCGCGCTCACCGACGTTTCGCTGTCCGTACCGGTCACCGGCGGCCGGTCGGCACTGGGGACCTGGCAGGGAATCTATCTTTTCGAGCACCGGGTTCGGCCGCATGAGCGTCGCGTTGCGCTGCATCTGATCGGCACCTGAAACCGGGGTGCCGGGGATCAGGCGGTTTTACTCTCGTCGTAGAGATGCACGTCACGTTGCGGGAACGGAAACGAGATTCCCTCCGCATCGAAGCGCTGTTTGACGGCCTTCACGAAATCGCACTTGAGCGCCCAGTAATCACCGCTGGCACACCAGATTCTGACCAGCAGGTTGACCGAGCTGTCGGCCAGTTCGCTGACCGCAATCAACGGTTCCGGGTCGTCGTGGCAGCGTTCGTCGGCGGCGATCATCTCGTTCAGAACGCCCATTGCCCTGTCGATGTCGTCGTCGTATCCGATGCCGAAGACGAGATCGAGGCGGCGCGTCGAGTGATAGCTGAAGTTTTTGATGGCCGTGTTCCAGAGCTGGGTGTTGGGGAGAATGATGGCGACGTTGTCAGGCGTCGCGATATGGGTGACGAACAGCGAGACCTCTTTCACCGTTCCGCTATGGCCGGCCCCCTCGATGAAATCACCGACCTTGAACGGCCGCAGCAACAGGATCATGACCCCGGCCGCGACGTTCGAGAGCGTCCCCTGCAAGGCGAGGCCGATGGCGATGCCGGTGGCACCGAGGATGGCGACGAAGCTGGTCGTCTCGACGCCGAAGCGATCGAGGACGGCAAGTACGGTGAGGATGAGGATCAGGATCGCACCGACGACGTCGAGGCCGTAGGTCACGACCACCTCGATCATCAGGTTCCAGGTCTCGCGTACGGTTTCTTCCATGAAGGGTCCCTCCTGGCGCCAGAACACGGAACATTAGGGAATACAACGAAATCCCCAGTTGGTCCAAATGCAGGCTGCAAGGCGGCCGCCGGCAGGGGCCCCTGTAGTCCTTCGGCACGACATCGGTGATGGCGCGTGGTGGGATCAGCCGACTTCTTTGATGATCTTCTTGGCCTTTTTCAGGTGGCGCTCATTGGTCTCCAGTTTGTGCTGGAGTTCCTTTTTCCGTTTTCTCGACTTTTCGGCCTTTAGGGCGCTACGGATCTTCTCACCCTTCTTTTCGAGCCGGCCGAACGCCTTTTGCAAGGCGGCTCGCTTTTTCGACTTCTTGATATCATCTGCACTGAATATCTTCTTAATGTCGGCGAACGGTGCCATGACCTTGTTCCTTGTCCGTCAGGGATGGTTTCCGGTTGCGTCTGACCCATTAGGCCTGTGTTCGAGGATGTCTTCGATATCCTCCTCGTCGAGGCCGATAAGTTCCTCGGCTTCCATCTCGGCCACTTCCCTGGAGCCGAACAGCGTCTTCGCCACCTCGGACAGCTGCCAAACGGCATCGCGCGCGTAGGCGTGGTCGTTCATCAAGGACGTTCCCATGATCGCCGTGATCTTGCCTTCGCGAATGAGGGTGTCCAGCGTGCCGTTGATGACACTGCTCTCCTTCTCAATGGATACCCGGTGGTCATCGAGATCAAGGACGTCTCGCGTCTCCTCGTCTTCGTGACGAAGCACGTCGATGTCACGCAGCAACGACGCCAGGTGGAAGCGCAGCGTGTTGTATTCGCGCCGGATTTCCTCATTGTCGTCGACGATATAGCGCGTCACGTTCTTGCGCAGGTGCTTGATCTCCTTGACCGCCATGACGATCTGGCGGGCGGCGTTGCGCAGACCGAACAATTGGTCGGAAAATGGCGCCGGCGTCGAGCCGTGGGTATCGCTGATGAACTCGAGGATGCGGCCGTAGAGCGTTTTCACTTTCCGTTCGTAGACATCATCGACGTCGAAATCGAAGACCTCCTTGTTCTCGTAGGTGAACTTGTCGAGGTCCTCGTCGGAGTGGATGTGGTGGCGATGCAGGTTGACCCCATGGGCGATGATCTCAAGCGCGTTGTCGTAGAGATGAATGACCTCATTGCGAACCGCCTCGATGGCCGTTTCCGGGAAGTCGGCAACGGACTCGTTGAGGTACTTGGCCTCAACGACATCGACGGTCGGCGCTGGAATAATTCTCTCCAGGAAGTTGACTAGCTGTTTGACGAAGGGCGTCAACATGGAAACGCCGATGACGTTGAAGATCGAATGGAAGACGGCGAGCTTCAGGGTGTAATCGTCGTCGGCGATACCGACGTTCGCCGCCGTCCATTCGACGGCCTGCATAATCTGGTGGATGAAGGCGATGGCGATGACCCCGGTGATGACGTTGAAGATCAGGTGACCGGCGGCGAGGCGCTTGCCCTGGTAGTTGGCGCTGAGTGATCCGAGGATCGCCGTGATGGTGGTGCCAACATTGGCACCGATGGCCAGTGCCAAGGCATTTTCATAAGTCACTTGCTGGGCCGCCAGGCCGGTGATGATCAACACCAGGGTCGCGTGCGACGATTGCATGACGACGGTGGCGAAGATGCCGATGCCGGCGAACAGGAACAGCCCCGGATAACCCGGCACCGCAAACTCGGTGAGGTCGATGGTGTCGCGGAAGGCCTCGAAGCCCTCCTTCATATGGTGGATTCCGAGGAACAGGAAACCGAGGCCGGCCAGGATGTAGCCGATGCCCTTCAGCGACTTGTTGGCCTGGAACACCAGGATGATGCCGAACACCAGCATCGGCATGGCGTAGGCCGAGATCTTCACCTTCAGGCCGAACCCGGCGATCAGCCAGGCGCCGGTCGTGGTGCCGATGTTGGCGCCGAAGATGATACCGATGCCGGCCGCCAGAGCGATCAGTTCGGCGCTCAGGAACGAGATGGTGATCACCGAGACCAGCGAGCTCGACTGCATGATCGTCGTCGAGACAATGCCGAACCCGATACTCTTCCACAGCCGGTCCGTGGTCACCGTCAGCAGCTTCTCCAGAAGCCCCCCGGTGAAGGCGCGGAACCCCTCCTCCAGGAACAGCATCCCGAACAGGAAGATGGCGACGCCGGCGGCGATTTCCTTGAAGTCCGGGCTGATCCAGAAACCGTAGATCAGAATGTAAAAGACGACGGGAAGGACGATGCGTTTCAACATATTTCGAGCCTCGGAATCTCAATTCCGTTGATCAGATGGCCCTGTGCCAAGCGGATGGAACCGGGCCGTCGATCGGCGGTATCCCGTGCCGCCCTTTTTGCTAATTGCGAAACAGCCTTAGTCGGTAGCCGCAGATGATCGCTTTACCGGTT
>Ga0049104_100004_pt1 | contig 65643 bp, 64 predicted proteins | sample WorMettrBAHAMAS2_FD_55019 | JGI IMG/M metagenome (GOLD analysis project Ga0049104, IMG submission 55019) | Marine gutless worms symbiont microbial communities from Max Planck institute for Marine Microbiology, Germany - Inanidrilus... | ecosystem: Host-associated > Annelida > Digestive system >... | reverse complement strand
GGAAGGTCGAAAAATCCAAGCTGTTTCATGGCATCCCCCTCGGAAAGCCATCGAATCACAAAACCGCCAAATTGGCGAGGTTAATGGGGGTGTCCATGTGGTGGTAAAGCAATGAAACACCTAATTCATCGGCCATGCTGAAATATAAACAGATTAGTTCTTCAAAAAAATTCTTGTGGATTTTATATATTATTTTAGTAATTTAATTACTTAGGAAAATAAATTATATAAACTGCAAATAAAAATTGTATATTATTGAAATAATTACTATATTAATACAAACAGATATTAGTCGGGAAGGTCGGTGTCGGTCGCGCCGGAAACCGACGACCCGAGAAGTTCACGTCGTAACAAGAAATGGTGCGAGTGCGGCCCGATCGACGTTAGAAAAGGACGAAGCCCATGGTCGAACGGAAACCCCCACAATCTCCGGGTCACCCTTGGCGGGACGACGATCCGGACAAAACGCTCGAACCGATGAAGCCGCTGGAAGAAACGACGCCCATACCGAAACCGCCGAGCCTTTCAGATTTGGCCGACGGTCTCATCGATCAAATTCGCGGTGACCGGCAACGCCGGTCGGAATGGAAGCGACGGCATTAGGTGCGTAACGGATCGTCAGGCAATGACCATCTTTGAAGACCGGCACCGAGCCTGTGGGCTGAACAAGGAAGTGAACCTGTGACCGATGATCCCATAGACCTTAGCGAACACCGGCGAGCGGCCGCGCACAAAACCCCCGACGTCTGCGGGCAGCGCCTGCAGGAATTTCAGGACGAACAGGCCGGACTACGCCGCTCCCAGGAAGATCTCGAGAAGTTGTTTCTCCACGCGCCGGCGGAAGACTGGCCTGCGGCGGCAGCCAAGGCACAATACCTTTTGCAACTCTTCGCCGATTGTGAAGAGGCGCAAGACCCGCGTCGCAAGGCACTCGTCGCGCGTACCCTCGAAGATCTTGCGCGCCTCTGTGAGGACACGAAGAGGGATTAATGGCAGGTTCGCCGATCGACGAAGAAGAACCCCCTTCGATTTCAGCGGACCGGTTGAAGAACCGAGCCTGTCTCAGGTGTGCCGACGTTTTTCCGAGTAATTGGGCCGGCGAGCGGATTTGCCCGCGCTGTAAGCGTTCGAAGACGTGGCGAGAAGCGAAGCGGTTGCAATCCGACTTGTTCAGCCGCCAGCGCTGAACAATCCGGGAAACTTGTCGCGTCACAATAAATTCCGCCTTGCCGACCAATAATATATTCAGTTTTTTGAATATGTTGTGGACGGGGACAATGCTTCGACCTATGGTGATCTATCCGGTCGCCCGGCGGCCGGTCCTGAAATCTCTTTCCAGCCCGGGTTGGAACTCGGCGCGATCCCAGCCGACCGATCTGGGTAATACGCGTGGAAGCGCCGCTTCCACGATCTGAGAGATTTCGGGCGCCGTCCCTCTTCCCTTCATCTCTCCATTCCTGACCTGAGGGAGACATTGAATGAGGAAGTCCCGATGAAAAAATTCTTGATGGTTTCCGCCGCGGCTCTGGCCCTCGGCGCCTTCACCGCCGACGCCCAGGCCTGGGCAACGGATGGCCCTGGGGTGGCGGCGGACCGTGGAACGGCATGGGCAACGGTATCGGCAATTTCGACATGAACTTCAGCGGACGCGGTTCCGGCCACGGTTACAACCGGGGTTACGGCTACGGCCCTTACGGCTACGGCGCCCCTTACGGCTACGGTGGCCCGATGGGGTACGGTGCCCCTTACGGAGCAGGCGCGCCCTATGGCTACGGCGTTCCGCAAGGCGCTTTTCCCGCTCAGCCGATGGCTCCCGCGGCGCCGCGCGCCGTTCAATAACCCGTCGTTCAAAGGGTGAGAAAAGGAGGGGTGGCCGCCAAGGCTCGCCCCTTCTTCGATTCCGATCCCCGATTGGGAATCCGGAGCAACGCGTTGTCGCGCTAGACCGGCACTGCCTCCCCAGAGGCCGCGACGCGTTCGCCGTCACCCCCATCTGCAGGTGGTGATGTCCGCAACCGGCAAATGACCGTGGTGCCGCGGCCCGTCTGTGATCGCACCTCGACGGATCCGGCGTGTAGTTCGGCGATGCGCTTGACCAGGGTCAAGCCGAGGCCGACGCCGCGTGCCTCGCCGGTGTCGTCCGTGGTGTTGGCCGGCGCCTCCTCGCCACCGCGGTCGAAGGGCTCGAATATGCGATCGCGCTCGGGCGTCGGGATGCCGACGCCGGTATCCGAGACGGTAATGACGACGTCGCTGCCGTCGCGTTTGGCAGCGAGACCCACCGTGCCCCGGGGCGGCGTGAAGTCGACGGCGTTGGCGAGCAAGTTGTAGGTCATCTGCTTGACCCGGCCGCCGTTGGCGGTCATCCAGCCGATGTTGGGCGTGCAATCGAAGTCGACCTTCATCTCCTTACGCTTGGCCTGGTCGCGGACCAGGTTCAAGGCCGAGACCAAGAGGCCGTGAATGTCGACCGGTTCCAGCTTCAGTTCCATCTGGCCGGCGTCGATGGCGGCGATGTCGAGGATGTCGCCGACCACCGACATCAGGCTCCGTGACGTATCGAGGATGCCGCGGGTGTATTCCGCCTGGCGGCCATTCAGTTCGCCGAAATATTCCTGGCCCAGCATGTCGGCGAAACCGATGACCGTATTCAACGGCGTCCTCACCTCGTGAGAGACGTTGGCGATGAACTTGGATTTCATCTGGTCGGCTTCCTGGTAGGCCCGGGCCCGTTCGCGCAGTGCCCGCTCGACACGGGCCGAATCGGTGACGTCGACATAGGACAGCAACACGGCGCCGTCGGGCAGCGGCACGTTGGCGTAATCGACGACGGTGTCGTTGGTCAGATGAATGCGTCCCTCCTTCTGGGCACGGCTCAAGAGACGGGCGCCGAGCAATCCCTTGTGGGCCGTCCACTCCTCGTCAGTCCAGTTGTCGGACCGCTCGGGGGCCGGCAGCATGGCCCGGGTCAGGTCGAGAACGTCGGAAACGTGGGGCGAGTCACCCAGCGCCGCCTCATCGATGCTCCACAAGCGCGCATAGACCGGGTTGTAAAGCTTGAGCCGGCCGTCGGAACCGAAGACGGCGACGCCTTCGTGCAGATTATCGAGGGTTTCCTTCTGCACGGCGCCCAGTTCCTTGAAGGAGCGTTCGAGATCGAGGCGTTCGGACAGGTCCTCGTAGATGTAGATCAACCCGCCGCCGCCCTGCGGCGCGATGCGCCGGCGGAAGGTGCGGCCGTCGGGCAGGTGGATGAGGTCGCTCATCGGTTCCGAAAGCGCCCGGAAGCGCGCCGTCTCCTCCGCCTTGAAGGCCGGGAAGTCGGTGACCTCAGGCAGGCGCCGTTCGCTCCTCAAGCGCTCGAGGACATCGGACAGTTTCGGCTTGGCGGCGAGCCAGGCGCGGTCGAGGGACCACAGCGCGGCGAAGGCGCGGTTGAAGGATTCGAGACGGGTGTCGGCGTCGTAGATGGCGATCGCCGTAGGCACGCTGTCCAGCACCACGCTTTGGGCGGCGGCGTGGCGCTGTTGCTCGGCCTCTTTTTCCTCGTGTTCCGTGCGGTCGACGGCGAACCCCAGCGTGCCGCCAGCCTTGGTGTCAGCGTCGCCGCCGAGGCCGAGCGGGATCTCGGTAAATTCGTAGAGCTTGGCATCGCCTCCGACATCGATGAGGCGCCGCTCGCGAACCGCCTCCGCGGCGGCGCGGGCGCGTTCCGCCATTTCCGGATTGGTCTCGGCCAAACCGGTCGCCGCCTTGTTGGTGAAAGCCAGCGCCAAGGACGAATCGCGAAGCCAGATGGGGATCGGCATGGCGTCGAGCAAGGCGGTCAGGTGCCGGTCGTCGAGGCCGGAGCGGTTGTAAGTGCCGGTTCCGGCCTGAACCATCTGGGCGCGGCCGGAAACCTGATCCGAGATGTCGCGCATCCACACCAGGTCCGCCAGCGCCTCGCCGTCCTCCGTTTCGGCGCGGCTGCCGATGGCGTGGATGAAGCGCGCGTCGGATTGCAGCACCAGGTCGAACGGCGTGCCGTTGCCGCGCAACGCCGAGCAGGCGCGTTCCAGCGCCTTGAGTGAATCCCCCTCGAACCGGGCCCGGATGTCGTCGTAGCGGGAATGGGTGCCGGCCGGCAGGTTGAGCAGGACCGCCATGCGCCGGGAGATGGTAAGGCCGCCGAGCGTGTGGTCCCACAGGAACAGTCCATCAGGCGCGGCGGCGAGGATTTCCTTGCCCTTGAGGGCCACGGCCTGCAGGACCTCGCGCTCCGCTTCCAGTTCCTTGGTGCGCCGCCCCTGGTGGATCCAGCCGATAAGCGCGATGACCGCCACCAGTGCGGCCACGACGGCACCGATCACAAGCGGATTAAAGGCGAGCGAATCCAAAGACATGCCCCAATTTAGCCACCCGCCCGAGGGGCGGGCAAGCACTGCTCACAAGATCGGGTCGCAGGCCGATACGCCTATCTGCCCGTTGCGCACCGTCAGCAGGCTGGCGCTCGGCACCTCGTTCCAGCACGCGGTCCCCGTATCAACCGGTTCCGACAGGATCAAGCAGGCCTCGCCGCCCGAGTGGATGCAGGTGTCGTCGCCTTCGCCAAGGGCGCAATTCTCGGCGTAAAAGAGGCTCGGCGGTTTGTCGTCGTTGGCGTAACGCAGCGCGTATACCGACTCACCATCGGTCAACGCTGCGGTCAGCCGGAAAGGCTCCTTGATGCCGGCTCGCCCGGTGACGGCTAGGATCTTGGTCACCGTGCGCCTAAGCGCCGTTTCGGCGGCGTCGTCGAGGCCGTAGGTGAGCGCCAGGTAGAAGAAGATCTCGCTGTCCGTCGTGCCTTGCAGGTGCGGGAAGAAAGATGGTTCGATGGACATCGCCAGTTCGCGCCGGACCGTGTCGAAGCCGCCGACCTGGCCGTTGTGCATGAACAGCCACTTGCCGTGGCGGAAGGGGTGCAGTTGGCCCGGTTGATGGCCGACCCCGTCGAAGCCCGCACGTGCCCGAAAAACAGCCGTGCCTTGGTCTGCTCGCAGATGTTCAGCAGGTTCTCGTCGTTCCAGGCCGGGAATACGTCGCGGAACAGGCCGGGCGTGCCCCGTTCGCCGTACCAGCCGATGCCGAAACCGTCGGCGTTGAGCGCGCTCTTCGCCTTGTGGGCGTCGCGGCTCTGCTCGACAAGCGAGTTCTCCGGCCTGACGATCAGGCGGTCGAGAAAGACGGGCGGTCCCGAATAGGCGAGCCAGCGGCACATGGAACAGCAGTATCCGAAAAAGCCGTTACGGTCCGTAAGTCTGTCACCGAGCGGGCAGAGACGCAAACACCCGTTCAAAGCGTATTATGTCGGATTGAGTGTATAAGTCACTTATGATATATATAAGTAACTTATGAAGGAGAAACGATGGCGACCGCCTTCGAACGTGTCCAGCGCTACGAGGACCGCATGCGCCGGGACGGTTTCGTCAAAAAGCACGTCTGGGTGCCGCGCGAGCGCGTTGGCGAGTTCGAAACCTTCGTCGAACGCTTACGCGAAGAGACAACCGGTGTTCGTTCGCCGGCCCTGAAACGGATCGTCGCGCGCCTGCGACGTCACCGCGACGATTTGGAAAAGGAAGGAATCGCGTCTCTCTCCCTGTTCGGATCCTATGCGCGCGGCGAGGAAACGGCGGACAGTGACCTCGATATCGCCGTCGATTTTGTCCGGGGCAGGCGCCCCAGTCTCGTCGACTTGTCGCGCCTTCGGCGTTTGTTGAACCGGTTCACCGGCCTGCCCGTCGATGTCGTCCGCCGCAGCGCCATGACCTCAAACGTGCGAAAGGCATTCGAACGGGACGCGATCCGAGTGTTGTGATGGTGTCGACGAGGCCGCTCATCCGTTTCGGCGAAATCGTCGAGAACATTGATCGGATCGAGTCCTTCACGCGTGAGTTGGATCGCCGGACCTGAAGACCGTTCTCGCCGTCGAACGTTGTCTTTCGATCATCAGCGAAGCCGCCGTCAAACTGGGTCCGGATGCAGAACGGCTGGCCCCCGGTGTTCCCTGGGAGGACATCCGTGGTATCGGGAATCACCTGCGGCACGGCTATGATCGGCTCGACGGCGATACCTTGTGGGCGACCATCCGGCGCGATCTAAAGCCATTGCGCCATGCTTGTCAGCAGGCCATGAAGGGCCTGTTAGCGCAGTGACCATGAAAAAGGCGGCCTCCTCTCGGAGACCGCCTTTCCCTATGCCTGGCCGGGAAAATCGAGGGCGCTAAGACGGGCGCGCCGCCTCGCCGGGCCATCCCGGCGCGCCCTGCAAACTAGTAGCGGTAGGCGTCCGGCTTGTGCGGACCGTCGACGGCAACGCCGATGTAATCGGCCTGCTTCTGACTGAGCGTGGTCAGGCTGACGCCGAGCTTATCCAAATGAAGCGCCGCCACCTTTTCGTCGAGTTCCTTGGGCAGCACGTAGACCTGGTTGTCGTATTTACCCGGGTTGCACCAGATGTCCATCTGGGCAAGCACCTGGTTGGTGAAGGATGCCGACATGACGAAGCTCGGGTGGCCGGTGGCGCAGCCCAGGTTCACCAGGCGACCCTCGGCCAGCAGGATGACCCGCTTGCCGTCGGGCAGTTCGATCTCGTCGACCTGCGGTTTGATGTTGGTCCACTTGAAGTTCCGGAGTGCTTCGACCTGGATCTCGGAATCGAAGTGTCCGATGTTACAGACGATGGCGCGGTCCTTCATGTCCCGTACGTGATCGACGGTGATGACGTCGACGTTGCCGGTGGCGGTGACGAAGATGTCGGAACGGGGTGCGGCCTGTTCCATGGTCACCACCTCGAAGCCTTCCATGGAGGCCTGCAGCGCGCAGATCGGATCGGCCTCGGTGACCAGGACCCGACACCCGGCATTGCGCAACGAGTCCGCCGAGCCCTTGCCGACGTCGCCGTAACCGCAGACCGTGGCCACCTTGCCGGCCATCATCGGGTCGGTGGCCCGGCGGATGGCGTCGACCAAGCTCTCGCGGCAGCCGTATTTGTTGTCGAACTTCGACTTGGTCACCGAATCGTTGACGTTGATGGCCGGGAACAAAAGCGTACCCTTGGCGGCCATCTCGTGCAGGCGATGGACGCCGGTCGTCGTTTCCTCGGTGACGCCCTTGATGGCGCCGGCCATCTTCTTGTACCAGCCCGGCTCCTCGCCGACCTTCTTCCGAATCGCGGCGAACAACACCGTCTCTTCCTCGCTGGTTGGGTCGTCGAGGACACTGAGGTCGTCCTCGGCCTTGAGGCCTAAATGAACCAAAAGCGTCGCGTCGCCGCCGTCGTCGAGGATCATGTTGGCCGTCTCGCCGCCGGGCCATTCGAAGATGCGGTGCGCATAGTCCCAATAATCCTCGAGCGTTTCGCCCTTATAGGCGAAGACCGGAATCTCGGCCGCTGCGATGGCAGCCGCCGCGTGGTCCTGGGTCGAGTAGATGTTGCAGCTGGCCCAGCGCACTTCGGCACCGAGCGCCGTCAGCGTCTCGATCAAGACCGCCGTCTGGATGGTCATGTGCAGCGAACCGGCGATGCGCGCGCCTTTCAGCGGCTGTGCTTCGCCGTATTCGGTGCGTAGCGCCATCAGGCCGGGCATTTCCGACTCGGCGATATCCATCTCCTTGCGGCCCCAGTCGGCCAGCGAGATATCGGCGACGTAACAATCATCGAAGGGCATGAACGGGCTCCCAACAGTCCATTTAATCAATATGAAATCGGTGGCCGGGGTTTAACAGGCACGGGCGGAGCGGGCAAGGCGGAAGGATCGGGATTTGGCAGAAACGTATGTCTTCGAATCGGCAACGGAGAACGGCATTGGTTGAAAAAACAGCGTCGTCACGCGGATCGCCAAGATCCATTCATATCCTCTAACATTGCCCATCCGCTATCGTGCCGGCGGCGGTCGACTCGGGCCGTGCGGGTTCCTAGATTAGAGGAAGCGGTTGTGGGGGCATTCTCACTAGCAACTGAGGTGCGAGGGGACTGTGGAATACACCATCGAAGGCGACGGCGAGAGCCGGACCATCCAGGCGAAAGGCGCGCTGAAATTCGGCGATCATCCGATCGTGCCGTCCATATCCGAACTGATCCAGTTGAAAGCGGTCAATGAGATCGTTCTCGACCTGACCGACCTGGAAGGCATCGATTCGTTCGGTCTCGGGGTCCTCATCAAGATCAATCAGGCCGCCGGCACGGACGGGAAGTCGTTCAAGATTTCCGGTGTCCGGGGTCGGATACGCGAGACCTTCGACATTTTCAAGCTCGACCGGCAACTCACCGTTATCTGAAGCGCGGTTCACGCCAGCGCGTTGAAGTCGTCCAACAGGGTCGCGATACGCCCGGCGTCGGTCTGTTCCATGATCAGATTGGCGCGCACGGTGGCGGCGACGGCGTCCATCTCGCGGATGCGCTGTTTGACCCGCGGAATGTTGCCCGGCGACATGGACAGCTCGCGCAGGCCGAGCCCGGCCAGCACCGCCGTCAGGCGCGGGTCGCCGGCCATCTCGCCGCAGATGCTGATCGGGATGCCGGCCCGATGCGCGGCGGCGGTCGTGAACTGGATCAGGCGCAGTACCGCCGGGTGCAACGGGTTGAACAGCCCCGCCACGTGTTCGTTGGCGCGGTCGACGGCCAGCGTGTACATGGTCAGGTCGTTGGAGCCGACGGCCAGGAAGTCGCTGACGCCGGCCAGCGCATCGGCGGCCAGGGCGGCGCCCGGGACCTCGATCATGACGCCCAAGGGTGGCAGGGGATCGGGCACCGGTACTTTGGCGCGTTTGAGTTTGGTCGCCGCCTTCTCCAACAGTTTGCGCGCCCGCCGGACTTCTGAGACGGCGCTGACCATGGGCAACAGGATTCGGACCGGACCCAGGGTGCCGGCCCTGAGGATCGCCTTGAACTGGGCGTCAAGCAGGTCCTCGCGATCGAGCGACAGGCGGATGCCCCTGAGGCCGAGCGCGCTGGCGACGCCTTCATCGATGTCGCCCAAGATCCCGTCCGCCGCTTTCTCGCCGCCGAGGTCGAGGGTACGCACGGTAACCGGACGGCCGTCCATGCTCTCGACGATGCCCTTCAGCATGCGGAACTGCTCGTCGGCGTCGGGCACGTCGGCGCGGTTCATGTACAGGAACTCGCTCCTCAGCAACCCGATTCCTTCGGCCCCGGCCCGCTGCACGGCCTCGAGTTCCATCGGCAGTTCGACGTTGGCTTGAAGCTGGAATTCCGTACCGTCGCGGCTGCGGGCCGGTCGCGAGCGCATGTGCTCCAGCGCCTTGGCCTCGCGCACCATCTTTTCGCGCCGCGCCTTGTAAGTCCTGAGCGTCCGCGCTTCCGGATTGACGACAATACGGCCTTTGCTGCCGTCGATGACGACCGTGTCGCCGGAGCGGACACCGTCCATCAGCCCGTGCGCGCCGAGGACCGCCGGCAGTTCCAGGGCGCGGGCCATGATCGCGGTGTGGCCTTCGGCGCCGCCCAGCATGGTGCCGACGCCGGCAACCTGGCCGGGGTCGATCTGTGCCATGTCGGCCGGGCTCAAGGTGTCGGCGATGATAATGCTGTCGGCCGGCGGCGGGCTCAGGCGCCGCGCCGGGTTCTTGGTCAGGTTGATCAGGACCCGGTTGCCGACCTCGCGGATGTCGTCGAGCCGCGCCGCGATGTAGGCGTCGTCCATGGTCTGGAAGGTATCCGAGATATCAGCGATCTCGCGGGTGACGGCGGCTTCGGCGTTGATGCGCTGGTCGCCGATACGGCGCTTGGCGCCGCGCACCAGGCGCGAGTCCTCGAGCATGTGAAGGTAGGCGTCGAGCAGGAAACCGAGTTCCTCGGCGGCTGCGCCTTTCATGCTTTTGGCCCGGTATTGCAGGCGGCGCACCTGGCGTTGGGCCAAGTCGACGGCACGGGTCAGGCGTTCTTCCTCGCCGGCGACCTCGCGTTTCTTGATGGTGTATTCGGGGATGTCGACGACGCCGGTTTCGCGCACGTGGGCGGCACCGACGGCAATGCCGGACGACACACCGAGGCCGTCGAATACGACCTCGCGTGTTTTCCCCTTTTCGGCACTCATCTCAATCCTCGTCGAACCGCTGTTCGATGAGGTCGACGATGGCGGTCAACGCGGCATCCGCTTCCGGCCCGCGGGCCTCGAGGTCGATCTCGCATCCGGGGCCGGCGGCCAGCATCATCAGTCCCATGATCGAGGTGCCGGAAACGGTCTGGCCGGAACGGCTGACAGCGATATGGGCATCGTAGGAACCGGCCACCTTGACAAACTTGGCCGCCGCGCGGGCGTGCAGGCCGCGCTCGTTGAGGATCGTCGCCGTGTGCAGCCGAGGCGGTTGGTTCACGTCTCTTCCTGGGCCAACAGTTGAGACGCGATGTTGATGTACTTGCGGCCGGCTTCCTGGGCGCTGGCGACGGCCTGGGCCAACGGCTCGGTTTCGCGCACGGAGGCCAGTTTGATGAGCATCGGCAGGTTGACGCCGGCGACCACCTCGATGTCGGCCTTGTCCATGACCGATATGGCCAAGTTCGACGGCGTACCGCCGAACATGTCGGTGAGAAGCACCGATCCGTCGCCGTTGTCGACACTGTTGGCGCATTCGAGTATCTCCGCCCGGCGGTGTTCCATGTCGTCGTCCGGGCCGATGCAGACGGCCGCCACGTTGTCCTGCGGACCAACGACATGTTCGAGCGCGGCGATCAATTCCACGGCCAGATTACCGTGGGTTACCAGCACCATGCCGATCATCTTGTCTCTATCCTCTTCCCTTGTGAAAGGGCCTTCTCAGCGGTTTCTCGACGGCCGGGCCAATGGCAAGACACCCCTCGATTCGAACGCCGCGGCGCCCTCTTTTCTTATTTGATTTTGGACTCAAATCCCCAGTTTGTCCAAGTCCCTATGGCGCAGTTGGGCGGCCTTTCCCTGTTTCTCGAACCAACGGGCCAGGCGTTCGGCCGTATAGACGGAACGATGCCTCCCGCCGGTGCAACCGACGGCGATGGTCAGGTAGCTCTTGCCTTCGGCCTGATAGCCTCCGAGCAGCAGGTCAAGAAGGTCGGTCAGCTTGTCGAAGAAAGGCTGGAACGTCGGGTCGGTCTCGATATAAGCGCCGACCGGGTCGTCGCGCCCGGAAAGCGGCCGCAATTCGGGATCGTAGTGCGGGTTCTTTAAGAACCTTACGTCGAAGACCAGGTCGGCATCACGCGGCAGGCCGTTGCGGAAACCGAATGTTGTGATGAACACCGACAAGGCGGCCTCCCGGGTCAGGTGAAAGTGCTCCTCCAACGCCCTCTTGAGGTCGCCCAGCGCCATGTCCGAGGTATCGATAACGATGTCGGCGGCGCCGCGCAGCGCCGCCATCCTGTTGCGTTCGCGGCGGATGCCTTCGCTCAGCGGCCGGTCGACAGCCAGTGGATGACGCCGCCGGGTCTCCTTGAAGCGGCGGACCAGGATGTCGTCGACGCAATCCATGAACAGTACAGTCACCGCGACCCGGTCGTTGTTGCGCAGCCTGTCGATCTGCTCGAGGAATGCGGAAACGTCGACGTCGCGGGTCCTGACGTCGACCCCGATGGCCAGCCCCCCCGGCACGTCGCCGGAGGCCAGCAGGCGGTCGAAGAGCGACAGCGGCAGGTTGTCGACCGCCTCGAACCCGAGGTCCTCGAAATCCTTCAGGGCCGAGCTTTTGCCGGCACCCGAGACGCCGGTGACCAGGATGACGTGTGACCGATCGTCGGACGGGGTGGTGGTGTCAGTCATGGGCGCGCCTAATATCTCCTGTCGTCAAACCGACGGCAAGGGCGACCTTTTGGGCGACCGATATCTCGAACGGATCGAGGCGGAAAAGTGGCAGGCGTACGCCGGCGAGTGTCTTTTCGAGCGGGTCCGGGGGCCTCTCCGGTTCGCTCGAGGTCAGTTCGATCGCCAGTCCGACCGGAGACTCGCGGCCGGCCGGGCGGTCGATGATGCCGAGACCGCGCACTTCGATCAGCCCGAACAGGGCTTCCGGCGCGCGGGCAATCAGGACCCCGGATTCGTTATTTAGGTCGACCCGGTCATCGGCGATCAGAAGGGCGCCGGCGTCGATGAGGCGGAGCGCCAGATCGGATTTTCCGGATCCGGATGGACCGATGAGCAGGACACCGGTTTCCGCCATTGCGATACAAGTCGCGTGGATTTGCTCCTTCATGCGTTCGTCTCCGGGAGGCGTACGGTGAAGCGGGCGCCGGCGATCCGGTTGTCGAAGTCGACCCGGTTGGCGCCGGTCAGCGTGCCAAAATGGGCCTCGACGATTTGTTTCGAGATGTTGAGACCGAGCCCCGAATGGGTGCCGAATTTCTCTGTCTTCGGGCGTTCCGTGTAGAAACGTTTGAAGATGTTCTCCTCGGCACCGGCCGGGATGCCCGGTCCCTCGTCGTCGATGTCGACCCGGACGTAGCCCTTGTCCCGGCTGACCGAGACGGTAATCCGACCGTCCGGCGGGTTGAAAGAAACGGCGTTGGAGATCAGGTTGCGGAAGACCTGGGCGATACGGCTCTCGATCCCATCGACAATGACCGGGCGCTCGCCGCCGTCGGAGCGCTCGAGACGGATTTCTGGTCCTCCGTCCCGGGTCGTATTCTGGTTCTGGACATCGGCGAGCATCGCCAGCATGGCGCCGATATCGACTTTCTCGGCTTCCGCACGCGACAGTTCGGCGTCTAGGCGCGAAGCATCGGAGATGTCGCTGATCAGCCGGTCGAGGCGGGTCACGTCCTCGGCGATGATGGTCATTAGTTTCTTCTGCTGGTCCGGGTCCTTGAGGCGCGATGCCGTTTCGACGGCGCTGCGGAGCGAGGTCAACGGGTTCTTGATCTCGTGGGCGACGTCGGCGGCGAAACTCTCGATGGCATCCATGCGTTGCCACAGGGCCTCCATCATCTGACCGAGGGTCTCTGCCAGTTCGCCGATTTCGTCGCGCCGATCCGACATGTCGGGTATTCGATGGTGGCGGCCGTGGTCGTGGCGGACCCGCTCGGCGGCGGCGGCAAGGCGGCGCAACGGGCGGGCGATTGTGCCGGCGAGGTAGCCCGAGATCAGCACCGTAACCGACAGAACCACGGCGAAAACCTTGAGGATGTCGCGCCTGACCTCGAACATCGCCGCATCGATGCGTTCGGAGCCCTTGGTCAGCATCAGGGCGCCGAGCACCTGCTTGTAGCGCTGCACCGGAACGGCGACGCTGAGCACCAGGCTTTCCCCGTCACCAGCGCGAAGCGCCTTGACGTAGTCGCCGTTGAGCGCCGCGACGACTTCCGGGTAGTCGCGGGCATGGGGCCGGGCCTTCTCCTCGTAGTGGCTGAGACGGCGGCTCGGAACCAAATGGCGCAAGACGCGGTCAAAGGCCTCGAGGACATCGCGGAACGGATCCCGGGATTGTTCCGGGGGCGGCAGTTCCTCGATGCGGATCGCCGCCTTGCTGCCGGCGAGCAGCCGCGAGTCGGCGGCCAGCTGACCGTTTCGCTTGAACAGGCGTGCCCGTGTGCCGGTTGTTTCGACCAAGCGGCGAACCATCTGGTTGGAAATTTCTGAAACCCGGTATTGCCCGCCCGACGTCTCCGCGACCGCCCCTTCGCTCAGGGCGACCGCGAACATTTCCGCCTGCGTCGCCAGCGCCGACAGTTCACCGTCGATCAGGTTGTCCTTGTATTCGCCGAGATAGAGAATGCCGGCCGCTAGGATGGCCAGCGCCAGGATATTGACGGTGAGGATACGCCGGGTGATCGGCGAAATGAGCCGTGTCTTGTGCCGCTCGCTGGCCCGTTCCGTGGTCCCCCGTTTCATTCGTTCCGTCAGTTCGTCTTGTAGCGATAGCCGACCCCGTAAAGGGTTTCGATCTCCGCGAAGTCGTTGTCAACGGCCTTGAATTTGCGCCTGAGGCGTTTGATATGGCTGTCGATTGTCCGGTCGTCGACGTAGATGTGCTCGCCATAGGCGGCGTCGATCAACTGATCGCGGTTCTTGACGTGGCCGGGCCGCCGGGCAAGCGCCTCGACGATGAGGAATTCGGTGACGGTCAGGTTGATTTCATCGTCCTTCCAGGTGCAAAGGTGCCGGGACGAATCGAGGACCAGATCACCCCGCCTGATGATGTCGTCGTCGCCGGGATCCTTTTGCGTCGTTTCGTGGCGGCGAATGACGGCACGGATGCGTTCCATGAGCAGGCGTTGTGAAAAGGGCTTTTTGATGTAGTCGTCGGCGCCCATGCGCAGGCCCATGATCTCGTCCACCTCGTCGTCCTTCGAGGTCAGGAAGATGACCGGAAGATCGCCCTTGCGGCGCAGTTCGCCGAGCAACTCCATGCCGTCCATGCGCGGCATCTTGATGTCGAGGATGGCCAGATCGACCGGCCGCCGGCCCAGGCCGTGCAGGGCTTCGGCGCCGTCCGCATAGGTATCGACGTCGTACCCTTCGTCTTTCAGGGCGGCGGACAGGGACGCCAGAATGTTTTGGTCATCGTCGACGAGGGCGATGGTGTGAGCCATGAAAGATGCCTTTCATCCAGTTTGGTTCTTGAACCCGTGTCCTATGCCCCGTTTGTGGCGAAATTATAACCCCAAAAGGGCGTCACCGTTACCGCGGTTTCGGGGAAGTCGGGATTTCCGGGTTCAGACATGGCCGGCCTTCCTGACAATGCAATGATAGGACGCCCCTGATTGCGAAAGGTGCTGGACAAATCCGCCCAACCCGGAACAGTCTTTAAACCATGGGGCAAGCTATTCGCGGATTCGTAAAACTTCTGGTCGGATCGTTGCGCGATCTGACACCGATTATCCTGACCGTCGCCTTTTTCCAGGCGGTGGTCCTGCAACAGCCGTTCCCCAATCTCGACGACGTCCTGGTTGGCTTGGTTTTCGTCGTCCTCGGTCTGACGTTGTTCATCCAGGGCCTCGAGATGGGGCTGTTTCCGTTGGGCGACGACATGGCCGAGGCGTTCGCCCGGAAAGGCAGTCTCGGTGCCCTCTTGTCCTTCGCCTTCGCCTTGGGATTCGGCACCACGGTCGCCGAACCGGCGTTGATCGCCGTCGCTGACGAAGCCGCCAAGGTGGCGGCGGAAGCCGGCGCCATCGCGCAGGATGCGGACGCGCGGAGCACCTATGCCGATTCGCTGCGTATCGTCGTCGCGCTGTCGGTCGGAGTGGCGCTGGTCATCGGCGTGTTCCGGATCGTCAAGGGATGGCCGATCCATTATTTCATCATCACCGGGTACGTTCTGGTCGTCGCCATCACGCCTTTTGCGCCCGATGAGATCGTCGGCATCGCCTATGACGCCGGTGGCGTCACCACGTCGACGATCACGGTACCCTTGGTCACGGCGCTCGGCGTTGGATTAGCCACCACCATCCGCGGGCGCAACCCGATGAGCGACGGTTTCGGGTTGATCGCCTTTGCCAGCCTGACGCCGATGATCTTCGTGATGATCTTCGGGATCGTGGTGTGAGGCCGCCATGGAAATGATCGCCTCCATCTTCGAAACGACGCTGGCCACCGTCATGGACGTGTTGCCGATCGCCGCCATCCTGTTGGGTTTCCAGGTTTTCGTCCTCAGGCAGAAACCGCGTCACCTGCACCGCATCATCATCGGCCTGGTCTACGTGCTGGTCGGACTGAGTTTCTTCCTGGTCGGACTGGAGAAGGCGCTGTTCCCGCTTGGCAACGCCATGGCCGAACAGTTGACGGCGCCGGATTTCACCGGTCAGTCGCCGGCGGTTGCCATTGATTGGCGCAATTATGTCTGGGTCTATGTTTTCGCGGCGACCATCGGTTTTGCCACCACGGTCGCCGAACCGTCGCTGATTGCCGTTTCCATCAAAGCCGAAGAGATCGCCGGTGGCGGTATCAGCGCCTGGGGATTGCGTCTCGCGGTGGCGATCGGCGTCGGCATCGGCGTCGCCGTCGGCACCTACCGCATCGTTTCGGGTACGCCGCTCAGTCTCTACATCATGGCCGGCTATGCGGTCGTCATATTCCAGACCTTCCGCGCGTCGAAAATGATCATTCCGCTGGCCTATGACTTCGGTGGCGTGACGACATCGACGGTGACGGTTCCGGTCCTGGCGGCCCTCGGCCTCGGCTTGGCGGCGGCCGTGCCGGGCCGCAGCCCACTGATCGAAGGCTTCGGCCTGATCGCCTTTGCAAGTGTGTTTCCAATTATGTCGGTGTTGGGATATGACATGTTAGCAACATGGCTCCAACGTCGGCAACGCTCGAAAACTAAAGAGATGTCAGACGAGGAGGATGGAAAGTGAACCTGAAATTGATCATGGCCCTGGTGGCCGACGAAAAGACGGACACGGTCATGGAGGCGGCGCGCGAAGCCGGAGCGACGGGCGCCACCGTAATCACCAGTGTCCGCGGCGAGGGTCTGAATCCAACGAAAACGTTTTTAGGACTCGACATTTCGGCACAACGTGATGTCCTGATGTTCATCGTCGCCGCGCCCAAGGCCCGTGAGATCCTGGAAACGATTGCCGAGGCCGGTCAGTTCGACGAGGAACCGGGAACGGGGATCGCAGTCCAGATCGAAATCGAGGATGCGGTCGGCCTCACCACCCAGGCCGACGTCATCCAGCAAGAGATCGAGGAATCGATATGAACGAGCAAGACATCGTCCGAGTTCGGGACGTTATGACACCGGACGTCAAAACCATCGACCGCATGCAAACGGTCGCTGAGGCCATCGAGATGATGCGGCACTCCGGTGTCAGCTCATTGATCGTCGAACGGCGCAATGAGAACGACGAGTTCGGGCTGATTGTCGTTTCCGATATCGCCACCAAGGTCATCGGTCCCGACAAGTCGCCGGATCGCGTCAACGTCTACGATGTCATGACCAAACCGGTGATCACCGTTCATGGGGACATGGATATCCGCTACGCCGTCCGCCTGCTCGGGCATTTCAAGATTAGCCGGGCCCTGGTGATCGACCAGGCGCGGGCCCCGCTCGGTATCGTGACGCTACGCGACATGGTGCTGCGGCACGGCCAGGGTTCCTGATCAGGACGGTCGACTGAGGAGCCCGCCGTGCCCCGCCGGCCGGAGATGACCCGCGACCAGATGATCGGCGCCTGCCGCGACCTCCTCCGCGGCTGCCGCTCCGGGTCCTTGTCCACGGCAATGGCGGTATCCGATGGCTGGCCTTACGCTTCTCTCGTCACCTACGCGACCGACATCGACGGTTGTCCTCTCTTCCTCCTCTCCACACTCGCCGACCACACCCGCAACATCGCCGCCGACCCGCGCGCCGCACTCCTCGTCGAAGCCGCCTCCGGGCGTTCCAATCCGCAAACCGGACCTCGGGTGACGCTGCAGGGCAAGGTGCGGAAAAGCCGCGAGCCGCGCCACGGCAAGCGTTTTCTCGCCCGCCACCCGCAAGCGAGACTGTATGCCGGTTTTGGTGATTTCGCCTTCTATCGGATGACGGTGGAAAAGGTGCATTTCGTCGGCGGTTTCGCCCGCGCCCGTTGGCTGCGCGGCCGCGATTTACGCTCGCCGGGCGCCGCCGCGAAAGCCCTGGCCGCCATCGAGGACAGTGTCATCGATCATATGAACGGCGATCACGCCGAAGCCCTCGACCTCATCGCCAACCGATTACTCGGCCGCAGGGGGAGCGGCTGGAAAATGGGCGGTCTCGACCCGGATGGGGTGGACCTGGTCCTTGACGGCCGGTGGGCCCGTGTCGGGTTCCGGGCCTCCGTGGGCTCGGCCGAAGAGGTGCGCGGCGAACTCGTCCGCTTGACGAAGGCGGCACGCGGAAATCCGTAGGGACGCGGGGGGATCTCCGGAAACAACTAGGGAAAACGAAAAAAAGCCGGCCTCCGAGGCCGGCTTTTCGTTCGAATTCAGGCGTCGTTTCAGGCGACGTCGGCCATCCGCCAAATGTCCGGCTGAGTGCCAACCCGCTCGGCGAGGGCCTGGCGTTGGGCCTCGAGGGCATCGGGCAGGTGTGAGCCGAAGGTGGTGTAGTACTCTTCGACACCGGTCACCTCCGCTTCGGCGCCGGCCCGCTCGATATCCATGATCTGGCTGTATTTGTCCCGGTCGAAATCGAGGCCGCCCCAGGTGATGTCTTCATAGCGGGGCATCTTGCCGAACGGGCTGTCGACGGCCTCGGCACGGCCGTGAACGCGATCGACGACCCATTTCAGGACGCGCATGTTCTGGCCGAAACCGGGCCAGATGAATTTGCCGTCGTCGTCCTTGCGGAACCAGTTGACCCGGAAGATGCGCGGCAGCTTGATGTCTTCGCGGCTTCCCATCTCCAGCCAATGGGCCCAGTAGTCGGCCATGTTGTAACCGATGAACGGCAGCATGGCGAAGGGGTCGCGGCGGATCGCCGCTTGGCCGATGGCCGCGGCGGTGGCTTCCGATCCCATGGTCGAGGCCATGAACACACCGTGGTCCCAGTCGAAGGCCTCGTAGACCAGGGGGAAGGTGATCGACAGGCGGCCGCCGAACATGAAGGCGCTGATCGGCACCCCGGCCGGGTCTTCCCAGGCATCGTCGTAGGACGGGCACTGTTTGATCGGTGCCGTGAACCGGGAGTTCGGATGGGCCGCGGGGGTCTCGCTCGCCGGCGTCCAGTCGTTGCCCTTCCAGTCGATGGCGTGGGCCGGCGGATCGCCGTCCATGCCCTCCCACCACACGTCGCCGTCGTCCGTCAATGCTACGTTGGTGAAAATGCTGTTTTCCTTCAACGTCTCCATGGCGTTCGGGTTCGACGAGTAGTTGGTCCCCGGTGCGACGCCGAAGAAGCCGGCTTCCGGATTGATCGCATGAAGCGTGCCGTCGGCGGACGGCTTGATCCAGGCGATGTCGTCGCCAACGGTCGAGGCCTTCCAACCTTCGAAACCGACCGGCGGGATCATCATCGCCAGGTTGGTCTTGCCGCAGGCGCTCGGAAAGGCGCCGGCCACGTAGGTGCGCTCGCCCTCCGGCGATTCGAGGCCGAGGATCAGCATGTGTTCGGCAAACCATCCCTCGTCGCGGGCCATGGCCGACGCGATGCGCAGCGCCAGGCACTTCTTGCCGAGGAGCGCGTTGCCGCCGTAACCGGACCCGTAGGACCAGATCTCCCGGGTTTCCGGGAAGTGCACGATGTACTTGTCCGAGATGTCGGGCGCGCAGGGCCAGGGGGCGTCCTCCTGACCGGGTTCCAGGGGCGCGCCAACCGAATGCACGCTCGGAATGAAAAAGCCGTCCGGGCCGAGGGCGTCGAGGACCGCCTGACCCATGCGGGTCATGATCTTCATGTTGGTGACAACGTAGGGTGAATCGGTGATCTCGATGCCCGGGTAAGCGATCGGCGAACCGATCGGTCCCATGCTGAACGGGATCACGTACATGGTGCGCCCGCGCATGCAGCCGTCGAAGATCCCGTTGAGGATGCCCCGCATTTCGTCGGGCGCTTTCCAATTGTTGGTCGGACCTGCGTCGGCTTCGTTCTCACTGCAAATGAAGGTGCGTTCCTCGACGCGGGCGACGTCGCTCGGATGCGAGCGCGCAAGGTAACTGTTGGGCCGTTTTTCCGGGTTGAGCCGAACATAGGTTCCGCTATCGACCATCAACTGGCTGAGACGGTCGTACTCCTCTTCGGATCCGTCACACCAATAGACGTCATCCGGCTTGCAGAGCGCGACGATCTCGTCGACCCAAGCCAAAAGTTTCGCGTTGTCCGTGCGCGCATTGCTGGATTGCGGCATGTCTCTAACCTCGCCTGTTTAATCAATCGTGGCCGTGATGTGCTGGCATATGGCCGCTCCACCCTCCAGCGATTTTCAAGATACCCTCGTCCTACGGGAGTCTCAAGCATCAGGGTGCCAGTATCTGACTAAAATCAAATTTGATCTTATTTGCGAATAATTATCAATTGCATTAAAGGTCAATTCGCGCTAAAACTCGTCTCGAGACGGCCTCGGGGCCAACTTCACCAGACGGCAGACGGGAGATCTTGATGACCCTTTTCACGGCGGAAACGTCCTTGCGGCAGCTTTGCCCGGCCCGCGACTTGTCACCGGCCGAACGGCTTCTGGTCCGTTCGATTCGAACCATGGTGTTCACGGACAATGGGGGAAAAGCAGTGGCGCGGGCGTTCCGCCGGAAACTGGGCGACGCGGCGGCCCATCAGGCGCTGGCTGCGTTGTTCAGTTTCGTCGGGCTGTTGTCCGGCAATGCGCGGCGCAACTTGCGGTTCAGGCTGCCGCAATGCCGCAAGGTCAGTGCCGACGAACGGACGCTGGTCGCGCTGCTCGCGGCCCTGCAGGCCGGCCGCATGAGCCACGCGCGATCACTGATCGGCTGGTTGCTCCCGCCCGGGACACAGGAGCCGGCATTTGCTTACGCCGCCAGCCTTGCGCGCGGGTTCCGCGAGGGCGGTCTCATGTTCAACGGACCGTCGGTCCGGCGGATTCCAAAGCGTTCGACGGAAACCGCAACGCCGTTGGCGGATACCCGCAAGAGCCTCGTCGTTCTATAGGCTCGATGCGCTTGCCGGTGTCAGTCCGATGTCTGTGGTTTGTCACGGCGCATGGCCGACCAGGCGAGCATTGCCCATCCGGATATGAAGAGCATGCCGCCGATCGGCGCCGCTCCCGGCACAGGTGTCTCGCCGGTGATACAGAAGGCATAGAGCGATCCGGAAAACATGATGATCCCGGCCGTGAAAAACCAGCCGGCGCGAGCAGCCCACCGTCCGGAGGTGCCGGACCGTTTCGCTGACAGCCAGGCGACCCCGAAGAGCGCCAGGGTATGCCACATGTGGTATTGGACGGCGGTCGAGAAGACTTCGCGCAGCCCCTGGTCGCCTTCCAGCCAATGGTAGCCGAACGCACCGCCCCCGACGCCGAGAATCCCGCTGATGCCGGCGACGACGACCCAGAACCGCCAGCTATCCGAAATCATGACCCGATCGGCTCCGTCCGGCGGATAGACTGCAAGACGGCGTCTTCGAACGGACCGGCGGCCAGGCCGTCCGTCGCCTCCAGCGCATCGAGAAAGGATGCCATGTCTTTTTCGAGGATTCCCATGGTGTTTTCCGGGTCGTAGCCTTCGCGGGCCCAATCGATATCATCGAAATGATCGCCGTACCAGGTGCCGCCCGAGCTGGTGCGCATGACGTCGAGCAGCGTATCGCGTTCGACACCCAGCGCCGCGGCGGCACCCATCGCGCGGCGGACAGCGACGACGCTCGACGTGGCGACGAAATTGTTGATGACCTTGACCGTCATGCCGGCGCCGCGCTCGCCGAGATGGTGAATGCGTTCCCCCATGGCTTCGAAGAGGCGGGCCAGGGCGCCGACCGACGCCGTGTCCCCGCCGACCATGAAGGTCAGCGTGCCGTTGCGGGCCCGATGCGGCGCCCCGGACATGGGGGCGTCGAGGAGGTCGGTGCCGACCGGCAGTTTCCGGGCGACCTCCGGAATGACGCGCGGCGACAGGGTTGAGCAAAGAACCAGGGTGTCGGGCGGGCTCTCCACCGAAAATATCGCTTGTTGGTCGAAGCAAAGGTCCATGGTCTGGCGGCGGTCGCGGACGACGGAAAACACGCAATCCACCCGCGCCGCAAACTCCGCCGGATCGGCGATCATGCGGGGAGCAAAAGTCCCGAATTCCGCGACCGGGCGGACATCGAACCCCCAGACCTCGAAACCCGCATCGTGCAGGCGTTCGGCCATGGGCAACCCCATGGCGCCGCAGCCGGCCATACCGAAAACCCGTGTCTCTGCAACCGGGGTCATCTCCCGCGGGTCTCCGCCGCCGCCACGAGCGCGCGGAAGATCTCGAAATCCGGTTCCCCCGGTGCGGCGAAGAACTCGGGGTGCCATTGGACGCCGAGGGCAAAACGGTGGCCCGGAAATTCGATCCCTTCGACAACGCCGTCGGGGGCCCGGGCGTTGACGGTGACGCCCGCCGGTTGGTTTCTCAACGCTTCGCGGTGCGCCGTGTTGACCTCCATCTCCGTGCGGCCGGTGATTTTCTGCAGCAGGCTGCCGGGCTCGATGGCGATGGAATGGGCCTTTTCCTCGGCCGGCCTTTCGTCCAGATGGTCGATGCGGGTTTCGAGCTCGTGGCGGACGTCGCGATAGAAGTGACCGCCCATGAGGCCGGCCATGACCTGCATCCCAGCGCAAATGCCGAGGATCGGCGTGTCGCTATCGAGCAGTGATTGGGTCAATTCCGTCTCGAAGGCGAAGAGGGGTTCGATCTGGCCATCTTGCGCCGCTTCGCCATACCAGGCGTCCGGGAACGGGTAGCGGCCGCCCGGCGTGACCACGCCGTCGCAAGACGCGACCATCTCGCCCAAGGCTTCCGCCAGATAGGGAAGGGCGACAGGCAGGCCGCCCGCCATCCAGACCGCATCGAAGTAGGCGATGCGGATCGCATAATGGGGGCGCGCCGAAAACGAGCCGCTGGATTCGTAGTCCATCAGGATCCCGATGGTCGGCCGGCCGGTCATTCGATTCCCTTTCGTCCTGTGTTATCGTGCCGCATGCCGGATGGGAACGGCAGCGCATTCCAACCCCCATCATGCCGATGGAGCGCCCGGGGAAAAGGACCAAAATGCAGGATACGGCGCGATACCGGGTTCTCGACCAGGAGAACCACCCCTTCGCCGACCTCAGAGCCGTGTATCAGTATTGGGACGAACGCCGCGGCGCGCGCTTCGCGCCCGCGTGGTCGGATATCGACCTGGTGTCCCTGCCTGCCCATGTTATTCCCCGCGTCTGCGTCGTCGACAGTAGAAACGATGGCACCGATTTTACCTACCGCTTTTGGGGAACGGCGATCACCGACATGCATCACTATGACTTGACGGGTGAGTCGGTGATGGAACTGGAGCCGCCTCACTATGCGCGATCCATCCGAGACCAATACGTTCTCGTCTTCGAGGCGCGCAAACCGCTGTTGTTCCTGAACGAAGTACCTCTGCCCAGCGGTCTAATCACCTACTATGCCGCCTTGCGCCTGCCTTTGACTTCGGACGGCAGCAATGTGGATGTCCTGATGAGCGCCGAAGAATATGGCGAACACAGAGAGCAACTTGAGGACTATTTCGAAGAGACCTGGCGCGAACACGAAGAACTCACGGGTCACTAACCGGTCGTCTCGATCTACACAGCGCTCTTCAACGAACTCAACTCTTCCGCCGTCAGGGGATGCTCCAGCTTGTCGAGCATTTCCTTCGGCACGACCTGCCAGAACTTGCCAATCTCCAGGTTCCAATCGTTGAGCAAGCCGAGTGCGTAGCGGGAGTGAGTGCGCTTGACGTGTTGCTGAACGAGAACCTTGAGGACGTCTTCCCAATACTCGGTTTCGATCCGGTTCCAGGTGACGGTCTCCGCATTGACGTGGTGTTCGAATGTGTCGTCGGGATCGTAAACGAACGCCATGCCGCCGGTCATGCCGGCCGCGAAGTTGGCGCCGATCCGCCCAAGTACGACGGCGATGCCGCCGGTCAGCGTCCCCGGTGCCAGCCCGGTCATGCCGTACTTGCGCGTGATCATTGAGCTGGTCCGCGTGCCGACGGCGCGGTGCGTATTGCGGACCGAATAAGTGAGTTGCATCTTCTCACCGAACTCGAAGGTCGGCTTGGCGTCCTTGATGATCTGGGCATCGAGCGTATCCGGCACCTCGTTGCGGCCATCGAGTGCCGCATGCCGTGGGAACCCGCCGGCATCGGCCTGGGCCAGGAGCGCATTGAGATCGAGATCGTCCAACTGCGGTGACCCGCGGCTGACCTGTGTGAGAAGATCGGCTCGGCCGATGATCTCGTCCAGTGACCGGAAGTCCAGTTCGGCGAGGATTTCCTCGACCTCCTCGGCGATGAAGGTGAACAGGTTGACCACCTTTTCCGGCGAGCCGGTGAATTTCTCGCGGAGCTTTTCGTCCTGGGTGCAGACGCCCACCGGGCAGGTGTTGGAATGACATTGACGGACCATGATGCAGCCCATGGCGACGAGGGACGCGGTGCCGATGCCGAATTCATCGGCCCCCAGCATGGCGGCGATGACGACATCACGGCCGGTTTTGAAGCCGCCGTCGACCCGTAGCGTCACGTTGTGGCGGAGCCGATTGAGGGTAAGCACCTGGTTGGCCTCGGACAGCCCCATCTCCCAGGGGATGCCGGCGTACTTGATTGACGACTGCGGGCTCGCCCCGGTGCCGCCGTCGTGCCCGGATATGAGGATGGTGTCGGCCTTGGCCTTGGCGACACCGGCGGCGATGGTGCCGACGCCGGTGCGCGCCACCAGCTTGACGCAGACCTTGGCGCCCGGGTTGATCTGCTTGAGGTCGTAGATCAGTTGCGCCAGATCCTCGATCGAATAGATGTCGTGGTGCGGCGGTGGCGAGATCAGGGTGACGCCCGGTGTCGAGTGCCGCATCCTGGCGATCAGTTCCGTCACCTTCAACCCGGGCAGCTGCCCGCCTTCGCCGGGCTTGGCGCCCTGCGCCATCTTGATCTCGATCTCCTGGCAGTTGTTGAGGTACTCGGCGGTGACCCCGAAGCGCCCCGACGCGATCTGCTTGATGGCTGAGGAGGGATTATCGCCGTTTGGCCGGGGCTGGAAGCGGGACGGGTCTTCGCCGCCCTCGCCCGAGTCGGATTTGGCGCCGATCCGGTTCATGGCGATCGACAGCGTCTCGTGGGCTTCCGGCGACAGGGCACCCAAGGAGATGCCCGGTGCCACCAGGCGTTTTCTGATTTCGGTGACGCTCTCCACTTCCTCGACCGGTACCGGGGCGTTCTGTCGCTTAAAGTCGAACAGGTCGCGCAGGTAGATGGGCGGCAGATTGCGGATGCCTTCGCTGTAGCGGCGATAGACCGAATAGGACTCGGTCGTGACGGCGTTTTGCAGGATGTGGATCAGCTTGCCGTCGTGCCCGTGCCGTTCGCCGCTGGCGCGATAGCGGTAGAAGCCGCCAACGGGGAGCGGCACCGGGGTTTCCCGGTAGGCTTCCCGGTGCATGTCGATGACGGCGTTCTTGATGCCCGAGAAACCGATCCCCGATATGCGCGACGCCATACCGGGGAAGAACTCGGCGACCAGCGCGCGGCTCAGGCCGACGGCCTCGAAACAGTAGCCGCCCCGGTACGAGCTGATGATGCTGATGCCCATCTTCGACATGATCTTGAGGAGACCGTTGTCGATGGCGGTGACGAAGTTGCGGATGCAGTCGTCGAGCGGGGCGTCGCCCAGCAAGCCCCGGCGATGGCGCTCGGCGATGGTCTCCTCGGCTAGGTAGGCATTGATCGTCGTCGCCCCGACACCGGTAAGGACGGCGAAATAATGGACGTCCATGCATTCGCCCGAGCGCACGTTGATCGAGGTGAAGGTGCGCAGCTCCTGGCGCACCATGTGGGTGTGAACGCCGCCGGCGGCCAGGATCATCGGGATCGGCGCGCGGCCGGCATCGACGTTCATGTCGGACAGGATCAAATGGGTGAGGCCGCCGCGAACGGCGTCTTCCGCCTCAGCACGGATGCGGTCGAGGGCCGCGCCGAGCGCCCCGCGCCCGTCATCGGGATCGAAGGTGCAGTCGATCTCGATGGCTGTTTCGCCCAGGTAATCGCGCATGGCGTCGAACTCGGCGGTGGTCAGCACCGGGCTCTCCAGCTGCAGGAGGTCGCATTGGCTGGGGGTCTCCTCGAGGATGTTGCCAAGGTTGCCGAGGCGCGTCTTCAGGCTCATCACCCGGCGTTCGCGGAGACTGTCGATCGGCGGGTTGGTGACCTGGCTGAAGGCCTGGCGGAAGAAATGATGCAGGCCCCGGTACTTGTCGGAGAGCACCGCCAGGGCGCATCGTCGCCCATGGAGCCGGTTGCCTCCTTGCCCTCCTCGGCCATGGGGTGGAGGATCAGTTCCATGTCCTCCATGGTCAGGCCGAAACAGTGCTGGCGGCGGCGCAGCTCCTCGGGCCCGAACAGCGCACCCTGGCGATGCGACGACTTGATGATGTCGTCGATGATTTTGATGTTGCCGGTCCACTCGCCGTAGGGGTGGCGATCGGCGAGCCGGTCCTTGATCTCCTTGTCCCGATAGAAGGTGCCGCCTTCGAGGTCGATGGCGATCATGCCGCCGGGGCCGAGCCGGCCCTTCTCGACAATGTCGCTCTCCGGCAGCTCGACCATCCCGGTTTCCGAGCCGACGATGAGCAGGCCGTCTCGGGTCCTGGAAAAGCGCATCGGCCTGAGCCCGTTGCGGTCCATGCCGGCGACCACCCAGCGGCCGTCGGAGGCACAGATGGCGGCCGGGCCGTCCCAGGGCTCGAGGACGCTGTTGCAATAGGCGAACAGGTTGCGGTGGTTGTCGGGCATGGTCGCGTTCTGGCCGACCGATTCCGGGATCATCAAGGCCTTGACCGCCGGTGCCGTGCGGCCGCCCCGGCAGATCAGCTCGAAAACCGCATCAAGGGCCTCCGAATCGGAACTGCCTGATTGGATTACCGGCTTCACGTCCTCGATGTCGTCGCCGAACAGCGGCGAGGCGATCTTCGGTTCATGGCAGGCGGCCCAGTTGACGTTGCCCTTGAAGGTGTTGATTTCGCCGTTGTGGGCGAGCATGCGGAAGGGCTGCGCCAGGCGCCAGGTCGGGAAGGTGTTGGTCGAATAACGCTGGTGGTAGATGGCGAAACTGGAGACGAAGCGTTCGTCCAGGAGATCGGGATAGAAAGCGGTCAGCTGTTCGGCCAGAAACATGCCCTTGTAGACGACGGACCGGCAGCTCAGCGAGCAGATGTAGAAACCGGTGATATGTTCGTCGAGAACGCTTTTCTCGATGCGTCGCCGGACCACGTAGAGATCGCGTTCGAAGGCCTCATCGTCGAGGCCGCCCTTGGGCCCCTGGCTCGGCTTGGCGATCATGATCTGCTCGATCTCGGGCCGCGTGGTGTTGGCCTTCTCGCCGATGATGTCGGCGTTGATCGGCACCTGGCGCCAGCCGAATATGGAGTAACCGGCACGCAGGATTTCCGTTTCGACGATCGAGCGGCACCGCTCCTGGGCGCCGAGGTCGGTTTTGGGGAGGAACAGCATGCCGACGGCGAGGCGCTCCTCGCCCGGTTCGTGGCCGGTGTCGCGGATGTGCTGTTTGACGAATTCCCAGGGGATCTGCACGTGAATGCCGGCGCCGTCACCGGTCTTGCCATCGGCATCGACGGCACCGCGGTGCCAGACCTTCTTGAGGGCCTCGATGCCAGCCTCGACGACGCGGCGGTCGGGCTTGCCGTCGATGGCGGCGACCAGGCCGACGCCGCAGGATGCGTGTTCCTCGGCCGGGTCGTAGAGGCCGTTCTCCATCAGGTGCCGGGCGTTTTCGATCCAGGCCTCGGCGCTGTCGCCGGTCGTCGGTTTGCGGGTGGTCATGGTTCGGCGCTCCTCACGAGGCCCGGGCGAGCTCGGCGAAGCCGAGCGCTTTCATCTGGATGTAGTCGTGGATGCCGTCCGCCGCGTCGCGTCCGTCGCGGATCGCCCAGACGACGAGCGATGCACCGCGCATGATGTCGCCAGCGGCGAACACGCCGGGGACGTTGGTCAGCTTGTTGGGCTCGAGGACCCTGACCGTGCCCCATTCGGAGATGGCCAGTTCCGGCTCACCGAACAGCTGCGGCAGGTTTTCCGGATCGAAGCCGAGGGCCAGTATCACCAGGTCGGCATCGAGGGTGAAGCTGGACTCGGGGATGGGCTGCGGCGTCTGGCGTCCGGAAAAGTCGGCGACGCCGAGATGGATGCGATGGGCGCGGACCGCGTTGACGGTGGCGTCGCCGAGAAAAGCTTCCGGGGCCGACAGCCAGACGAATTCGACGTCTTCTTCCTCCGCATTGGCCACCTCACGCTGCGATCCCGGCATGTTGGCCCGGTCGCGTCGGTACAGGCACTTGACCGTTTGGGCGCCCTGTCGCACGGCGGTGCGCACACAGTCCATGGCCGTATCGCCGCCACCGATGACGACGACGTTCTTGTCCTTGGCGTTAAACTCGCCCGAGTCGAATTCGGGGACGGAATCCCCCAACCCTTTGCGGTTGCTGGCCGTCAAATAGGTGATCGCCTGGTGGATGCCGCCGAGGCCGACACCGGGGACCTGGAGGTCGCGGGATTGGTAGACGCCGGTGGCGATGAGGACGGCGTCGTGGAGTTGGCGCAGGTCGGCGAGCGACGCGTCGCGGCCGACTTCGAAACCGAGATTGAACCGAACGCCGCCGTCCTCGAGGAGCCGGGCCCGCTTAATGACGATGTCCTTCTCGAGCTTGAAACCGGGAATGCCGTAGATCAGCAGTCCGCCGGCCCGATCGTGGCGGTCATAAACATGAACTTGGTATCCATACTGGCGGAGCCGTTCCGCAGCGGCGAGTCCGGCCGGGCCGGCGCCGATGATGCCGACCGAGCGGTCGATCTCTTGCACGGGCGCAGGCGGTTTGACCCAGCCCCGTTGCCAGGCGGTATCGGTGATGAAACGCTCGATGGACCCGATGGTGACCGTATCGTGGCGGGACTGCTCGAGCACGCAGGACCCCTCGCACAGGCGGTCCTGCGGACAGATGCGCCCGCAGATTTCCGGAAAGGTGTTGGTCGCCTGGCTGACCGCGTAGGCCTCCTCGAGGCGCCCCTCGGCGGTCAGCTTCAGCCAATCGGGAATGTTGTTCTGCAAGGGGCAGTGAATTTGGCAATAGGGGATGCCGCATTGTTCGCAGCGGGACGCCTGCTCCGCCGCGCCGACGTCGGTATAGTCGCCGTAGATCTCGCCGAAGTCGTCGAGGCGCCTTTCCGCATCCCGCTTGTCCGGCATCAGCCGACCGATCCGTACGAATTGCTGCATCAAGTCGGACATGGTCCGGATCTCTCCTTATGAGCCAGGGCAACGTCTAAGCCAGGGCGACGGCGGTTCCGCTTCGAGCCTCCCGCCGGGTGCGGTCGGCCGCCCGAAATCGGCTTTAGCCGGTCGGGGGAGGCGATATAAAACCGCCTCGGCACTCGAATGCAAGAAAAAAGGTCAGCTTTGTTTACTTTTTTTGCCGACTTTTCCTCCGGTGGCATTGTACACGCCTTAGGGGAGGTCCGCAAATGGCTGTCCATGAAGTATTTTAGTCTCGAAACGGTACGAAAACAGTCTTTGTGGGAACCAAAGGGAATGGTGTAAAACTCCCTAGATTTGGGGGCCACGAGAGTGCCGTTTCAACATCTTGCGATCCTGGCCGTGGTCCAGGGGATCACGGAGTTTCTGCCGATCAGTTCGTCGGGGCATTTGGTGTTGGTTCCGGCGGTTCTCGGCGTGCCGGACCAGGGATTGTTGCTCGACGTCACCGTGCATGTGGGCACCCTCGGCGCCGTCCTGCTCTATCTCTGGCGGGACATCGGCGCCATGATCATGGGTGTCGGCCGCACCCTTCGCGGCCGCAACGACCCGGGGGCCCGGCTGTTCGGGTTTCTCGTCGTCGGCACGATCCCCGTTGTCGCCGCCGGTTTCGCTCTCAATCACTATTATCCCGAGGGCATCCGGAGCCTCACCGTCATCGGCTGGACGACGCTCGGGTTCGGGCTCTTGCTGATGATCGCCGATCAGGTCGGCATGACGCTCAGGCGTATCGAACACCTGCGCTACGGCGACATCATCATGGTCGGCGTCGCCCAGGTCCTGGCCTTGATCCCCGGGACCAGCCGGTCCGGCATCTGCATGACGGCCGGCCGGGTGCTCGGCATGGAACGCACCGACGCGGCCCGTTTCGCCATGTTGCTTGGCATCCCGGCGATCAGCGGTGCCGGCGTCCTCAAGGGCTACGAGCTCTGGAAAACGGGCAACATGGCGGTGACCGGCGACGTCATCGTCGCCGCCAGCCTGTCTTTTATCGCCGCGCTCTTTTCCGTGGCCCTGATGATGGCCTGGCTGAGACGCGCCTCCTTCACGCCGTTTGCCATCTACCGGGTCCTGCTCGGCGGGTTTTTGCTGGCCATCGCCTATGGGTGGGTGGGGTAGGGGCCCCGCGCCACCTGTTGTGGCATGTCTCGACTAAGTGAGAACCTTAGGAACGGACAAGACATTCGCCTCTGCGGATAGTCGGCTGTATCCCGGACTCCGACGTCTCGTGGCAACAATCGCGGATCGGTGTTTCGAGGGCTCCCGGACTCACTGAGAGCGCACCGCGGCGATCGGGATCGCCGCGGTCCCGCGTCGGATTACCTCCGAATGAAGGCGAGCACGTCTTCGTTGAAACGCTCCGCTTGTAGTTGCGCCAGGCCGTGGCCGCCGTCCTCGTAAACCAAAAGCTCGGCGTCGCGGACGATCTCGGCACTCAGTTTGCCCGAGGCGTCGATCGGAACGATCTGGTCGTCGTCGCCATGCAAGACGAGCGTTGGCACATCGATGGCCCGCAAGTCCTGCGTATAGTCGACCTCGGAAAACTCGCGAATGCACGCGTACTGACCGTGGACCGAGCCGGCCATACCCTGCAGCCAAAAGCTGTCCCGGAAACCTTTGTTCTCCGCCACGCCGTCACGGTTGAAGCCGTAAAAAGGCATGGTCAGCTCCTGGAAGAAGTTGGATCGGTCGTAGAGGACCCCCTTGCGGATGCCGTCGAACACCTCCATCGGCGTGCCGTCGGGATTGCTCTCCGATTGCAGCATGATCGGCGGCACGGCTCCGACCAGAACCACCTTGGCGACGCGGGCGTTGCCATGCCGGCCGATGTAATGGGCGACCTCGCCGCCGCCGGTGGAATGACCGATGAGGATCGCGTTACGTAGATCGAGATGGTCGATCAGTTCGGCCAGGTCATCGGCATAGCGGTCCATATTTTTGCCGTCATAAGGCTGGGCCGAGCGGCCGTGGCCGCGGCGGTCGTGGGCGATGACCCGATATCCCTGCTGTGCAAAGAACAGCATCTGGGCATCCCAAGCGTCGGCCGACAGCGGCCAACCATGGGAAAAGAGGATCGGCTGCCCTGAGCCCCAGTCCTTGTAGAAGATCTCCGTGCTGTCGCTGGTCGTGAACGTGGTCATTGTCATATCTCCGATGGTTGCTGCGTGGACCCCGAAGAGGGGCGTCACGGCGGTTGCCAAACCCGCCGCGCTGAGGGTTACGAGCGCGTCGCGGCGGGTCATGTCGATGCGCTCGGCTGGAGTTTTCATCATGCTTCCTTTCAATCGTGTACGATTAAATCGTTGACGATATATATATCTTCGGCGACGGCATGTCAAGCGCTTGCGATTTAATCGTGTACGATTTATATTGAATCAGGTACAGGACAAGGATCCACGAATGACGACCCACGCCACGGAAAGGACCGACACTCTCGCCGATTTCCTTTGTTTTTCCGTCTATTCGACGAGTCACGCCTTCAACCGGCTGTATCGGCCGCTACTCGATGAATTGGAGCTGACCTATCCCCAGTACCTGGTGATGCAACTGCTTTGGTCGAAGGACGGGCGAAGCGTGAAGGAGATTGGCCGGGAGCTTCGCCTGGAATCCAATACATTGACGCCACTCCTTAAGCGGATGCAAACCAACGCGTTGGTCGAGCGCAAGCGCGATGCGGGCGATGAACGTGTCGTGCGCATTCACCTGACAGAAAGGGGTCACGCGTTGCGCGAGCAAGCCGCGGATGTTCCGGGTTGCGTGGCCAGCGCAATTGGGCTTAGTCGTGACGAACTCGCCAGTCTCACCAAGACCTTGGATGATCTGCGGGATCGTCTGATTTCGGAGTCCGACGACTCGGCTGACAACCGCTGATAAGATCTAGGTGATTCTCACCCTCTGAATTCTGTAACGGCATAAGATCGGATCGGGTCGGTCAGAAAAAGCAGTCGCGACGAGCCGATGGCACTGTCTCCTGTGGGCGAAAGCCCGTCATAGAACTTGAAAACCGTCCTCGTCCCCTTATCCTGAGAACCCCCACTTGACCTGAGTTAATGCGGTCGCTGACCGGTGGCGCCATGATCGCCGTCGGATTTTCCTGAGGATGGGTTCCTCGTCGGGTGGCTCCAAGGTCCTTTGCAACCGATCCCGTTGTCGACGGCGTCGTTCGCGGCGTCTGCCCGCACGACTGCCCGGACACCTGCAGCCTGCTCACCGAGGTCGAGGATGGTTGGGTCATGCGGGTTCGCGGCAACCCCGACCACCCGGTGACCCGCGGTACCATCTGCCGCAAGTTCAAGGAGGCGCCGGACCGCCTTTTCGGGCCCGACCGCTTGACCGATCCCCTGATGCGGACCGGTGCCAAGGGAAGCGGGGTCTTCCGCACCGTCTCCTGGGCCGAAGCGCTTTCCGTTATCGCCGAACGCTGGCAAACGATTCTCGATGAGCAGGGGCCGCAGGCCATCCTGCCCTTCTTCGGCTCCGGGACGGAGGGGTTGGTCCACGGCCATATCGCCCCGAAGCGGTTCTTCAATCGATTGGGCAGCTTGCAGCCGGTGCGCACCATCTGCACCAAGGCCGGGCGCGAAGGCTACCGCCTGACCATGGGCACCTCGGCCGGCGCCGATCCGACGGCGATCGCGGCAGCCAAACTGATCGTCGACTGGGGGGGCAACACGGCATCGACCAACATCCACCACCAGGTGTTCCTGAAAGAAGCGTTGGAAAAAGGCGCCAAGTACGCCGTCGTCAATCCTTACCGGATCAAGGGCGCCGAGCGCGCCGACTTCGTTCTGCAACCGCGCCCCGGCACCGACGCTGCCCTGGCCCTCGCCGTCATGCATGTGATCGTCGCCGAGGGTTGGCACGACGATGACTTCATCGAGCGCCATACGCTCGGTTTTGAAGATCTCGAGCGCGTCCTCGCGCGGTTCTCACCACAGAGGGGGGAAGAGATCACCGGCGTTCCCAGTGCCGAGATCCGCCGCTTCGCCGAAGCTTACGCGACAACTGATCCCGCCTTCCTCTACGTCGGCCCCGGCTGCCAGCGCCATACCAACGCCGGCATGACGCTCCGCACGCTGGCCTGCCTGCCGGCCGTCACCGGCGCCTGGCGCCACCGGCCCGGCGGCCTCTATTTCCCGACCAGCACCTGCTTCCCTGGCGATTTCGAGAGCCTCGAGGGCCATGACCTCAGGCCCAATGCGCCGGCCGGCTACAACATGATCCTCTTGGCCCGCCTGCTGGAAGGCGACGCCACCAAGAGCCTTTTCGTGATGAACGGCAATCCGGCCTCCGTCCTCTACGACCAGAACCGGCTGCGCCGGGGGCTTGCGCGCGACGATCTCTTCACGGTCGTCCACGAGCGTTTCCTGACCGACACCGCGCGTTACGCTGATATCGTCCTGCCGGCGACCTCGTCCTTCGAGCAGAACGACATCTTCTTCTCCTATTACCATCCGAGCCTTCTCATCAACCGCCAGGCCGTCGAGCCGTTCGGTGGGTCGCGCTCCAACCTCGACCTGCTGAGCGCCTTGGCCAAGGCCTTGCAGTTCGACGATCCGGAATTCGACCAGGATGAAGAAACCATCATCGAGCAGGTTCTGACCCTCGATCAACCGGCCATCACCGGTGTCGATCGGGAGGTGCTCCGGGACGACGGCTGGGCACCGGCCGGGCGCGATCCGGTCCACGCGGCCTTTGCCGAACACCGTTATCCGACGCCGTCGGGACGCATCGAGTTCCGCTCCAAGCGGGCCGCCGCCGCCGGCCTCGGGCCGCTGCCGGACTACCATCCACCCCGGGAAAGTCCCGACGGTTCCGCCGATTTGTTCCGTCGCTATCCGCTGCAGTTCCTGACGCCGTCGGCCCATTCCATCCACAACACCAGTTTCGGCGACGGGCCCGGGTTCCGCGGCGACGAGAATACGCCGATCCTCCTTAAACCCGGCCGACGCCGGCCCCAGGGCGATCGCTGAAGGCGACCTGGTCCGGGTTCACAACGGACGCGGCGCCTGCTTGCTCAGGGCTCAGGTCTCGGATGCCATCCGCCCGGGAGTCATCATGGCCGCCGGCCAGTGGTGGGACCGCCGCTACGTGGGCGGGTCGACCCCCAACCATACGACACCCGACTATGCGGCCGATTTGGGCGGCGGCTCTTCCTTCAACAGCAATCTCGTCGAGGTCGAATTGGCTGCAAACGGCCCGGCCCACGATTTCGGGAGGGTCGGGCCATGACCGCCGAACACAGCACAGCCGAAGGCCTGATCCACCTCGGCATCGGTCACGTCGAGTTCTTCGATCTCAGGCCGGAAACCCTGGCCAAGCTGGATCACCTGGTTGCCGTCTTGTCGGCCGAAGGGCGCCGGCAGTTCAGCTTCCATGCGCCGATATCGCGTTCCGCCGCGTACCCGAAGAGCGGGGTCACCTGCTATTTCCTCTGCGAGGACCCCGACAATCGGGCCTCTTCCTTTGCGCTGCTCGAAGAGACGCTGACGGCCGCCGCCCATTGGGGGGCGACCCATGTGGTCACTCACCTGACTTTCGGCCCGACCGACACCCGCGACCATGATCGTGCCGTCGAGTTGGCGGCCGCGGCGGCTCGGGAGATGGCGGCCATGAGCCGCCGTCACGGTGTCCCCATCGACATCGAGTTCGCCGCCTATACGGATGCCTTCCACGCGCCCGGGGATTTCCTCGCCACCATCGGCCCCCACCCCGAGCTCGGCATCTGCGTCGACGTAGGACACGCGGCCTTGGGCGCCATGATGCGGTCCCGCGACGTCACCGCCGATGTCGCCCAGCTGGCGCCGAAAGCCCGTTCGCTCCACCTGTGGAACACCCTCGGGCTCGAACATACGAAAAACCGCCACCACACACCCCTGCACCCGGATCAGGACCCGGACGATGGCTGGCTCGACATCCCGTTGTTGCTGGCGACCGTGTTGAAGGCGGCACCGGACGTCCATGTGGTTTTTGAATATCCCATCGACGAGGTCGATCCCGAAATCCAAGCCGGCTACGACTGGATCGAGAACCTCGTCACCGCCCTTCGCGGTCTCCGTCTGGGGAGCGTGGTGGGTGCCGAATAGACACCCTCAACCGAGACAATGGAACGACTGAGAGTTTGAAAATGACCCAGACCCGAGTTCTTCTCATCAACTGCAACACCATGCTCGATACCCTGGTCACCGCCGGGATCGGCATTCTGTCGGCCTGCATCAAGGATGCGGGCCACGACGTGCGGCTCTTCGACACCACCTTTTACCGCACCGCCGACGTCACCGGCGACCAGGCCCGCGCCGCGGCGCTGCAGGTCAAGGAGACGGACTTTGCCGACCTCGGCATCGAACCCAACGAAGAGGACGTCATCGACGATTTCATTAAGACCGTCGAGACCTACCGCCCGCATTTGATCGGCCTGTTCTCGATCGAGGTCACCCACCCGCTGGGTATCCGCCTCTTGGATGCCGTCCGCGGCTCCGGCATCCCGACCGTGGTCGGCGGGCCCGACGCCACCTTCGCCCCCGAGATCGTCATCCGGTCTCCCAGTGTCGACATGGTCTGCGTCGGCGAGGGGGAATTCGCCTTGGTCGAATTGTGCGACCGGTTGTCGAGCGGCGAGGACATCACCGCCATCGGCAACCTCTGGGTCAAGATGGACGGGCAGATCCACAGGAACCCGGTGCGCAAGCCCATCGATCTGGCGTCATTGCCGCGCCAGGACTGGGACGTCTACGACGAGCGCCGCTTCTGGAAACCCATGGGCGGTAAGATCTCGGTCACCGGCACCTTCGAGATGAACCGGGGCTGCCCCTACACCTGCACGTTTTGCATCAACTCCGGTTTCCATGAGCTCTACGGCGACCTCGGCGGTTATTACCGCGAACAGGACGTGGAGCGCCTGGTCGACGAGATGGCCGAGAAGAAGGAGCGCTACAACCTGGCCTACGTCTATCTCGTCGCCGAGAGTTTCCTGACCACAACGCGCACCCGCATCCAGACTTTCGGCCGGCTCTACCAGGAGAAGGTGGGGCTGCCGTTCTGGGTCGAGGCCAGGCCCGAGTCGATCAACGAGGAGAAGGTTGGGCTCCTCACCGAGATCGGCTGCGAGGGCATCAGCGTCGGCGTCGAGAGCGGCAATTTCGATCTCAGGAAAAACGTGCTCGGGCGCAACGTCACCGACAAGACCATCCTCAAGGCCTTCGAGCTCCTGCGCGAGACCGGTATCCGGGTCAGCGCCAACAACATCATCGGCTTCCCGACCGAGACTCGCGAGATGATCTTCGACACCATCCGCCTCGATCGGGCGCTCAACCCGCACGGCGTCATGGTCAGCTTCTTCAGCCCCTACAAGGGGGCCACCTTGCGCGACATGTGCCAGGAGTTGGGCTACATCGAGGACGACGACATCGCCATGGACTACCGCTTGGGCCCGACCATGGACATGCCGCAGATGAGCGCCGACGAACTGGTCGGCCTGCACCGCACCTTCCCGCTCTACGTCAAGTTCCCGGAGGACGAATGGAAACACATCGCCGTCGCCGAGAAGAACACGCCCGAAGGCAACGCCGCCTTCAAGGAATATTCGGAGCGCTATGTTTCGGAGTTCATGAGTTGAGTCCTCTCACCGGGAACGCCTCATGACCCGCGTCGCTTTGCTCGGATTGGGCGCCATGGGGCGCGGTATGGCGGCGCGCCTGATCGATGCCGGCCACGACGTTTGCGTCTATAACCGGACGCCGGAAAAGATGGTCGCATTGGCGGAAAAGGGAGCCCGGGTCGCGACCCGACCGGCGGCGGCCCCGACGGTGCCGAGGCCGGATCCCTGACCCTGCTTCTGGGCGGCGACGACGCGGTCATCGAACGGGCCTGGCCGACGCTGCAAGCTTATGCCACGCGTAAGATTCGCTTCGGGGATATCGGCGCCGGCACCGCCTACAAGGTCATGGTCAACCTCATGGGCGCCGTCCAGGGCGCAGCCCTTGCCGAAGGTCTGGTCATCGCCGAGAAGGCCGGCCTCGATCTCAAAGTGGTCGCTGACGCCCTTTCGTCCGGCGCCGTCGCCAGCCCGCATGTGAAATACCTGACCTCGCGCATGGCCGCGGGCGATCACGGAGACGTTTACTTCTCCCTCGGTCTCCGCTGGAAGGACGCCGACTACGGCCTCCGCCTCGCCGACGACGTCGGCGCCAGCACGGAGATCTCGAAAGCCGCACGCGCGCTTTATGAGGAGTCCCTCGGCGACTTCACCGGCGACGAGAACGAAAGCGTCATCGTCGAAACGGTGCGCGGGGGACGGCCGCTCAGGCGGTGAGGCGGGCGAAAGCCAAGGTTCGCCAGCGCGTTTCGGTTTGGGTTCTGAGGAACAAAAGTTGAAGCTCTACATAAAATTCTTCGTCTTTATGGGGGTGCCTTTCGGGCTATTAATGGGACTGATTGCCGGATTGGTCGAAGGGATTCTGGCGGGCATTCTAGCGGGCGGGGTATCGGGGCTTTGCTTTGGATTCTTCATGTCACTGATTTTGGTGACCCACCAGAGGTCAATAACGAAAGACATGAATTTCGGTGATTTTGTCCGCCCCCGGCAAACAAGAGAAATCAGTCTCGGCCTCAGAAGAGATGACGCGTTCAACAGGTGTCTTGAGTCCCTAAATCACGTTGGTGCAACGGTCACGGATGAAGATCGGGCACAGGGGCAAATCAAAGCCCCTTAACCCGTCATTCCGGCCGCGACTTTCCTCCAAATCTTCGATTTGGCCAGGAAAGTCCGTGAGCCGGAATCCAGGAATCTCGATTGGAGCAACGGATCCTGGATTCCGGATCACAAGGTTCGCAAACCGGAAACCCGAGGGTTTCCGGGCTCACCTAGTGTCCGGAATGACGCCTTTTTCTTTTAAGTCCTAACCCGAGCCAACGGAAACCGGCCGTAAAAGCGCCGGGCCGACATGAGGGAAGCGATCCGGTCTCGTTGCCGCTCATGTCGTGACGACCAGCCGGTACCCGAAGTCGCATTCATCGAGAGCGTCCAACCCGCCATAACGCTCCGCCCAGGCGCCGCTGTCGAGATCCGCCGCCAACCTTTCCAGGCCCGCCGATAGGTCGCCGATCTTCCAGAAGGACGAGATGGCGGCGCGGATGCGGGGGTCGAGGTAGGCGGCGGGACGTTTCCAGTAGGCGCAGAGGAAACCGTCCGTGCAGTCCTGCGGGATGGGGATGGCGGTGATCTCGACCGGGCCCAGCCAGGCCGCGTAGTCGGTCATCGGCGGCATCTGTTCCTCGTCGAGGGTCACCAGTTCGGGAAAGTAATCGGCCAGCCAGAATCTGCGAACTGCGGGATCGTATGTCAGTAACACGACACGGTCCCGCGCCACGCGGCGAAGTTCCTTATGGCCTTTCTCCTGGTCCGTCCAATGATGGACCGTCAGGATCGCCATCGCCGCATCGAAGGCATTGTCGGCGAAGGGCAGGTCTTCCGCGGCGGCCTGAACCACCGGCGCCGCCACGGCGTCCCGTTGGCTGATCATCTCCGCCGAGAGCTCGAGCGCCGTCACCTCCCTGTCAGCGGGTTCGTAGGACCCGGTTCCGGCGCCCACATTGAGGACGGTTTGCGCCGGTTCCAGGGCGCGGTTGATCGCCGCCTCGATCCGGGCATCCGGTTTCCTGAGATCGGAATAGTTGACGCCGATGGTGTCGTAGGACGCGCTCATCGGCACCCGGTCACTGGTTCTCGGACGGATCGATCGCTTTCAGGCGGGCGACGTGGTCGGCGATGCTCGATATCTCGTCTTCACTCAAGTCCTTGAGCCGGGTGACCATCTTCGTCGTCGGTGTGGTCCTGACGTTATCGCGGAAGGCCAGCAGCTGCTTGATCATATAGGGATAATGCTGGCCGCCGATGCGGGGGATGCCCTGGACGGCGTCGCCGTGCCCGGTCTCGCCGTGGCAATCGGCGCATTTTTTCCGATAGAGCTCGGCGCCCAGGTCGAGATCGATGCCCGGCCCCAACCGCGGCTTCTTTGTCAGCGGCAGGGTTGCGATATAGCCGACGAGATCGGCGATGTCCTGGGGCTCGCCCATTTCGCCCTCTTCGGTGACGGTCTCCATGTCCTCGGACGGGCGGATTCCGGCCCGGAACTCGGCCAGCTGGCGGATCAGGATCTCGCGGTGTTGTCCCGCCAGCTGGGGGACGAGACCAGTTTTTGAGCCGTGCCCGTGCTTCTTGTGGCATTCCCGGCAGAGGCCGTAGAGGCCCTTGCCGTTCTCGATGTTGGGCGTGAGGGTCAGGGCTTTCATCAGTTCGTCGTCGAGCAGACTGGCCGGTGCCGCTGTCGGCCACATGACGAGCAACCCGAGCGTCAACGCGCTAAAAGTTAGCCAAGTGTTCTTCATTGTTTTCCGGGTCCTTCAGTGGGTGTTTTCCGTCAGGTAAATCTTCGGCCCGGAAAAACAAGCCTTTTCACGGCAACGACCGCCCGACCTCTGCAGGCGCTCCGATCGGCGCCAAGCCATACGCAGCCCGGAGTCGATCACGACGTCGCCGCCTCGATCCGGACGACCGGTTTCCGGAGGTCGGAATAGTTGATACCGATCGTATCTTAGGACGCCCTCATGGGGGCGAGTACCATAAGACGATGAACTTGTCAGTAAACATGCCTTGGAGCCGGTTTCGGACCGGAGCTCACGGTAGGCTGCCCCAAGACCAGGGTAGGGCGCTTAGCCGCCCCGGCATGACGCATGGGATCGGCCGTGGTAGTCTTTTCGCACTTGGGCGCCCCGTCGACAGACTCACGTAGAGTTTCATGTACCGCTTCCTGATCGTCGTCCTATCGGTCGTCTGCCTCACCAAGGCGTCAAACGCGGAGACCCTGACCATCTGCGCGAAGGCCGAAGGGCCGCCCAAACACTACGCCGATTCATTCGGGGTGCCGCGCGGATACGCCATCGAAATTGCTTGGGAAGCTTTGCGGCGCGCGGGATATGTGCCGAGGGTCAAGAACTATCCGTGGAAGCGCGCCCAGCAGAGGGCGTTGGATGGCGAGTGCGTCATCACGGCGTTTTCGAAGACGGAAACGCGATTGCGGGATTATCTCTATACGAACCCCATGTACGTCGATCGGGTTCTCCTGTGGCAATCCAAGAACAGGCCATTCCGATTTGGCGGCTTCGACGATTTGATCGGCAAGCACATCGGCATTTCTCGCGGCAGCCAGTATTCGGGTGGGTTCGAACGGATACGTTCGCGTCTGCGCCTGCACGAAGCCACGATCCGCTCGATCCATCTTCGGATGCTCGTCGCCGGACGCCTCGATGGCGTGATTTTCCCCGGAGACGTGGCCGCGGTGCGGTATTTGGCCAATCAAGAGGGCTCGGACATCACAAGCCTTTTTTATGCTGAGATGCCGATATCGGTTGATCCGAACCATATCGGGGTACCAAAAATACTGCAGGGGTTCGAACCCTCGAAAGTCGTCGAGGACCTGAACAGGGCTTTGGCGACCATGAAATCGGACGGAACCATCGACGGGATCCTCGATCGCGCCGCCGCCCCTTCGGAGACAAGGCGGTCATGCGAACCTGAGCGATCCCGGTCGATATGTTCTTTTGATCGGCGCCCTAGACCATCGGCGGCGGCCGCTTGCGGCGCATGCCGGTGAGCGCGTTGGCAGTGATGGCGAGAAGGAGAATACCGCCGCCGATCAGCGTCTCCCTATGCGGCACCTCGTTGACGACCAGCCACACCCAGATCGGCCCGAAGACCACCTCGGTCAGCGAGATCAGGCCAAGCTCGGCGGCCGGCACCACCTTGGAGCCGGCCGTATAGGCGAGCAATCCGAACCCGATCTGGCCGACGGCCATGGTCAGGCAGATGCCGAGATCATAGGCGGGAACGGCAAAGCGGCCACTCGCGAAGACGATCGCCGTGCCGACGTAAAGCGCCCCGAAAAAACCGGCCCAGCAGACGGCCGGGGTCATGTCGCGGGCCTGGCCGCTCCTCAGCGCCACCGTGTAGGCGCTGAAACAGAGCGCCGCGGCAAAGCCTAAGACCATGCCCTCGAGGCCGTCGCCGCCGATCTCGCCCTCGACCATGACGAAGAGCCCGATCGCACCGACGGCCATCATCGTCCAGGTCACCCGGCGCACGGTCTCGCCGAGAGCACGAACAAGACGTTGGCGACGCTGGTCTTCTCCAAGGCCAGGACGAAACAGGTGAAGGCGCCGCCCAGGAAGAAGCCGCCGAGCACCGCCCGCCCACCGGCTTGGCGGAACGTCTCGATGACCTTTCCCCGATTCCTGAGTGCCAGGACCATGACCAGGAAGGGAATGACAAAGAGGGATCGGTAGAAGACGATCTGCCAGCTGTCGGCCGTCTCGGCGAGGCGGACCAGCAGGCCGCCCGTCGACCAGAAGAGGCCAGCCATAAAGACGAGTAGCCGGCCCTTGAAGAGACCGGCGTCATCGCTCAATAGCCGGCCTCCGGATCGATGACGTTGAGCGGCGCCTCGCCCCGCTCGACGCGGCGGATGTTGCCGGCGACGTAGTCGGCGGCCGAGGAGGGCACGGTCAGGCTCGCCATATGCGGCGTCATGGTGATCTTGGGATGGGACCAGAAGGGATGGTCCCCGGGCAGCGGCTCCTCGGAAAAGACATCGAGGGTGGCGCCGGCCAGCTTGCCCCCATCCAAGGCCGGGATCAGGTCGGCCTCATTTAAGTGCCCGCCGCGCGCGCAGTTGATGAGGAACGACCCGTCGGGCATTTGCTCGAACAGGCCGGCGTCGAGGATGCCCTCGGTCTCGGCGGTCAGCGGTAAAAGGCAGACCAGGATTTCCGATTGCGACACCATGTCGGCAAGACCCGCTTGGCCATGGAAGCACTCGACCCCGTCGATGGTCTTGGGCGTCCGGCTCCAGCCGAGGACCCGGAAACCGAGCGCGTTGAGGACCCGCGCCGAATCGCGGCCCAGTTCGCCGAGGCCGAGGATGCCGACGCGTCGGCGTTCCGTATCCGCCTGCAGGAAGTTGCGCCAGCGGCCTTCGGCCATGTCGGCGGCGTACTCGCCCAGGCGCCGGTGGTAGTGGATGGTCCAGTAGACCACGTATTCGGTCATGCCCTGGGTCGGGCAGCGGTCGACCAGCCGTGACACCGGCACGCCCGTCGGCAGCTGCGGGTCGCAGAGGATGCCGTCGATGCCGGCACCCAATGACAGGATCGCCTTCAGGTTGGGAAAGGAGCGAAGCACGCCTGCGGGTGGTTTCCAGACGAGCGCGTAGTCGATTTCGTCGCGGGGCTCCGCCTCGTCCGGCCACAGGCGGAACTCGAGCTCCGGCAGTTCGGCCTGGAGCGAATCCCGCCACAGGTCCGCCTTGTCCCACTCGGAGATGAAAAGAAGCCGCATGCCGTTACCCTCCCCCGTCGTCCTCGCCCGTTGTGGTCCCGTTGTCCTCCCCGTCCCGAATGGACCCGGCGGCGCGGGTTGTCAAGGCGGGGACCGTCGAGGGAACGCGGGAGGTCGTCGTTCCCGGAAAACAACCTTTCGGATTTGTCAACCGAATAGATTGGTCCCGAATACAATTTACCCGGAAAGCGGGTCGACGCTAGCATCGACCTTGGCAATTCGCCCCGGTGACCGAAGTGGACAGGAGAGTACGATGACGAAACATAGCGCATGGTAAGTCGGTTTCCCGATCGGCACGGCGGCCTTCCCAACGGTGGCCGCCGTGCCGCTTCGGGCCCACACGCGCCAAGTCGGGTGACAGTTTAAGGAACCGCGGGGAAGGGGACTCGTACGCCGGACATTGGATTTCGCTACGCTGCATCCCGAACCACTCACCGTCATTGCCGTTTACGTTCGCCCCACACGATCATCGGTGAAATGACGCAGCCACACGTCCGTCCGCGCTTTGTCGCGCGCTTCATAGTCCCGGATCGCCTGCCCTAGGTCGCCGAAATCCTGCGCTTCCACGTCGGCAGCGATCTCGGTCAAGCGCATCATATACCAAGCGGTGATCCCGCCCTCCGGGGTTGCCGAGAACCGGGGAAAGACGGGCTCCGGTTTGCGGTCCGATTTCCAAAGATCGGGAAGTGACGGCTCGAGGACGAGTGCCCGGGCGAGGCCGATGACATCGACCGCGCCGCTGGCCACGGCGTCCTCGGCCTGGGCGCGCGTTTTGAAACCGCCCGTCAGCATCAGTGGCTTGGCCGTCACCGCGCGGGCACGCTTCGCAAATTCGATGAAATAGGGTCCGCGTCCGGCCCCGTCGGAGGCGGCCTTGGCGCCAGGGAAATAGGTGCCGCCGCTGATGTCGATCAGGTCGGCCGATGACCGGTCCAGCGCCGCGACGACCTCGAGCGCATCGTCCTGGCCGAACCCGCCTTCCAGTTGGTCCGAGGAATTGAGTTTAACCGCGATGGGAAACTCCGGCCCGACGGCAGCGCGGATGGCTTCGATGACGTCCAGCAGAAGGCGCATGCGGTTGGCGATCGCCCCACCGTAGGCGTCGCTTCGCTTGTTGAAAAGCGGCGACAGGAACTGGCTGAGCAGGAAGCCGTGCGCCGCGTGAACCTGCACGCCGCCGAAACCAACTTGGCGCGCCAACCGGGCCGTCCCCGCGAACGCCGAAGGCAATTGACGGATCTCGTCCACCGTCAGTTCCCCGCAGCCGAGACCCGGCAGATCGAGCGCGCTCGGGCCTATGGGTCTGCTGGTCGGCGCATAAGCAAGCGCCCCGGCGTGGCCGAGCTGCGGCCAGAGCTGCGTGCCGTCCTCGCCGCCCTGTCGGGCTAGGTCCCGGAACCGCTCGGGATCGGAAGCCTGGTCGAGGACCAGGTTGCCGGGCTTCTCGGCATAGTTCGGGCTGCCCTGGACCTCACCGATGATCGATAGGGCCACCCCCCCTCCGGCCCATCGCCGATAGAGCCTGATCTGTTCGGCCGTCGGATGGCCGGTTCCATCGCCCAGCGAATCCGACATCGCCGACTTGGCGATCCGGTTTTTCAGGGTGACGCCGCAGGGCAGGTCCAGCGGCTCGAACAGAACGCTACGCTGTTGCATCTAAGCCTACGTGACCTGAACGACCGGACGTGGAATTCAAAACGATAGGAAATCGCGCGTTTTTCCACCCGGGAACTGCGCCTGTTTGTGAATCATCCCGCGACCCGGGAAGTCGCGGATTTCGATGAAATAAATTGACTGCATCAAGGTTCCCAGGAGCCTTTGGGTGACCTCCCCATCAGGCTTCTTGGCAAGCAGGTAGGTCGGTTCGGCATCAAAGGTGAGGATCAGTATGGGCGTCTGCTTGTCTGAAGAAAACTGATTGACCGCTTCCACGACGCCGAAACCCATGGCCCTGTAGGCCGCATGATTGGTGTAGTCGTGCCCGAGGATGAACCCTTCGTCAGCGACCTTGTCCCAGTAACTGTTCAAGTCGCCGAGGACCGCTTCATGGGTATGGTTGCCGTCGATGTAGACCCAATCGAGGGCGCCATCGTCAATTCGGTCCAGCACCTGCTCAGACGTGCAGCGATGGATCTTGACCTGTCCTTGCCTGATCTCGGCATCGAACAACCGGCGGACGGCCGCCGCCCGTTCGTCCATCTCCGCCTGCTTCTTGTTGTTGACATCGTCCGCATAGGCGTCATCGAACTCTTCCCAGGGGTCGATGAGGTGTAAACACTTTGGCGCCGACTTCTCGATGATCGCCCGGGAAAAGGCTCCTTCCGCGACACCGATTTCCGCGACCGTTCCGCCTTTCGGCAGGAAATTGATCAAGTCCTCGCGCGTGATCAGAAAAAGGTACATGGGCCTCCGTCACATGAACGCCGCAGACCTGTGCCGCGGGCAGGAATCGCCAAGGCCTCACGACCTTAGCGCCCCGGAAATGAGGTGACGAAATAAGGTGACAGTTTACTTAACCGCGGGGAAGGGGGTTTGTGGACCGGACGATGGAATTCGGTAATCGTTCGCCGCAACCATTTCCAACCAGTGTCCAAAATACTCCCGGCGAGCACGGGCGCCGTGAATCTAAACGGGATTGGTCTTGAGGTGGGCGGCCAGTTTCTTGTCCGAATAAATGATATGCGCCACCCACCAACCGGGCAAATGGTTGACGAATTCGGGTTTCGAACCGGCCCCGCCTTTTTTGTAACTTCGGTAAAGGGAGCCAATACGCTCCACGAAGTCGTCATGTTCTCTCTTGTGCGCCTTGATATCGGGGTATTCGCTGTCTCGCATCAGATCTTCCTCATGGCGGAAATGAAAGACGATCTCACGCATCATTTCTCGATAAGCCGAGGTGACGGTTTTTGATTCGGCACCATCTTTCGAGACGTCGAGAAGCCTGTCGATCGATTCGATAAGTCGCTCGTGTTCCGCGTCGAGGATTTCATGATCGATGCTGATGTCGGACGACCAAACGATGGGTCGGATTTGCGAGCCGCTACCATCGTCTTCCAGGTAGTCGGCGATCCTCTCGTTCATACAGAACACGACCGGATCGATCCGTTTTTTCTGCAGGGCTGGACCGATGTGGGCGATCACCTGGTCGGGCGAAATCGGCTTGGCGAGGAACCCCTCGATACCCAAACTTATGGCTTCGACCAGGACGTCGCGGTCGCCATGGCCGGTGACCACGACCACCGGGAGGTCCTTGTAACGGCTTTTGCGGATGTCGTTGATCAATGCGACGCCATCCTTGTGCGGCATCCACAAGTCGCAGAAAACGATATCTATGGATTTTCCTTCATCGAGCAGAACTTGCTCTGCCTCAAGACCATCATAGGCGTTGAGAACCCGGCGAAAGCCGAGCCTGTAAAGGATGGCCTCCATCAATCGGTGAATTGGTTTCTTGTCGTCGACGACCAGAGCCGTCAATGTTGAGAAATCGGCGAACGCCGTCATGAGCGGTCTCCACTCGGCGTCACATGGCGGTCGCGGTCCGTGATGGCGCCAATCGGCCCACCAGCCCTCGCGACGAACCCAATATCATACCGCTTTCGCGGATAAATTGATTTGACCGAGGTCATGATCGCCTGCACGACCGAGAGGTCGGGAACGGCAGTGCGGATCGATTGAAGAACTCCGTACGCAATTAAGGTGACAGACAAATTAAGCGAGGTACGGGAGGTATTCCCTCGGCGTTGGAACTGAGCGAACCGGCACCGGAACACGAACCTCATACCGGACCCAACCCCCATCGTCATGGCCGTGCTCGACACGGCCATCCACGCCTTCAAATCAGTTGATCGTAGAGATCATTCCAATCCGGATTCGCATCCAGAACCAACCGCACCTTCCACTTGCGCGGCCAATGCTTGATGTTCTTCTCCCGCTGAATGGCGCCTTCGATGGCGTCATGCGGTTCCGCGTAGACGAGGCGTTTGAGGCCGTATTTCTTGGTGAAACCATCGGCCGCCCCCTGGCGATGTTCCCAGATGCGCCGCGGGAGGTCGGCGGTGACCCCGACGTATAAGGTCCCGTTTGGCCTGTTCGTCATGATGTAGACCCAGCCGCCTGTCATGGGTCGACCTTACCTCGGTTGGCGGAGACCCGCGACGAAGACGTGGATGGCCGTGTGAAGCACGGCCATGACGTATTGGGGATGATTGCAACTAAGGAGACCGCTTTCTTAACCGGGGGATTGGCACGTGTTCCCAGGGCGTTGGGATTGCGTAAACTGCCGTCGTAACTCAACCATCATTTGATCAGAGGGTCAGGCCAGTCGACGCCTTTCGATCTCGCCATCACCACTTGGACAATCCAGGCCATAAGCCAAAGCAGCCAAATCCATATCAATGGGCTTTTGAACACCAAGGACAATATGGTTGCGCCAATAAGCGCGAATGTCATCGCGAATCCGACTAGTCGCTTTTCCGCATATCTGGAAAACAGGAAGTATGGGTAGGCGATCAAACAAAGACCCAAGCCAAAACCCCACTCACTCAAATAGAGAAAATACAGGGCAAAGCAAATATAGCCGATGGCACTGTAACCGGCGAAGCGCCGTTTGCGGTCCTCATCAGGTTCAGCAATCCACATTGTCGAAGCTCCTCCCCGAAATCTCAGACCTTAATCCCCAACATTTCCTACACCGGAATGTATCGCGGGGCTTGCGAATCTATAGAAACGACTCCCGTGTTCCCCGCGGCAAGGGACCGGTGGGGTTTAAGTCCGCACCGCCCCCGTCTCGTCCGCCTTCATCTCGAAGGCGGCCGCCATCAGGGCCTTGGTGTAGGGGTCGAACGGGTCGTCGATGACCTGTTCGGCCGGGCCGGCTTCGACGACGCGGCCTTCCTTCATGACGATGATGTCGTGGCTGACGGCGCGGACCACCTTGAGATCATGGCTGATGAACATGTAGGCGAGGTTGTGGTGGATCTGCAGTTCGCGCAGCAGTTCGACGATCTGCGCCTGCACGGACATGTCCAAGGCACTGGTCGGCTCGTCCAATACGATGAACTTGGGACGGAGCACGATGGCCCGGGCGATGGAGATGCGCTGGCGCTGGCCGCCGGAGAACTCATGCGGGTAGCGGTCCTGCATGTCCGGCTCGAGGCCAACCTCTTCTAGGGCCTCGCCGATGATCCGGCGGCGCTCCTCGAAGGCGCCGCCGAGGCCGTGGACCAGGAGCCCCTCCTCGATGATCTGACCGATGGAGAGGCGCGGGCTGAGGCTGCCGAAGGGGTCCTGGAAAACGATCTGCATCTCGCGGCGCAGCGGGCGCAGGTCCTTGAAGGTAAGCCCCTGGATATTGCGGTCCTCGAAGCGGATGGCGCCGTCGCTCTTCTCGAGACGCAACAGCGCCCGGCCCAGCGTCGACTTGCCGGAACCCGACTCGCCGACAACACCCAATGTGTGCCCGGCGCGGATGCCAACCGTTATCCCATCGACGGCCTTGACGTGCCCGACGGTGCGCCGCAAGAGGCCCTTTTTCACCGGGAACCAGACCTTGACGTCGGTGCCGGTCATGACGTCGGCGGCGCCCTCCGGGCCCGGGTCCGGCCGGCCCTTGGGTTCGGCGGCCAAGAGGTGGCGGGTGTAAGGGTGTTCCGGTCTTTCGAAGACCTGTTCTGTCTCGCCCTGTTCGACGATCTCGCCGTCGTTCATGACACAGACCCGATCGGCCATGGAGCGCACGATGCCAAGGTCGTGGGTGATGAACAGGATCGCCATGTGGAGCTTGTCCTGCAACTCCTTGAGGAGTTTGAGGACCTGGGCCTGGACGGTCACATCCAGCGCCGTGGTCGGCTCGTCGGCGATCAGGATGTCCGGTTCGTTGGCCAGCGCCATGGCGATCATGACCCGCTGCTGCTGGCCGCCGGAGAACTCGTGAGGGAGCGCCGAAAGCCGGGTCGTCGCCTCCTCCAACCCCACCAGGGTCAGCAGCTCGACGACCCGGGCCCGGGCCTGTTCGGGGGTCATCTTCTTGTGCAGCAAAAGCACTTCCGAGATCTGGCGCTCGATGGAGTGCAGCGGGTTCAAGGACGTCAGCGGCTCCTGGAAGATCATGGAGATGCGGTCGCCGCGGATTTCCCTCATACGCCGGTCCGGTGCGTTCACCAACTCCTCGCCCTCGAAGGTGATGCTGCCCTCCGGGTGGCGGGCCAGGGGATAGGGCAGCAGCTGCATGACGGAAAGCGCCGTCACCGACTTGCCGGAACCCGACTCGCCGACCAGCGCCACCGTCTCGCCCTTGTTGATGGTGAAGGACGCCTTCTTGACGGCCTCGATCTCGCCGGCGCCGGTGCCGAAGGTTACCGACAGGTTCCTGATGTCGAGGAGCTTGCTCATCGCCACACCCTCCTCATCGATAGACCTTCCGGGGATCGAAGGCGTCCCTGACCGCCTCGCCGATGAAGACCAGCAGGCTCAGCATAAGGGCGATGACGCAAAAGCCGGAGATGCCGAGCCAGGGCGCATGCAGGTTGGCCTTGCCCTGGTTCAAGAGTTCACCGAGCGACGGCGATCCCACCGGCAGGCCGAAACCCAAAAAATCGAGCGCCGTCAGAGTCGTTACCGATCCGGCCAGGGTGAACGGCATGAAGGTGATGGTGGCGACCATGGCGTTGGGCAGCACGTGTTTGTAGATGATCTTCAGATCGCCGACGCCCAAGGCCCGAGCGGCACGGACGAAGTCTAAATTTCGCGCCTTCAGGAACTCGGCACGGACGACGCCGACGAAACCCATCCAGCTGAACAGCAGCATCAGCCCTAAGAGCCACCAGAAATTGGGCGTGATGACGCTGGCCATGATGATCAGCAGGTAGAGGATCGGCAGGCCGGCCCAGATTTCGATGAACCGTTGGCCGAGGAGATCGAGCAGGCCGCCGTAGAAGCCCTGGAAGGCACCCACCGAGACGCCGACGACGGCACTGATGATGGTCAGCACCAGGCCGAAGAGGACCGAGATGCGAAACCCGTATATGAGGCGCGCCACCACGTCGCGGCCCTGATCGTCGGTGCCGAGCCAGTTGACGTCGCTGGGCGGCGCCGGGACCGGCACCGGCAGATCGAAGTTGACGGTGTCGTAACTGAAGGGCACCGGCGGCCACAGCATCCAGCCTTTTTCCTGGATCAGTTCGACGACGAACTCGTCGCGGTAATCGGCTTCCGTCTGGAACTCGCCGCCGAAGGTCGTCTCCGGGTAGGCGGCGAAGACCGGGATGTAGAAGGCGCCGTCGTAACGGACCAGGAGCGGCTTGTCGTTGGCGATGACCTCGGCGAAGAGGCTGGCGAAAAAGAGGAACAGGAAGATCCACAGCGACCAGAAGCCGCGCTTGTTGCGCTTGAAGTTCTCGATGCGCCGGCGCGTGATCGAGGTGATGGGGAGGCCGAGGAAACGCTCGGTGCGCAGGGCCTCGGCGGAGGAATGAGCGGTGAGGGTGGTGTCGTCCTTCACCGGTCTAAGCCTCCCTTGCCTCGAAATCGATGCGGGGATCGATGATGTGATACATGACGTCGCCGATGATGCCCATGATCAGCCCCAGGAGCGTGAAGAAATAAAGTGTTCCGAACATGATCGGGTAGTCGCGCTTGAGGGCCGCCTCGAAACCCATGAGCCCGAGTCCATCCAGCGAGAAGATGATCTCGGTGAGCATGGCGCCGGTAAAGAGAATGCCGATGAAGGCCGACGGGAAGCCGGCGATGACGATCAGCATGGCGTTGCGGAAGACGTGGCCGTAGAGCACCCGGTTCCGCGTCAGGCCCTTGGCCCGGGCCGTCATCACGTATTGTTTGTTGATCTCCTCGATAAAGGAATTTTTGGTCAGCATGGTGAGGCCGGCGAAGCCGCCGATCAGCATGGAGAGCAGCGGCAGGGTCAGGTGCCAGAAGTAATCGGCCACCTGCTGGTACCAGGCGAGGTCGTCGAAGTTGGGCGAGGTCAGTCCCCTCAAGGGGAACCAGTCGAAATAGCGCCCGCCGGCAAACAGCACGATCAGCAGGATGGCGAATAGGAAACCGGGCACGGCGTTGCCGAAAATGACCAGGCCCGAGGTCCAGACGTCGAAGCGCGTGCCGTCGCGCACCGCCTTGGCGACGCCCAAGGGGATGGAGACGAGATAGACCAGGAGCGTCGTCCATAATCCCAACGAGATGGACACCGGCATCTTGTCGACGACCAACTGGGCGACGCTTCTGTCCTGGAAGAAACTGTCGCCGAAGTCGAAGCGGATGTAATTGCCCATCATGTGGACGAAGCGTTCGTGGGCCGGTTTGTCGAGGCCGAACTGGCGCTCGATGTCGGCGATCAACTCCGGCGGTAATCCCTGGGCGCCGCGGTAGCGGCTGGTCGTGCCGCCGCCGGCGACCTGCCGGCCCGTCTGGTCGGGCCCCGTCGTCACCTCGCTTCCCGCCTCGCCGCCGACCCGCGCCGTCGCCTCGACGGCTTCGCCGGTGAGCTGAGCGATGGCCTGCTCCACGGGACCGCCGGGCACGAACTGGACGATGACGAAGTTGATGATCATGATCCCGAGCAGTGTCGGGATGATCAGCAGAAGGCGGCGGAGGATATAGGCGTACATGGGTTACGGTGCCATGGGTTACCCGGTCGCGCTCACTTGGCCGAGGCCAGCTTGCCCTTGAGCGCCTTCTCCTTCTCCGCGTCGACCCACCAGGCGGAGAACTGGTTGCCTCGGAGCGGCGTCACCTTGGGGCGCCCGAACTTGTCCCAGTAAGCGATGCGGTCGTAGGTGGCGTGCCAATGCGGGATCAGCCAATGGCCCCATTGCAGCACCCGATCGAGCGCCTTGACCGCCGTGATCAGGCCCTTGCGGTCGGGGGCGGCGATGACCTTCTCGATAAGTTCGTCGATGACCGGGTCTTGGATGCCGATGGTGTTGCGCCCGCCTTCCTGGTTGGCCGCGGTCGATCCCCAAAAAGAGCGCTGTTCGTTGCCCGGCGACAGGGACTGGCCGAAACCGCCGACAATGACCTCGAAGTCGAAGATGTCGAGGCGGCGCCGGTACTGGGAAGAATCGACCGTACGCACGGTGACGGAGATGCCCAGCTTCTCCAGGTTCTTGGCGAAGGGCAGCACGATACGCTCGAACAGCGGGCTGACCAGCAGCACCTCGAATTCGAGGGCTTGGCCGGTCTTCTCGTTGATGCGCTTGCCGTCCTTGATGACCCAGCCGGCTTCGGTGAGGAGCTTCGACGCCGTCCGCAGGTTGCGGCGGACCTTGCCGGACCCGTCGTTTTTGGGCGGGTTGTATTCCTGGGTGAAGACCTCGTCGGGAATCCTGCCGCGATAGGGCTCCAGGATCGCCAGCTCTTCCGCGCTCGGCAGCCCCGTCGCCGCCAGTTCCGAGTTGTCGAAATAGCTGCGCGTGCGTTCGTACTGGCCGTAAAAGAGGTTCTTGTTGGACCACTCGAAATCGAAGCCGTAGGCGAGCGCCTGGCGCAGCTTGCGGTTCTTGAACATGTCGAGGCGCGTGTTGAAGACGAAGGCCTGCATACCGGACGACCGGTTGTGGGTGATCTCTTCCTTCTTGATCAGGCCCTTCTCGACGTTGGGGATCTTGTAGGCGGTGGCCCAAGCCTTGGACGAGTTCTCGGCCCGATAGTCGAACTCGCCGGCCTTGAAGGCCTCGAGTGCGATGGTGGTGTCCCGGTAGTAATCGATGCGGATGCGATCGAAGTTCTGGAAACCCTTGTTGACGGGCAGGTTCTCGCCCCACCAGTCCTTGACCCGGACATAAGTGATCGAGCGCCCCGGCTCGAAGGCCTCGATCTTGTAGGGGCCGTTGCCGAGCGGCGGCTCCAGCGTCGTCTTCGAGAAGTCGCGCGTCGCCCAATAGTGCTTGGGCAGCACCGGCATCTCGGCGACGATCAGGGGCAGTTCCTGGTTTTCGCCCGGCGCGAAGTTGAAGCGCACCGTGTCCTCGCCCACTTTCACCGCCTCGGTGACGTTGCCGTAATAGAAACGGAAAAACGGCGTGCCCTTCTCGAGGAGCGTGTTGTAGGTCCAGATCACATCGTCGACGGTGACCGGTTTGCCGTCGTGCCAGCGCGCTTCCTTGCGCAACTTGAAAGCGACCCAGGAACGGTCCTTCGGCATGTAAATCTCTTCGGCCAGGACGCCGTAGCGGGTGAAGGCCTCGTCGGCCGAGGCCGAGGTCAGGCCCTCGTAGATGAGGCCGAGGCCGGCCGCCGAGTTGCCCTTGACGATGTAGCCGTTGAAGGAATCGAAGGTGCCGATGGTGCCCTGGCGCACCAGGCCGCCCTTGGGCGCGTCCGGGTTGGCATAGTCGAAATGGGTGAAGTCGGGCCCGTACTTGAGGTCGCCGTGCATGGCGACGCCGTGCCTGCCCTCGACCCCGTCGAGGGTCCCGGCGGCGGCCGCAGACGCCCATAGGAACCCAACCCATAAAGCGGTTACCAAAAGGCGCATGGCCCAATCCTTCTTCCGGTCTTCCGAATGTCCCGAATATTGGGGTTTGCCGGGCACGGGATCAAGGTATGGCCGCCGATTATGGCGGAGATTTGACCGCGGTTGTCGATCGATCAAGAAACCGTCACGGCGCCAGCGCGTGGACGGCGGCGTCCAGGAGCGCCGGATCGCCGACCGCCAGCACGGTGCCGTCCGAGGTCATCGACAGCCGCTCGCCCGTCCAGTCACACATCACCCCGCTGGCACCCTCGACGATGGGGACCAGCGCCGCGTAGTCGTAGGGCTGCATGGTGTCCTCGCAGACGACGTCGACCCAGCCGTTGGCCAAGAGCCCATAGGCTTGGCATTCGGCGCCGTAGACGGCGCGGTAACAGGACCGGCGCAGGGCTTCGAAGCGATCGAAATGATCGCCGGGAAACATCTGCGGTGATGTCGCATAGAGCCAGGCGTCGGCGAGGGCCGGGCATTGGCGGATCCGGCTCGGCTTGCCGTCGAGCAGCGTCGGCCGGCCTTTGGCGCCGACCCACCGTTCGCCCAAGGCCGGCATGTCCATGACGCCGACGATGGGCTCGCCTTCACATAGAAGCGCGATCAGGGTGCCGAACAGGGGCTTGCCGGTGGCGAAACTTTGGGTGCCGTCGATGGGGTCGAGGACCCAGACGAAATCCGCATCCGTGCGCGTGCCCCCGTGCTCCTCGCCGACGATGCCGTGCTCCGGGTAGACGGCCTCGATGATGAAACGCATGGCCGCCTCGGCCTCGCGGTCGGCGATGGTCACCGGGCTTTCGTCGGACTTGGTCTCGACACCGACGCCGCTCCGGAAATACTTGAGCGATACCAGTGCGGCGGCGTCGGCCAGCCGTTCGGCCAAGTCGACCAACGGCTGCAGGCGGGCGTCGTCCACTGGGGAAGCCACCGGCGGTGCCGTCAGGGCAGAGCCTTGGGTGCGGCGCTCAAACCACGCAGGAACAGGATGACGGAGGCCCGGTCGCTGGCTTTTTTGACACCGGCGAAGGCCATTTTTGTCTTCGGCACGAAGCCTTTGGGGTTGGCGAGAAATGCGTCCAGGTCCGCGTAGGACCACTCGCCGCCGAGACCGGTCATCGCGCCCGAATACTTGAAGCCGGCGGAACTGGCCTTGGCCTTGCCGACGATGTCCCACAGGTTGGGCCCGACCTTGTTCTTGCCGCCCTCTTCCGTCGTGTGGCAGGCCTTGCACTTGCCGAAGACTTTTACGCCGCGCGCCGGGTCGGCCGATACCAGGAGGGCCAGGGCGGCGGCGGCGGCGGACTCCGTCGCCTCGGCCGTTTCCGCATCCGTGTCGTCGACGGCGACCACGTAGGCCGGTGTCTCCAGATGTTCGGCCTGAACCAGTGTGTCGCCGATGAAATTACTGATGAACGTCAGCCAGGCGGCGATCAGGACGCCGAAAGCGATCTTTTCCCACAACTTGAATTTCATGCGAGGGGCCCTCCAAAATTCGCGGCGGAATCTACCCGTTCATGTCGCCGGGCGCAATCATCGGTTCATGCGCACGGGCGCAGTCACTCGATTATTTGGCCGGTACCGGCCGCACCCCGGCCTTTAACGGTCCCACAGCGCCCTTTATGGTGAGCGCCATGAACACGACGCTGAACCCGCCACTGAACCCAGTCGTTTTCATCCCGTCGCGCCTGGCCTCGACGCGGCTGCCCGACAAGCCCCTGGCCGACATCGGCGGCGAGCCGATGATCGTGCACTGCTGGCGCCGCGCCCTGGAGGCAGCGCTCGGGCCCGTCGTCGTCGCCTGCGGGGACGCGGCCATCAAGGACGCCGTCGAGGCCGCCGGCGGACTGGCGGTGATGACCCGGCCGGACCACCCCTCCGGCTCCGACCGCATTTTCGAGGCGTTGAGTGCCATCGATACGGCCGGCGCCTATGACTGCATCGTCAACGTGCAAGGGGACCTGCCGACCATCGACCCCGATGTCATCCGCGCCGTGCTGGCACCCTTGCAGGATCCGGCCGTCGATATCTCGACCCTGATCGCCGAGATCACCGACCCGGAAGAGCGCACCAACCCCAACGTGGTCAAGGCCGTGGTCGGTTTAAGCGCCGGCGAGACCGTCGGCCGGGCGCTTTACTTCTCGCGCACCACCACGCCTTCCGGCGACGGCCCGCTTTACCACCACATCGGCCTCTATGCCTACCGCCGCGATGCTCTCGAGCGCTTCGTATCGCTGCCGCAAGGGGTCCTCGAGGCCCGCGAAAAACTGGAGCAGCTGAGGGCCTTGGAGAACGGCATGCGCATCGATGCGGCCCTCGTTGACACCGTCCCCTTCGGCGTCGATACTCCGGCCGACCTCGACCGGGCGCGGCAGATGCTGGCGGACGGTTGAGGGGAAATCGACGGCGGGAATCGCCCCGCGGGGGACGACGAGAAACCAATGGCCGAACAAACGAACATCATCGCCTTCCAGGGGCTGCCAGGCGCCTACTCCAACATGGCCTGCAAGGGCGCCTATGTGGACATGGAGCCGCTGGCTTGCCGCTCCTTCGACGACGCCTTCGCCGCCGTCCACGAGGGCCGGGCGCGATACGCCATGATTCCCATCGAGAACTCGGTGGCCGGCCGCGTCGCCGACATCCACCACCTGCTGCCCGATTCAGGCCTTCACATTGTCGCCGAGCACTTCCAGCGGGTGAACCACCACCTGCTCGCCGTGCTGGGCGCCTCGCTCTCCGACATCACCCACATCCACAGCCACATCCATGCCCTGAGCCAGGTCCGCGACCTGATCAGCAACCACGGCTTCGAGCCGGTCGAGCATGTGGATACGGCGGGTGCGGCCGCCGACGTCGCCAAGTGGGGCGACAAGACCCAGGCCGCGATCTCTTCGAAGATGGCCGGCGAGATGTACGGCCTGACGTCCTTGATGCGTGACGTCGAGGACGCCGAGCACAACACGACTCGTTTCGTCGTCATGGCCACGGAGCCGCAGGTCCCCGATGTCGGCGAGCCGGACACCATGACCACCTTCGTCTTCAGGGTGCGCAACCTGCCCGCCGCTCTCTACAAGGCCATGGGCGGCTTCGCCACCAACTCCATCAACATGACCAAGCTGGAGAGTTACCTGAGAGGCGATTTCGTCGCCGCGCAATTTTACGCCGACGTCGAGGGCCACCCGGACCAGGACGGCCTCGCCAACGCCTTGGAGGAACTCCGCTTCTTCTCCCGCGAGGTCAAGATTCTCGGCATCTACAAGGCGCATCCCTATCGCGGCGAATCGGCGGGCAAGCACGGGCCGTAAGCCCAGGGTCGCCGGCTATGCCCGGGGGATCCCGATCTTGGAACGATTTCGTTGCGCGGTGCCGCTTTGCCGTTCACCGGACATTGCGCGCTGAAACCGGCCTCACTAAGTGGAAAGGGCGACGCTCGCGAAACACGCACCTGCGAATTATGACCAAAGCATAGTCCCTTAACACTCACCCATTTTTTCAGTTGCCGGAGGACAGATGGGAAAGCTCATTGTTTATTACGCGCATCCCGGCCAGCGGTTCTCGCGGGCGAACAAGGCCATGGCCGACGCCGCGCGAGGCATTGACGGCATTACCTTCGTCGATCTCTACGCCGAATACCCGCGCCACGACATCGATGTGGACAAGGAACAGTCCCGGCTCGTGGAGCACGATGTCATCCTCTTTCAATTCCCGCTGTTCTGGTACTCGACGCCGTCCTTGTTGAAGGAATGGCAGGACCTGGTGCTCGAACACGGGTTCGCCTATGGTGCCGGCGGCGACAAGTTGGCCGGCAAGACGTTGATGCTGGCGATCACCATGGCCGGGCCCGAGGATGCCTATACGCCGTCGGGCTACCAGCACTTTCCGCTGCGCACTTTCCTGACCCCGCTCGAGCAGACCGCGCGCCTTTGCAAAATGAGGTTTGCCACGCCCTATGTGTTGCACGCAGCCCTGAAGGCCCAGGAGACCGACGGGATCGCGGTGCATGCTGCGGGATATGTCAGGCTCTTGGAGGCGATCCGCGACGAGACTTATGATTTCGAGCGGGCCACGTCAAAGGACATCGTGACCCACACCGACCTCCACCTCTTACCAGGTGCATGACCGATGACCGATTTTCTTCTCCTCGCCTTTGTCTTCCTTTGCGCCGGTGTCATATCCGTGCCCATCGCCACACGGCTTGGGCTCGGCTCGGTTCTCGGCTACCTGATCGCCGGCATCGTGATCAGTCCCTTGCTGGTGACTATGGGCGTCGATGTCGTGTCCATTCAGCATTTCGCCGAGTTCGGCGTGGTCATGATGCTGTTCCTGGTCGGTCTCGAACTCGAACCACGGCTTTTATGGGAGATGCGCGGCAAGCTCCTCGGCCTCGGCGGCCTGCAGGTCGCCGGCACGATCGGCGCCGTCATGGCTGTCGCCATGGCTCTCGGCCAGCCCTGGACCATCGCGCTCGCCATCGGCCTCGTCCTCGCCCTGTCGTCGACGGCGATCGTCCTGCAGACGCTGAACGAAAAAGGCCTGATGAAAACCGAGGGCGGGCAGGCCAGTTTCTCGGTCCTGCTATTCCAGGACATCGCGGTCATACCCATGCTGGCGTTCATTCCGCTCTTGGCCATGCCGGAACTGATGGATGGGGCCGGGCATGGTTCGCCTGAGCATTCGGCGGACGACCACGCCGGCGGGCTCAGCCTCGTCGCCGGCCTCAGCGGCTGGCAGACGGCGCTCGTCACCGTCGGCGCCATCGCCGCGGTCATCCTCGGCGGCATCTACCTGACCCGCCCGATCTTCCGGTTCATCGCCATGGCCGGGCTCCGCGAGCTGTTCACGGCCGCCGCGCTCATGTTCGTCATCGGCATCGCGCTGTTGATGATGCTGGTCGGCCTGTCGCCTGCGCTGGGGACGTTCCTTGCCGGCGTCGTCCTCGCCAACAGCGAGTACCGCCACGAGCTGGAAAGCAATATCGACCCGTTCCGCGGGCTCTTGCTCGGGCTCTTTTTCATGACCGTAGGGGCCGGCATCAACTTCGCTTTGCTGTTCGCCAACGTCGCTTCGATCCTGGCCCTGACTCTGGCCCTGATCGCCATAAAGATCGCCGTATTGCTGGCCCTGGCGCGCCTGTTCCGGCTCGAAGGGGCCGAGCGCTGGCTGTTCGGATTGGGGCTCGCCCAGGCCGGCGAGTTCGGCTTCGTGTTGCTGTCGTTCGCGTTGGCCAATCAAGTGATCCCGCAGGCCATCGCCGATAAACTCCTGCTCATCGTCGCCCTTTCCATGCTGCTGACGCCGGTGCTGTTCATTCTCTACGAGCGCGTAATCCTGCCCCGCCTCACGCATGTCCAGGAACGGGAAGCCGACGAGATCGACGAGCCTGGGGACATCATCATCGCCGGCCACGGGCGCTTCGGCGGCATCGTCAACCGCATGCTTCGGGCCGCCGGGTATACGCCGACGGTGCTCGATTTCAGCTCGTCCCATCTGGAGTTCCTGCGCGCCTTCGGCTTCAAGGTGTTTTTCGGCGATGCGACGCGGCCCGACCTGCTGCACGCGGCCGGGATCGAGACGGCGCGGCTGCTGGTCGTCGCCATCGACGGAAAGGAGCAAATCAGCGAGTTGGTGCGCTATGTGCGCAAGACCTACCCGCATGTGCAGATCATTACCCGGGCCGTCGACCGCTCCCATGTCTATGATCTTTACGCGGCCGGCTGCCGCGAGATCATCCGCGAGACCTTCGACAGCAGCGTGCGGACGGCGAGAACGGCCTACGAGGTATTGGGCATGCATCCCTTCGATGCGGAACAGCTGGCGAGGAAATTCACGGAAGACGACCGCTCCATCCTCGCCGAGCTCGCCGCCGTCTTCGACCCGTCCGTCCCCCTGCACCGGAACGCCGCCTACGTGGAAAAATCCAAGGCCCTCATGGAAAAGCACGAAGCCCAGATCTTCGGCAAGGGCCGCGCCTACGCCACGCGCACCGACCGCGGATGGTCGCCGCCGACGAGCGAAGACGTCGAGGCGGTCACGGCGGATCAGGCGACGGAAGCGTGAAGGGGATGGCGATGACGCCGACCGACATCGGCGTGCAGGAGGAACAAGCATTTCTGGGGAGGGACCAACGTTGCCCGAAGACGATCTCAGGGCCAGGCTCGAGGAATTCGACGGCGTCGCCGTTTCCATGCTGTCGGAAGCCCGTACTAACTGCCGTAAGCACGCGGGCTTTCTCGACGAACTGATTACTTTGTCTTTCGACCCCGACGCCCGCGTCGCCGACGGGGCGACCTGGATCCTGAAAGCGGAGCTGGAGGACGGTGCGAAACTCCTCCCGGATCAAACGGAACGGCTGGTCTCCTCGTTGGGCGCCCTCACCTCCTGGCAATCCCTATTGCATGTCTTTCAGATGATCGAGCGGGTTCCCCTCGACGAATCTCAGGCCGGACGCGTCGTCCGCTGGGCCCGATCCCATACCGGCCACAAGCGCCCTTTCGTCCGGGCCTGGAGCCTGCATGCCGTCGTCGTCCTGGGCCGGACCTTCCCCAAATTCAGGCCCGATGCAGAGGCCGCCTTGGAACGAGGCGAGGCCGATCCGGCCGCATCCGTCCGCGCCCGCGCGCGACGGCTGCGGCAGTAACCGCTCTAAGAACGGTCGCTGTGCCCGAGGTCGCGGTCCGGGTCGATGCGGTCGCGGACCAGCTGTTTCAATTCCTTCGATTCCGGGAACCGCCCGGCCTCCTTGCGCGAATAGATCGTCTCCCCGTCAAGGCGCACCTCGAAGACGCCACCGCGGCCGGGAACGAGTGCCACCTCGCCGAGGCCTTCGTCGAAGGTCGTCAACAGCTCCTGCGCCATCCACGCGGCCCGCATCAGCCAACGGCATTGGGTACAGTATTCGATTTCCAGGCGTGGGGTCACGGTGGGGGCTCCGTATTGAGAGTTGACGCATAACACGAATCGGCGTTGCCCGCCCGCTCGTCTTTTCTCGGATGGGCCAACCCACTTTTTGAGTGCTCGGTCAGGGTACTAACAGTAGTGTTAAACGAGCCCTCTGGAGAACGATCGATTTGGCAGTGAACCAAGGCCTCGATGAGCACGATCAATTACCTCACTGATATCGCGATCCTGCTTGTGGCCGCCGTCATTGCGGTTCCCCTTTTTCAGACCATGCGCATGGGGGCTGTACCCGGATTTGTCGTTGCCGGCATGATCGTCGGCCCCTTTGGCCTGGAACTCATCGGAAACGTGGAAGAGGTCGGCCAGCTGGCGGAACTCGGCGTCGTTCTGCTCCTGTTTATCATCGGTATCGAATTAAAACCCGCACGCCTGTGGATGATGCGGAGACTTTTGTTTGGTCTGGGCACCCTTCAGTTCCTCTGCACCAGCGTCGCCCTCGTCGCCGTTGTCCATTACGCCTTCGCCGTGCCCCTGAGGACCGCCATTCTGATCGGCCCGGCCCTGGCCTTATCGTCAACGGCTTTTGTTCTCCAATTGCTGACCGAATCCAAGATGCTGACCTACGAACAGGGACGCGCTTCCATCTCCATCCTGTTGCTGCAGGATTTGGCTGTTGTCCCGTTGCTCGCCCTGACATCGCTATTGACCATGCCGATGCTGAGCCTGGCCGAGGATATCGGACTCGCCCTTGTCGAGGCGACCCTGATCATCGGTGTCGTAATCTTCTTCGGTCGGTATTTTCTTCAGCCTGTCCTTCACCAGGTCGCGACGTCGAAAAACCCTGAGGTTTTTACCGCATCCGCCGTCCTGCTCGTTTTGGGCGCCGCTGTCCTGATGGAACATGTGGGGTTGTCGATGGCGATGGGGGCCTTCCTTGCCGGGTTGCTGATCGCGGATTCTTCCTTTCGCCACCAAATCATCGCCGAGACACAGCCTTTTCGCGGGCTGCTGCTCGGTATCTTCTTCATGTCGATGGGCATGTCCCTCAATCTCAACCAACTCATCCAACAACCCTTATTGTTTCTCGGACTCGTCGCGACTTTGTTGATCCTGAAAACAATCGTGATCTGGCCCTTGGCCCGATTGTTCGGACTTAACTGGAAGAACGCGCTCGCGTCGGGGCTTTTGCTGGCGCAAAGCGGGGAATTCGCGCTCGTCGTGTTTACGGTGGCCCTCGGGAAAGGCCTCCTCGACGAAGCCATGTTCCAGCAGCTCCTGTTGGTGGTCATTCTCAGCATGCTGGCCACGCCCCTTATGGCCCGGTTGGGGAGAGAGATCAGGGGACTCGGTGACAAAGGACAGGTTACCGCGCCGGTTCTTGCGGAGGCCGAGGACACCAGACCCATACCTGTCCTGATCATCGGTTTCGGTCGCGTGGGGCACAAGATCGGTCGCATCCTCGAACTGGCCGAAGTCCCGTATACGGTCATTGACATCGATCCGAATACTGTTGCCCAAGAACACGCCAAAGGGCGGCCTGTGTTCTATGGTGACGCTCAAAGGGCGACCGTATTGACAGCCATGGGGGCCGAGAGCGCACGTATCGTCATTGTCGCGGTGAACGATATACCTTTGACCGAACAGCTTGTCGTATCCTTGCGTGGAAAATTTCCGGCACTTTGCGTAATCGCTCGCGGGCACAACAGGTTACGTTGCGAGAAACTCAAAGCCCTGGGCGCGGACGCGGTCATATCGGAAACGTTGGAAGCGGGTATCGAACTTGCGCGTGTCGCCTTGATGAGAGTCGACACTTTGGAAGATGAGATAAATGGGTTCATCGGTGACTTCCGCCGTGAATACTATCAGCAGCATGACGCCTTGGATCGCAGCGACGCCGCCGCGTTGAAACGAGTAGAACGCCCTGATTCGACCGATACAGGCTAGATTCCGCCAGCCTTACAAGGTCGTTTCAACATCGGAAATCCGATCCGAAACCAGGCGTTTCTCCGAACGCGGCCGAATGACGGCTAAGGGGGACCACACCTGTCCCGCACCTGTTTCGCCATCGCCCTCATTTCCGACGTAGCGGATTCAAGCCGTTTCACTTGGTGCCGCTGTCAGCCGGACTGTCGCGCGCGGGAACGAGGACGACCTCGTCGAGGGCGTCATCAAGGTGCATCGATATGGCGGGGAACCGGCGCGTAAGTACATGCCTCGATTTGAACCAGATGGTTGGGGCATCGCCTCGGGTCGTTCACCCGTTTTAGAATAAGTAAACTGTCGTTAATATCCCCGCGAACCCTAATTGGTCTCTGCCTAATGGATCGAGGGTCCACGCGAATTCCTATATTGATTTCAATCTTTTTTTGTATACTGGTTGGGTCTGGAGACGTGCGGATGGCCAGCTCAGGGGGAAGGGTACGTGGTTGCCGAGAACCGTACGACGACCGCTTCGGGCTCCGCCCGACCCGCGGACCCGTCGAAAACACCGTCGGCCGCGGGCTCGCCAGGAACGGTGGCGGCGGGTACGGCGGCCAGTGGCACAGTGAGAACTGCGGCTGGCGGCACGGCGGGAACTGCGGCCGGAGCCTGCGCGGCCGCGCCCACGCCCGAGATTGGCGTCGACGACCATCGCCTGTACGATGCCGTCAAGGAAATGGAGCTGTTGCTGGCGCACGCGACCGAGGCTGGACGGGTCATTGATGAGCAGCGCATCAAGGTCCTCGTGAACGCCAAGCGGGCCGTCAAGGCCGGGACCATAAAGCCGGCCCAGGAGATCGCCTTCTGGCACGAGTTCCAGGAACTTGGGCAGGAGTTGCTGCCGATCACGGTGGCGAGCCTGAAGGCAACGAGTCCCGAGATCGGCCCCGACGCGAAAAGTCAGAAATCGCATGCCAACCGCGCCGTTCGCCGTTATCAGATCTGGTCCGTGGTGGCGCTGGTGTCACTCCTGGTCATCCAGATCTACACGATCTTCGGTTCCAAAACCGTCGCGGATATACAGGAACTGAGCCGCAAGATCGACGCCGAGACCCTGAAGATCGACGATTTGACCCGTCGCTTGGCTGAGGTCACGGGCGAGGAATCTGCGAACCTCGTCGTCGAAATCCGAAACGCCGACACCCGCCTCAATCAGATGAACGATGTCCTGTTCGCGAGCTATGACCTGTTGGTGGTCTGGTTTCCGGTCAAGTATGAAAGCCGCGATCCCACTTCTGGCCAGATCGCCCAATACCTGCAGGCGGGCCAGATCATATTGGAGTCGCTGTCGACCTACGTCCTGCCCCTGCTCTACGGCCTGCTCGGCGCGTGCGTGTATGTCTTGCGGACCCTGTCGATCGAAATCAAGAACCTGATCTACACGATCGAATCGGATATCCGGTTCCAACTACGGATCTATCTAGGCGCCCTCGCCGGCCTGGCGATCGGATGGTTCAGCCCGTCGGGAAGCACGGCCGGCTTCATCGATGGCGCAGACGGCGGGACCGGCGGCACCTTGCTCAGCATCGGACCGGTTGCGCTCGCCTTTCTCGCCGGGTATAGCGTCGAGCTGCTGTTCTCGGCCATGGATACGATTATCACCGCCTTCTCGAAGAAGGACGGCAGCAAAGGCGCCGGGAAGTAATGATGACTCCGGAAAGGCGGCGAAACATGTCGATCGGCGATTTCCACCGCGCGGCCCGTGCGCCTCGCTTGCTCGCGGCGGCCTCCGCGCTGATCGCGGCCGGCGTGATCGGTTTGGTGTCAACGGCGGTGGACGCCGCGAGTTTCATTACGATTGGGACCGGCGGCGTTACCGGTGTCTACTACCCGACCGGCGGTGCGATCTGCCGCGTCTTGAACCGGACCCGAAAGGAACACGGTATACGCTGTACCGCACAGTCCACCGGTGGTTCCGTCTACAACCTGAATACCATACGCGCAGGCGAAATCGACGTCGGCATCGCCCAGTCCGACTGGCAATACCACGCCTACAACGGCACCGGCCGGTTCAAGGATCAAGGGCCGAACAAGAACCTGAGGTCGGTCTTCTCCGTGCACGCGGAACCGGTCACCATCGTCGCCCGCGCGGACGCCGGTATCAGGACGCTTGGGGATCTCAAAGGAAGGCGCGTCAATATCGGCAATCCCGGATCCGGCATACGCGTCACCTGGGACAAGATGGAGGCCACACTCGGTTGGCGACGGTCCGATCTAAAATTGGCGGCCGAGTTGAAGTCGGCCGAGCTTTCAAAAGCGCTTTGCGACGACAAGATCGACGCGTTTGTCACGATCGTGGGCCACCCGTCGGGGAGCATGCAAGAAACCATGTCGAGCTGCGTCGCGGTCCTCGTGCAGGTCGGCGGCGCTGCCGTCGACAATCTGGTGAAGGAATTTCCCTACTACGGTTACGCCGAAATCCCCGGCGGTTTCTATCCGAACAATCCGACCGACGTGAAGACCTTCGGCGTCGGCGCCACGGTCGTGACGTCGGTCCAGGTGCCGGAGAGAACGATCTACTTTCTGGTCAAGTCCGTTTTCGACAACTTCCGCTCGTTCCGAAAACTGCACCCGGCCTACCGCAATCTTTCCGAGGTGGAGATGACGCGTCGGTTCCTGACCGCCCCCCTGCACGACGGGGCACGGAAGTATTTCAAGGAGAGGGGTTGGCAATGACTTGGCGGCGCCGACCCGGCGGTCCGATTGCTGAATGCCGGGAACAGGCCGAGCCGGAAATTGGCTTCGTTCCGACGCTTTTTTTGGGAACCGGGCCGTTAGTTTAGCCGTCCACCGTCTCGAGCCAGCGTTCGATCAAGAAGCGCGCGATGGAGTCCTTGCGCGGCAGGTTCGGTCCCGGACCGCCGCTGCCCCATTGGCCGAAGGTGCGCACCGCCTCGGGCGTGTACCAACCGGCGTCCTCCAGTTCGTTGGGATCGATACGGATCTCGGTGGATTCGGCACGGGCCCAGAAGCCGAGCATGATCGAGGCCGGGAAGGGCCAGGGTTGGGACGCGATGTAGCGCACGTCTTGGACACAGACCCCGGCTTCCTCGGCGATTTCGCGGATCACCGTCTCCTCCAGGCTTTCGCCCGGTTCGACGAAACCGGCCAGCGTCGAATAGGAGCCCTCGGGCCAGTTGGCCTGGCGGCCGAGCAGGCATTGCGGCGGGCCGCCGTCCTCGGGGATATGCTCGACGACCATGATCACGGCCGGGTCGGTGCGCGGGTAGCTCTCGTGGCCGCAGTCGGTGCGGATGCAGCAGCGCAAGTGGCCGCCATGGCGGCTCTCCATGGGGCCGCCGCAGCGCCCGCAGAACTGGTGGTTCCTGTGCCAGGTGATCATGCCGCGCCCGTAGGCGAGGCCGAGGAACACGGTCTCGGCGGCCGCTTCGACGGCGTCCCGGGCCAGCCGGTCGGTCAGGATCACGGGTCGCGGGCCCTCGGCGTCGCCGAGCCCGGTGATCAGGTTGCGGTTGCGCCAAACCGGCACGATCCGGGTATCGGCGTTATCGAGCAAACCGTGGATCCATTCCGCATCGGCGCGTCTGGCGCCGGCCCGGTCAAGGGCGACGCCGGTATAGCTGAGACCAGTGTCCGTGTGGCAAACCCTGTTCATGGCGGCACGGTGGCACAAGGGGCTGGCCGGCACAACCTCGGGCGTGGACAAATCCGGTTTTGGGTAAATTCACTGAATATTGAGGCAAAAAGGACTTACCCCACTATATTTCGTAGTATACCATATTTCGTAGTATACCATGCAGGCCTTGCGGGGCGGTGATGGACGTTGGGCGGATCGGAATCATGACCTTCGGGAGAATCGGCAAGAAACTGCTGGCCTCGGCCGCCCTGGCGGTCGGGCTCGCGGGCTGCGAGTGGCCGACCAGCAATCTCTTCTTCATGCCCTCGATATCGTTGATAAACTCGTCCGAAAGAGTGTTTTGGGCGTCCGCTTCTATTAAGAGCGGACGTTTATTCGCCGCCACTGGCAGATGCTGCGGCG